>Ga0302326_10028134_pt1 | contig 11322 bp, 5 predicted proteins | sample Palsa_T0_3_FD_202264 | JGI IMG/M metagenome (GOLD analysis project Ga0302326, IMG submission 202264) | Peat permafrost microbial communities from Stordalen Mire near Abisko, Sweden - Palsa_T0_3 | ecosystem: Environmental > Terrestrial > Soil > Palsa > Peat permafrost | place: Sweden: Abisko...
CGCGTTGGAGGTGCGGATCGCATAGGCATTAAATCCCAATCCGCCGGCAACGCGGCCACCATTCTGGCGTCCATAACCCAGGTAGACCGTAACCGAACCATCGGCATGCCCGGGAACTGCCATGACCGGAGCCATTAGGGTGTTCCCATTCGATTGAATGGCTACCACATCCTGCTCTGCCAGGCCGAATTTGGCCAGGGTACGGTAGCTCATCAGCGCCGCGTTGTCCCACGACATGCTGGTGACTGGCTTGGGAATTTCCTGCAGCCAGCCCACGTTGGCATAGCGCCCGTCGTAGATGTTGGGGTCGGCACGAAAGATCACCTCGACTGTCCCGTCTTGCTCGTTGGGCACGGTGACTGCCAAATCACCAGCCTTGGCGGAAACCGTCTTGGGCTGAAATGCTGTTCCCGCGACCATGCCGTCATGGAGGATCTTGCGCCAGGCGTGTTCTCCGTCGGATCCCAGGTTCGCCTGCCACGTCTTGCGTACCGCATCGTAGGGCGAGGTATCGGGATCGTTGAGCATGGACTGGATCACATCGTGAGCCGACTTGCCGCCGTAGAGCGGGTCGATCATGGGCTGTATCACGGTGGCCGTCCCGTCATAGGCGCGGGTATCGGACCAGTTCTCGAGAAAATGTGTCCCGTTGATATGCCATTCCGCAACCACCGCGGTTTCATTGAAGTGGGAACCGAGGTGGGCCGTGGTCTTCACGCTGTTCATGGCCTGGTCAAAATGCAGATCCACGGGCGCGGAGTATACCGGGTTGGCATTCAGGATCAACAGCCAGTCGACCTTGCCTGCCTTCATGTCGTTGACCAGGGTGACGATGTCCTGCCCCTGGATGGACGGCATGGGATTGACTGTCTCGGTGTAAACCACCGTCTTGCCCACGTTGCCCAGAGCTTGGTTGATGGCGATCGCAGCCAGATGCACTTCCGGTGATTGCTGCTCGCCGGGAATCACCACGCACTTGCCGGCGTTTGCCTTCAAATCCGCCGCTAAAGCACTGAGAAATTTCCCTGCGGGACCAGAGGGTGGCTGGGCACTGGACCCACCCGCGCCGACTGCAGCTGCCAACGCCGCAGCAAAAGGTCCGATGTCAACGGCCCTGAGAGCCAGCCGATGCTCCGCTTTGAATCCAGTGGTGGTGGAGACGCTCTCCACCGCGTACAGCCGATTCATGGTGGCATTTGCGTCCGCCAGCTTGCGCCGGCCGGCGTAGTCGGCGGCCAGGCGAAGAAAGCCGGGATGGGTAATGCTGGAAAGAAAGTCCGCGTCGAGAGAGACAATGACGTCCGCATCCTGCAGGCGGTACTGAGCGTCGTAATAGTCGCCAAACGCCGTTTTCGAAGCCGAATAGGCGGAATCGCGGTTGATGGGGTCCCATTGCACCCACTTGGCATTGGGGTAACTTTGCTGCGCTGCCTTCCACTGGGCTGCCAGGGTGGGAGAGGTCACTGTGTCGCTCAGGATGTAGAGTCCGGCGCCGCCACTTGCCTTCTTGTCGGAGAGCATGGCTCGGAACACGGCAAGGAAAGCAGCAAACTCGCGGACTTCACCCCGGTAGCTCACCCTCTGGGAGCGATCTGGGTCGTACAGATCGAGCAACGAGCCCTGGCTTAATGGGTCCGAAGAACCGCGGTTGACGGGATGCTCCGGATTGCCATCCAGCTTGATCGGCCGGTAGGCGTCACTCTTGACCAGCAACGGCACCGCGCCGGTGTTGAAGGGCATGGCGGTGGCAAAATACACCGGCCGCCCCAGTACCAGGTCTTCCGGCTCCTTCACGTAGGGGTAGATCTGCTCATCGGGCTGCTTGGTACAGCCGGAAAGCCCAGCCAGCGCCAGCGAAGCGCTCATGACCTTGAGGAAGCCGCGCCGCGATACAGGATCGATCCACTCCGCCGCCTGGGTAGGGAATTCACGCTGCACCGCCTCACGGAATGCGGGCGTGTCGGCCAGCTCGTCGACGCTGCGCCAGTATTTCTTTCCCGTCTGGCCGGCAAGCTTCGCCCTGGCGGCTGCAAGCGTCAATTCCTGCTGATTATCCTTCATCTCGCTCATCGGTGACATGTCTCGCAACTGCTCAATTCCTGTGGCGTGCGGATGTGATACTGCTGGGTCAGGTATTTACCCAATGATTCCTGGTCAGTGAGTTTCACATAATTCAAAGTCGCTGGAATCAGCGTGCCCGGCGCGTCACTGGCAGCTTGCCCGTGGAATCCATTCGGCAGCATGTTGAGTGAGGCCACCTGGGCGCCCCCCTGGCTGGGGTCGACAGTGGTGCAGCTTACCGTCTGTGCTGTGGGAACGCCATCCTTCAGGCCTGTACTGCCGCACCACACTGGCTTCTGACTGGTGGGACCTTCCCATGCCATGTTGTAAATCTCGGTTGTGGGGCGAAGATTTTTGCCCGGATCGCGATGGCAATTCAGGCACCACTCCATCTGCAGAGTGTTCTGTTGGTACATCAACGGCATCAGGTCCACACGTCCGTGGCAGGAGGAGCAGCCGATGCCTTTATTCACGTGGATTTCATGATTGAAGTAAACAAAGTCCGGCAGGTCGTGGATCTTGATCCACGGTATGGACTCGCCTGTAGCCCAACTGGTACGTACCGGCTGCAGCAGGCCTGCATTGGTCCAGATCTGCGCATGGCAATTCATGCAAGTCTTGGTAGGGGGAATGCCCGCATAGCTCGACTTCTCGACTGAGGTGTGACAGTACTGGCACTGGAGACCCAGTCCCATGACGTGATGCTTGTGGCTGAACGGCACCGGCTGTTGGGCGCGCTGCCCCTGCTTGGTCACCCATGGAGACCCCTGTAGCTGATCAAGGGTGACTCCCAGGGCGATGACGATCAACCCTGTCAGGACCAGGCTCGCGCGGGCCAGCGCGTTGGCACTCCGGTCAAAAATCTGCGCCATTGGATGAGTCCCTGCTTCCTCGGATTCCGTGGTGTAAAAGAAAGGCTCGGCTACGACTCTTTGCGATTCGATCCAAGAGGATGACGGTGGAAATGATCTCCCCGCATCGTGCCTGGAAAGTTGAATATAGCAGCAAACCGGAGGGGGTAGGCAACTCCGGGACAGGACGAACCCGATTTATGACCGCAGCGAAAGAGCCTTAATGGAAAAGAAGCCCAGCTGCAACTGCCGAGCTTCGCGGTGCTCGGGCTGTTTGCATTTCCGGTACGCACGGGTAAAGTTAAAATATTTTGATGGACGATGGCCTCCGCCCGGTTCGCTACGACGTGGCTCTTGCGCTCCGGCAATTATCGCTGGCGGACGCCAAGCTGGGCGCGCTGATCGAACGGGTTGGTCCTTTTGCGCTGCGGGTGAAAAGCACCCACTCGCCGTTTGAAGCGCTGCTCGAGGCCATTCTCTACCAGCAACTGCACGCCAATGCGGCTCGAGCTATTTTGGGGCGCTTGCTGGCTTTATTCGGCGATCTGCATCCGCAGCCGGAACAATTGCTTGCGGTGCCGGATGAGAGGCTTCGTGCGGCTGGTCTGTCGCAAGGCAAACTTCTCTCTTTACGCGATCTTGCTGCTAAGACCCTCGACGGTACCGTGCCGTCGCTTGGCGCGATACGGCGCTTGACTGACGAAGAGATTATCGAACGGCTGGGTCGTGTGCGCGGCATCGGGACATGGACTGCGGAGATGTTTCTTGTCTTTCGACTGGGGCGGCCGGATGTTTTTCCGGGTACGGATTATGGAATTCGCAAGGGGTATTTGCTGACGTTCGAGAGATTCGCGGCGGGCAAACCGATAACTCTCGATATGCTGCCCAAGGCGGAGCAGATGCAACGGCGGGCGAATCGGTGGAGGCCCTGGCGCTCGGTGGCAAGTTGGTACTTGTGGCGAGCCTGCGAGCTGCCTCGCAAGACGTGACTAAACGGCTAACGAGGGTGTGTGAGAACCGACCGTCTCGAAATCGAGTCCCGTAGGGACGGCTGAACTTAGCCCAGGACGCAGTCCTGGGTTGGCATGCGCCATGGAAAAGTCCCGTAGGGACGACTGAAACAGTTATCGAGACATGGTCCTGGATTCGGCGAGCGGATCGGGAATTCTCAATCGCGGAATATCTTGACATGGAAGAGCGTGGGATTGCCTCCGGGTAACTTTCAGTCGTCCCTACGGGACTTTTCGTCTCTCGAATCTCTACCCAGGACTACGTCCTGGGCTAAGTTCAGCCGTCCCTACGGGACTCGATTTCGAGATGGTCGGTTCTCACACAGGGGCTAAAGCCTAGGGGGCCATGGCCTTGATTGCGAGTGGGGTAGGTTCGATCGAGGCGGAGAGCCCGCGACCGACGAGCGAGCCTTCTTCCACCACCAATTGTTCGACTGCGATCGAGAGCTGGCGCCCCAGTTCCAGGAATGTCTGTCTCCAGTGCTCCGCGGCCGAGGCTTCCACGCCTATCAAGAAACGGTTGGACTTGATCAGGATGTCATACCAGATGTTTTGCGCCTGCCACAGGTTCAGCTCGAATGGGAGTTCGCGCAACGTGCGAGCCAGCGTGAGCGCGTGATCGAGGCTGTCTAATTCCAGCGGCTTGGCCTGGAGATGAACCATGGAGCGCTTCATGTGTTGATCGGTCAGATAGCGAAGTGCGTGGCTCTCCAGGACGACTCCGTCGGACTTGGCGAGGGAAATCAGCGAGCGGACGCGTGCCAGGTCGATGGGCTCCTCTTCCAGGGCGCGCCGTAAGCCCGCATTGATGGCGAAACCCGCGGCCATGGTGAGGGCGGGCGGTTTGGGAAGACCGGATGCGTTGAGGAAGTGCAGCAGGGAGGCATGCTCCTCGTAGATTTTGACCAGGCTGTCTTCGACCTCGCTGAGCGTGGCGTTCAAGATGAAGCGCAGTATGCGCCGCTGATCGTCCTTGAAGAGGGAGGCCAACGAGTAAGGGCTGCCGCCAAAGAAGCTATCGATGAGACGCACAACTTCGGGCAGATTGGCCTGGGTGACGGCCGCGCTGCATTTCTGCTTGAGGTCTTCGAAAGCGGCGAGGTCCTGTGGAGTCGAGCGCTCGACCGCAGCGGTTACGTTGTGATCGCCGAAATGAAGGGCGGCGAAGGACACCTCCTCCTTCTCTTCGGTGAGGTTGGAGCTGATGCGGCAACGGCCAACGGCGAGGCGGGCTCGTCCTGAGGTGACGTTTTCATAGTCCAGACGGCGGATGGTGTAGCAAAAGAGAACGGTCTCGTCAGGATAGCTGCCAAAGACAGAGGAGATGGCATAGTGCGCGGCAACCTGTTCCAGGTTGACCTCCATCGGTTTGACCAGGCGCCTGTAAATGTCTCCGCCGTCTTTCCATTGGGGACTGTTGCACTTGGCCTGGCGCAGCCGCTCCACAAATTGCCATTCGAGCAAGGCGCAATTGAGGCCGAAAATGTCGGCACCCAGGCGCAGTGCGCGGGCCGCGTAGGCCATAACCTGAACGGTCTCGATGCCCGAGATATCGTCGAAGAACCAGCCGCAGCTGGTGTACATGAGTTGGGTGTGACGCTGCATCTCCATGAGCTTGAGAATCAGCGTTCGTTCCTCAGGCGACAGTTTGCGTTGCGCTTGGGTGGCGAAGAAATGGTCGATCGCTGCTTCCGCTTCGCCTGTACCGGCTGCAAGTATGACCGCGATGTAGGCGTTACGTGCAGCCCAGACATCCTTTAACAGGCCGTTGGCCGTGTTTTCGCTGAGCGGGGCGACGGTATCGCGGAGCCAGTCGAGAGCTGCTCGCAGGGGTGCGCGCCAGCGCTGGTTCCAACCCTGGCGTCCGCCGTTGCAGCCGCAGTCGGAGCGCCAGCGCTCAATGCCATGGGCACAACTCCAGGAGGTGTTCTCGACGATTTCGGCTTCCCAGGTGGGGGGGAACTGGGCCAGAAACTGGCCGTAGTTGGTCAGCTTTGCAAGCTTCTTGTCTTCGATGAAGCGCAGGGCATAGGAAAGAGCCATTTCTCCATGGCGATGGTGGTGGCCATAACTCTCGCCATCGGTGGCTACATGCATCATCTGCGGGTTGGGGTCACTGGGGTCAAAGCCACGAGCCAGCCGCCAGGCGAAGTTTTCGCCGTTATAGAGAAGTCCTTCGAAGGCGATCGCGCGCGATTGGGGTCCGTTGTAGAAGAAGACGGTGATGCTTCGCCCTTCTTTGAGCCGGACCAGGTAGGGGTGGTTGGGATGGACGGAACCGTCGGGGGTCTCAGTCCAGCGAGCGACGGCGCCGTCTAATTGATCGAGAACGGGTTGGAGGGTGGTCTCCGCTCGCTCGCGAACACGGGCGCACTGATGGGGCGCGAGGATGGTGAAGAGTACGCCATTCTGCGCCAGCAGGTCCAGGGTTTCGTTATCTACTGCGGTTTCCGAAAGCCACATGCCTTCGGGGGCGCGGCCAAAACGATGCTTGAAATCAGCGATGCCCCACTGGATCTGGGTTATGCGGTCGCGGGTGTTGGCCAGGGGCATGATGACGTGGTTGTAGACCTGAGCCATGGCGGATCCGTGGCCTTCGTAGCGCAACATGCTTTGGCGGTCGGCCTCGCGGATCATGCGATAGGTGCGGGGCGCATTCTCTTCCAGCCAGGAAAGCAAGGTGGGGCCGAAGTTGAAACTGATGCGCGAATAGTTGTTCATGATGCGGATGATCTGGTTGTCGCCGTTCACGATGCGTGAGGCGCCGTTGGGGGCGTAACATTCCGCGGTGATGCGCTCGTTCCAGTCGTGGTAGGGAGCGGCGGAATCCTCGGTCTCGACGGTCTCGAGCCAGGGGTTTTCTCGCGGCGGCTGGTAGAAATGGCCGTGAATGCAGATGTAACGTTCCGGAGCGGTCGGATAGTCGGCCATGGAAACCATGATATCCGTTGCGGGGACGGAGCTGGCGGTTGGAGGTCTGGAGGAGGTGGTTACGGGGATGGTGCGGGCCAGAATGAGCTGGGTTTGTACTATTCAACTGTCACCGTTAGATCCTAGCTGCGCCAGCGGAGGGTGACCGGGCCGTCCATTGGGTGCTGCATCGGCCGGTTGGTCTCCTCGGCTTCGAGACGGGCACGCTTCAGGGCGAAATACCACTTGGCTGGGCGATCGGCATCGTCTATCAGCATGAGGCCGGGATTGAACTTGAGCCCCTCGGCTTGTTGCACCATCGTGAGCTGGTCCTGACGCACAAAGCGCTTACCAAAGAATTTGGCCACCGTGCTGACGAAGGGGATTGGGTAGAAAACGTTCCAGGCAGCGTAGACGTCGATGCGGGAATTCCCCGGTGTGGTGGGGGTAACCGTGGTCAGGCTGGCAAACCATTTTTTCCCGCAACGCAGGGTCTCATAGCGCCGGTTGGGGAGCACAAAATCGATCGTGGTCTCGATGGGCTCGCCATAGACACCGAGCAACTTGTAGGGCGCACTGTTGGCCGAGGGGGTGTGCGCCGACATGCGAAAGCCTTGCGATATGGGTTCGAAGTGTTTTTCTTTTTCGTGAATGCTGTGTCGCGAACGCCACCACCATGCCTGATGCACAAATGGCCCGTGGGCTGGGTCCATCAAGCCGATGATGCCGTGGTCCACATTGCAGGGCAGGTCCGCAGCCAGATGCGCGCTGCGATGCCGCTCGCTGAACTTCGGCAATTCCGGAACGGAGGGTAGAGCGTCCCTGGTCTCCATACGTACACGGCCGCTGCCGGGCTTGGGCACGTAGACCCAGGCGTATCCATCCTTCTCCCGGCAGGGGAATGCGGTGGCATAGATGCGGCGGGGATAGGAGTCCTGGCTGGTGAGGGAAGGGATCTCCATGCACTGACCCGACTCCGGCTCGAAGACCCATCCGTGATACTTGCAAGTGACTGCGCTGCCGTCGAACCATCCGCAGGACAATGGAATGCCGCGATGGGGGCAACTGTCGCGCATGGCGAAGATGCTGCCATCCTCTTTGCGCCCCAGCACCAGGGGGGTTCCCAGCAGCATGGCAGTCGCCATTTTCCGTCCGCGGAGCGCGGCGCTGCGCATGGCTGGGTACCAATCGTTGTAGATGAGGGACGTGTCGGGGCCCAGCAAATCGCTCGCCGGAAAAATCGCCGGTCCTCTTCCCGCTGCTGTGTCTGGCGCCATCGCTCGCGATCCCGAAAGAGCTGCATTTACTATAGCGCCACGGCTTAGGGTAGAAACGATCGCACGGAGAAGACCTCCGGCGCCCGGAACCGGAGACTGGCTAGAAATTCGTTTTTGGGAGCAGCGCTATCCGAGGATATTTCACGCACCGTTCGAGGAAAATACTCCTCACCCTTGCCGCTCTGTGGGTGCTGCTTTATGGAAGCTTTACGCTTTTTCGTCCGCCTCTGCTGGATGATGCGGATTCAGTGCATGCCGAGGTGGCGCGGGAGATGGTCGCGCGGCAGGACTGGATTACCCTGTACGCGAACGGGATTCGCTATCTCGAAAAGGCGCCGCTGCTTTACTGGAGCATGGCTGCCAGCTTCACGCTCTTTGGGCCCCAGGATTGGGCTGCCCGCTTACCGCTGGCGATTTATGCGCTTGCGCTCTTCGTGACGGTCGGCCTTAGCGGACCTCGCTTCTTCAATTCCGCTATCGCCGGTTTCTATGCGGCCCTGATCCTCTTAACGTCCTTTGGCATTTTCATTTACAGCCACATCATCCTTCCGGACGTGATTGTTTGCCTCTGGCTTAGCCTTGCGATGTTGCTGTTCTGGATCTCGTTGGAGCAGCCAGAACCTTCACGCGCAACGGCCTGGGGCTTCGCCGCTGTGTGTGCCCTCAATGTGCTCACGAAAGGGCTCATTGGGATCGTGTTCCCTCTGGGTATTGTTTTTGTCTTCCTGTTCCTTAGCCGCAACCTGGGGCACTTGCGGCGGTGGCATCCGCTGTCCAGCCTGCTGATCTTTCTGGTTATTGCAGTCCCCTGGCATATCGCCGCGGGGATTGCCAACCCGTCGCAGGGCCAAGCTACGGGCGCCGTACCTACAGTAGGCAACGTACACGGGTTCTTCTGGTTCTATTTCGTCAACGAACAGGTGCTCCGCTATCTCAACCGCAGGGTCCCGCGGGACTACGACACGGTGCCGCTGTTGCTCTTCTGGGGATTGCTTGGGGTCTGGCTGATGCCCTGGATTGCTTTCGTGTTCAAAGCGATCGGTCCGGTGCGGATGAGGTCTTCAGTGCGCCGGATCCGGGTGCCGCGCCCCGACCAGGCGTGGAACCTGCTTGGGATATGGGCCGCGTTTGTGATGCTCTTCTTCAGCTTCTCTACCCGCCAGGAATACTATGCGCTGCCAGCGTTGCCGCCCATCGCGCTGATGATCGGGGGGTGGCTAAATCGAGAGGAGAAATGCCACGCGCGCGACCTGCGCCGCATCGCGGGACGACGCATTGCGGTAGTTTTGTTTCTGCTGGGGATGATTGGCGCGGTGCTTGCCGCGTACCTGGCGATCCGCGCGCGCCCGCTTGCCCCGGGCACGGATATTTCGACTTTGCTTAGGCAAAATCCGGGAGAGTACGCGCTCTCGCTGGGGCATTTTCTCGACTTGAGCACCAGGGCCATGGGCGCCTTCCGTGTGCCATTGATTCTGGTTGCGATTGCGCTGGGTGTAGGAACGTTTGCCAATATGATCCTGCGGTCCATCAACATGGTCCGTATCGGGAACTGTGCGTTGGCGAGCATGGTGGTGGTGTTCCTGATTGCCGCGCATATGGCTCTGGTCACGTTTTCGCCGGTGCTCTCCTCAAAGGCTTTGGCGGATGCGATTGGTCCGCGGATTAAAGAGGGTGATGTGGTGGAGATCAATGGTGAATACGAGGCCGGCTCGACGCTTGGGTTTTATCTGCGACGCCAGGTGCGTATTTTGAACGGCCGCTCTTCTGATTTGTGGTACGGCTCGTTCTTTGACGATGCTCCACGGATCTTCGATGACGAGGCTTCATTTGGGCGGCTGTGGCGTGGCCCGACGCGCGTATTCTTGTGGACTCCACTGGATCAGGTTCCAGCGTTGGCGGGGCCGGCTTACTCGATCGCGCGGAGCGGGGGTAAGGAAGTGCTTAGCAATCAGCGTTAGTACGTGGGCATTGGTTGGGGGTGGAGGGAAACTGCAGATCCCTCCGCGGCACGCCCCACGGCAAGCCGGGGCACGCGGGATGACAAGAGGGGAGATTGGGGTTTCCGATCCGGGAGCGGTTGCAGGGTGCCGACACTTGAACTGGCACCTTCGATTTTTAGACGGCGGTGAGGCGGCTCATTTTGCCGTCTTTCAGGGAGAAATGCTGGCCTCGCCAAGCTACCGTATTTCCAGCGAAACTCCAGATCCAGATACCCAGCGCCACTACATCGCGAGCCGGCAGCAGCCATAGATCGCGTATTACCTGACGATCGCCCAGCACGCCCACGCCGACGGCGAGGGCCAGGGCCACTCGCGCCAACAATGTCAGGCTAAGAAGGGCAATGCTGCTGAGGCTGGCGCCTGAAGCAATCAGGTTACAGAGCGCCCAGGGCAGTCCGTAGGTAAAGACCATGCCGGTGTAGCCCAGCTTTCTGGAGTAACGCGTGCTGCGGCTCCAGCGAATCTGGTGGGCAAGAAATTGACGGAAGCGATAGGCCGGCAAGAAGGTCTCGACTACCTCGCCGCTCAGCATCACTTCAAAACCATTCCGCCAAACGCGGGCTCCCAACTCGTAATCGTCCGCCAGGTAGTCAACCAGCGGCTCCAGTCCGCCAATGGCTTCCAGTGCCTGCCGCGAGACTGCCAGAGTCGAGCCCAGGCCAAAGCGGATTCCATCTTCGATTTGGCGTGCCGTCAATACGCCAGCAATGAAGTCGGTGGCAATCCCCAACGCCTCCATGCGTGAACCAATGGTGCGGTGCGCCTGCCCCCGGTAGAGCGCTGTTACCAGGCCCACGCGAGCGCCGCGCCGCCTGGGGAGGAGGAAACAACCCATGATCCTGCGCAGGTAGTGGGGAGACACCTTAATGTCGCTGTCGTTGATCAAAATGTAGTCGTACTTCGCGCTGCCCAGCATCTGCACGAGGTTACTCACCTTGCCGTTGGCGCCGAGCAGTTGCGGGCATAAGACCAGGCGAATCATCCGCTGGGGAAACTCCGCCTGCAGCTGTTCAATGGCGGACACGGCTGGATCGGCCATGCTGCTGACCCCAAACAGGATTTCGTAGGGGCCCTGATATTGCTGCTGACAGTGGCTGACAAAGCTGGCATACATCTCCGGATCAAGACCCTTGACCGGCTTGAGGATGCTGACTCCCGGCTGGAAATCTGGCAATGGCCTGCGTAATTGATGCTGAAAGGCGCGCGCGCTCCA
>Ga0302326_10028135_pt1 | contig 11322 bp, 8 predicted proteins | sample Palsa_T0_3_FD_202264 | JGI IMG/M metagenome (GOLD analysis project Ga0302326, IMG submission 202264) | Peat permafrost microbial communities from Stordalen Mire near Abisko, Sweden - Palsa_T0_3 | ecosystem: Environmental > Terrestrial > Soil > Palsa > Peat permafrost | place: Sweden: Abisko...
ACGGGTCCGCCGCTGTCGCGCGTGTAGAAGTAGAAGCGATACCGGCGCCCCTTGCTCGGGTCAGCTTTGTCAATCGGCTTGAGTGGCCGAACCGACAGCCCGACGATCTCTTCATCCCAGTAGTAGACCGTGCCGGACTTCGGCACTTCGCGCGGGTACAGGATCGAAATCTTTTTCAGGTCTCTGATCGTACGGAGCGGGTAGGTATCGCCCTTTGCAACCGCGCCGCGTAGTTCTGATTTCCTCATGGCTATATCTCCTTCTTTGGTGGTCGAGCTATGACGATGACAGAAATCCATTAGCGGGTCAAACGTCAGTCGCCACGAAAAAAATCAGACAATGGTAATACTGAACCGAGTTTGAAACAAATTTGCTGAGGGTTTGGACTCGACTAGTTCAGAAGAGTCGGCGGGCGTAGGGAAAGAGCGATTCTGCCAGTGATTAGAGGGGTTATCTGCGATCAGATTTCAAAACTTGGTTGGTAAGCGGGCAGGGTCCACGGTACGCGACGGTAAGTCCGTTCTTCACTTTTCATCAGCTGCCATGCGGCGAAGTTTGACGCGCCGATATATCTTACCTTGCCGTGACGCACGAGGTCGTCGAGCGCGCGCATGGTTTCGTCGATGGGCGTTTCGAAATCCCATGAATGCACCTGGTAAAGATCGATATAGTCAGTTTTGAGGCGCTGCAGACTGGCCTCGACCTCCGACATTATGTGGCCGCGCGAGAGGCCGATTTGATTCGGTTTGACCGTCTTGCCGAGGAAAATATTTGCGTTGAAGCGGACTTTAGTGGCGACGATCAACTCTTTTCGCCGATCGCCAACAATTCGCCCAAGAATTTCTTCCGACGCGCCCGCTGCGTAGACATTGGCGGTGTCGAGGAAGTTGCCGCCGACCTCGATGAAGCGGTCGAGAATCTTTGCCGCAGTTTTTTCGTCAGTTTCACGTCCGAAGGTCATGCAGCCGAGGCAAAGCTCCGAAACTTTGAGGCCGGTAGCGCCTAAGCGTCGATATTCCATAAGGTTTTTCGTATCCTCCACGACTGACTTTAGCCCGAGCTGCGGCCAGTGCAAATCGGAATTTTCGATTTTGAATAATCATGAAAGTGCATCGTCTGAATAATTGTGGGTGCAAACGGCTCTGGCACCCTCCGGTTGGTATGTTCCTCCCGACCAACTGGATTCCGTCCGCTGCGTACGCGGACGGCCGCTACGAACAGGCGGGCATTGGAGAGTCCCCCCCCTCTTCACATGCCCGCCATTTTTTTATTTTAGTATTGCCAACGGGGTGCTTGCGCCCGACGCATTGAAGCGGGCTGAGATCAACGGCGTAAATTTCGCACACAAATCGCATGTCATCTTGACATCGCGCTCCGGCATCAGTCATAGCTCAGTGCTTGATGTTGTCGCGGTGGCTCAGATGGCTGGTGATTGCGCCGGTTTTATTGTTCGTCTTCGGAGCGTTGATGCTCAGTTGCACCGGGAGCAGTAGCACCGGGACTATCTCAACACCCGTTCCGGGCTTTTCGCTCAACGCGCTGGTGATTGCAGAGGGGCCGCCGCCGACACCGACCTTCACTCCGTCGGCGACTCCGACCAATACCCCCAAGAACCCGAAGCCGACCACCAAGCCGACTGTGTCGACGACGCCGACGTTGACACCGCGACCGGCAGCGAGCGCGACCTATGTGCCGACGACGGCGCCGACGGCGGCACCGACCCCGGTCCAGTTCAACGTCATCGGCACGCTGAAAAATGGAACGCGGCTCAAGTACAAAGACCTGACTACGTCGGGACTGACACTGTGGACCTCGAGCGACAGCTCGGTGCTGATGGCGCCCCTGGCTGGCGATAACGGCGGCAACTACACGACCGGAAATCCGGGATGCGTGTGTATTCTGGCGAGCAACTCCGGACTGAGCAGCCAGTACGTAATCGTCGGCGTGGGAGTCCCCTTCGATTCGTGCCCGGAATGTCCGACGCCGGCGCCTACGGCGACGCCGACACCGGTGCCGGGAGAAAAGCCGGCGGCGGCGAGCACGCCCGAGTCTTCCGTGCGGAGCGCCGGAGTTCTGATGTGGACGTACGATCCCGGCGCCGAGTTGAGCGGGCGAATCGCGACCGGCGCGGACGGCTCGATATATTTCATCACGCGCGACGGCGTCCTGCATGGGCTCAGTTCCGCCGGCAAGGAAATAATGTGGACCAAAGCGGACGGGTCGTCGCCGGCAGTGTTGCCCGACGGCACCGTGATTGCGATGTCGTCGAAGTCGGAACTTATGGCGGTCGATCCCGACGGGACTACCCGGTGGAAACTCGAAATCGGGGCGAGCGAGGGACCGCTGGCTGTCAGCGCCAACGCGATTTACGCAGGGGCAGGCGGCGACCTCGCGTCCGTCAGCACGGCGGGAGTGCTCAACTGGCGCGTCGGGGTGGGATCGGTGGTCGCGGCTGCGACGACGCCGGACGGAGTTGTGATAGCAACGGCGCGCGGCGCGGTCACGGCGATCGGATCGGATGGCGCGGTGGCCTGGACGATTGAGCCTGACGGGGGATTTTCGGGATCGATCGCGTATGCCGACGAAGTCGTTTATGCGGGATCGGCCGGCGGCGGTGTGTATGCGATCGATTTGCGGACCGGCAATCTGCTGTGGCATGGCAGCCCGGCGCAGGCGGTGACGACGGGACCGGCGGTCGCGCCGTCGGGAACAATCTTCGCCGGCGGCGACGCGGTGTACAGTGTCTCGGCGGACGGGCAGCTGCGATGGAAGGACTCGGCGCTGAAGCCGGGCGACGCCGGAATCTTCGTGCTCGGGTACGACAGCGTGTTCGACGCGGCGACCGGCGATATCGGGGCGGTGATTTCAGGCGACGGCACTTATGCGTGGACGTCGCGAAGTTTCGGCAAGATCACGACGGCCGCGACCTCAGCTTCGGGAGTACTGTACGTCGGCACCTCGACCGGGCGCATCTTCGCTGTACGATAACGCCGAGCGGCACCGGGACGAATTCTACGAAGCTGGTCCGAAGACCATCTGCCAGATGCCTTCGAAACTTCCCGTCACGGAGACCTTTGGCTTTTGTGCGCCACCTGCCTTGAGCTGCTTGGTGGTAAACTCGTGGATGTTCGAGTCGGCGTAATCCGCGATCCAGAGATCAGGATGACGGCGGGGGTCTTCATGCCGCTGCTGGTCAGCTGGCTCGCGGAGAATTCGACGATAAAGTCAGTCTCGCTATTTACCCAGGCGTTACCAGTCGCATCGCCGGAGATCCGTCAGAGCCGCCGATCGTCGACGTTCCGAGGACCGCGCTGAATGTGCTGCAGTTGATAAACGGGATCCTGCCAACCGGCGGCGGACCGACCGGCGATCAACCGTAGTGATCCGCCCGGCGCTTGACCGGACGCCACGAGTTGGCGTGACAATAGAACTATGAGCGCCATCGAGATCATCAAGCGCCGTCTCAAGGAAGACCGAATCCCCGAGACTCCCGAAGAAATCGGACAAAAGAAAAAGCGCCCGCGCGAAGTCGCGTTCATGGACGTGAACCTGTGCTTCCCATGCGGCAAGTGCCCGGAGTTCTGCCCCGTGCAATGCATCGAGTTCCTGTCGCCGGGATCGGTGCCGGGACGCGGCGTGCAGCCGGTGCAGGACCGCTTCCAGGAATGCATCGGATGCTACATCTGCGTCGAGGTATGCGCGCTGCTGACCGACTACGACGCAGTCCGAATGTACGACAGCAACCTGGTCGAGCAGGTGCTGGACGTGAAGATCACCGACACTCCGCCCCCAGAGCCAATCCCCGCGCAGGCCTACGAGGAATACTTCTCGGAAGGAGGCGAATATCGGCACCTGGGCAAGGGCTCGCGCATCCGCGAAAAGATGACAGCGGAAGAACGCGCAATCTTCGCAAGAGAACGCGTGCGGGGGTAGGACGCGACCAGTGTGACTTATGTTCGACGGCTTTACATCGAAACGCATCGCGACTTCCGGCGCCGAGATTGCCGTGATGCTGGGTGGCAGCGGACCTCCGCTGCTTCTGATTCACGGCTATCCGCAGACTCACGTCATCTGGCACAAGGTTGCGCCGCGGCTGGCCGAGCGCTTCACGCTGGTCATCCCCGACCTGCGCGGATACGGCGCCAGCAGCAAGCCCGCTACCGACAAGGAGCACCTGCCCTACTCGAAGCGCGCGATGGCGCTGGACATGGTCGAAGTGATGCGCACGCTTGGCTTCGATCGCTTCGACGTAGCCGGCCATGATCGCGGCGCGCGCGTCACGTACCGGCTCGTGCTGGATCATCCTGATCGCGTGCGGCGCGCGGCCGTGCTCGACATCATGCCGACCATCGAGCAGTTCGAGCGCGTCGATCGTTTCAGCGCGCGCGCGATCTATCATTGGTATTTTCTGACGCAGCCTGCGCCGTTTCCCGAAACGCTCATCGGCAAGGACCCCGACTACTTTCTCGAGCATTTGCTCGGAAGCTGGCGCGGCATCATGAGCGCATTCACTCCTGAGGCGTTAGCCGCCTATCGCAAGGCGTTCCGCAATCCCGAGGTGATTCACGCGACCTGCGAGGACTACCGCGCCGGCATCACGTGCGATTGCAAATTCGACGAGGCCGATCGCGTCGAAGGACGGAAGATCGCGCTGCCGATGCTGGCGTTGTGGGGCGCGCTCGGCCGTCCAAATCGCGGCGCGGGAATCCTGGAGGTCTGGAAGAATTGGGCGACTGACATTCGCGGCCAAGGGCTCGAATGCGGCCACTTCATCCCGGAGGAAGCCCCGGACGCGCTCGTCGAAGAGCTGCTCGCTTTCTTCGGAACCTAACCCCTAACCCCTTCCCGAGCGGGAGGGGGAACCAGATTTATTGTCGCGCGGTGCGTCACACCTCATTTATTTGCGCGGGGCGCGCCATACCTCATTTATTTGCGCGGGGCGCGCCATACCTCGGGCTTCTTGCCGGTTGTCATGTCCGCCAGCGACGTCAACTCGACGCGGACCGGCGTTATCAGCAGCAGGCCGAAATCCTTCGACTCCGCGCCGTCCGGCCAGAACTTCGACAGATCGTAATCGAAGACCTTGCCGTTCCAGACTCGCTTCTTCTCCGCCATATCCTCGACGAACTTCGCGTTGCCGGTGACCGTCAGATGAACCATGTCGGCGCCGATTTGGTAGAACAGCTCGACCTTGGGATTCTGGTGTATATGGCGAGCTTTCGGCGACGTGGGGCCGGTGGCGATCCAGACGCGATCGCCCTCGAAGGCTGGATGCACCACACGAACCCGAGGCTGCGCGCCATCAGCGGTTGCAAAATATGCCCACGTCGCTTTGGCCGCAGCCGCGTGAACCTTGTCCCAGAAAGTTGATTCGCTCATCCGAACACCTCGGTGGTTTCGTAGTCTGTTTGTAAGCTGTTTGACACTATGGATAACCCGAACTAGCTTGAGACCTTCGCACGGAGAACCGCGCGCCGAGATCACGATGGAACGTCAAGCCCGACGCGCGCAAGTGCTGCGCCACGCCAAGCGCATCTTCGCCCGCAAGGGATACCACAGGACCAATGTCGCGGACATCATCGCCCGCGCCCGCATCGCGCGCGGCACGTTCTATCTGTATTTCCAGAACAAGAAAGACCTGTTCGAGGAATTGCTCGAGCAGGTCGTCAACGAGTTGACCCAGCGCGTCCAGCGCCTGCGCGTCGGCCCGGGCGAGGCCGACCCGGTCGATCAGTTGCGCGCGAATCTGACGCGGGTGCTGACCTACGTGCTCGCCGAGCGCGAGCTCACCGACATCCTGCTCAACCATTCGACCGGCTTCGATCACGAACTCGACGACAAGATCCAGGATTTCTACGACCGTATCGCCGCTCTGATCAAACGCTCGCTCGATCTCGGAATCGAGATGAACCTCGTGCGCAACTCCGACACGCGCGCGGTGTCGTACGCGATCCTCGGCGGCATCAAGGAAGTTATCGGGATGCTCTCGCGCAGCAACGACACCGATATTTCGGCGCTGGTCGAGGAGATACTGCATTTCGGTCTGAGCGGGGTCGCGCGACCGGAGCTGTTTAAATTCGTGCCGACGCTCGCTCCGGCCGCGGGCAAGGCGGCTTCCGGCGAAGAGTCTTTTTTTGGAACAAAACTAGACTGACATGTCAGTTTACACTCACAAGAAAACCTCCAACGGCCACGCCCACAAGGGTTTGAAGGCCAACAAGCGCCGTGCAGCATTTTACGATCTCGACGGCACGCTGGTCGATCTCAACCTCGTGCATGCCGCCGTCTTCACCCTCGCCAACGTCGGCGAATGGACCGGGCGCGTCTCCTACCTGATCGGATTTGCGGCGCGGATCCCGCGCTTGTACATCGCGGAGCAGCGCGACCGCCGGCTGTTGAACACCGTGCTGTTCGAAGCCTTCAAGGGCCTTTCGCGCGACCGTCTGTTCTCGCTCGGCGAGGAATATTGTGAGCGCATCCTAGTCAGCCATCTGTATCCGCGCGCGGTGGAACTGATCGAGGCCAATCGCGAGGCTGGAATCGAACCGGTGCTCGTGACAGGTTCGCCGGATTTCATCGTCGCGCCGCTCGCGCGTCATCTAGGAATCAGCGACTTCGCCGCCAACCGCTTCGTCTTCAGCCGCGGCCGCGCAACCGGGCGGCTCGCTGAACCGGTGATGGCGGGTGACGACAAAGCAGTGTGGTGCGCCGACTACGCCGCCGCGCACGATATCGATTTGGCCGACTGCTGGGGTTACGCAGACTCGCATTACGACACGGCGTTTCTCGCCGCACTCGGGCATCCCGTTGCCGTGAACCCCGACCGCAGACTGCGCGCGGCCGCGCTCAGCCGCCAATGGCCCGTGCTTCATTTCGAGAAGGCCGTGGATTCGGCGCCGCCCGACGATTTCGACAACCACCGGGAACTCAACCACGACGCAGAACAATCGACGCGAGGCACGAATGGCGCGGCCTGAAGGAAAACTCAAGGAACTGAAGACCGCCGAGCTGCGCAACGAAATCGGCGCGCGCAGCGATCTGGTCGTCAGGGTCAATCGACGCTCCGAGCGCCGCATCATCCCGTACGGCGAGGAATTTCTGTTCGAGAAGCTGCCGGTCGGCACCCGCGTCATCTATCCGCCGCCGCCGATGGATCCGCTCGCCGATCCCGACCAGGCCATTCGCTACGCCCTGCTCCATCCCGAAAATCAGGACCCGCTGTTCGCGCAGCTCAGCCCCAACATGCGCGTGACGATCGCGATCGACGACATCAGCCTGCCATTGCCGCAGATGCGCCGACCTGACATTCGCGAGCGGCTGCTCAACCAGGTGCTGCAGACGCTGGCCGATTACGGGGTCGACGACGTGCATCTCGTGATCGCGACCTCGCTGCATCGCCGGATGACGGAAGCCGAGATTCGCCGCGTCGTCGGCGAGCGGGCGTTCAAGCAGTACTGGCCCGACCGGCTCTACAACTTCGACGCCGAAAATCGCGCCGAGCTTGCGATGCTCGGTAAGACCGAACACGGCGAGGAAGTATGGCTGTCGCGGCGCGCGGCGGAATCGGACCTGCTCATCTATCTGAACATCAACCTCGTGCCGATGGACGGCGGCCACAAGTCGGTCGCCGTCGGCCTCGCGCCTTACCAGAGCCTGCGCCATCACCATAACGTCGGCACGCTGCGCGACTCGCATTCATACATGGACCCGACCCGCTCGGCGCTGCATCGATCGTCGGATCGGATGGGCAAGCTGATACACAAGTCGGTCAGGATTTTTCAGATCGAGACTGCGGTGAACACGCGGATGTACGGCGGGATGCTCGACTTCCTGCACAAGAACGAGGACCACTTCAGCGACTGGGATCGCACGCGCCTCAAGGGCTTTCAGTGGACGCTGCGCAACATGTCGAGCGAGATGCGCCGCACGATGCTGCATAACTACGCGGCGCCGTACGGAATGATCGGCGTGTGGTCGGGTGACACCGAGGCGGTGCATCAGAAGGCGCTGGCCCGCGTGTTCCAGCAATACGCGGTGCCGGTGAAGGGTCAGGCCGACATTCTGATCGTGGGCGTGCCCTACGTCTGTCCGTACAACGTGAACTCGATAATGAATCCCGTGCTCGTCCAATGCACCGGGCTTGGGTACCTGTTCAACATGTATCGCAACAAGCCGCTGGTGCGCGAAGGCGGCACGATGATCATCTGTCATCCGCTGCGTGACGAGTTCCATCCCGAGCATCATCCGAGTTACATCGAATTTTTCCATCGATGCCTCGCCGAGACGACCGACGCCGTCGAGCTCGAGAAAACATTCGAGCGCGAGTTCGCGCGCAACCCGACCTATATCCACATGTATCGCTACGGCAACGCGTACCACGGCGTCCATCCGTTCTACATGTGGTACTGGGGCGAGCCTGCGCGCCAGCATGTCGGGCGCGTGATCGCCGCCGGATGCGAGGAGCCTGAGGTCGCGGCGCGCCTTGGATGGGAAGCGGCCGACACGCTCGACGAGGCCATCGCGATGGCAACCTCGGAGCTGGGCCGATCGGCGTCGATAACCTATCTGCACTTGCCGCCGCTGGTGATTGCGGATGTCGAATAGCAACGGCAAACGCAACGGCGCAGCGGCGGGCACGGCGTCAACGATGCCGCCGCTGGATCAGGTCTTCAAAGGCCGCCGCATCCTGCTGACCGGCGCCACCGGCTTTCTCGGCAAGGTGTACCTCTCGCTGCTCCTGCGATGGCATCCCGAGCTCGACCGCATCCACCTGCTGATTCGCGGCGACCGCCGCAGCAGCACCGGACGCTTTCGCCGCGAGATCCTCGACTCTCCAGTGTTCGGCCCGCTGCGCGAACATCTGGGCGAGCGCTTCGATCGCTACATCGAGGAAAAGATCGTCGTCGTCCCCGGCGACATCACCAATGACGGCCTGCTCGCCGACGACGCGACTCCCTTCAAGCCCGGTACTCTTGATGCAGTTGTGCATAGTGCCGGCCTCGTGAACTTCGAAGCGTCGCTGGAAAAAGCGATCGAGGTCAACACCACCGGCGTCGCCAATGTGATCGAGTTCTGCCGCAAGCTCGGCGCCGCGATGCTGCATGTATCGACCTGCTATGTCGCAGGCGCCGCCGACGGCCATCGCTACGAAGACGACATCCCCGAAGACTGGAGCCCCGACGGCCGCAAGTCGTTCCGCCTCGAGCGCGAGATTCGCGACGCTCTTGCTGCAATCGACCGGGTGCAGGCCGAGTCGCGCGATCAACTGCGTCACGCGGAGTTTCGCGGCGATGAGGGCGATGCAGACGCTCCGCGCGAGTCCTCGCTCGAGCATCGGCGCAAGCAATGGGTCGAAGAACGCCTCAAGGCAGTCGGCCGCGATCGCGCGCAGACCTGGGGATGGCCCAACACGTACAGCTACACCAAGAGCCTCGGCGAACAGTTGGTGCTCGCGCATCGCGACACGCTCAACGTCACGGTGGTCCGCCCCGCGATTATAGAAAGCGCGTTGCGCGATCCCTTCCCCGGCTGGAATCAGGGCGTCAACACCAGTGCGCCGCTGACTTACCTCGCCGGCCGCGGCTACCGCTTTTATCCCGCGAAGGCCGAGCTGGTGCTCGACGTGATCCCGGTCGATCTCGCCGCGCACGCGATGATTCCGATTCTCGCCGCGCTGCTGACCCATAAACAAAAGCCGATTTACCAGCTCTGCACCTCCGACCGGAATCCGCTGCCGATGCGCCGGCTGGTCGAGCTCACCGCGCTCAGCAATCGCCGCGAGCATCGCAAGGACGGCGGCACGATGCGCTGGCTGGGGCCTCATCTGGAAGCGGTCGTCGTCTCGCAAAACACCTACGACCTCGCCAGCGACAAGGTCCCCCAGGTTCTCAAGCAAGCGGCCGCGTTCGCGCGCAGCGTCGTCGGCGAGGAAAATCAGCGCGCGAAGAAAATCGAAACCGGTATCGCCAGGTTCAAGGAGAACACCGACCTCGCGCGCGATCTGGTTGAGGTCTATCGCCCGTACATCCAGAAGCTCATCTATACTTTCCACGGCGCCAACATTCGCGCGCTCTACGCCAGCCTCAAGCCGGACGACGCCGAGCATCATCCGTATCGCCCCGACCTGATCGACTGGCGCGACTACTGGATCAATATCCACCTGCCGGGCCTGCGCCGGCATATTTTTCCGCAGCTCGATCTCCACACCCGCGGCCGCGCGAAGTCGCTGCCGCGTCATCGCAGCCTGGTCGACATGCTCGATCGCGCGGCCGACCGCTACGGCTCGCGGGTCGCGATGGTCGCGCGCCGGCCCTCGGGCGAGCAGACGCAGACGACGTATCGCGAACTGCGCGACCGTGCGCATCGCGCGGCCATGCTGCTCGCCACGCGAGGGATCAAGCCGGGCGACCGCGTCCTGCTGATCGGCGAGAACTCACCCGACTGGGTGCTCGGTTACTTCGCAATTCTATGCGCGGGCGCGATTGCCGTGCCGCTCGATCAGTTAATTTCCGCCGAAGAGCTCGCGCCGCTATGCAAAATAGCCGAGCCCACCGCCGCCTTGCGCTCGAGCGCGGTACACAAACGCCTTGGCTCCGGTCTCGGCGATGCGCACCCGAAACTGATCGAGCTCGATCTCGCAGAACTCGCCCGCCCGTTCATCCTCCGCGGCGACGCCAAGACTCCACCGGCGCCGCCCGAGCGAAAAGCACTCGCCTCAATCCTGTTCACCTCGGGCAGCACCGGCACGCCCAAGGGCGTGATGCTCTCGCACGGCAACTTCGCCGCCGAGGTGGCGATGCTCTCGCGCGTTTTCGTTCTCGGCGCCGACGACGTGGTCCTGTCATTGCTGCCGCTGCATCATGCGTTCGAATTCACCTGCGGGATGCTGCTGCCGCTCGCCAGCGGCGCGACGATCGTTTATCCGCTTGAAGTCGATGCGAAAACTCTCTCGCGCACGCTCGCCGACGTTCGTCCGACCGCATTGATTGGCGTGCCCGCGGTGTGGGAGGCGGTCCATCGGCGCATCGTCGATGAAGTCGAAGCGCGCGGCCCGTTTTTTCATGCAGCCTTCGACAACCTGCGCGATCTCAATCGCCGCCTCGACACAAACTCCGGCCTCAACTTCGGCTCGATTGTCTTTCGCCAGGTTCATTCCGCGCTCGGCGGACGGCTGCGCCTCGCGGTCAGCGGCGGCTCCGCCCTGCCCCATCGGGTCGCCGAGTTTTTCAAGGACATCGGCATCCCGTTGCTTGAAGGCTACGGTCTCACCGAAGGCGCGCCGGTGCTCGCGGTCGCCCGGCCCGACGAACCGCTGCAAGTCGG
>Ga0302326_10028137_pt1 | contig 11321 bp, 7 predicted proteins | sample Palsa_T0_3_FD_202264 | JGI IMG/M metagenome (GOLD analysis project Ga0302326, IMG submission 202264) | Peat permafrost microbial communities from Stordalen Mire near Abisko, Sweden - Palsa_T0_3 | ecosystem: Environmental > Terrestrial > Soil > Palsa > Peat permafrost | place: Sweden: Abisko...
CTGGGGGAGCGCCTTGGCCGGGTCGACATGTCGGAGCTGCGCTCCCGGGTGGGTTTGAGTTCTTCGGCGCTGGCGCAACGGATTCCCGGCAACGAGGTGGTACGCGATCTCGTCGTCTCGGCCGGCTACGCGGTGCTGGGCCGTTGGCGGGAGCGCTACGAGGACGTCGACTACCACCGCGCGGTCGACATGCTGGAAAGCCTGGGCGCCGAGCATCTCGCCGACCGCACGTACGAGACCCTGTCGGAGGGTGAGCGCAAGCGGATTCTGATCGCGCGCGCGTTGATGACCGACCCCGAACTGCTGCTGCTCGACGAGCCCGCCGCCGGTCTCGACCTGGGCGGGCGCGAGGAGCTGGTGGCGCGGCTGACCGACTTGGCCGCCGATCCCGACGCCCCGGCGCTGGTCCTGGTCACCCACCACGTCGAAGAGATTCCGCCCGGCTTCAGCCACTGCATGTTGTTGTCGGAGGGGAAGGTCGTCGCGGCGGGTTTACTGGCCGACGTGCTGACCGGGGAGAACCTGTCCGCGGCGTTCAATCAGGCGATCGCGGTGGACGTGATCGACGGGCGTTACTTCGCCCGCCGCACCCGCACCCGCGCGGCCCACCGGAGGCGCTCATGACCGACGATTCGCTTGTCCCGTTGCCGGTACGGCCGGCCGCGACCGTGATGCTGGTCCGCGAGCTCCGAGAAAACCCAGACGGTCTAGCCGTCTTCCTGATGCGACGGCACGCCGGAATGGAATTCGCCGCCGGCACAGTGGTGTTTCCCGGCGGCGGCGTCGACGACCGCGACCGCAACGCCGATATCGCGTGGGCCGGGCCGCCGCCGTCGTGGTGGGCGCAGCGGTTCGGCACCGACACCGAGCTGGCCGAGGCACTCGTGTGCGCCGCTGCGCGCGAGACTTTCGAGGAATGCGGCGTGCTGTTCGCCGGCCCGGCCGACGACCCGGGCGGCATCGTCGGCGACGCATCGGTGTACCGCGAATCCCGCCAGGCGCTGGCCGACCGGACGCTGTCATTCGCCGACTTCCTGCGCCGGGAAAACCTGGTCCTGCGGGCCGATTTGCTGCGGCCGTGGGCCAACTGGGTGACCCCTGAAGCTGAGCGCACCCGCCGCTACGACACCTACTTCTTCGTCGGGGCGCTGCCGGATGGTCAGCGCGCCGACGGGGACAACACCGAATCCGACCGTGCGGGGTGGAGCACGCCGCAGGCGGCCATCGCCGAATTCGAAGCCGGTCGCTGCTTTCTGCTGCCGCCGACCTGGACACAGCTGGACTCGCTGAGCGGTCGCTCGGTTGCCGATGCGTTGGCCGTCGAGCGTCAGATCGTGACCGTGCAGCCGAATCTCGAAATCGACGGCGACAACTGGATTTTCGAGTTCTTCGACTCCGACCGCTATCACCGGGCCCGCAAAGCCGGCGGACTGGGATGGCGGCATTGAGCGAGTTCGTCAGCATCCATCTGGACGCAGACCGTCCGGGCGTCGGGACGCTGGCGCTCTCGCGGCCGCCCACCAACGCCATGACCCGACAGGTCTATCGAGAGATCGAGGGGGCCGCTGCCGAGGTCAGCCGCCGCGAGGACATCGCCGCCGTCATCGTTTTCGGCGGCCATGAGATCTTCTCCGCCGGCGACGACGTGCCCCAGCTGCGCACGCTGATCGCGCCGGAGGCCGAGAGCTGGATACGTGAGCACCGCGGCGCCATCGAGGCTGTCGCGGCGATCCCGAAGCCGACTGTTGCCGCGATCACCGGATACGCGCTGGGTGCCGGTCTTGGTCTGGCGCTCGCCGCCGACTGGCGGGTCAGCGGCGACAACGTGCGGTTCGGCACGACGGAGATCCTGGCCGGACTGGTTCCCGACGGCGGCGGCATGGCGCGGCTGGCCCACACGGTGGGGGCGAGCCGGGCCAAGGAACTGGTGTACAGCGGTCGATTCTTCGATGCCGAAGAGGCCGTGGCGCTGGGCTTGATCGACGAGATGGTGGCCCCGGACAACGTGTACGACGCCGCCGCGGCCTGGGCGAGCCGTTTCGTCGACGGACCCGGGGCCGCGCTTGCCGCGGCCAAAGCCGGCGTCGACGCCGTCTACGAGCTGACTCCGGCGGAGCGGTCGGCCGCCGAACGCCGCTACCTCGACGTATTCGCCGCCAATCTGAAGCGGCCGCCGCCGGTCGAGGCAACTTAAAAGTATCTGAGAAAAGCCTTTACATAGCTTGAGAGCCGGTCGGTACTATGAGCTGGCTCACATCAGCTGGAGGCCTGCATAGTGTTGCGTCGCACGTCGGTGGTCGGTACTGCGTTGGCCGCTGGGGGCCTGCTGGCGTTCGGGATGATTGCGCCCACCGCACACGCCGACGATTTCGGTCTCGGCGACGTCATCGGCGACCTCATCGCCAGTGCAAGTTCGGCCCAAGGAGTCGATGAGGCGCTCGCCGCCGCGTCCAGCGCGTCCACATTGTCCGCGGAAGGTCTTTTCCAGCAGGACATCTACGACCCCCTGCACGCCGGTGTCGAGAGCTGGATCAACAGCTCGTTCGGTGAGCAGGTCGACAACGTCATCAACACTTCGTCCGGGGAATTCCTGATCGGCAATGGTGCTCCGGGGACGGAGCAGGACCCGACCGGCGGTGCCGGCGGGATGTGGTTCGGCGACGGCGGCACCGGCTGGGACAGCGATGACGCCGGCGTCGCGGGTGGTTCGGGCGGGGATGCCGGGATCTTCGGCAACGGCGGCGAAGGGGGAGCCGGCGGCGACGGTGCCAACGGCGGTGACGGTGGTGACGGCGGCTCGCTGTTCGGCATCGGCGGCGACGGCGGGAACGCGGGCGACGGCGCGACTGCCGATGGTCTGCCCGCCCTCGGCGGGGCCGGCGGCAACGCCGGTGAGTTCGGCGAGCACGGCATGGTCGGCGACTACGGCCTGCTGCCCGCAGACTCGCCGCAGGCTGCGGACCCCGACGGGTCGTTGCTTTCGGTCGGGACTACCGGCGACTGGCTGACCAACAGTGACGGTCAGGTCGTCATCCTGCACGGGCTCAATGACGTGTACAAGGTGGCGTCGGGTGAGCCGTCCGCTGACGGGTTCGGCGACGACGATGCGGCGTTCCTGGCCGAAAACGGTTTCACCGCAGTGCGGGTGGGCATTATCTGGTCCGACCTCGAGCCCGAGCCCGGCGTCTTCGACACCGCTTATCTCGACTCGATCGAACAGACCGTGCAGAACCTGGGCAGCCATGGGATCTACAGCATCCTCGACTTCCACCAGGACGCGTACAGCAGCACGTTCGGGGGCGAGGGTGCGCCGGCCTGGGCGACTGAGACCGGCGGGGCAACGAATGTCTCGCTGCCCTTCCCGTACAACGAATTCTTCGATCCCGCCGAGACTCAGGCCTGGGATTCGTTCTGGACCAACGTCGACGCGCCGAACGGGGTCGGACTCGAGGACAACTACTCGCAGATGCTGGAGTACGTCGCGAACGCCTTCAACGGCAACCCCGACGTGGCCGGTTTCGAGCTGATGAACGAACCGTCGCCGGGTTCAGAAACGTTGGGGACGTTGTTCGGCAGCCCCTCCTTCGACAGCCAGGAGCTGACGCCGTTCTACAACCAGGGTGCGGACGCGATCCGGGCGGTCGACCCGAGCACACCGATCTTCTACGAACCGAACGTCCTCTTCAGCACCGGCGTGCCAACCCAGCTGGGCACGGTGGACGCCACCGGCACCGTCTTCTCGTTCCACGACTACTGCGAGTTCGACCTCGGGCCGCTGGGTTGCATACCGAACGTCGGCAATATCGCGGACAACGCCGAAACGTACGCCGACGCGCAGGGGATCCCGGCATTTATGACCGAGTTCGGCGCCAGCAGCGACCAGTCAGACCTCGGCGCCTCGATGAATGCCGCCGACCAGCACCTGATCGGCTGGACCGAGTGGGCCTACAGCAGCCAGGGCGACATCAGCACCACGGCGTCGCCGCCGAGTTCGGAGTCGCTGGTGTACAACCCGGCGGATCCACCAACCGGTGTCAACGTCAATACCGCCAACCTGGACACCCTCGCCGAGCCGTACCCGCAGGTGATCTCCGGCACCCCGGAGTCCTACTCGTTCGACAACGGCACCTTCTCGTTCAGCTACTCCACCGAAGAGGCCGACGGCCTGGGCAGCTTCCCCTCCGGCTCAGAGACCACCATCTCGGTACCTGCCGTCGAGTTTCCAGACGGCTACCAGGTCAGCGTGACCGGCGGCGAAGTCGTCTCGGCCCCCACCGCGTCTGACCTGGTCATCGCGTCAAACGCCGGCGCGAGTACCGTCACCGTCACCGTGAGCCCCGCCGGAACCTAGACAAGGACTAGCCAGGATGCTCGCCGACCCGGGCGGCCGATAGGCTGGGCCACCATGACCAGTACCGACCCGGTGCCGCAGCCGCACGCCACTGCCGAGCAGGTTGAGGCCGCCCGACACGACAGCAAGCTGGCCCAGGTGCTCTACCACGACTGGGAAGCGGAGAACTACGACGAGAAGTGGTCGATCTCCTATGACCAACGCTGCATCGACTACGCGCGGGAGTGCTTCGACGGCGCCGTCCCCGACGACGAGATCCATCGGCTGCCGTACGACCGTGCGCTCGAATTGGGTTGTGGCACTGGATTTTTCCTGCTGAACCTGATCCAGTCAGGGGTGGCGCGGCGCGGGTCGGTCACCGATCTGTCGCCGGGCATGGTCAAAGTCGCTACCCGCAACGGGCAGTCGCTGGGGCTGGACATCGACGGCCGGGTCGCTGACGCCGAGCGCATCCCGTATGGCGACGAGACGTTCGACCTGGTCGTCGGACACGCTGTGCTGCACCACATTCCCGACGTCGAGCAGTCGTTGCGTGAGGTGCTTCGGGTGCTGCGGCCCGGCGGCCGGTTCGTGTTCGCCGGCGAGCCGACCACCGTCGGCAATGGATACGCCCGTGCGCTGGCGGACCTGACCTGGAACGTCACCATCCGGGCCGTGAAGCTGCCCGGACTGGGCAGCTGGCGCCGTCCGCAGGCCGAGCTCGACGAGAACTCGCGTGCGGCCGCCCTGGAGTGGATCGTTGACCTGCATACCTTCGATCCGCACGATCTTGAGCGGATGGCCACCGACGCCGGCGCGGCGCAGGTTCGCACGTCGACCGTGGAGTTCACCGCAGCGATGTTGGGGTGGCCGGTCCGCACATTCGAATCGACAGTGCCGCCCGGGCGGCTGGGCTGGGGCTGGGCCAGGTTCGCGTTCACCAGCTGGAAGACGTTGAGCTGGATTGACGAGAACCTGTGGCGCCGGGTGGTGCCGAAGGGCTGGTTCTACAACGTGATGATCACCGGGATCAAGCCGTCCTGAACTTCAGCCTCGACGACGTTGCGTACCTGACGTCGGACGAGGGCTCAGCCGCGTTGGCCGTGGTCGCGGCGCTTCCGCTGACCGACCGGATCAGCGAGATCGCAGCGCTACGCACGCAATTCGGCGACCGGACGCCGGTGTTGTTGGAGACCGTGTTGCTGCGCCGTCGCGCGGTCGCGAAGCTATCCGAGCTGCCCGGCACCAACGACTGGCTCTTCACCGACGAAGCATTACAGCAAGCCAGCGCTGCACCGGTCGCGCTGCATCGGTCAACGCGGCTGAGCGGCAATGTGATTCACGATGTGACATGTTCGATTGGGACCGAGCTGGCGGCGCTGCGCGGTTCGGCCGCTCGGGCGGTGGGCAGCGACATCGATCCGGTCCGGCTGGCGATGGCACGGCACAATCTCGGCGCGACCGCCGACCTGTGCCGCGCCGACGCGCTGCACCCGGTGACACGCGACTCGGTGGTGCTGGCCGACCCTGCGCGGCGGAGCGGCGGGCGGCGGCGCTTCAACCCGCGCGACTACCAGCCCGCACTGGATCAACTGTTCGAGGCCTACCGAGGCCGGGACTTAGTCGTCAAATGCGCTCCGGGAATCGATTTCGATGCCATGACGCGGCTCGGATTCGACGGTGAGATCGAGGTGACCTCCTATCGAGGGTCAGTTCGGGAAGCGTGCCTATGGTCGGCCGGTTTGGCGGAGCCCGGCGTACGCCGTCGAGCCAGCATCCTGGACCGCCGCGAACAGGTCACCGACGCCGAGCCGGATGAGTGCCCGGTGCGGCCGGCAGGCCGGTGGATCGTCGACCCCGACGGCGCGGTGGTGCGGGCCGGTCTGGTGCGCCACTACGCGGCGCGGCACGGGCTGTGGCAGCTCGACCCGAACATCGCCTACCTGTCCGGCGACGAGTTGCCGGCGGGGCTGCGCGGGTTCGAGGTTCTTCAGCAGTTGCCCTTTGATGAGCGTCGGCTTCGTCAGGCGCTGGCGGCGCTGGACTGCGGCGCGTTGGAGATTTTGGTGCGCGGTGTGGATGTGGATCCCGATGCGCTGCGGCGGCGGCTTGCGCTACGCGGCGGCCAGGCCTTGACGGTGGTGATCACCCGGGTCGGCGCGGGTGCGGCGGCGCGGGGAACGGCGCTGGTGTGCCGGTCGTCGTCGTGACGGCGCGGTAGAGCGGGATGTGCGGTGGCCGTGCGGTGGCGAGTCCGGCGCTGCGGCAGCTACACCGCGAGCGTGGTCAGCGCATCGGCAGCATTGGCTTTGTCAGAAAAAATAGGCAATTTGCCCCATGAACTGAAGCCATCGCTAACGCACACTACTAATTGGAGCGCGCCGGAGGGCGGCACGGCTGGATCAACCGCATTCCGGGACATAATGCGGTTGCATCTGTAGTCGCGTCGGTCTCCGGCCGCTCGAATAACACCACATTGACACGTATCCAATAAAGCGTGCTCGTGTCGAGGTCAGTTACTCGACCGGGAATATGTTGCGGCGCTTATTAAGCGCGCGTATTAAAAGGCGGCACGGCGAATATCCGGATATCCGGAATAGCCACAGCATTTTTCAGTGTTTTGATATATGTGCTCCGGTACCCGTTAAGCCACAGACCCTTCGGCGGCTGGCCCGTTGATGCAGCAATCGATCCCGCGCCTGTCGGCGTGCGGTTGGCGAAAGGACGATCAATGGTGAGCACTCGCGGTATTGCTGGGTTGGGCATGTTGGCGGTGGGGTTGGGCGTCGCGGCGGCGGTGGCGCACTCGCCGGTCGCCTCGGCTGACTCGTCGAGCGACTGGTCGTCGTCGATCGACAGTCTTCTGAGTGGAGCCGTGCCCGCCCCAGCGACGTCAACTCTGGACCTGGACATCTCGTTCGACGGGTACCAGCTCTTCCAAGAAGGCAACGCCTCCGCCGGCACCATCACCGGGGATTACAGCCTCGCGATCGCCGACGGCGACGGCGCCTCGGCCAGCGCCCTCGGCACCGGCGGCTTCGCCTACGCCGACGGCAGCGATGCCAGCGCCTACTCCGGCGGCGGCACCGGCGACGTGGCCGAGGCCGAGGGCACCCACGCTAATGTTCAAGCCGGCGGGGAATTCGGCGACACCGGCTCGAATGACGACACCGCGATCGACATCGGCAACAACGACCCCGTGCCCTACCCGTTCATCCCTGACGGCGCCTACGCCGGAAGCGACTACTTTGAATCCGGCGGCACCGAGACCGGCAGCGGCGACACCGCCATCGACATCGGCAACAACACCGGCGAGGAAGACGGCGCCGACGCGTTCGGCGGCAACGACAACACCGCCATCGCCGATGCCAGCTACACCAACAGTGACTCCGGCGCCAGCGCGTTCGACGGCAACGACAACTACGCCTCCGTCGCCGGACCGGAGAACAGCGGTGCGCTCGCCGGTGGCGGCGATTCCAACATTGCCTACGTCTTGGACCCGTTTGGCTCCACCGCCAGCGATGCCTACTCCGGGGGGGCTAATTTTGACCTGGCCGCCGTCCTGTTGACTGACAATTCGGCCAGCGCTACCACCGGCGCCGATTACGCGTACGACATTGTGACGGCGTTAGGTCCCGAAGCCGGCACGTTCTGAGGCCACCGTCGTCCTTTTTTGGCGGGCTGGTCGGCAGGTCTGCACCGCCGGGAGGGCCGCCGGCGCACACCTGATGCGCCGGGAGCCGTTGGCCTACCGCGGCAACAGCACCGAGCCCGAGTTTGATTGTCTGCTCAGGCTGGCGGTTCGTCAGGTGACGTTGCAACCTGTGATGCGGCTTGTGGTTGCAACGCTTGGGCGACGGCGTGGGTGCGGTTGTCCACGCCAAGCTTGACCAAGATGGCCTCTACGTGGTGGCTAACGGTTTTCGGGCTGATGTGCAACATGGCAGCGATTTCAGCGTTGCTGCGTCCGTCGGCAAGCAACTCCAGGACCTGACGTTGGCGGCCGGTCAGTTTGTGGGGATCGGACTGCTTGTCGGCTCGCCTGGTGCGGGGGACGCGCTCGCGCAGCGCGGCCAGGCGCTGCTGTGCGCGGCGGGCCGCCGCCTTGGCGCCGAGTCCGCGGAAGGTGGCCAGCGCCGATGCCACCGCGTCGATGTCGCCGCCGAGTTGGGCGATGGCCGCGTCGAAGGGGCAGCCGCGGCGGGTCCACGCCTCGGCGGCGGCCTGCCAGTGGCCGCTGATCTCCAACTCGAACGGGGTGAGCGCATCGCCGCTGGTGGTCTGTGGCGTCCCGCCCGCCAGGTGAACCCAGCGGCGCAGCGGCCCCACCAGCCACGGGTCGGCGTGCTCGGTGACCGCCGCCAGCCCAACCTGCGCTTCGGCGCGGGCGGTGTCGTCGTCGCCGGCCAGCCAGGCCACCTCGGCGCGTGCGGCGAACACCAGGCAAAGACGACCGACGTGATCGCGCTCGGCGTAGGCTGCCGCCTCGTCGAGAAGCGGCGCCACGGAACGCTGGCCGCGCCGCGCACGGATGACGGCGAGGGCGATCAGCGGGAGCACTCGGTGCAGCGGGCTTAGTTCGGGCCGAGTCAGTACTTCGTCCGCAGAGAGCACGGCGCGGTTCCATTGACCGTCATGCAGCGACGCCAGCACACCCGCGCTGTTCACTAACGCCAGGTACACGCCGAAGTCATGGTCAGCACAGAACGCTGTCATTTCGGCAAGGTAGCGCGCGGTGCGGTCCAGATCGTAATGTATCGCGGCGGTCCAGCAGAGGCAGATCCCGACGTGCGCGAAGTGTGCGGCCAGCGCCTCGGTGCTTTTGGCCTCGCTCCAGACCGTCGTCAGCTCTTCCCAGCCGGTGTCGGTGCGAAATACGTTGTCCAGCGCGGCGAAGGTGCGGGCCTGGAGCACCACGTCGTCGTCACCCAGTTGGGTGCCCAGGGCGATGGCGCGGTCCACGTACTCGGTCACTGCGGGGTCGTAGCTCATGGCGCTCATCTGGGCCAGGTTCACCAGCGACCAGGCCAGCTGCGGGGAGGGACCCAGGGTTTCCAGCAGCCGCAGCGAGGCCCGCCCGGCCTCGGTGGCCGCGGTGGTTCCCTCGAAGGCGAGCAACATCAGCGACAACCAGCGCCAGGCCTCGCCTTCTCCCAGCCGGTCGCCCAGCGCGTGGCGCAACGCGATCGCCTCCCGCCACGATGTGACCGCCCTTCCGACCTGTCCGCACAGATAGCTGCTGAAGGCGTGGCGCTCGTGCCAGACAACCTTTTGTTCATCGGGAACGGCGCCGGCGTGACGCAACGCGAGCCGATACAAGTCGGCGGCCTCTCGGTGGGCGCCCAGCGACGCGGCCCGTTCGGCCGCAGCGATGCCGTAGCGAACGGTGGCGTCGGTGTCGCCGGCTTCGTCGGCGTGAAATGCCAATGCCGCCAACGTGTTCGCGTCGACGGGCGGTTCAGCCAGGACGGTCAGCGCACGTTTGTGCAACTCCGTGCGATCGAAGTCGGGGATCTGCGCCAGGGTGGCCCGCCGGGCCAGCTCGTGGCGAAACGCCACCGAGTTTCCGTCAGCGATCAGCACCCCGTTATGAAGGCATTCACCCAAAGCCGGGCCAGCCTCGGGGCACAGCTTGTCCAGCAGGGCGACATCGGCGCGCGGCCCGCACACCGCGACCGTATAGGCCGTTTCTCGCGCCTTCGCCGAAAGTCGCCCCAGCCGGCCGCACACCGCCTCGGATATGCTGCGCGGCAAGCCTTTCCGGGTCAGCGCATCCGGGCCGCCCGCCAACACCTCGGTGACGAAAAACGGGTTACCACCAGTGAGGTGGTGCAACTGCTCGGCGTTGATCCCGGTGTTGGCGGCCAACACCGCCACCGCCTGGCTGCTCAACGGCTCCAACCCGATCCGGGTCACGGTGGCACAGGTCGCCACATCCCCCAGCGTCAGCACCAAGGGATGCGCCGGGGCCAGTTCGTCGTCGCGGTAGGAGACCACCAGCAGCAGCGGCAGCGCCTCGACCCGCCGCGCCACAAACCGCACCAGATCCAGGGTGGCGCTATCGGCCCAGTGCGCGTCCTCAATCACCCACACCCACCGGCCGCCGCCGCGCAAAACTTGCAAAAGCTGGCGATAGAGCGCTGCGGTGTCGCCGGCGTCGACGGCCGCCGCCAACCCGGCCGCCACGGCGCCGTCCAGCCCGGTCAACGAATCGATCAGCGGGCCCAATGGCCGCGGCGCGGCCAGCGGGTCACACCGACCCCACAACACCCGCACAGCGGAGTCCAGCCCCCCAACGAACTTGCCCAGCATGGCGGTTTTACCGATCCCGGCCTCCCCGCGCACCAACACGACTTCCCCTGGGCGGCCCTGAGCCGGACGGCGCGCCAGCAGGCCCAGCTGCGCCAGCAGCGCGTCACGCTCCAACAAGCTCGCCACCATATTGGCCCTCGTCTTCACAGGGTGGTCAGCGCATTCGACATTGGTCTTATAAGAAACAAAGATTGGAAATAACCCCATGAACCGAACGCAGCGGTTAGCACACATTGATATGAGCGCGCCAAACGGCTTCAGCAAACCGAATTCCGGGACATGAAGCGTTTGTAACTGTAGTCGCGCTGACCTCCGGTCGCTCGGCATCAGGAAATCGACAGGTATCTAATAACGCGCCAGCGCCTGCTTACGGCCAGGTCAGTTATCCCACCGCGCGAATGTGTTGCGGCGCGTCTTGAAAGCAGCACCTGTCACAGATGAAAGTCGGCATAGCCGGCGGCCATCAGCGGTTGCTTTGCTGATGGCAGAAGTCCCGCATCCTTCGGGGGTGCGGTCGGGGACGTGTCGAGCTGGTTATTCACCGACGAAGCGCTGCAGCAAGCAAGCGCTGCACCCGTCGTCCGGCATCGGGCGCAGAGCCACCGCGGCCGCGGCGCGCCAGTCCGGCTGGTGGGCAGCGGCATCGACCCGGTTGGGTTGGCGATGGCGCGGCACAATC
>Ga0302326_10028138_pt1 | contig 11321 bp, 8 predicted proteins | sample Palsa_T0_3_FD_202264 | JGI IMG/M metagenome (GOLD analysis project Ga0302326, IMG submission 202264) | Peat permafrost microbial communities from Stordalen Mire near Abisko, Sweden - Palsa_T0_3 | ecosystem: Environmental > Terrestrial > Soil > Palsa > Peat permafrost | place: Sweden: Abisko...
CTCGGAGACGTGGTGCACAACGTCGAAGACAAGTTCGACGAATCGATGCTGAGGCTGCCATATGTCAACGGCGCGACCGGGCCGGTCGCCGTCGAGGGGGCGACGGCGGCCCATGTACTCGCATGTCGCATCCTCGACATGGAGCTAGTTCCCCCCGGAGTGACTGCCCTGATTCCGGGCGTCGGCGCCTTTCCCGATTGGATCCGGCGCAAGGAGTTCGGCGTGCACTCCCGGGTCGTCGATGTGCAGGATGGCTATGTCCTGTGGGATCGCGGCCTGCGTATCCCGGTGAAGCCGATGATTGGCGTTCTGGGAACGGCACCCTTGATCGAAGCGGTGAGCACCACCGACAACGGACCCCATGGCGGCAACCTCGACGTCCAGGAGTTCGCTCCCGGCACCACCGTCTACTTGCCGGTACAGACAATCGGTGCGCTGCTGTTCTTAGGAGACTGCCACGCGGTCCAGGGCGACGGCGAGCTCTGCGGATGCGGGGCCATCGAGATCCGGACCTTCACGACGGTCGAGGTGGACCTCGCCCCGCGGCCGCCGCGCATGGTGTGGCCGCGGTTCGAAACGGCAACCCACATCGGAGCCTTGGCCTGCGCGCGGCCGCTCGAGGACGCGTTTCGCCTGTCGGTCGAGGAGCTGATCCGCTGGATGAGTGAGGACTATGGGTTCACCGATGCCGACGCCCTGCTGCTCCTCGGCCAGGTGGCTGAGGCGCGGTGCACACAGGTGGTGAACCCGAAGTACACCTACGTGACCAAGATCGCCAAGCGCTACCTTCCGCCGAAGGCACCCTGAGGTGTCCGGCCGCCCCTTCCTTCAGGTCCCCGGCCCGACGAATGTGCCGGAGCGGATCCTGCGGGCCATGGACCGTGCCGTCCCCGATCACCGCGGCCCGGAGATGCCGGCGCTCACCGCTGAGATCGTGTCGCGGCTTCGCGGCGTCTTCGGCACGCGCGATGCCGAGATCGTCCTCTATCCAGGTTCGGGGACAGCCGCATGGGAGGCGTCGCTCGCCAACACGCTGAGTCCGGGAGATCGCGTGGTGGCGCTCAACATCGGGCATTTCAGCCACCTGTATGCCGAGTGCGCCCGAGCGCTCGGAATGGTCGTGGACGAGCTCGATGCGGAGTGGGGAAGCGGCCCGCCGCTCGGCGCGCTCGAGGACGTCCTGCGCGACGATCCCGAGCAGGCGATTCGTGCGGTCCTGATGGTCCACAACGAGACCTCCACTGGGGTTACGTCCCGCATACCCGTCGTGCGGCAGGTGCTCGACGACGTTGGTCATTCCGCGCTGCTCCTCGTCGACGCCGTCTCGAGCCTTGCCAGCATCGAGTTTCAGTTCGATGCCTGGGGCGTCGATGTTGCCCTGACCGCATCTCAGAAAGGCCTGATGCTGCCACCGGGAATGGGCATCCTGGCAGTAAGCGAGCGGGCGCTGGCGTCGAGCAAGCGGGCGACCACGCCAAGATACTTCCTCGACTGGCAGCCGGCGCTCGAGCAGATTCACCGAGGCTACTTTCCGTACACCCCTGCGACGCTGTTGTTGTTCGGTCTGCGGGAGGCGCTGCAGATGCTCGACGAGGAAGGCCTCGACGCGGTATATACCCGACACGCACGCCTCGCTGAAGCGGTGCAGACGGCGGTCCGCCAGTGGAACCTCGAGATCCTGTGCAAGGATCCAGACGAACAGTCGAATACGACGACAACGATCGAGGTGCCGGTCGACGCTGACGCGGACGAGGTCCTACGCATCGCCGAGCAGCGATATCGCCTTTCCTTGGGCGTGGGACTCGGGAAACTGAAAGGCCGCGCCTTTCGCATCGGTCACCTCGGTTCGCTGAACGAGCTTGAGGTGCTTGCCACGATCGCAGGCGTGGAGCTGGCATTGCACGGGGCGGGCATCGCCATAAAGCTAGGCGCTGGTGTGGCCGCCGGCGAGCACCTGTTTGCCGCGGAGCTGGCGCCCAAGGCAGTCGGTGCGACGGCATCCTGAAGTACTCCAACCTGTATTCCGCTCTGCGGGATGCCACGCACATTGCATTCCGTTTATTGGCCGGTTGGCCGCCCCTACGTTGGAAACATTGTCCGCGCGGCCAGTTTCTGCCGGATCGCGAGGTCGGACAATGAACGCGGGCCTTACGCAACTGCCTTGGCCCTCCGCTTAGTGGCGATAGCCACCGAGCCCGAGCCGTCAGCTGCGTCCTTCCCGTCCGCCGATAGGAGAGTGTTCCGTGGCCATCGAAGCCCCCCCGCCCGCTGCGACGTCCCCGACGTCCCCGTCGCTGCCCTCGGCGTACGCCCGCAAATCCACAGGCCTCGTCCGCCAGATCAGCCTCACCGGGCAGAGCGTCTTCGCTGCGTCGGGCAATCCGTTTGGCTTCTCGCTCGTAATCACCCTGTTCGCGCTGACCCTGTTCCCGAGGAGCAACTTCTACATCGCGATGGCCATCGCGCTCGTTTGCGGCGTTACTTCGTGGGTGACATTTGCGCTGCTGAGCGCGATGATGCCTCGCGTCGGCGGCGACTACGCGTTCGTCTCTCGCATCCTGAATCCGGCAGTCGGGCTTGGAAGTAACCTCTCCTTCTTCGTCGGCTCGATGATGGCCGCCGGACTGTGGTGCTACTGGGTCGCCGAGCAGGGCCTCTCCCCGGCGCTCACGGTGATCGGGGCCGTGACCCATTCCAAGGGCCTGACCTCAGCCGGCGCGTCGTTCGGGCCCACCCATCAGGTCAACTGCTTTCTTGTCGCCGCTGGTGCTCTGCTCCTCATGAGTGGCCTGTCGGCGCTCGGAACGCGCATTGCATTCCGGGTGGTTACGGCGCTGTTCATGATCGCCGCTGCGGGCTTCGTGATCGACATGGTCATTCTCGCGCTGACGAGCCACGGAAGCTTCGTGTCACGAATAAACCACCTCGCGGGCCACGGCAGTTACGGCAAGACCGTGGCGAAGGGATCTGCGAGCTTGCTTCCCACCCACGGCTATAGCGTGAAGTCGACGATCGGGGCGGCGTATTACTGCCTCTCGAACACGGTCTTCTGCTGGGCCGGGGTGTACACGATCGCCGAGTTCCGAGGAGCTGGGCAGCGCAAGCGCCAATTGAAGACGATGCTCGGTACGGGCAGCGTGCAGATCTTCCTGATCCTGATTGCGGCGTTCATCTTCCTCAACACGGTCGGCTACAGCTTCTTCATCTCCGCGCTTGGCGGAAACTACAGCGGGCCGGGCGGCAGCACCGTCGGACTTGCGGGTTACGTCTATTTCGCCGGTCTCGCGACACCGGGCAAGCTGCTGGTGGCCATCCTCTCGCTGTCGTTCATGGGGTGGTGGCTACCTGGTCTGTGGGTCAATCTGGCCATGGCGCAGCGCGCCCTCCTCAGCTACTCGTTCGATGGCCTGCTGCCCAAGCGGATCGCCTATGTGAGTCCCAAGACCCACACCCCTCTCGTTGCCATCGCCATCGTCACGGTGGGCTCTCTGGCGGGCTGCGCATGGGTGAGCTTCAGTTCGAGCTTCTTCAAGGTACTGGGCATCATGCTTCTGCTCTCGTTCGTACCCATGATCTTCGTCGGCGTAGCGGCGATTGCTGTCAAACGCCGACGCACGGATCTCTACAAGGGATCACCGGCGGAATGGCGGATCGCCGGCGTCGAGGTCCTGCCGGTTGCCGGCGCGGGCTGCCTACTGGTTGGCGTCGCGGCGATCGCTACTGCGCTGTACTTCCACACCCAGCTTGCCTTCAATGTCTGGGTGGCTGGTGTGCTGCCGTTTGGCATCATGGCGTTCGGCCTTGCGTGGTACGCCGTCGCGCGCACCGTGCGGCGCAAGCGCGGCGTCGACCTCGACCTCGTCTATCGCACGATCCCGCCAGAATGAAGCCGTTCTTCAAGCGCGGTTCCACGGTCGACCCGCCGCGGAACGCGCGCCGACTGTTCTTCGCCACGGACATCCATGGCTCTGATCGGTGCTTCCGCAAGTTCATCAACGCTGGACGGTTCTACGGCGTCGACTACCTGATCTTGGGAGGGGACATCACGGGGAAGTCACTGGTGCTGATCGAGCGGACCGCGCGAGGGTGGTCGGCGCGATTCAACGACCATCAATACGTCGACATCGATGAGGACGCGAGGAATGCCCTCGAGCAGAACATCCGCGATCACGGCCAGTATCCGTATGTCGGAGATCGTGCTGAGCTCGAGGCACTCGCCGACGACGAATACCGCGACGCTGCCTTCCGCGCGACGGTCGTCGAGGGCATTCGGCGTTGGATCAAGCTCGCCGAGGAGCGTCTCGCGGGCACGGGCATCCGCTGCTTCATCACGCCCGGCAACGACGACTACTTCGACATCGACGAGCCGCTCCAGGAGTCGGATGTCGTGGAGTTTGTCGACGGGAGCACGATCCGGCTGGACGAATATGAGATGCTGACATGCGGGTACTCGAACATCACGCCCTGGAGATCACCCCGAGAGCTTCCCGAGGAGCAGATGCTGGAGCGACTCAACGACATGGCGAGTGGAGTCGAGGACCACGAGAATCTGATCGTGGTGATCCATCCCCCGCCGTATGACACGCCCCTGGATCACGCGCCCGCGATCGACGACGAGTTCGTCGTACAGATGCAGAGCGGAGCACCAATGCTCGTTCCGGTCGGATCGACCGCGGTGCGCGCCTTCGTCGAGTCCCAGCAACCGCTGCTTGGACTTCACGGCCACGTTCATGAGTCCAAAGCATCCGAATACATCGGTCGCACACTGTGCATTAACCCCGGTTCGGAATACACGGAAGGGACCCTTGCGGGAGCTATCGTCACGCTTGGTGACCGCCGAGTGCTCGCCCATCAGCTGATCGTGGGCTGAGGACGTCGCATTGGGCATCTGCTGCGGGATCCCGAGATGGCTGGCTGGAGGCTACGCGAGTGCTCGCTGACCGACCGTTGGCGAGCGTGACTGACGAGGCGCAGCGAGTGACCGCGGCGGCGCAGAGCGCCGGTGTGACGCTCCGGCTGACCGGAGGGGTCGGCGTCGCCCTGACGTGCGAAAGCGCGAGCAGCTACCCGCTCCTGCGCACCTACAGCGACATTGACGTGGTCAGCCATGCCAAGGAGCGCAAGGCGATCATCCTGCTGCTCGAGGCGCTCGGTTACGCACCCGACGAGACGTTCAACGCGCTTTATGGGGCGCGCCGCCTCTTCTTCTGGGACTCGACCAATGAGCGTCAACTCGATGTCTTCCTGGACAAGGTCGAGATGTGCCACGTCATCGACCTCAGAAACCGGCTGCAGGCGCCCGGCCCGGTACTGACGCCGGCCGATCTGCTCCTGATGAAGCTCCAGGTCGTTGAGTCCAACGACAAGGACCTCACGGATATCGTCTGTCTCCTCACCGACAGGGACTTCACGCACGGGTCCGACGCCGGGATCGACCTCGGCTACCTGGCCGCCCTCGCGTCCGAGGACTGGGGACTCTGGCGCACGGTAACGATGGTCGCGGAACGCGCGGGTGCATGGGCCGCACAGGCCGATGGGCTCGCGTCGCGCGATCGCGTGCAACGGCAGGTACAGGAGTTCGTCGAGACGCTCGAGGAAGCGCCGAAATCCCGAGCCTGGAGACTGCGCGCGCGGATCGGAGAGCGCAAGCAGTGGTACATGACCCCCGAGGCGACGCACTGAGCATGAAGCGCATACCGAGAACAACGTTGGTGTACGAGTACGCACGCGGGCGCACTCCGGCGGCGACACTCGACTCTGGCGACACGGTGCTCGTCGAGACCAAGACTGCATTCGGCGAGGCCGACTTGATTCAGGGCGAAGAGGTGAACGGACCACCCCCCGGGCGAGCGGATCCGCTGACCGGCCCGATACACGTGACCGGGGCGGAAATCGGCGACGCGCTCGCGGTCCACGTCAGAGGCATCGACCTCGTCGGCGAGCCGGCGATCGGTCCTATCCGTGGGTGCAGCGCACTCGATTGGGGCGCACTTCCCGTCGATGTGCTCAGCGTCACCGACGGACGGATCACCGTCGCCGGCGTGTCGCTTCCCATCCGGCCAATGATCGGCTGCATCGCCGTCTCTCCCGAGTCCGGTGCGACTCCCAGCACGAGCGTCGGCGATCACGGGGGCAACCTAGATACCAAGCACATCGTCGCCGGAGCAACGGTAATGCTGCCCGTGTTCGAGCCCGGTGCGGGCCTCGTCCTCGGAGACGTCCATGCGCTACAGGGAGACGGGGAGATGACGGGGTCGCCGCCGGAGACAGACGCAGAGGTGACGATCACGGTAGACGTGATCAAGGGACTCCGGCTCGAACGCCCACGCGTCCTGACCGACGCCCGTTTTATGACCCTTGCCTCGGCGGAGACGCTCGAGGCGGCCTGTCGGCTGGCGATCGCCGACATGGTGGGGGCGCTCGTCGAGCGCACAACGCTGACCGCCGATCAGGCGTACGTGTTGCTGACGCTTTGCGGCGATCTCGAAATCAGCCAGATCGTCAACTCATGGGTCACCGTCCGCGCCGCCGTCGATCGCGCGCGCTTCGGCCTCTGACCGCGAGACCGAGTGATGAGCGACGAGCTGTGCGAGCTGGAGGCGACGGCGCTCCTCGCTCTGATGGCCGCGGAGGCGACCTCGAGCGTCGAGGTGATGGCCGCGCACCTCGCGCGGATCGAGCGGGTCAACCCGAGACTGAATGCCATCGTTACGCTCGTCGCCGACCAGGCGCTCGAGGCCGCGCGGCGGGCCGACGTCGCGCGGCGAGGCGGCGGCCCGCTCGGCGCGCTCCACGGACTGCCGGTGGGCATCAAGGACCTGGTCGAAACCGCCGGCATTCGCACGACGTACGGGTCGCCGATCTACTCAGACAGCGTGCCCGTCGAGGACGCCTCGATCGTCAAGCGGCTGAAGGCTGCTGGAGCGATCGTGGTCGGGAAGACGAATACACCGGAGTTCGGTGCCGGATCGCATACATTCAACGCGGTCTTCGGGGCGACCCGCAATCCCTACGACGACTCACGATCAGCCGGCGGTAGTAGCGGTGGAGCGGCGGTCGCCTTGGCCTGCGGAATGCTCCCGCTCGCCGACGGCACCGATCTCGGCGGTAGCCTACGCAACCCTGCCGGGTTCTGCAATGTCGTCGGACTACGGCCGTCGCCAGGGCGTGTGACGAACCTGCCGGTCACCGATGCATGGGACCCGCTCTCGGTCTCGGGCCCGATCGCCCGGACGGTGCGTGACATCGCCCTGGCACTCGACGTGATGTCTACACCTGATCCCCGCGCGCCAATGTCGCTCGCCGGCGCGGCGGAGTCCTACCAGGCCGAGCTCGACCAGGACATCACCGGCTTTCGCATCGCGTGGAGTCGTGACCTTGGGGGACTACCGCTCGAGTCTCAGGTCGCACGGGTTCTGGCCCCACAGCGTGCCGTCTTCGAGGGACTGGGCTGCGGCGTCTGCGACGCCGAACCGGACCTCAGCGATGCTGATGAAGCGTTCGACGTGCTCCGAGCGCTCGGCTTTGTCGGGAATCACCATGAGAAATGGCTCGAGCACCGAGCTCTCCTCAAGGACACGGTGGTATGGAATATCGAGGCGGGCTTGGAGCTGACGCCGCTGCGCATCGCTCGTGCGATGAGCCTCCGAAGCGCGATCGTCCAACGCATGATGGCGTTCTTCGAGCACTTCGATGCGCTTGTCCTTCCCGTGTCCCAGGTCGCTCCCTTCCCGTTGGAGGTCGACTGGGTTCGCGACATCGAGGGCCATCCGATGGAGCACTACGTCGCGTGGCAGCGAAGCTGCAGCCGGATCACCGTCACTTCGCACCCAGCGATCAGCGTTCCGGCGGGATTTACCCCGAGCGGCCTGCCGGTCGGCATTCAGATCGTCGGGCGATACCGCGACGAGCGCCGCCTGCTGAGGATCGCGAAGGCCTTCGAGGCGGCGACGGAGCACGGGCGGCGACGTCCCGTGCTCGGCTCGCTGGAGCCCGACGAGGCCGCGACGCTGTGAGCGGCGAGCAGGAACCGCAAGCCGAGCTTATTGGCTACGCAGATCGCCTGAGCGTCGCCCCTGGCCAGACCATTCGCTTCTACGTCAGCACTGACTGTCCGGATTACCACCTGCGGATCGTCCGGATGCTCCATGGTGACACCAATCCTGCGGGTCCGGGACACAAGGAGCAGGCGATCGAGAGCACCGCTGAGGCGCGCCTCCCCGGCCGTAGGCAACGTGCACACGCCGGATCGTTCACGATCGTTCCTCGGCATCCACTCGCGAGTCCGAACGGGGCTTATACGCTCTGCGCCTTTGTCCAGGCCACGACCCCGCATCTCGGACGCGAGCAAGGACTTATCTCGATGTGGTCCCAAGAAGACAGCATGGGCATATCCCTGCGCCTTGATGACGAAGGTGTCGTCACGCTGTGGATTGGCGGCTCGTCAGCGCCCATTACCGCCGTGCCGCTGCTCCGCCGCGAGTGGTATTTCGTCGCCGCAGGCATCGATATCGAGCGGAGAACGGTCATGTGTGCGGTGCGGCCGCTGAGCTCGCTCGGCGCCCAGGAGTCGTTCGGTGTGGCCGTCGCGCTTTCGGCTCCGATCGAGCTGGGACGTGAACTCCCGCTGCTCTTCGGGGCCATCTCGCGCCCGCGAGACGCTGAACAGTCCGCCGAGGCGGTGGGGCACTTCAACGGCAAGCTCGAAGCCCCGCGGATCTATCCACAGCTGCTGAGCGAAGTTGAGATCGACAGCGCTGCCGGCGGCATTGAACCGTGCCGAGCCGCGGCGTACTGGGACCTTGGACAATCAGTGACCGACGATCACGTGCGCGACACCGCCGGAAAACATCATGGGCGCCTGATCAACATGCCTACTCGGGCGGTAACCGGTCATCGGTTCAATGGTCAGCAGTCAGACCCGGCCCATGCACCCGAGCACTACGGCGCGGTCCATTTTCACGATGACGATCTTGACGACGCCGGCTGGGAATCCGATGCCGCTTGGCTCGTGCCGATTGGACTCCCCAGCGGCACGTACGCCGCGCGTCTGGACGCCGCGGGCCGGGTCGATCACATCCCATTTGTCGTGCTCCCGCCAACAGGTGTGGCCACCGCCGATATCGCTGTGCTCCTTCCCACTCTGACCTACCTGGCCTACGCGAACGAAGGCATCGTCGCCTCCGGCGTCGCCGACAAGCTCATGGTCGATGGCGTCGGTTCGATCCACTGGGCGGACCGCTATGTCGGGGAGCACCCGGAATGGGGTCGATCGCTTTACGACGACCACAACGACGGATCGGGAGTCTGCTACTCATCGCGCCTGAGGCCGATTCCGAATATGCGGCCCGGTTACCGATTCTGGTCAACCGGCGCGCCGGAACGCTACGCCGCCGACCTGTACCTCATCGACTGGTTAGATCACGAGCAGCAGGCGTGCGACGTCTTCACCGACGAGGATCTGCACGATGAAGGCATCGCGCTTCTCGAGCGCTACAAGGTGATCCTGACGGGCGCCCATCCGGAGTACTGGACGGGTCCGATGCTCGATGCTGTCGAGGGCTATCTCGCCGGTGGAGGACGCCTGATGTATCTCGGTGGCAACGGCTTCTACTGGGTGACGACGATTTCCGCCGACAAGCCGCACATCATCGAGGTGCGGCGCGGCTTCAACGGGACGCGAGCCTGGGAGTCTGCGCCAGGAGAAGCGCACCACTCGACGACCGGCGAACCGGGAGGGCTGTGGCGATACCGTGGGCGGCCACCGAACCGACTCGTGGGCGTGGGATTCACGGCTCAGAGCGATGCCCAGCGAAAGGCGCCCGGTTACCGGCGTCTCGGGGATGCGGAGGATCCGGAAGTCGCGTTCGTGTTCGAGGGCGTCAGACCGGACGAGACCATCGGCGATTTTGGCCTCATCAACGGCGGAGCGGCTGGATACGAGATCGACCGTTACGACCCCGACATCGGCGCACCACATTCTGTCTGGCATCTTGCGACATCTCGGGGAATGCACGACGAGAGCTACCTGCTCACGATCGAAAATCTGTTGTTCACGGTTCCCGAAATCGCCGGGCCGACGCAGGACATGGTCCGCGCCGATATTGTCTATTGCCGGGTGGGCCGCGCCGGCGGAGAGGTCTTCAGCGTCGGCTCGTGCAACTGGTGCGGAAGCCTCTCCCACGACGAATACACGAATAACGTATCCCGCGTGACCAGCAATGTCCTGCGTCGCTTTCTGCGCGACTGAGCCCGGGGCTAGGCATGACGCGCGGTCACATCGCGGTCTCGCGAGCTTCCTTCGTGCGCTGGGGCTTCCACCCTTGTCGTGGAACGCAGCTCAGCAGCAGCTTGGTGTACGGATGCTGTGGCTTGTCAAACATTGTGTCCGCGGCGCCACGCTCGACGATGTGACCGTCACGCATGACGATGACGTCATCGGCCACCTGACGCACGACCGCCAGGTCGTGCGTCAGGAGCATGTACGACACCGTGGTCTGCTGGCGCAGTTCCGAGAGCAGGTTGAGGATCTGCGCCTGAATCGACACGTCCAACGCTGACACCGCCTCATCGAGGATGACGAGCTGTGGCTCGACCGCCAGGGCCCTAGCAATCGCAGCGCGTTGACGCTCTCCTCCGGAAAGGTCACGAGGCAGTGTTCGGCCCCGGCGTTCATCCAGGCCAACCTGCTCGAGGAGCGTTGCCACACGTCCCTCGCGCTCTGCCGGCGTGAGGTCGAAGTGGAGTCTCAAGACCTGCCGAATGGACTGGCCAACGGGCTGGCGAGGATCGAAGGAGGAATACGGATCCTGAAAGACCATCTGGACCAGTCGCGCTCGTTGCTTGCGCGCCGCCGTTCCGCGTCCTAGCCTCCGCGGGTCGACTCCGCCGATGAGAAAGCTGCCGGCCGTCGGCTCTTCGAGCCCCATGATGATCCGGGCGATGGTGGTCTTGCCCGATCCCGACTCCCCGACAACTCCCAGAGCTCCGCGTTGCTCGAGCTCAAACGACACGCCGGCCAGCGCGGTGACGCCGACGCCGCGGCGCGGGCCGTGGCGGGGCGGGAACGTCTTGCGGAGATCCACGACCTCGAGAACCGCGTCGGTCACGACACCTCTCCCGTCCTCGCGAGTGAGGGCACCAGCGTCTCCGCGCGGATGCAGCTCGTGCGGCCCCGGCGAAGCTTCCGCAGAACCGGTGGGGCATCACGGCACTGCGGCATGGCCAGCGGGCAGCGGTCGGCAAAGGGGCAGCCCTCGGGTGCCTCCACCGCAGACAATGGGCGTCCGGGGATAGCGTTCAGGTATTTCGGTTGACGCGTA
>Ga0302326_10028140_pt1 | contig 11320 bp, 9 predicted proteins | sample Palsa_T0_3_FD_202264 | JGI IMG/M metagenome (GOLD analysis project Ga0302326, IMG submission 202264) | Peat permafrost microbial communities from Stordalen Mire near Abisko, Sweden - Palsa_T0_3 | ecosystem: Environmental > Terrestrial > Soil > Palsa > Peat permafrost | place: Sweden: Abisko...
ACCACGTCGGTGTAGCCGAGCGCCCCCAGGGTCTGGGCGGCGAAGGCCGAGCGGACCCCACCGGCGCAATAGACGACCACCGGTGCCTCCTTGTCGGGGAGCTTGCCCTCGACCTGGAACTCGAGAATGCCCCGGGGAAGGTGCACGGCGCCGGGGACGGCTCCCTGGTCGTACTCCTCGGGCTCCCTCACGTCGAGAAAGATCGACTTGTTGAGCCTGGTCTCGGCCTCGTCGGGCTCCACCTCGGTGATGGAGGCCTTGGCGGCACTCAGCAGGTCTCGCGGACTAGGCATGCGGCAACTCCCACGTCGAAGGCACTCTTCCTGGGAGTAAAACCCTACCAGCGTGCTCAAGATTCCCACGAAGCCCGGAGCCGCCTGAGGCCGAGTGAAAGGACCGCACCACATGGAGCTCACCGAGGCGATCCGGCGCCGACGAATGGTCCGCAGCTTCGCCCCCGATCCGGTCGATCCCGGCCTCGTCGACCGGTTGCTCGAGGACGCGTTGCGGGGGCCCTCGGCGGGCAACACCCGGGGGGTGGCCTGGGTGGTGTTGCAGGACGGCGACGCCGCCACCTACTGGGAGCACGCCACGACCGCTGACTGGCGCGGCAGCGCCGGACGATATCCAGGGCTGTCGCGGGCGCCCGTCGTCGCGCTTTCGCTGTGCTCCCCGCCCGCCTACCTCGAGCGGTATGACGAGGCCGACAAGCTCCGCTCCGGCCTGGGCGCGGCCGGTCCGGACCGAAGTGGGGAGTCGGCGTGGCCCATCCCCTACTGGTTCGGTGATGCCGCCTTCTCGGTGTTGCTGCTTCTCTTGGGCGTGACCGCGGCCGGGTTGGGGGCAGCATTTCTCGGCAACTTCCGCGGCGAGCAACCACTGCTCGAGGCGCTCGGCGTGCCGGAGGGCTGGAGGCTCTTCGGCGCGGTGGTGATCGGGAAGCCCGACGGGTTCGACCATCCGTCGCCCTCGCTTGGCCGGACCCCCGCGGGGGATGCCGGGACGATCCACCGGTCCCACTGGCAACAGCAGGCCGGCCGGTAGCGCCCGGTCGAGCCTAGGACCCGAACCCTCCGAAGAGCCCCTTGGCCCGCATCGCATCCCAGAACTCGGGGTCGTACGCGTGTTCGGGGTCGGCCCGAACCTCGGCATCCAAGATCTCTGCGTCCTCACCGACCAGGATCCGCCATCGATTCTGGCGGACGCCCTCGAGAATGATCGTCGCGGCCCGGGCGGCGGTCGTCGGAGCGGTGTCGCGGAAGGCCTCCCCCATCATCTGGACCCCCTTGCGCAGGTCCTCGTCGGAGATCCCTTCGGTGGGCAAGCCGCGAGCGGCGAGTTGAGCCCGCACCTCGGCCAGTGCATCGCTGCTCATCGACTCGGCGTCGCGGCCGTGCGCCTTGCTCGAATTGAGGACGATTGACGTGCCGATGTGACCGGGCATGACCACCGACACCCTCAGGTGGGGCGCGTTGACCCGGAAGTCGGCGATCAGCGCCTCGGAAAAACCCCGCACGGCGAACTTGGCCGCGCTGTAGGCGGTGTGCGGGGTGTTCGGGCCGATCGTTCCCCACAGGCCGTTGATGCTGCTCGTGTTGACGAGATGTCCTTCGTCGGCGGCCATCAGCATCGGCAGGAACGCCCGCGTGCCGTTGTAGACGCCACCCCAGTCCACGCCAAATGTTCGTTCCCAATCGGCCCGATCGTCGGCGATCATGCTCCCGGCCCCACCGATCCCGGCATTGTTGAACAACAGGTTGATGTGGTTGGTGGCGAGCTCACTCGAGACGGCCTCGCGGAACGCGACGACCTGGGCCTCGTCGGAGACGTCGGCCACAAAGGTCGTCACCTTGGTGCCATCGGGCGCTCCCCCCAGGGCGAGTGTCTTGGTCTCGGCCAACGCCTCGGCCAACACGTCGCACGTCGAGACGTGACATCCATCGGCGGCCAGCTGGCGGACCAGCTCGCGACCCATGCCCGTTCCGCCACCGGTGACGACGGCAATGCGTCCTTCGAACCGCTCCATGGCCACCCTCCCTTTCAGACTCCCCGCACCCTACGCGAGGCCGGCCCCGTCGACCCGGGGCGGCCCGTCACCTCAGTATCGGCCGAAGAAACCGGTCAGTGCCACGGCCAACTCGTCGGGCCGTTCAAAGGGGACGAAGTGACCGCAGTCCAACTCGACCAGCTCGGAGCCGGCGATCGATTCCGCCAGGACCCTGGAATGCCCGAAGGGCACCACCAGGTCACGAAGGGCGCCAATGACCAGCGTCGGCGCGCTGATAGCGCTCAGACGGGCCGAGATGTCGACCCGCCGGTCGAGGTCGATGTGCCGGGCCGCGCCCGGAGCGAGAGAAGCGCCCAACGCGATCGCCGCCTCGATGTCATCACCGGTCGCCGCGAACCACTCCGGAGTGAAGCCGATCTGGAACAGATATCGCCCGAACAGGTCGGGGTTCTCGGCCAGGAGTCGCTGCCACAAGTCGAAGGAGAACCGCATGTACGCGTCAGAGGTAGCCCAACCACAGATAAACGCCGCCGACCGAACACGCTCGGGCACCCTCGCCGCGGTGGCCGCTGCGATCACCGCGCCGAGCGACCATCCGGCGACGTGAAATCGCTCCAGCGACTCGGCGTCGGCGACGCCCAGCACTTGATCGACCAGTTCGTCGACTTCGAGCGGCCCGCCGGGGTCAGTCGTCTCGCCCCCGCCCGAGTACTCCATAAGCACGAGGCGATTGCGTTGTGTCATGACCGGGGCAGCCAGCAACCAATGGCTGCGGCTCCCGGCCGAACCATGCAGGAGGACCACCGGATCTCCCTCGCCCTGGACCTCATAGGCGACGCTTGCTTTCCCCACAGCGACGCTGCTCAACGTCTTGCCCCCCTGTCACTCACCAAGTGCCCGGATTCTCGCACCACCAAGGGTCCGCAGCTGGTGAAACGGCTGTAGGAACGGCTCCCAGCAACGGGTGGGTCCCTCGAGAAGATCGCCGTCTTCATTACGATGCCGACGTGGCTGCGAACCAGGGCGCTACCCACTTTGGTCGACGCGTCGCGTTCTCGAGGGGTGATCCGACCTGAAGAGAGCGCCCCTCCTCGGCGACGCTCGGAGACAGGCGGCTGTTTTGGCCAAGCCCGTTTCTCCCACCTTTCGCGTCATGGGTTGGCTGCTCGCGACCGGAATCTTCTTTGCCGCGCTCGCGTTCTGGTACCACCCCAACGGCCTTTCGGACATCCCCGAGAGCACCGTCCCAATGGTGGGCATCGAGCAGGGAAGCTCCCAATGCGCCTACCCGGCCAGTATCGAGACGCCGGTTCCGCCCCTCTATCCCTTGATCGGCGCCGGCATTATGGCCACGACCGGGCTCGGGACAAGCATCATTCCCGATTACCACTTTGTCGGTTCCGCGTGCACTCGAGCAGCCGTCCCTAGGACAGCGTCGGACTCCGACCTACCACTTGTGCTCCTCGGTGCCGCCTGCTGGCCCCTCCTCCTCGGTGGGTTCGTTGCTCTGATGGGAGTGGCCGGGAAAGGTCGAAGTCGCTGGGAGTTGCTCGGCCTCTGCCTCGTGGCCGCCATACCCGCGCTCGCTTCCACCGTGATTCGCTACTTGCACCCCGAAGACATGCTCGCGATGGGCCTGATACTGCTTGCATGCGCGGCTGCGATCCGTTCGCGCTGGCTCGCCGCCGGTGTCTGTATCGGACTGGCGTGCTGCGCAAAGCAGTTCGCAATTCTTCCCGCGGTGCCTCTGCTCATTGCTGCCCCACGCCGAATGCGGCTGCGGTTCGTCATTGGAGCCGTCGCCACCGCTGGAGTGATACTGATTCCCTCGGCAGTCCTGATGGGCCACGGCATGCTCGTGGCCTTGAGGGGGGCGTATGCAACGCCCGCAAACACCGGGACCCTTGTGGGAAGACTCCGTCTCCACGGGACGATTCTCGTCTTGGTGGCCCGGGTCCTTCCCCTGGTGGCGGCCGGTGTGATTTCTCTTTGGGCGCATTCCCGACTCCGGTCGGCAATTTGCCAACCGGAACCACTCGTTGGATTGGTCGCTGTCTCTCTGGTGATGCGCCTGGTGTTCGAGGTGAACCTTTACGCCTATTACTTCCTCGGAACCGCAGTCGCTCTCATTGCGCTCGACGTGATAGTCGGGCGCATCCGCCTCGAAACCCTCTGTTGGATCGTGGTCGCTACGGCGTTCTTCCCGCCACAATTCGATCCGCTCGTGCTCGTTGGAAACGCTCATCCGTTACTCGTGCAGGCGATCGTTGTGCTTCCCGGGGTGGCGCTGGTCGGGTTACCCGTCTATCGAATGTGCCGCGCGGTGCCAAAGGTTCATCGACGCGACGACTACCGACTCAGAGGAGCGATGGTCGTAGGCGGCGAATAGGTCGTTCGAGCCATAGGGCGCCTGGACGGCGCACGGTTGTGAGACGTGTCGATCGGCCGCGATCAGGGAGACGTAGCCGCGCCGACATCGACGGCCACCCGGTCTGGTGTGGGCTCGGTGCCCGGAACCTGAGACAGGACCACGCTGGCCGCCAGCGCGGCGCCGTCGACGATGGCTAGCAACAGGATGAACAACCAGCTGTTCAGCTGAGGGGCGGCGTACAGATATCCGTAGGTTGGGGCAGAGAGTGCAACGACGGCGACGATGAACACCCACCACCAGTGTCGTCGAGTGGTGGTTGCGGCCAAGACCCCGGCCAGGACGAGACCGGGCATCGAGAAGTACCCCCAGTCGGAGGTCTCAAAGAACGGACGAAGCAGCAAGATGGCCGAGGCGACGACGAGGAGCATTCGAGGTGATGGGCGGCGCAGGCCGACCAGGCCGAGAAGCACGGCCACCAGCGTCCCCCATCTCCTACTCGGGGCTCCGGCCACTCTCTGGTACTGAGTCAGGCGGGGCGCGATGGCGTACCAGGGGGTGTGTTGCCCGCTGGTGACCATCGGCTGCTCAGAGACAACCTGGCGCCAGGTGTCGGACGGGGCTCCGACGAGGCAGAGCAAGAAGACCACCCCGGGGATCAGGAGCGCCCGGGCGGCCATGCCGAAACGCCGTCCGTAGGGGGTGGCGAAAAGCAAGAGGGGACACAGGAGAACGATCCAGGTCTGCATCAAAGCGGCCGCTGCGAGCCACCAGCCGACCTTGTGGTGATCGCCACGCAGGTGCGCCGCCAAGGCGTAGCAAAGCAATCCCAGCGCGGCGCAGTCTTCGGGATGGCCGGCGATCTGTACGGTCGGGATCACCACAAAGAAGGCCAACATCAACGCGATGACCCGACGCCGCGAGCGCAACACACCGATCTGGGTAGCCAGCGCATCGACCCCCCAGACCAAGAACGACGCGATGGCGAAGGCCTCGGGTCCGACGACGAGCCACAGGGTTGGCCGGGGCACCGGATACGGCAGACCTTGCACCAGCCGCAGGTGGTCGCCGAGCGCCACCGCAGGGGCATACAGGATGGCCAAGCCCGGTAACGCGCTCGTTGCGACGTTGCCTTGGAACACGACACCGGTCGCCCCGAAGTACACGAACCGGGCCTGGAGGACCGGGAACCAGTTGTCGCCAGCGATGTACCACCATCGACTCCGGAACTCGGGGAAACCGACCAGGCAAAGCGCCATGCCCACGACGACAACGGCCACGGAAACCGCGAGGAGCATCGAGTGGTTCCGGATCCAGGCCGAGGGACCCGAGCGGAGGGGCATCTGAGGCCCAGGACCCGGAACGAAGCGTGGCTCCGCCCGCTCGCGAGCATCCAGCACCAAGTAAGTATCCCAAATCACCAATCGGCAGAAGGCGATGGTTTTGGCAAATGGTGAGATGACTCCTCCGTGCCGACATATTCGGCGTTAGCTCGTCCACCGCGGAGGCTGTCGATTGGGTTTGGAGTCTGGTTTGAAATATCACGACCGAGTCAGCCATCGTCAAGTCCGGCTGTGCGGTTCGTCGTATGACCAGTCCGACGAGAATCTCGGCTTACTGCGGTGACCGATAGGCGCGACCAGATATGACAATTAGGGACTCACTTGCTTTGGGAAATATCATCCCTCTGTCGGATCACCCATATCGACACAGAGCATGGCTAGGTTCGTCTCAAAGATGCACCGAGCCGCTGGAGCAACCTGGTGACCCGACAAGCCGTCAGCCTTGGCGAGCGGCCGCTGAGCGTTGAAGACGTGGTCGCAGTTGCTGACGGCCTAGGGAACGTCGAGTTGAACCCCGACCCGAGTTATCGATCGTTTCTCGCCCGCGGTCACGAGGTGGTTCGAGACCACCTCCGCCGCGGGGGAAAGATCTACGGGGTCAATACGGGATTCGGGGACTCGTGTGTCACCGAGATCCCCGATGAGTACCTACAGCAGCTGCCGACCAATCTCGTTCGATACCACGGTTGTGGAGTGGGGGGGTTCCTCGAGCCGGAAGAATCGGCGGCGGTAGTACTGGTTCGAGGAGCCACGTTGGCCCTTGGGTACTCGGCGGTTCGACCGGTGCTCGTCGAGCAGCTGGTCGCCTTGCTGCAACACCGCATCCTCCCCCGCATCCCGCGGCTGGGTTCGGTCGGAGCCAGCGGCGACCTCACTCCCCTCTCCTACGTGGCTGCCACCTTGATCGGCGAGCGTGAAGTGCTGTTCGAAACCGAGGTGATCCCGGCCGCCCAAGCCCTGAAGGCGTGTGGGCTCTCCCCGCTCACTCTGGCCCCGAAAGAGGGGCTCGCGTTGATGAACGGGACCACCGTGATGACGGCGATTGGGTGCCTGGCCTACCGTCGGGCCGAATACCTTGGGCGTTTGGCTAGCGCGATAACCGCGATGGCCAGCGACGTCACCCTTGGGAACCCGGCCCACTTTCACGACCGCACCTTCGAGCTCAAGCCCCATCCGGGCATGAGGGCCGCCGCTCGGCTCATCCGAGAGCAGGTCTACGAAGATGCCGCCCCCGAGCCCAGCCGGCTCCAAGACCGATACTCGATTCGATGCGCACCCCACGTCATCGGAGTGCTCCTCGACGCCTTGCCCTGGATCAGGAGCACCCTCGAGATCGAGATCAACGGGGCCAGCGACAACCCGTTGGTTGATCCCGATACCGGCGAAATCTTCCATGGCGGCAACTTCTATGGGGGCCACGTCTGCTTCGCTATGGACGCCCTCAAGAATGCGGTCGCCAACATTGGCGATCTCCTGGACCGTCAACTGGTGCTCCTCTGCCAACCAGCCATGAGCAATGGGCTCCCTACCGATCTGGTAGCCGTTACCGGGCCAGCTTCGGCCGCTCACCACGGATTCAAGGCCATGCAGATCACCGCGTCGGCATTGGCGGCGGAAGCGTTGAAGCTGACCATGCCGGCGAGCGTGTTCAGCCGGAGCACCGAGAACCACAATCAGGACAAGGTCAGCATGGGCACCATCGCAGCCAACGACTGCATGCGGATCCTCGACTTAGTTGAAACCATCGCCGCGGTGGAGCTGTTGGCGCTCGCCCAAGCCGTCGACCTTCGAAATCGGCTCCACTGTGGTTCGCGGACACTCGCGGTTCACGACGTCGTCAGACGGGGCGTTCCGATGACCCTCGAAGACAGACGCCAGGATCTCGACATTGACAGGGTCCTGACTTTGATCCGTACCCACGGCATCCCGGTCGGTCGGATCGATCTGTCCGAGGAGCGGCCTGGATCGAGATCGCTCTCTCGTTGGGGGTCCGTGTGACTGACGCTTCCCGCTGACTCGGTAGTCAACGTCAGCACCACAGAAGCGAGCCGAACCCGAGACCCGTCTTCCCATTTCTCGACGGGCAACGGCCAAAGCTCCCACGGTGCTGCGCAGTTGAATGACGGTTGATCGTCCGGCCGACGACGTTACAGCCACCTCTTGTCTGGCTCGGCCGTCCTGACCAGAGATTCACCGGCCTTGTGGAAACAGCCATTGGACGATCTGGTGGGCGACAACGCTGTTGTCGGTAGCTGTAAGGCAAGGTGGACTGCAAGGTGGCTCTTCCATCATCTGGCAATGACGATGACATCAATCGAAGCCAATCTGCCAATACCGGGGCGGTCGACCTCCGATGAACTCCGTGTTCGGGAGCCAACGACGGTCCACATCGTTGTCTGGGACGATCCAGTCGTCGATCGAGACGGCATGGACCCACGATCCCTCTACGTCGAGACCTTTTGGTTGGCCGTGCTCGGTCCGTCGGCGATATGGCTGCTACGTCGTCTCGCTGACCGATTCGAAGAAGTAGCCGAAGGATTCGAACTTGACCTCGACGAGACGGCTCGGAGCCTTGGACTCGGCGGGTCTCACAGCCGACACTCGCCCCTCCAACGCTCCGTCGATCGGTGTGTCCGCTACGGGATGGCCCGTCGGAGCGGAGATCGAGTGCTGGCCGTCCGCCGGCGCCTCCCCCCGGTGCCCCGACGTCAACTGCTCCGTCTGCCGACGTCGCTCCAGGAACGGCACCGGGAGTGGGAAACCGACGAACCCAAGCCCGCCGAGGCGGTACGGCTCCGCCGACGGGCCCGCTTGGTCGCACTCGACCTGCGAGACCTGGGGGTCGACGACGCGTGCATCGAGCGTCACTTGCTCCGGCGCGGCGTCCATCCCGCGACCGCATTCGAGGCGGCTCGGTGGGCGTGGTCGCCCGGGGGAGACGAGGACCGCCCCTCGTGGCCGGCGTCGGCTGATCAGGACCCGCGGTACGAGGCCAGCAGCTCGAGCAGGGTCCGCACGCCGAAAGCGGTCCCACCCTTGGTCAGATAGCCGGACGACTCGCCCGCCCGGGCCGGTCCGGCGATGTCGAGATGGGCCCACGGCACGTCACCGACGAAGCGCGCCAGGAGAAGGGCCGCCGCGATCGAACCGGCCTCGCCCGCTCGGCCCATGTTCTTCATGTCGGCCACCTCTGACTCGATGTGATCCGCGTACTCCTCGGGAAGCGGCATCGGCCACAGGGGCTCGCCGGCCGAGCGACCGGCGGCCTCGAGACGTTCCATGAGCCCAGGGTCAGAACCGAAGAGAGCGCCGATCGAGCGACCGAGCGCGACCACCTGGGCGCCGGTCAACGTCGCCACGTCGATGATCGCGTCGGGTTCGAGCTCCGCCGCCAGGGCGAGGCCGTCGGCGAGCACCAGGCGACCCTCGGCGTCGGTGTTGAGCACCTCGATGGTGGCGCCGTTGCGGGCCCGGAACACGTCCCCAGGCTTGATCGCGCTCGGTCCGGGCATGTTCTCGGTCACCGGCGCAATGGCGGTGACCCGCACACTCACATCGAGCTGACCACAAGCGGAGATCGCGGCCAACACGATGGCGGCACCACTCATGTCGGTCTTCATCGTCGTCATTCCGTCGGGCGTCTTGAGCGAGAGCCCGCCCGAGTCGAAGGTGATGCCTTTGCCCACCAGCACCACGTGGGGAACCTTCCCGTCGACCTCCACCGGGTGGGCCGGTGCGTAGGTCGCCGTCACCAGCCGCGGTGGTTGGTCCGACCCGCGCGCGACCGCGAGGAGGCCTCCGAGTCGTTCGGCTTCGATCTTGTGTTCGTCCCACACCTCGACCGTCGTGCCCGCCTGTCCCCGCAACCGCTCCGACACCCGGTCGGCCAGCTGGGTTGGATTCAGGTCGCTCGGTGGCGTGTTGACCAGGTCGCGGGCGAAGGACACCGCGTCGGCCGCGACGACGCCTCGAGGGACCGACTCCCGCACGGTGGCCGAGTCGGTCACGATGACCAATCGGTCGATGGGAGCGGGAGACGGCTTCGACCGGTACTCGTCGAATCGATAGGCGGCCAGGATCGAGCCCTCCGCCAGTGCGGCGCCGGGAGCGTCGCCCGGTACCAAGAGCGCCGCGTCGCCCCCCTCGCCCGCCGAGCGGACGAACCCGGCCGCCCCACGTCGCCAGCGTTCGGCGTCCAGGGAGTCGGGGGCGCCGAGTCCGATCACCAGGATCCGAGGCCCGGCGGAGGCGGGGAGCCTGAGGACCTGGCCAACCTTGCCCTTGAACCCCTCGCGGCGGCACAGGTCGACATCGAGCTCGGTCGGAACCCCGAGTTCAGCCGCCCGGGCGGGCAGGCCCGGGACGAGGGTCGGGCCGGTCCCATCGGCGCCCGCCAGTGCGAACACCCCGACGGTGGCTATGTCACCCAACTGCTCCGGCGCAACGACCTCCACCGACAGGCTCACCGACGCTCCTTGCTCTTCTTTTTCTCGACGTCCCGAGGTCTCTCGGAGCGGGCCGCCAGGTGCTGGTCCCCCTCCTGCCACCGGGCCAGGGTCCACACGAGGTCCGATAGCCGGTTGAGGTAGGTGGTCACGAGCGAGCCCTCGACCGGTTCGGACACCGCAACCCGTTCGGCCCGGCGTACCGCGGTGCGGGCGACGTCGAGCGCCGCCGAGATTCGGTTGGCGCCCGGAATGACGAACTCGGTCGGCATGGTCATCCGCTCGGAGAGTTGGTCGATCCGTGCCTCGAGGGCGTCGACCATCTCGGGGGTCACGAGCGAGGTGCCCGGGGTCAGCTTGCGCCGGTTCTGCGGTGCCGTGGCGACCTCGGCCATCAGCACATAGAGGTCCCGCTCCAGCCCGACCAGCAGGTCGTCAAGCTCCGAGCCTTGGGGTGCCTCCGCCCTGGCCACTCCGAGGGCCGCCTGTGCCTCGTCGACGGCGCCGTTCGTCTCGATGCGTGACGAGTCCTTTGACACTCGCCCGCCAAAGAGCAACCCGGTCGTGCCGTCGTCCCCTTTGCGCGTGTAGATGCGCATGAGTGCGGATGCTACCGGGGTCCACCGCTACCCTTGGTAGTCCATGACCGCCCCCGACGTGCCCTTTGGCCGCCTGGATCCGGCCTCCTCCAGCTACCTGAGCGCCCTCCGGGAGCGCGTGGTCATCTTCGACGGAGCGACCGGAACCAACCTGCAGCGGCTCGGCCTGTCAGCCGAGGCGTTCGGCGACCCTCACCTGGAGGGCTGCTACGAGATGCTGGCCCTGAGCGCGCCCCACCTGGTCGAGCAGCTGCACAGCTCGTTCCTCGAAGTCGGGGTCGACGTGATCGAGACCAACACCTTTGGCGCCTTTTCGGTGGTCCTCGCCGAGTATCAGGTGGCGGATCGGGCGGTCGAGATCAACCTGGCCGCCTCTCAGCTGGCCCGCCGGGTGGCCGAGAAGTACGCGACACCCGAGCGACCCATCTGGATCGCCGGAAGCATGGGCCCGGGCACCAAGTTCGCCACCCTCGGCCAGATCTCCTACGTCGACCTGCGCGACGCCTACGAGGAGCAGGCCCGGGGGTTGCTCGAAGGAGGCGTCGACCTGCTCGTCA
>Ga0302326_10028141_pt1 | contig 11320 bp, 7 predicted proteins | sample Palsa_T0_3_FD_202264 | JGI IMG/M metagenome (GOLD analysis project Ga0302326, IMG submission 202264) | Peat permafrost microbial communities from Stordalen Mire near Abisko, Sweden - Palsa_T0_3 | ecosystem: Environmental > Terrestrial > Soil > Palsa > Peat permafrost | place: Sweden: Abisko...
CCGCTTGCCTGTGGCTGAAATTCGCAGCCGCACGACGCGTCCGCTTCGAGGGACGGGCGCTTCTTTGTGCCGGCAAGCGCCATGCCGGCCGATCCCAAAGCGAGAAAATTTCTACGGCGCATGATATTACGACGCACGATATTTCTCCAGAGCGGTCTCATTCACAGTGATCCCGAGGCCTGGCGATTTTGTCAGATCCAGGAAACCGCCGTTATTCGTCTCGAGCGCCGGAGATACGATCTCGCGGCGCATGGCGCGATCTTGTTCCTCCGCCGGAACCGGCACATGCTGAATGAAGAAGTTCGGTATGCTCGCCGCGAGGTGGATGGCGGCGGCAGTACCGATCGGTCCTCCGTTATGCCGCGGTGCAACCGCTACGTAGTAGGGTTCGGCGAGCGCGGCGACGCGTCTGGCGCCGCCGATTCCAAAGATGGCGATGTCCGGGCGGACGACGTCGATCAACGCCTCGCGCAACAGCGCCTGAAAGACGCCGGGATCGTCGATGGCCTCTCCAAACCCGAGAGGGACAACGGTTTCGCCCGAGACTTTCCTCACGGCTTCGATGTTTGCGTGAGAGCAGGGCTCGTCAAACCAGAGCGGATGCTTCGTTTCGACTGTTCTGGCCACCGATGCCGCGTCTCCCGGCGTAAGCTGTCCATTACCCGCCAGGATGAAGTCACGGTCGTTGGGCAGTGCGCCGACAAGTTCCAGAATTCGATTTTGATAGGCCTTGCCCTGATTGCGATAGACAGGCGAGGGCACATCGATTACGGAGACCGGGAAATCCTGCGACCGGGGCGAACCAGACTGGGGCGAACCAGACCGGGGCGAGCCATAGGCGCGGACTTTACCGCGTGTGGGACCGCCGAGAACCCGGTATACCGGAGCATTCGCGGCCTTTCCCAAAAATGTCGAGGAGGGCGATATCGAGCGCCGCGCGAAACGGCGTCGAGGGCGCGATGGTGGCGTAGGCGTTTGCAGGCTTGCCTGCCCATGTGGACTGAAGCGCCCTGAGGTCCGCGGAGGGATCGTAGCCGCATTCGCCCCAACCAACCAGCCCCGATCGGGTCGTGATCCGCAGCAGTGAATACCGATTGCCGGAGACGGGCTCGCGGAGAGGGAAATGGCGAATCTCGGTTATGTCCAGCGGGGCAGGACTGGCCACCCCCGCCGCGGTCTGCGGCGCGATACGCGCCCGCAGACGCTCTCTCCTGTGCATTGTTATCTCGCTCATGCGGAGTTTTCGTGTATATGACGCAACGGCAATTATCGATTACGAAGGATGCTATCAGCGGCGGCGGGAAGAAGTCAAGCAATCGGAAAATCGTTCAACCCGATGCGGCTCGGGCTTTTATTGAAAGTATTTCTGCGAATATCCCGTGTAGAGGCTATTTGAATACCGAGAAATCTGTGCATCGATTTATATCCCGTATCGGGGCTATAGGAATAATTGCGCTGTTCTGACATCCTTTTTGCTGCACAAGCCGTCTAACCATGTCTGAAATCCATGCATGTTAACGCAATCTGAAACAAGGGGATGAACAACCAAAGATGTCGAACCGACCAGATACCAGTTTCATAAAGCCAGCCGCGTGCGCAGTTCTTTCATTACTGCTCTCAGGCACACTGGACCTGCGGGCGCAAACCGACCCCGGCCCGCGCGGAGGATCCTCCGGAGCCGGCGGCCCCTATCCCAGCCTCAACTCGAACGAGCAGTTCTTTTTTTCGCAGGCTTTGGCACGATTTAAGGAGATCGATTCGGTAACGGGAACGCAGCCAGGCACGAGCGGCGGCGGCCTGGGCCCCACGTTCAACGGCAATAGCTGCGCCTCTTGTCACTCGCAGCCGGCGGTCGGCGGCAGCAGTCCGGGTTTCGCGAGCAAACAAAACTCCGTTCCGAACCCGCAGGTGGCGCTCGCCACACTCTATGGCGCGTCGAACACAGTTCCTTCGTTCATAACCGCCAATGGCCCCGTGCGGGAGGCACGCTTCGTCAGTGACGGCGGCGTGCACGGCTTATTCACAATACAGGGCCGCCAGGACGCTCGGGGGTGCAGTCTCGCCCAGCCGGATTTCGCAACAGCGCTGGCAAACAACAACGTTATCTTCCGTATCCCGACACCTCTCTTCGGTCTCGGGCTGGTGGAAAACACGCCCGATGCTTCGCTGCAGGCGAACCTGACGGCCAGTCAGGCTATGAAAAACGCGCTTGGAGTCGCCGGATCGTTCAACACCACCGCGAACGATGGAACAATCACGCGCTTCGGATGGAAGGCTCAGAACAAATCCCTGCTTATCTTTTCCGGAGAGGCCTACAACGTGGAAATGGGTGTTACCAACGAGGTGTTCCCGAATGAGCGCTCGGCTGTGCCCGGCTGTGTCTTCAATCCAACTCCGGAGGATGCGACCAATATCGTAAGTCCTGCCACAAACAGCACTACGGGTACCGCGTCGCAGATGTCCTCGGACATTATTAATTTCGCTGCATTCGCCAGAATGTCGGCTCCGCCCGCCGCGGCCACTTCTTCCCCTTCCGAGCAAAACGGTCAGAACCTTTTCGCCACCGTGGGCTGCGCGCTGTGCCATTCGCCGTCGCTTACAACTGCCGCGTCTATCTATACGGGAATGGGAGGCGTCACCTACCATCCCTTCTCCGATTTCGCCATTCACCACATGGGGTCTACGCTTGCCGACGGCATCACTCAGGGCGCGGCTGGCCCGGACCAGTTCCGCACGGCGCCTCTGTGGGGACTGGGCCAGCGGCTTTTCTTCCTGCACGATGGCCGCACCTCCGATCTCGTGCAGGCAATCAATGCTCATGGATGTGGATCCGGCGGGTCTCCCGGGTCAAACCAGGGGCCAAGCCAGGGCTGTAACTCCGAGGCTGAGGCCGTGGTGGCCAATTTCAATGCTCTCAGGTCTTCCCAGCAGCAGGATCTGTTGAATTTCCTCAGGTCCCTGTAGACTACGTCTGCTCTAACCCGATACGATCCGGAATCCGACGGTGTGATAGCCCCCCTCAGGTCTTCGCGTCTCTTCGCGGTTCGTGGTGCGGCCGCTCATAAGATGCCCATACCACGAACCGCCCCGGATCACTTTAACCTTGCCGTGTTCAGCCGCCCGGTTTACATTCTCGGCATGGTCCACATCGGGGCCAGCAGGATTTGTGTCCGCTGACGGAAGTCTGAAGTAGTCGCTTGTGTACCAGTCGAGACACCACTCGTAGGCGTTGCCAGCCATGTCATAACAGCCATAAGGCGACTTTCCGGAGGGGAACGAACCAACGGCCGTTGTGTAACCGCCGTCATCCACCAGCCGACGGTACTCGGCGGTTTCCGTGAAATCTCTCCACCCCGGTACGCGGCCGTCGGCTGTCACTTCAAGGCCGTAATGACGCGCGCAGAGTCCGTTGAAGTTCAGATTATTTTGATTGCGATCGTTCCCCCAGGGAAACACAAAGGCCTCGGTACCGCGGGCGGCTTTTTCCCATTGCGCTTCGGTTGGCAGCGTTACCTTCGCGTTCGTCTGGCTGCTCAACCACTCGCAGTATTTCATTGCGTCGTTCCAGGAAACCCATAGGACCGGATGATCCGCTTTACCTTCGGGAAAAGTCCCCGTCGCTTTCCAGTGCCGCGGCAACATGCGCTGGCCAGTGGCGTCCGTGAATTTCCTGTATTCCGCATTGGTCACCGGATACTTGCCGATCTGGAAATCGTCCAGATAAACCTCGTGAACGGTTTCTCGTTCTCCCATCGTGAACTTCCCCGCCGGCACGCGGCACATCGTACCGGGAGCCAATTCCGCCAGCGCCGCTCCGCCCAGAAAACCCAACACCGACCGTCTCGTTACGCCCCGCATCGCGCTTCTCCTTACTGAATACCGCTACGTACGTTTGACTCTAAACGCTCGGTACAGCTGGCTGCTATAACGCCGCGATCACCGTCACGAACGATCCTGGCACGCCTCTTTACTATGACAATCTGGGTGGCGCCGAGCCCTCGGACGCCAACGGCTCTATGCGACGGTGGAGCACGAAACCGATGAAGTTCTGGGTACTTCATCCTGCATCAATACTGGGGGTGGCTCCTTATCGGGCGGCTGCGATCCTTTCGGTGCAGGTACCCCTTCGGCAGTCGATCTGTTCCGTTATTCCAGCGCAGGCAGTCTTATTCTCGACAGTTCCCTGAGTACAACGCCCGGCGCCTATTTTTCCTATAACGGTGGTGTCACGAATGGCGTGACCGGGATTGGGGGAGCCCGAAGTTCTACAACGCCGACTTTGTTTCCAGTGCTCCCGACCGCGGGACGAACCAAGTCGTTCAGGACGCTGAGGGTTGCCCCAGCGAAGACGCCGGGCTCAATATCCTCAATGGCGGCCGCGGGGAAATCAACATCCTGAATGCGGTTGGATTCGACACTGTAAGCACTCCGGAGCCTGGCGCGATGGCGCTGTTCGGCATCGGTCTCGCAGCACTCGGAATCTATCGCCGCCGCCGCGCATAAATCAACAGAGTTTCGTTCCAGACAGAACCCGCGCCGAACGTCGGTTGCGGGATTTTTGCATTCAGGCGTCGTGCCGTCCTGATATCGTAAAGAGCGCGATGACTTTTCCTTCGCGTCTCCCCGTGCTCGCCGCCGCTTTCGCGCTTACCGCCGCGGCTGCGCCGCAACAGCCTTCACCCGACGAGTTTGCGCAATCCATCCGCCCCGTCCTCGCCCAGAACTGTTCCGCCTGCCACAACCCGAACAATCCGAAGAACCGGATCAACTTCCTGAAAGCCAACACCATTAAGGACATCGAATCCGATCGCGGTCTCTGGCGCGACGTTGCCGCGCAACTGCGGAACCGCACCATGCCTCCCGTCGAGACCAAGCTCACTGAAGACGACCGCCTGCGCGTGGCCGTCTGGATCGATAACCGGTTGCGCCAGACCGCCTGCTATGTGGGGCAGTACGCGGGCGCCGTGGCGCTGCGCCGGCTCAACCGCCGCGAATATCACAACACCATTCGCGATCTGCTCGGCGTAGACTACAACGTCTCCGAACTTTTTCCCGCCGATGGCACCGGCGGCGCGGGCTTCGATACCAACGGCGAAACGCTCTACGTTCCCCCGCTCATGATGGAGCGTTACCTCGAAGCCGCCCAGCAGATTCTCAATCGCGTCATCGTCACGCCCGATCTTTCGAAGATATTCACGGCCGCGCAACTGCTCCCGGCTGACCCGGCCGCGGGTTACTCGCGCGAGTTGAAGCCGGGCGAGGAATTTTCGGCCCCGATCTCCATCTACACGGATGCGGATTACGATCTCCGGGTGACCGTGGCAAGCGTCGAAAATATCGGCAAACTCGCCCTGAAGCTCGATGGCGCGACCGCCGTGCCGCTGGCCTTTGTCCCGCAGCAGGGCCGGGGCGGCGGCGGGGCGGGCAGAGGCGCGCCGCGCATACCGACCTATGGGGTTCGCGTGCGCATCGCCCGCGGTCTGCGGAATATCGCGATCGTCGCCGATGGCTCGCCTGTGCCTGTCACCGGTCTTACACTACAGCAGCGTGCCGTCGCGCCTTCGCCCGAGAAACTCGCGCTGCACTTTCGCCTTATGGGGACGGAACCCGGCGCGGAGCCGCTGCAGGCCCGCCGCGCCGCCGAACAAATTTTACGCAGCTTCCTCCGCAAGGCCTATCGACGGCCCGTCGCGCCGACGGACGTGGACCGCCTCATGGTGCTCTACGACCGCGCCGCCGAACGTGGCGATCCCTTCGAAGAACGCCTGCGGCTGGCGTTCGAAGCCGTGCTCGTCTGGCCCGATTTCCTCTTCAAAATGGAGCGGCGCAACGATAAACCCGGCATCTACCCCATCGGCGAGTATGAGCTTGCGTCGCGCCTGTCTTATTTTCTGTGGTCGACTATGCCGGACGACGAACTCACGCTGCTGGCCGCGCAGGGTCAGTTACAGGATCCCAAAGTTCTCTCCGCACAGGTGGATCGCATGCTCGACGATCCGCGCGCACACGCCTTCGCCACTACCTTTATCGGACAGTGGCTCGGCACGCAGGATGTTGGTGGCCGGCTGGCTCCCATGCTCACCGAGCTGCAGGCGTTCTATACGCCGCCCGTAGCGGCAGATCTGCGCGCCGAACCGGTTCTCATCTTCGAGCGCATCCTGGGCGAGAATCGCAATCTGCTGGAGTTGCTGAACGGCAACTACACCTACATGACCGAGCGTCTCGCCCGGTTCTATCAGCTCGAAGGCAAGTTTAAAGACCTGCACGGCGATCAGCCGCAACTCGTGGAATGGCCCGACGACCGCCGCGCCGGCGTCATGAATCTGGGAGCAGTCATGGCGATGACCGCGCACTATCGGCAAACCAGCCCGGTGCTCCGCGGCGCGTGGGTTTTGGACACACTGCTCGGCACGCCCGTGCCGCCTCCGCCCCCCAATGTGCCACCGCTTGAGGCCGTCAAATGCGAAGACGATTGCGTCAACAAGGGAAAAACCGCCGTCGGCATGCGCCAGAAGATTCTGGACCATCGCGCCAATCCGGCCTGCGCGGCCTGCCATAAGCTGATGGACCCGATCGGCTTCGCCATGGAAAATTTCGACTGGACCGGGCGCTGGCGCGATAAGGAATTCGACGGCACGGCGATCGATGTTTCGGGCACGCTGCCTTCGGGCGAAAAATTTAATGGACCCGCCGAATTCCGTCAGGTCCTGATGAATCGCAAGGATGAATTCCTGCGCCAGTTAACGGGAAAAGTGCTGGGATACGCCCTCGGCCGCAGCCTGCAGGATGGCGACAGCTGCACCGTGCAGCAACTGGCCGATAAGCTGCAGAAAGACAACTATCGCGCCCGCACGCTGATTCGCGAGGTGGTTCTGAGCGTTCCGTTCCGCAACAGCCAGGGCGGCAAGGTAACCATTGAGGCAGCCGCGCCGCCCCCTCCAAAGCGCGTGCAGCCCATGGTGGTCAAGTAACCGTAGGGCCGGGGCTTCCGCCCCGCCGCCGAGTTTCCGCTCGGCGCTGCCGCAATTTCTGATAAAGTCTTAGAGCAAGGAGACAATCGATGGCCCGGAAAATTTCGCGACGAACAATCCTCAGAGGCGCGGGCGCCGCACTGGCCCTTCCGTGGCTCGAATCGATCGGCTCCGCCGCTCCGTCCACCGCCGGAGCGCTAACCGAACCGCCACTCCGCGCGGTCTTCATGTACATGCCGAACGGCGTGGTGCCCGAATACTGGACGCCCGCCGGCGATGGCGAGCAATACGAAATCACCCCACACCTGAAGCCGCTTGAACCCCTGCGCAGCGACTTCATGCTGCTCGAAAACCTCTGGAACGCGAAGACGGTGGGCCGCAACGGCCACTGGCCGAAGGTTCCGGCCTGGCTTTCGGGCGGCTATGTCGAACGCACTTCGGGGGACGACCTCGATTCCGGCGGCACGTCCGTCGACCAGCTTGTGGCGCAGAAAATCGGCGACCGCACCCTGCTCCCGAGCTTCGAACTGGGCCTCGAAGCCACCCGCAGCGGCATCGATACGGCAGGCGGCGGCTTCGCGCGCATGTATGGCTCGTTTATCTCCTGGCGCGACCCGCATACGCCGGTTCCGAAGGAGATCGTTCCGCAATTGGCCTTCGACCGGCTGTTCCGGACGAGCAAGGCGCCGGTGGTTTCGAGTCTGAACCCGGATGACCCCAGGCTCCTGACCGCACTGCAGCGCGATGAGACCAGCGTGCTCGATCTGGTTCGCGATCAGGCAAGCTCGCTGCGCCGCGAAGGCAGTTCCGGCGACCGTGTCCGGCTCGACGAATATTTCGAATCCGTGCGTTCCGTCGAGCAGCGTCTGCAGGCTTCGCTCAAACCGCAGAAGCGCTGGATCAATCAGGGGAAATTCCCGCTCGAACGGCCGGGCGCCGGCATTCCGGCTACCCGCGCAGAGCATATGCGGCTGATGATGGACATCATGATTCTGGCGCTCTGGAGCGACACCACGCGCATTGGCACCATGATGACGGCCGACGCGCAGACCAACGAAGATTTCTCGTTCCTGCCTGGCGTCAAGGGCGGTTTCCATTCCATCTCGCACCATGGCGAAGAGGCGGTTAAGAAGCAGCAGTATGCCACCTGCGTGACGTGGCATGTGGAACAGATCGCCTATTTTCTGACCAAGCTGAAGAGCCTCGATGAAGGCGGCAGTTCGCTGCTGGATAATTCGATGGTGATGTTCGGGCACGGCATTAAGTGCGGTAACCGCCATCTGGAGCACAACCTGCCGATCGCGCTTGCGGGCCGGGGCAAAGGGACGCTGCGTCCCGGACGCCGGGTACGGTTCCCGGAGGAGACTCCGTTATGCAATCTGTATCTGGCGATGCTGCATCGCATGGGGATTGAGGAGAAATCGTTCGGCGACAGTACGGGGCCGCTTTCGAATTTAGGGTAGCAAGGGCGCGCCGCACAGCGGGCCGAAAGCGGCACAACAGAGGTGCGACCGTACTTACGGCAAATACAGCAATAAATAAACGGGGAATTGGCCGCTTAGCCGTCTCACTATAAACTCACGCGATTCCTCACTTCGGCGGAAACTGCAATCGGGGCTCATAACGCGGCTTCTTCTTTCGACGGATCGATCCGGTACCGCCGCCCGACCCGCCGCCTGGCGAACCACCCCATCCGGACGTCCCTGTAAACGGAAACGTCGGACCCACCGTACCTGTCGGTCCCCCGCCCCCCGGGTACGTCCCTCCACTGGAACCCTGTAGTGAAAACAGTACTTTCGCCTGAGTTTGCACGCCGCCGGCAAAACACTGAATCGGAACCGGCCCCGCACCGAGGCCTGAGGGGACAGTCAGATTGATCTGATAAAGGCCCGCGCTGGATAATCCAACGAAACCTGGCTGCACGATTACGTTATCGATATAGAGATTCACGGGGTTATTGACGGGCGCCGCGCCGGTGAACGCCCCTCCCGCCGGAACACCCGGAGTGGTCGGCCCGAACCCCACGCCGAAAAGCTCGACGATGTCGCCTGCCTTTGCCGCGACCGTCCGATAGCCGAAGAAATCACCGGTCGGGCCGAGGATATCGTAGGCGCCGCCGCCCTGCGTCCCGGAGCCATCGGAGCGCAGAATGATCCCTGCAACGTATCCGGACCCGTCCTTCGTTGTCTCCAGCAGGCTGAAGGATGGCGCAAACGGGCTCAGCGTTACCATCGACGTCGCGCTTCCGGCGGCGGTGGTCACCACTACCGATACGGCGCCCGTGGCCACGTCATCCGGCGACTGCAGGTTGATCTGGCCGGGACTGACGTACATCAGATACGCGGCCTTACCGTTAATCGTGACGCTTGCGCCGCCGAGTGAGATCGGGAAATCGCCGTTCCACATGGCGGTTCCGCTGGCAAGGTTGGTGCCGTAGATGGATATCCATTCGCCCGCCTGGATGGTGTTTGCGGTTCCGAAGATGGGCACCACGCCGCCGCTTCCGATCGACGGAGCAACCGCCGGGTTGGCCTGTCGCGCGTTCATGAGCGGCATGTTCCCGGAGTTCGCCGTTCGTGGCCGGGCTGCCGTAACCCGCGCAAAAAGTTCCGGGTCGGTGTCGGAAATTCCGGCGCCGATGAGCGCCGCGGAGGCTCCGGTCGCCATTGCCATGGCCGAACCGGTCACCGCCGCGTACAACTGCCAGTTCCCGGCGCTACGCGGCAGGAGGTTTTTCAGAGACGGCGCGCGCAGTGTGGCAAAATGAGCTTCCAGACGGGGATCGGGAGGGGTTTCGGGTGGCATGATGACATCTCACTTTCTCTGGTGCGCCGTGGCGCCAGAACAGGCACATATCCACGAGCAAAAACGTGGCCATCTTCACTGTATTCCCGAATCGGTCTTGCAAGGCGGGTTGGCAACCCCGGTTTCCAACCTGCCCTACTGGGCGGCCCGATCAGCTTCCAGATACAACTTCACCCGATTGCTTTCTTCCCCGTTTACCACGATCCGCAGTTCGCTCGTGCCCCGGTTAACGATAGCCGGAATCTGCAATTCCACCAGGTAATATCCCACATACCCCGGCGCCAGCGTGGCTCGCGTCACCTCCACTGGACTCCCGTCGATGAACGCTGTAACCGGCGCGCGCACTGCCGGCGGCGAATCCAAAGGCGCGGGCACACCGGTCGGCCAGTCCGGACTCACCTTCCCCAGGCCCGTCGCAAGAACCTGCACCGCGGAGCCGGCGTGAATCCCCACGGAGGGATCCACCACCAGACCGTTCGAGGAATCCATAATCAGCGGCGACCCCTCGGTATCCACGAAAATCGAGGGCGAAGCGTCTTTAACAGTGAGAGGCACCGACCACCGGTCGTTCACCCCTTGCAGCGCGATCTGCAACAGGCCCGGAGACGCCTCGAAAGGAACCTGCAGCTGCGAACTCTGGTCCGAAGCAGCCAGCACCGGGTATTGAGCACCGCCGGCCATACCCTGCCGCACATTGGCGCCCAGCACGCTGATTAACGAGCCCGGCGCCGCCGCGCGATCGCTCAGATCCGCGCCGTTCACAAGCCGGACATTCCGTGTGCGATGCGGCGCGGGGGTCTCAAATACGCCATAGCCGTCCACTGCTACGGTCAAAGTATTATCCGCGTTCAGCCTGACGTCCCAGGCTGGCGCGGGGGGCAGATCGGCCGAGAGCGATCTCCAGTTCGACCCGGCGGCTCCGGCGTCATTCAACGGAACGTTTCCCGCGAACACCCCCCGGTCCGTCGCAACATAAACAACGCCGGCCGACCTGTCGGCGCTAATTCCGTGAACCGTTGCCGGCGGCAGCGAGCCGGTCACGTCGTCCCAAAACAATCCACCGTTGACAGTACGAAGTAACTGATTACCCGCGGCGGCAAGCGCCGACTCCGGCCGCTCCGCATCGGCCCACAACCGGTCGATGGAAGAGGAGGTAACGCGGGGCGCTTCGGTCCAGGTGGAGCCGCCATCGCGAGACACCGCGAGCCGCCCATCGGAAGTACCTCCGTACAGAGTCGCGCCCGACTGTACAACCGAACTCAACTGCCAACCCGAACGCGACGCCACGTTTTGCCGCAGCGCCACTTCGGGGTCCGCGCCGGCAATCGGCATCCATACGCCGAGTGCGTCGGAGTGGATTACACTGGCGTCCGCCAAAACCACAGTTCGGCGATCGATGAGTTTCCGCGCCCGCAGATTCGGCAATTCGTCATTCAGGCCTCGCCACGATAAACCGCCGTCCAGCGATCGCCACACACCAAACTGGTTAGCGGCCGTCAGTTCATTCACGTTAGCGGGCGAAATGGCCAGTGAGGAGAATCCTC
>Ga0302326_10028142_pt1 | contig 11319 bp, 9 predicted proteins | sample Palsa_T0_3_FD_202264 | JGI IMG/M metagenome (GOLD analysis project Ga0302326, IMG submission 202264) | Peat permafrost microbial communities from Stordalen Mire near Abisko, Sweden - Palsa_T0_3 | ecosystem: Environmental > Terrestrial > Soil > Palsa > Peat permafrost | place: Sweden: Abisko...
TCGACGCGACCCGCCGCACCGCGGGCACCCCGTCGTCGGAGTCGGCCTCGCCCTCCGTCTCGGACGCCTCCGCCGCCGCCAGCGCGTCGTCAAGCCCGGGCAGGTCCGCCAGCAGGTCGTCGGCGCCGCCCGCGCCAAGGTCGTCCGGGTCGCGGCCGGCGTCGTCGGCGTCCGCGCGTTCAGCGGACTCGGCCACCATGTTCTGCCGCGGGGCGGTCAGCGGCGGCTGCCGGGCCGCCCCCGGGCCCGCGCCCGCGCCGAACAGCTCGTTGAACACCCGCTCGAACGTCTCGACCTGGGCCGGCCCCGACACCATGGTGGCCAGCGCGCACGCGTGCAGTCCGGTCAGCGTCGTCGCGCGCATCACCGTCAGCGCGCCCGCGAGCCGCTCGCTGCGGTCGGGCCCGGCCGGCAGCCCGGCCGACCGCAGCGCCTCGGCCAGCGCCGCCGCCAGCGCCGCGTAGTCAGCCGGCCGCGACTGCCCGCCCGCGAGGTCGGCCGTGAGGTCGGCCGTCCCCCCGTTCACGGGTCCGTCAGCCATGCCCGATGACAGACGCCAGCCCGGCCTCCCGCACCGCCTGATCGTCCTCCGGGTACTTGATCACGACGCTCATCGTCGCCTCCGCCGCGCCGGCCGACAACGTCGGCGCGCCCAGCACGGTCAGCGCCCCGGCCCAGGTGATCGCCTCGGAGATGCCCGGCGACTTGGTCAGCGCGAGGTCGCGCAGCCGCGCCACCGCCAACGCGACCTCGCCCGCCAGCGCCTCGCCGGCGGCGGGCACCCGCCGCCGGATGATCGCGGCCACCCGCACCGCGTCGGGGAACCCGATCCAGTGGTACAGGCAGCGCCGCTTCAGCGCGTCGTGCAGGTCTCTGGTCCTGTTCGACGTCAAGATGACGACGGGCGGCACGACGGCGTGCCGCGTCCCCAGCTCCGGAATCGTCACAGAAGACTCCGCCAGCATCTCGAACAGGAACGCCTCGAACTCGTCGTCGGCCCGGTCCACCTCGTCGATCAGGAGCACCGCGGGGCGGGGTCCCGGGTGGTCGAGCGCGGCCAGCAGCGGCCGCGAGAGCAGGAAATCCTCGCGGAACAGGTCGGTCTCCCGCAGCTGCTCGTGCGTCGCCTCGGCCAGCCTGATCGCCAGCAGCTGCCGGGGGTAGTTCCACTCGTAGAGCGCCTCGGCCGACGAGATGCCCTCGTAGCACTGCAGCCGGATGAGCGGGGTGTCGAGCGCCTCGGCGATCGCCTTGGCCGCCTGGGTCTTGCCGACGCCGGGCTCGCCCTCAAGCAGGATCGGCTGCCCCATCCGCACCGCGAGGAAGAGCGCCGCCGCGAGCTGGTCCCCCGCCATATAGCCGGTCTTGTCAAGCGCCGCCGCCAGCGCCGGCACGTCAGGGAACCGCTCACCCACCTCGGCCGAGACTACGCTGCTCACAAGGTGGGAGTTTATCCGCTGCGGTCGGCCGGGACGCACCGAGACAACCCGGGCGCGGCTGCCGCCGGGTCAGCGGCCGCCGATGTCCTCGCTCCAGACCCGCGGGTAGCGGGTCTGGAACTCCTCCATCGCGGCGATGCAGGCGGGGTCGTCGAGCAGGGTGATCTCAACCCCGCGATCGCGCAGGAAGCCAAGATCGCCCGCGAACGTGCGCGCCTCGCCGACGACGACGCGCGGGATCTGGAAGAGCAGGATCGCGCCGGTGCACATCTGGCACGGGGACAACGTCGTGTAGAGCGTGGTGTCGGTGTACGAGGCGCGGCGGCCCGCGTTGCGCAGGGCCGAGATCTCGCCGTGCGCCACCGGGTCCCCGTGCTGCACCCGCTCGTTGTGGCCGGCCGCGACGACCGCGCCGCCGGCCGCGAGGACCGCGCCGACCGGCACGCCGCCGGCCTCGAGGCTCGCCCGCGCCTGCTCAAGCGCCACTGCCATCAGTTCCCTGTCCAGCTGGAGATCTTCGCCCATGAACGGATACGTTACCGAAGTGGCTGGACGAGGCACCATGGCGACGATCGCCCTTGAGGATGCGAAGATCGGTTTCACCCTGCACGAGTACCCGCACGACCCCAGGGCCGGGTCTTACGGCCTCGAGGCGAGCGATGCGCTCGGCGTCCCGCCCGAGCGGGTGTTCAAGACGCTGGTCGCGGCGGTGGACGGGAGCGCGCTCGCGGTCGGCGTCGTCCCCGTGCACCGACAGCTCGACCTGAAGGCGCTGGCCGCCGCCGTGGGCGGCAAGAAGGCGGTCATGGCCGAGCTCGCCGCGGCCGAGCGGGCCACCGGCTACGTGGCGGGCGGTATCTCCCCGGTCGGGCAGAAGAAACGGCTGCCGGTCGTCATCGACTCGTCCGCGCTTGAGCTCGGCACGCTGTTCTGCAGCGCGGGCCGGCGCGGCCTGGAGATCGAGATCGCCCCGGCCGACCTGATCAAGGCGGCCGGGGCGAAGGTGGCCGCGATCGCGGCCGGGTAAGACTTAAGGAAATCAAGAAAATCATTCGTCTGAACGAACCGTGGCAACTGCCGCATCGTCCGCCTTGGCCTCTTCGGTGGCGGACGGATCGGCGGCTTCGGCGGCCTCCGGGTCCGCCTCCCCCGGGTCCGCCTCCCCCGCATGCGCCTCCCCCGAATCGGCCGCCTCGGGGGCGTTCAGGACGGCGGCCGCGTCGTCCGGCTTGGTGTCCTCCACCGCGCCCGCCGCGCTGGCGGGCAGCACGGTGTAGGGCCGCTCGGGACGGCGCTGGGCCATGATGAACCAGACCACCCCGACCACGGTCAGGGCGATCGCGACGAACATGTTCAGCCGCAGGCCGAGGAAGTACTCGGAGGAGTCGATCCTGATCGTCTCCTCGAAAATGCGGTAGGCGGAGTAGCCCGCCACGTACAGCGCGAACAGGCCCCATGGCTTGATCTTGGCGTGGTGGCCCAGCCAGACCAGGAACGCCGCCAGGGCCAGGTCCCAGATCAACTCGTACAGGAAGGATGGCTGGAAGGTCGCGTAGTGCAGGTCCTGCGCCGGGATGCCGCCGGCCAGGCGGTAGGAATACGGGATCTCCAGGCCCCACGGCAGCGTGGTCGGCTTGCCGAAGAGCTCCTTGTTGAAGTAGTTGCCGATGCGACCGATCGCCTGCGCGACCAGCAGCGCGGGCGCGATCGCGTTGGCGAACGGCCCCACGGTGATGCCGAGCTTGTGCAGCCGCCAGGCGCCGACCGCCGCCGCCAGCGCGACCCCGCCCCAGATGCCCAGGCCGCCGGTCCAGACGGCGAACACCCCGTACCAGACGTGCGGGATGTCGTTCGGCGTGGTGATGTCGAAGTAAATGCGGCCGCCGATGATGCCCGCGGGCACCACCCACAGCGCGATGTCGTTGACCAGGTCCGGGTCACCGCCGAGCGCGCGCCAGCGCCGCCTGGTGATCAGGATTGCTAGCGTGATCCCGATGATGTAGCCGAGCGCGTAGAAGTGGATCTCCAGCGGGCCGATGTGGAAGGCGTTAATCGGCGGGCTGGGGATGAACTGCGGGAGCGCGGCTATGCCTCTGGCCATGCACCCGAGACTATCCGGCAGACCGGTACCACGGGACGTTGGTCCTTGGAACTGGGGAACGTGACGCATAACTTGTTAGGAAGGACGCCGAGCAAGGAGATCGCCATGGGAACCGCAGCTAGTGACAGCGGGAGCGCCAACCCGATCTCCGTATTCCTGCTCGACGACCATGAAATCGTGCGGCGCGGCGTGCGCGACATGCTCGAGGCCGAGGGCGACATCAAGGTCACCGGCGAGGCCGGCACCGCCGCCTCGGCCCTCGCGCGGATCCCCGCGATCCGCCCGGACGTGGCGGTGCTTGACGTCCGGCTGCCCGACGGCGACGGCGTTACCGTCTGCCGCGAGATCAGGTCCCGGATGCCCGAGGTGGCCTGCCTGATGCTCACCTCCTTCGCCGACGACGACGCGCTGATGGACGCGGTCATGGCCGGCGCCGCGGGCTACGTGCTCAAGCAGATCCGGGGCACCGACCTGGTCGGAGCGGTGCGCACGGTCGCCACCGGGCAGTCGATACTCGACCCGAAGGCGGCCAGCCAGCTGATGGCGCGGCTGCGCGGCCAGTCGGCCAAGGCCGATCCGCTGGCCGGGCTGACCCCGCAGGAGAAGCGGATCCTGGAGTTGATCGGCGAGGGTCTCACCAACCGCCAGATCGGCGAGCGGCTCTTCCTGGCCGAGAAGACGGTCAAGAACTACATTTCCGCGCTCTTCGCCAAGCTCGGCATGGAGCGCCGCACCCAGGCCGCCGCCTACGCCGCGCGGGTGTTCCGCGAGGCCACCACCCCCGCGCACTACAGCGACGGCGGCTACGAGCGCTAGCCAGCGGCGTCCACCGAGAGAGGCTAGCGGATCGGGTACTTTCCCGGTGGGGACGCGCGCACGTCGTCGCCTGACCCGGCGGGGTCGGGCGGCACCGGGACCTTCCACTCGAGCTCGGTCCCGCCGCTCTCGACCGGGACCAGCCGCAGCTCGCCGCCGAGCTCCGTCGCCCGGTCGGCGATGTTGGCCAGGCCGCTGCGCCTGCCCGTCTCCTTAATGCCGCGACCGTTGTCGCGCACAAGCACCGTCAGCGTCCCGGCCGCGTCCGCGTCCACCGCGACCTCCACCCTGGTCGCACCCGAGTGCCGGGCCGCGTTGGAGAGGGCCTCGCGCAGCACCGCGAGCACGTGCTCGGCCAGCACCGCGCTGGCCGGCGAGTCAAGCCCCCGGCCCAGCCGCAACTCGGGGGCGAAGCCCAGCATCTCGGTCATCTCGTCGGCGACAACCAGGATCTCGGTTCGCAGCCGCAGCGCGCCCGCCCGGCTGCGGGACTGCAGCGCGAAGATCGTCGCCCTGATGTCCCTGATCGTGTCGTCCATGGCGTCCACCGCGTGGCGGACCCGGTCGGCCACCTCGGGCCTGGTGATCATGGGCATGGTGCCCTCAAGCGACATGCCGGTGGCGTATAGCCGCTGGATCACCAGGTCGTGCAGATCCCGCGCGATCCGGTCCCGGTCTTCAAACAGCGAGAGCTGCTCGGCGTCGGCCCTCCTGGCCGCGAGCTCCAGCGTCGTCGCGGCCTGGGCCGCGAACGCGGCCACCACGCCGACGGCGCTCAGCTGCAGCGGCGGCTTGCCGTGGCGGCGGCCCACGGTGAGCACGCCGCGCACGTTGCCCGGCGCACCGAGCGGGAACAGGGTCGCCGGGCCGATGTGCCCCATCGCCATCCTGGTCACGGCGGCGGTCTTCGGGTCGGCGGCGAAGTTCTCCACCGTGGTCGGCTCGCCGCTCTGCAGGACCTGGCCGGACAGCGACTCCCCGGCCGGGACCACGAGACCGCGCGCCTCAGCCGCGCCGTCCCCCTCGGCGTACTCAAGCGTCAGGCGCCGACCGTCCTCATCCGGCAGCGCGAGCGTCACCAGGTCCGCGCCCGAGAGCTCGAGCGCCTGTCTGGTGATGTCGCCCAGCACCGCCTCGGTGGTGGCGCCGGACAGCAGCGCGCTGGTCAGCTCGATGCTCGCCCGCAGCCAGCGCTGCTGCCGCCTGGCCTCGTCGTACAGCCTGGCGTTCTCCACCGCGATGCCCGCCGCGGCGCCGAGCGCGGTCAGCGCGGCCTCATCGTCCTCGGTGAACTCGCCGCCGCCGCGCTTCTCGGTCAGGTAGAGGTTGCCGAACACCCGGTCCCGGCCCCGGACCGGCACGCCGACGAAGGACCGCATCGCCGGGTGCCCCTCAGGGAATCCCGAGGATTCCGGGTGGACCGCGATATCGGCCAGCCGCAGCGGGCGCGGTTCCTTGATGAGCAGCCCGAGCAGCCCGCGGCCCTCGGGCCAGCGGTGGATCTGGGCGATCTCGTCGGGGTCGAGGCCGACCGGGATGAACTCGATCAGCCGCTGTTCCTCGTCGATCACGCCGAGCGCGCCGTACCTGGCCTCCACCAGGTCCACCGCCGCCTCGACGATGCGGCGCAGCATCGCCTCGAGCTCGAGGCCGGAGCCGATCACGATGACCGCCTCGAGCAGCCCGTGCATCCGGTCCCTGGTCGCGATCACTGCCTCGAGGCGCGTCTGCAGCTCCGAGAGCAGATCATCGAGCCGGAGTTGGGGCAGCACTCCACCGCCGGCGTTCTCCATAGGACAACAGTAATGGGGTTGGCCGCAGGACCACGCGTGCGTTCAGCCCGATGGTTCTGCTCGCCTTTGACGGCAGGTCAGGTCGCGGACGCCGAACCGTCAGCGGTCGACACCCCGCTCCCGGCGCTCTCCGCGCTGGCCGCGTGCGGTGCCATCACCACCGATGGCGCGGAAAGGCCGGCCGACCGGTCGGGGCGGCCCGCCAGCCGGTAGACGTCGGCGCCGTCCACCGTCTCCCGCTCAAGCAGCAGGTTGACCAGCGAGTCGAGCTCGGGCCGGTGCGCCTGGAGCAGCTTGATGGCGCGATCCTCCGCGTCGCGCAGCAGTTTCGAGACCTCGCCGTCGATCTGCGCCTGGGTCGCCTCCGCGAACGGCCGGCTGGACATGCCCGGCCCGCCGCCGCCGAGGAACACCGAGCCGCCGTCGGGGTACCCCACCGGCCCGAGGACCGTGGACATGCCGAACTCGCGGATCATCTTGACCGCCAGCTCGGTGGCCCCGGCCAGGTCGTTGCCTGCCCCGGTCGAGCCCTGGCCGAGGACGACGAGCTCGGCCGCCCGGCCGCCGAGCCGGACGGCGAGGGAATCGAGCAGGTAGTCCTCGCCGTACATGTGCCGTTCCACCAGCGGGAGCTGCTCGGTGACGCCGAGCGCCTGCCCGGCCGGCAGGATCGTCACCTTCGCCACCGGGTCGGTGTGCTCCGACAGCGCCGCCACCAGGGCGTGGCCGGACTCGTGCACCGCCACCGCGTGCTTCTCCTCCGGCAGCAGCACGTTCGACCCCTCGCGGCGGCCGAGGATGATCCGGTCCCGCGCGGCGAAGAAGTCGTCGGCGGTCACGATCTCCCGGTTATCGCGCACCGCGAAGATCGCGGCCTCGTTCGCCAGGTTGGCCAGGTCCGCGCCGGAGAAGCCGGGCGTGCCCCGGGCGACCACGCTGAGGTCCACGTTCGGTGCCAGCTTCTTCCCCCGGACGTGGACGCGGAGGATCGCGGTCCGCTCATCGACGTTGGGCAGCGGTATCGTCACCTGCCGGTCGAACCGGCCGGGACGGAGCAGCGCCGGGTCGAGCACCTCGGGCCGGTTGGTCGCGGCGAGGACGACGATGCCCATCGACGGGTCGAAGCCGTCCATCTCGGCCAGCAGCTGGTTGAGCGTCTGCTCGCGCTCGTCGTTGCTGACGACCGCGCCCCCGCCCGACCGGCGCTGCCCGATGGCATCCACCTCGTCGATGAAGATGATCGCGGGAGCGCGCTTGCGCGCCTCGGTGAACAGGTCACGGACCCGGGCCGCGCCCACCCCGACGAACATCTCCACGAAGCTCGACCCCGATACCGAGAAGAACGGTACCTTCGCCTCGCCCGCGACCGCGCGGGCGAGCAGCGTCTTGCCGGTGCCGGGCGGGCCGACCATGAGCACGCCGCGCGGTACCACCGCGCCGGCCCGCGCGTACCGCTCGGGGGTGCGCAGGAAGTCGACGACCTCGCTGATCTCGGCCTTCGCGCCGTCGTACCCGGCCACGTCGGCGAACGTGGTGGACGGCCGTTCCTCGTCGAACACCTTGGCCTTGGACCGGCCCACGCCGAGCACGCCCTGCAGCTGGCCCGCCGCGCCCCGCGACAGCCGCCGCCAGAACCAGAAGAACAGCGCGAACGGCGCGATGATGATGATCCAGTCGAGCAACTCGGAACCGAAGCCAGGCGATGACGTGCTGCTGGTGATCTCTACCTTGTCCGTAGCGAGCTCGTCAAGAAAGGACTGCCCGGCCTGGGACGGGACGACCACCGTGTAGTCAGTGTTGTTGGTCAGCGTCCCGGTGCTCGTCCCGCCGGGCTGGGCGATGGTGATCGTCTTCACCTTGTGCGCGGTGACGTCGTTGAGGAACTGCGTGTAGTTCAGGCTCGTCGGCGACGACGAATGGACCGCCGGCAGCAAAATCCAGAGGAACAGCGCGGCGAGAATGCCAGCCGGGATCAGCCAGTGCCGCCACGCGGGCGGGGGCGGCGGCGGTGTCGGCGGCGTCGGCTTGTCGCCAGGCGGCGGGGGCGAGGCTTGCTTGCTCATCGAACGTTCCCCTTCTGGCGGGCCGAGGACACAGACGCGGCCCGACGGCGCCCACAGTGCTGGCTATTTCCTAACTCAACACCGTTTAGTCAACACCAGGTGAACACCGCGCCCACACCCGCCTCTTCCTCACGCGGCGGCCGGGGAGTACGCCCACAGCGATCAAGACGGCCGGCTAACTCGCTCAGGCGTCGTGACCGGGGCCCAGCTCTTCCCGTTCCAGACGCCGGCCAGACCGCTGCCGCTAGCTCCCCCTCCGGAGATCGCTACGCCGACACTCCGGCCAGACCGTCCGCGCGATGGGATTCAAGCATCAGCGCCGCCCCGCGGACCACGCAGCGCAGCGGGTCCTCCGCCACGATCGCGCCGATCTCCGCGATCTCCTCGATCCGGCTGGCGAGACCGGGCAGCAGCGCGCCGCCGCCCGTCAGCCGGACCTTGCCCCGCACCACGTCCTCCGCGAGCCCGGCCGGGATGTCAGAGAGCACATCCTGAACGGTCCGGCCGATGGCGGCGACCACCGGCTCGAGCGCGGTCGCGACCAGGTCACCGGGCACCTTCTCGATCCGCGGCGTCCGGCGCGCGGCGTCAAGCCCGACCGCCTCGGCCCAGCCGGCCTGACCGCCGGTCAGGCCGAGCTCCACCTTGAGCTGCCGCGCCGCCCGCTGGCTCAAGATCAGGCCAAGGCCGCTCCGCGCGGCGTTCACGACTGCCTCATCCATCGCGTTGCCCGCCATCCGCAGGCTCACCGCGCGCACCACGCGCCAGCCGGCCACGGCGGCGATCTCGGTCGTCCCGCCGCCCACGTCCACGATGAAGCCGCCTTCCCCGGCTCCGAGGTCGAGGCCGGCCCCGGCCGCGGCCGCGACCGGCTCATCGATCAGCTCCACCGTGTACCGGCGGCGCGCCTCGAGCGCCGCCGCCACCGACCGCCGTTCCACCCAGGTGGCGCCGCTCGGCACGCACACCAGCGCCCGCGAACGCAGTCGCCCAGGCGATCCGGCCTTGCGCAGGAAGCCGTGGAGCATCTCCGCCGTCGCCTCCAGGTCGGCGATGACGCCGTCGCGCAGCGGGTGGATGACGTTGATCTCCTGCGGTTCCTTCTCGGCCAGGGATTCGGCCGCGCTGCCGATGGCCACGATCGCGCCGTTGGCGGAGTTGATGGCGATCGTGGACGGCTCGTCGAGCACGACCCCGCGACCGGCCACCCAGATGAGCGTGTTGACCGTGCCCAGGTCGATCGCCACGTTGCCCCGGATGCGGATCATCGCCCACCTCTTGTCCGGCCTAGTACCCCGCGCACCAGTTGTGCTGGTACAGAGTATGGCGCACGGCCCCGCCGGCGTCGTCAGGCTGTCCCGACGGGGGAAATTAACCATCCGTGATGACTGTTAACGCAGAGGATTACTGAAGAAACCTGAGAACCATCGGGCCCGTTCTCACGTTTTATTCAGTAACTGGGCGGTGCAGCCATCAGGTTCACGGTCTTCTATGAGAGCCAGCACTGCAACCGCGTGCGTCGACTTGTAGTGATTTGTGCGTCGACTTGTAGTGATTTGCGAAGAGATTGGTGCGGAGACACCGTTTGGTTCAATACGATCGGGTGAGGGGCATCAGATGGGAAGCGTGAGCCGCGTCGTGGGGTGCCAGGCCGCGCCCGAGGGGGAGAACATGAACATGGGGGCTACGGTTGACTTTTCGCACGCGCTCCAGCTTGAGCTGGCGTACCAGGTCGCGGGCGACGGCAAGGCAACGGTCAGGGTTACCGGGGAGCTCGACATCGCGACGGCCGATCAGGCGTACGCGTACCTCCGCGACGTCGTCGACAGCCAGACTGGGCCGGTGACGATGAACCTGGCCGAGCTGACTTTCTGCGACGCCGCCGGCCTTGGCGTGCTTGCCCGGGTGGCGGGGTACGCCAAGCGGTCGGGGCGCTCGCTCAAGCTCACGGCGGCGCGCCCGTCGCTGTTGCGGATCATGCGCATCACCGGGATGGACGAGGCGTTCCCCGAGGTCCGCACCCCGACGCTGACCACCATTGCCTGGCCCCGCCAGGCGTCCTCGACCGCCGTCATCTGACCATGCGGCACGTCCGTTAGCCGGGCAGCGCGTCCTTAAGCCCTGCACACCGGAAACAGACGCCACACCGGGTCATTCACCCATGGTGAGAGCCGGTCATGAGCGTTAAGTTTGGACTACGCCCACGGTGATCACGCGAGGCGCTAACGCGATCAGTATCTGCGCCGCAAGGCGCGCCAACGCAGGGACGCGGAGGAGATAGACATGGCTGACGATCTCAACGACGTGACCGACACCGACGAAGACGAGGTATCTGAGTCCTCCGAGGCACTCATCGCGGTGCACTGGACGGACGAGGGCTACTACCCGCCCCCGGCGTCGTTTGTCGCGCAGGCCAACGCGTCCGACCCGGCGATCCGCGAGCAGTTCACCGAGGACAAGTTCCCCGACAGCTTCACCGCCTACGCTGACCTGCTCACCTGGTTCAAGCGGTGGGACACGGTGCTCGACACGTCCAACGCGCCGTTCTGGAAGTGGTTTGTCGGCGGGGAGCTGAACGCCTCGTACAACTGCGTCGACCGCCACCTCGCGGACAAGGCCAACAAGGCCGCCCTGATCTGGGTGCCCGAGCCAGAGAACGAGGCGCACCAGGCCATCACCTACCGTGAGCTTTACGTCCGCGTCAACGAGTTCGCGGCCGTGCTGAAGGAGCTGGGGCTGAAGGCGGGCGACCGCATCACGTTCCACATGCCGATGGTCCCGGAGCTGCCGATCGCGATGCTGGCCGCGGCCCGCCTCGGCATTGTCCACTCGCAGGTGTTCGCCGGGTTCTCCGGCACCGCCGCCGGGCACCGGATCGCCGACTCCGGCTCGACCGTGCTCGTCACCGTCGACGGCTACTACCGCAGCGGCGAACTGCTCGACCACAAGGTCAAGGCGGACGAGGCGGTCGAAGCGGCGGCGAAGGAGGGCCAGCAGGTCGACAAGGTCCTTGTCTTCCGTCGCTACCCCGGTCTGTACTCGGCCGCGACGCCGATGGTGGAGGGCAGGGACGTCTTCGTCGACGACCTGCTGGCCGCGCACAAGGG
>Ga0302326_10028144_pt1 | contig 11319 bp, 11 predicted proteins | sample Palsa_T0_3_FD_202264 | JGI IMG/M metagenome (GOLD analysis project Ga0302326, IMG submission 202264) | Peat permafrost microbial communities from Stordalen Mire near Abisko, Sweden - Palsa_T0_3 | ecosystem: Environmental > Terrestrial > Soil > Palsa > Peat permafrost | place: Sweden: Abisko...
ACGATGAGCACGCGCGGCGCGGGACGCCCCGCGCCGGCGATCCACAGCGCCCACAGCGCCGGCCACAGCAGCAGCCAGGTGCCGACCGGGCGGTCGAGCCGCATGAGACGCGCGTACAGGCTCACCCGCCGCGCCAGACGCGCAGACAGCGGAGCTTCAGGATAGTGCGACGCGGACTTGGGCTCCGTGGAGATGACGGCGGCCATGCGCGGAACTTACCACGGGTGCCGGCGGGCAGGCAGTGCGCATCGTGCGCCTCAGGAGCGCAGCAGCTGCTGCACCTCGTGCGCCTGTGGCATCGCCGCAAAGGCGCCGTGACGGGTGGTGGTGAGAGCGCCGCAGGCAGCGGCGAAGCGCACGCTCGCCTGCAGCGCGGGCCCGTCCAGCCAGGCGCCGAGGTTGCTGCGCTCGATGCCGGCATCCGCGAGCGACTTCAGCCAACCGCCGACGAACGCATCGCCGGCGGCCGTGGCGTCGAGCACCGCGACGTGGAACGTCGCCACCGTGCCGTGCGCGAGTGGCCTGAACCAGCGCACCGGCGCGGCGCCGTCGGTGACCAGCAGACAACGGGTGCGCGCGGCGAACAGGCGTTCAAGAACCGCGTCGCTGCCGCCGCAGGAAGTCGCCAGATACGCAAGTTCGCTCGCGGCCAGCTTGACGAGATCGGCCTCGCCGAGCGCCGCCCAGATAGGCGGCGTCGGATCGGCGCCTGCGGCCCACAGTGACGCACGCAGGTTGACGTCCATGCTGACCAGCGCGCCCGCGGCGCGCGCGCGGCGCATGCCGGCAAGGGTGGCGGCCGCGATCGGCTCCTCGGTGAGAGAGTTGGAACATACGTGCCACACGGCCGCGTTCGCGAAGCACTGCGCGCTCAGGTGCGTCTCGCGGAACATGAGATCCGCGGCCGGCGGACGGTAGAAACTGAAACTGCGCTCGCCGTGCGCATCCAGCGCCACGAATGCCAGCGCCGTTCTGGCCGCGGCCGTGCGCGGCGCACAGCCGATGTCGACACCGGCCCGCGTGAACTCGGCGGCGAGCAGCTCCCCGAACAGGTCCTCGCCCAGCATGCCGACGAAGCGCGCCGCACCGCCGAGGCGCGCCACGGCGACGGCGACGTTGGCCGGTGCGCCACCGGCAAAGGCGGTGAACTGGCGTGGCGCGGTGGCGCTCACCGCAGGCTGTGCGAGGAAATCGATGAGCGCCTCGCCGAAGCACACGACCGCGCGCTGCGCGGGGCCTGACGAATTCATGTCAGCCGACGCGCCCGTAGCGTTCCCCGGCGCCCACCCAGCGCGCGGTGAGGGCGGCGACGCTGTCGGGATAGCCGGCGAGCAGCCGCTCGGCGCTCGCCTGCACCTTCGGCAGCAGGTCGGCGTCGCGCATCAGATCGGCGACCCGCAGCTGCGCAAGTCCGGTCTGGCGCGTGCCCAGAAGTTCGCCCGGGCCACGCAGCTCCAGGTCGCGCCGCGCGATCTCGAAGCCGTCGCAGCTGTCGCGGATCACCTTGAGGCGCGCGCGCGCCAGCATCGACAGCGGCGCGCGGTACAGCAGCACGCAGCTGCTCGCCGCCGTGCCGCGCCCGACGCGGCCGCGCAGCTGGTGCAGCTGCGCAAGTCCCATGCGCTCGGCATTCTCGATCACCATGAGCGTGGCATTGGACACGTCCACGCCCACTTCGATCACGGTGGTCGCGACCAGCAGCTGGATCTTGCCGGCTTTGAAGGCGTGCATGGCCTGGTCGCGCGCCGCGCCCGCCATGCGCCCGTGCACCAGGCCGACACGCACGCCGGGCAGTGCCGCTGCCAGGCGCGCGGCCGTTTCCTCGGCCGCCTGCGCGCGCAGCTCGTCCGACTCGTCGATCAGCGGACACACCCAGTAGGCCTGCCGCCCGGCGCGACAGGCTTCGACGATGCGCGCCACGACCTCGGCGCGCCGCTGTTCGGGCAGCACCACGGTCTGTACCGGCGTACGGCCCGGCGGCAGCTCGTCGATCACCGAGATGTCGAGATCGGCGTACGCGGTCATGGCGAGCGTGCGCGGGATGGGCGTCGCCGTCATGATGAGCTGGTGCGGCAGCCGTCCCGCCAGCTGGCCTTTCTCGGACAGCCTGAGGCGCTGCTGTACGCCGAAGCGATGCTGTTCGTCGACGATGACCAGTGCCAGGCGGTGGAAGTCGATGCCCTGCTGGAACAGCGCGTGTGTGCCAACCACCACGCGGATCTCGCCGGCGGCAATCGCCGCCAGCGCACTGCGGCGGGTGCGCGCCGGCAGGCTCCCGGACACCAGCGCGACCGTCTCGCCGAGCGGTGCGAACCACTGATTGAAATTGCGCCAGTGCTGCTCGGCGAGCAGTTCCGTGGGAGCCATGAGCGCTGCCTGCGCGCCACTGCCGGCGGCGCGCGCCGCGGCGGCGGCGGCCACCACCGTCTTGCCGCAGCCGACATCGCCCTGCAGCAGGCGCACCATCGGCACGCTGCTCGCAAGGTCGGTGTCGGCATCGGCGAGCGCGCGGGCCTGCGCGCCGGTGAGAGCGAACGGCAGGGCCTTGAGGAAGCGCGCGGCGAGCGCTTCGCGGTCGGCGAGTTCCTCGGCCGGATCGGTCTTGAGCGCGCGCTTGCGCAGCTTGAGCGCCAGGTGATGCGCCAGCAGTTCCTCGAAGGCGAGGCGGCGCTGCGCGGGGTGACGGCCGGCGGCCAGTTCCTGCAGCTGCGCACCGCGCGGCGGTGCGTGCAGATAGCTCAAGGCCTGCGCCAGCGTCGGCAGGTCCGGCGGCAGTCCCACATCGGGCGGCAGCCAGTCGGCCAAGCCCGCGCGCTGCGCTGTGCGCAGCGCCTCGCCGATCAGCGCACGCAGCCGCGCCTGCGGCACCCCTTCGGTGCTCGGGTAGATGGGCGTGAGCGTCTCCTCCAGGGCGGCGGCGCCGCCGTTCCCGCGGCGGTACTCCGGATGCACCATCTCCAGTCCCAGCGGGCCGCGGCGGGCCTCGCCGAAGCAGCGCACGCGCGTGCCGCGCGCCAGGTTCGCCTGCTGGCTGCCCGAGAAATAGAAGAAGCGCAGGGTGAGGAAGCCCGAGCCGTCGGAGATGCGGCACAGGAGCTGGCGGCGGCCGCGGTAGGCGACTTCGCACAGCTGCACCTCGCCCTCGACGGCGGCGCGCACGCCGGGGGTGAGCGCGCCGATGGCCGTGATCTGGGTGCGGTCCTCGTAGCGCAGCGGCAGCAGGAACAGCAGGTCCGACACGCGCGTGACGCCCAGCCGCGCCAGGCGCTCGGCGAGCGCTGCCCCCACGCCGCGCAGCGTGGTGACGGCGCGCTCGGTCGCGCCGAGATCAGCCGCCGCGCCGTGCGGCGCGCTCTTCAGCCCAGCTGCAGGATGCACTCGATCTCGATCTGCGCGCCGCGCGGCAGCTGCGCAACCCCCAGGGTCGAGCGCGCCGGATAGGGTTTGGCGCAGTACTGCGCCATCACCTCGTTGACCTTGGCGAAGTGCGACAGATCGGTGAGATAGATGGTGAACTTGACGGCGTGGGCGAGCGAGCCGCCGGCGGCTTCCGCCACGGCCTTGAGATTGTCGAAGACGCGGCGGATCTGCGTCTCGATGTCGCCGCTCACCAGCTGCATGGTGGCCGGATCGAGCGGCACCTGGCCGGACAGGTAGACGGTGTCGCCGGCGCGTACCGCCTGTGAATAGGTGCCGATCGCCTGTGGCGCTTGCTCGGTATGAATGGTCTGGCGGCTCATCCGCGTAGGTCTCCTTTAGGTTTGCGATCGTGGCGAAGCTCTAATCGTCGCTCTCCGTGTCGGCGTCGCTGTCGCCGTCGCCATCAGCATCCGCGTCGCTGGCCTGCTCGTCGCGGGCGTGGGCGGCGATGGTGCGCGTCACGCGCGTCACGTCGGGCATGCGGCGGATGATACGCACCAGGCGCGCCAGGTGGCGGCGGTCGCGCACCCGCAGCTCGAAGGTCAGCACCGCCGTGTCGCTGTCCTGCTCGTCGATCGAGACGTGGTCGATGTTGGTTTCGGCACTGGCGATGGCAGCGGCCACCGCCGCCAGCACGCCCGTGCGGTTGACGACGTAGACGCGGATCTCGGAGGAGAACAGCCGGTCGGAGCTGGTCTGCCAGCTGACCGGCAGCCAGTTCTCAGGGTGCTTGCGGTAGTCCTCGACGTTGACGCAGTTCTCGCGGTGGATCACCACGCCGCGGCCGGCCGAGAGGAAGGCGAAGATCGGATCGTGCGGAATCGGGAAGCAGCAGCGCGCATACGTGACCAGCAACCCCTCGGTGCCGGCGATGGCGAGCGGCGCAAGCCCTGCCGGCCCGCTGCTGGTCGGGGTCGAGGGCAGCAGGCGCCGCGCCACCAGCGGCGCCAGGCGCTCGCCGAGGCCGACCTTCTCGTACAGCTCGTCCAGGTCCTTCATGCCGAGCTCGCCGAGGGCTGCGCCGCGCACCGCGTCGCTGACATCCTCGAGCGTCAGCCCGAATTCGCCGAGTGCCTGGCTCAGGAGCTTGGCGCCGAGCGCGATCGCTTCGCTGCGCCGCAGGCTCTTCAGGTAGTGACGGATGGCGCTGCGCGCCTTGGCGGTCACCACGAAATTCACCCAGGATGGATTGGGGGTCGCGCCCTTGGCCGTGATGATCTCCACGGTCTGGCCGTTGCGCAGCACGGTGCGCAACGGCGTCATGCGCCGGTCGATCTTGGCGGCGACGCAGCGGTTGCCGATGTCGGTGTGCACCGCGTAGGCGAAGTCGACCACGGTCGCGGCCGAGGGCAGGCGCAGGATCTCGCCCTTGGGCGTGAACACGTACACCTTGTCCGGAAACAGGTCGACCTTGACGCTCTCGAGGAATTCCTCCGACGTCCCTGCCTCCTGCAGCGACACCAGGTTCGACAGCCACTCGCGCGTGCGCTGCTGCTGGGTCGAGTCGCTGTCGCCGCCGGTCTTGTACTTCCAGTGCGCCGCGATGCCGGCCTCCGCGACGCGATGCATGTCGCTGGTGCGGATCTGCGCCTCGATGGGCACGCCGTTGGGACCGAACAGCGTCGTGTGCAGCGACTGGTAGCCGTTGACGCGCGGGATGGCGATGTAGTCCTTGAAGCGCCCGGGCATCGGCTTGAACACCGAGTGCACCGCGCCGAGCGCGCGGTAGCAGGTGTCGGGGCTGTCGACCACGATACGGATGCCGTAGACGTCCACGATCTCGTTGAGCATGGCGCGCTTGCGGCGCATCTTGCGGTACACGCTGTGCAAGTGCTTCTCGCGCGTTACCACGCGCGCCGGGATGCCACTCTTCATCAGCACCGCGTTCAGCTGCTGCTCGATCTTCTTCAGGAACTCCTTCTGGTTGCCGCGCGCGCGCCGCAGGGCGCGCTCCAGCACATGGTAGCGGCGCGGGTAGAGCGCCTTGAAGCCCAAGTCCTCGAGCTCGAGCTTCATGTTGTAGAGGCCGAGGCGCTCGGCGATGGGCGCGTAGATCTCGAGCGTCTCGCGCGCGATGGCGCGGCGCCGCGGCGCAGCCATCGCCTCGATGGTGCGCATGTTGTGCGTGCGGTCGGCGAGTTTCACCAGAATGACGCGCAGGTCGCGCACCATCGCCAGCAGCATCTTGCGGAACGACTCCGCCTGCGCTTCCTCGCGGCTCTTGAACTTGATCTGGTCGAGCTTGGTGACGCCGTCGACGATCTCGGCGACGTCGGCGCCGAAGCGCGCCGCCAGCTGATCCTTCGGCGTCGGGGTGTCCTCGATGACGTCGTGCAGGATCGCGGCGACGATGGTGTCGGCATCGAGCCGCAGATCCGCGAGGATGGCGGCAGCGGCGACCGGATGCGCGATGAACGGCTCGCCCGAGAGGCGTTTCTGACCCTGATGGACCGAGGTGCCGAATTCGGCCGCCTCGCGGATGCGCCCGACCTGGTCGGGGGGCAGGTAGCCGTCAACCGTGCCCAGCAGCTCCTTCAGCCCGGGAGTGCGTCTTCCGCCGGGCAGCAGTCCCAGGAGCGAAGACGCATAGTCCATGGCTCACGCTTGCGAGGTCAGTCTCCGAGGCCGAACTGCGGCGCGCGGAAACTCGACTGGTTGTCAGCCTCCGGGGCCACGACCTCGGGAGCCGGTTCCGGCTCGCGCAGCATCTCGGCGGTGACGTTGCCGGCGGCGATTTCGCGCAGCGCCAGCACGGTCGCTTTGTCGTTCTCGAGCGGCAGCGTCGCCTCGGCGCCGTTCGCGAGCCGGCGCGCACGCTGGGCCGCCAGCAGCACCAGCTGGAACAGGTTATCGACGTTCTGCAGACAATCTTCTACGGTGATTCGGGCCATGGTCGCTTAACTGTTGAAAGGCACCGCGAGGCGGTGCGCAGGGTCAAACACTATAAGCGAAAACCGGCCTGACGGCACGCGAAAGCCCCAATATCAGGGGCTTATGCCCACGGCGCGGAAGAACAGCTGCTCGAGCTGGGCGGCCGCCCGCTTGCGGTGCGGCTCGCGGCCGTGCGCCGCCGCTTCCACGATGCCGTGCAGGCCATTAAAGAGGAACACGGCGAGCGTGCGCGGCTCTTCGAGGTGCCAGGCGCGGGCGTGCGCGCCGGCCAGCAGCAACGCCAGCAGATGGTCGATGAGCGGGTTGTCGGTCATACCGGCACCGTCGGCGGGACGCGCCGCGTAGAACAAGAGGTCGTGCAGGCGCATCGAATCGAGATATCCGGCGGTCGCAGCACGCGCCCAGCCGGCGAGCTTGCCCGGCCAGTCCGCAGGCGCGGTGCGCGCCACGGCGGCGTCGACGCCGGCGAGCAGCTGCGCGGCGAAGCGCTCGCGCAGTGCTTCGATCAGCGCTTCCTTGCTGGCGAACTGCAGGTAGAAAGTGCCCTTGGCGACCTGTGCCCGCTGCGTGATCTGCTCGATGGTCGTCGGGGCGACGCCCTGCTCGAGAAACAGCCGCTGCGCGGCGCTCAGCAGTTCCTCGCGTCGCACCGCGGCAGGCTTGGTGCGGGTCACCGGGCTTGCGCTGCGCATGGGCCCAGCCTCCCTCAATGAATGGCGGTCAGTCAAGTTATGACGATGCGACTCCGAAGGTATCGAAAAGGCTATTTGCCCCACTTGGGAGACTCTGCTAGGTTACTGACTGGTGGTCAGTCACAATACCAACGAGAAAGCAGAAGCCCCAGGTGCTGCACTGCGCTACGCCGGCCTGCGCCCGTATCTGGCGGCCAACGCCCTCGCCAGCGTGGCGGCCGAAATGCAGAGCGTCGCGATCGGCTGGCAGGTGTATCAGCTCACCGGCAGCTTCGCGCAGCTCGGCTTCGTCGGTCTGGCGCAGTTCGCGCCCTTCATCCTGCTGGTGCTTCCGGCTGGGCACTTCGCCGACCGGCACGATCGCGGTCGCATTGCCACGGCCTGCCTGGGCGCCCAGGCGCTCGGCAGCGCGCTGCTGTTCATGTGTGTCTACCACGGCCTCTACAGCATGTGGCTCATCTATCTGGTGCTGGCGCTGTTCGGCAGTGCGCGAGCCTTCGCCATGCCGGCCGGCAGCGCCATGGTGGTGAACCTCGTGCCGCCGGCAGGCTTTGGGCGCGCCACGGCGGCGAGTTCCAGCATCCGCGAGGCCGCCGGCATCGCCGGCCCGGTGCTCGGCGGCGTGCTGTACCTGTTGGACCCTGAGGTGGTGTACGGCTGCGCGTTCGCGCTGCTGTTTGCCGCGGCGCTGTCGATGGCACGCGTCCATCCACGCCGCACGCACGCCGGCGCGGCCGGCGGATTCTCGTGGCAGAACGTGCTCGCCGGACTCGATTTCATCCGCTCGCGCCCGCTGGTGCTCGGCGCGATCTCGCTCGATCTCGTCGCGGTGCTGCTCGGTGGCTGCGGCGCGGTGCTGCCGGCCTACGCCAAGGACGTGCTGCACGTCGGCCCGCAGGCACTCGGACTTCTGCGTACCGCCCCGGCAGTCGGCGCGGTCGCCTGCGGCGCGCTGCTCGCTTTGCTGCCGCTGCGCCGGCGTGTCGGCCGCTGGCTGTTTGCCGGTGTGAGCGTCTTTGGCATCGGCACCGTGGTGTTCGCGCTTTCGCGGTCGCTGTGGCTGTCGCTCGCGTGCCTCGTCGTGCTCGGCGCCGGCGACATGATCAGCGTCTACATCCGCAGCGTCCTCATCCAGGGCGCGACGCCGGATGCGCTGCGTGGCCGCGTCGGCGCGGTGAACGCCATGTTCATCGGCGCCTCTGCCGAGCTCGGCGAGTTCGAGTCGGGGATGCTGGCGAGCGTCGTGGGGCTGGTGCCCTCGGTGGTGCTGGGCGGATGCGCCACGCTCGTGGTGCTGGCGCTGTGGGCGCGCCTGTTCCCGCAACTGCGGTGCGCTGACGAATTCCCGGCGCAGCCGGCGCTCTAGGCGGGCAGCAGCTCCTTGAGGAGCGGTGCGAGCTCGGCGCGATCGCTGCGCAAAGCCTCGCCCTTGCCGGCGACGATGCTCCGCAGCTCCGCCACCGCCTGCGCGAAGTCGTCGTTCACCACCACGTAGTCGAACTCGCGGTAGTGCGCCATGTCGGCGGCGGCATCGGCCAGGCGGCGCGCGATGACGTCGGGCGAGTCGGTGGCGCGCCGCGCCAGGCGCTGCGCCAGCGCCTGACGGGACGGCGGCAGAATGAAGATGCTGACGCACTGCGGCATACTGCGTCGTACCTGCTGCGCGCCCTGCCAGTCGATCTCCAGCACCACGTCATGGCCAGCCGTCAGCTGCTGCGCGACGAAGGCCCCGGAGGTGCCGTAGTAGTTGTCGAACACGCGGGCGTGCTCGAGGAACTCATTGGCCTTCGCCCGGCGCTCGAACTGTTCCACCGTCACGAAGTGATATTCGCGGCCGTTCTCCTCGGTCGGGCGGCGCTTGCGCGTGGTGTGCGACACGGACAGGTGCAGGCGCGCATCGTTGTCGAGGAGTGCCTTCACCAGCGAGGTCTTGCCGGCCCCGGAAGGCGCGGAGATGACGAAGAGCGTGCCGCGCGTCATGGAGCGCGAATATAGCCTGAGCCTTCGAGCATCGCGACGAGGGCCGTGAGCGCCTGGCCACGGTGGCTGACGGCGTTCTTTTCCGGCTCCGTCAGCTGCGCGGCGCTGCGCGCCTCGCCGTGCGGCACGAACACCGGGTCGTAGCCGAAGCCGCCCGCGCCGCGCGGCCTGCGCGCGATATGTCCGGACCAGCTGCCGCTGGCGATGAGCGGCGCCGCATCCGCGGCGCTGCGCATCAGCACTATGACGCACTGGTAGCGCGCCTGGCGCTGTGCGTCCGGCACGTGCTTGAGCTGTGCCAGCAGCAGCCGCAGGTTCTCGGCAGCGCTCGCGTTCTCGCCCGCATAGCGCGCCGATTGCACCCCGGGACGCCCGCCGAGGGCGGCCACCTCCAGCCCCGAATCGTCCGCCAGCGCCGGCAGCTGCGAAAGCTGCGCGGCATGGCGCGCCTTGAGGAGCGCGTTGTCGAGGAAGGTGCTGCCGGTCTCGGCGGCCGAGGCGATGCCGAGGCGCTGCTGAGGAATGAGCTCGAGCGAGAGGGGCTCAAGCAGCGCGGCCAGTTCGCGCAGCTTGCCGGGGTTGGCGCTGGCGAGGACGACGCGCGTCACGGTCCCTGCAGCGCCTGCTGCTGCAATGCGAACAGCGCGCCGATGCCCGTGGTCGCAAGGTTCAGAAGCGCATCGAGCTCGTGGCGCCGGAAGGCGTGACCTTCGGCGGTGCCCTGTACTTCGACGAAGGCGCCGCCGTTGTTCATCACGACGTTCATGTCGGTTTCCGCCTGCGAGTCCTCGGCGTAGTCCAGATCGAGCACCGGCACGCCGCCGACGATTCCGACGGACACGGCCGCCACCTGCCCGTGCAGCGGGCTCGCGGCGATCAGGCGCCGCCGCTGCAGATGCTCGCAGGCCTGCGACAGTGCCACGAAGCTGCCGGTGATGGCGGCGGTGCGCGTGCCGCCGTCCGCCTGCAGCACGTCGCAGTCGAGCGTGATGGTGCGCTCACCGAGCGCCTTCAGGTCCACCACGCCGCGCAGCGCGCGGCCGATGAGGCGCTGGATTTCCTGGGTGCGGCCGCTCTGTTTGCCACGGGCGGCCTCGCGTGCCGTGCGCGTGTGCGTTGCGCGCGGCAGCATGCCGTACTCGGCGGTGACCCAGCCCTGGCCCTTGCCGCGCAGGAAGTGCGGCACGCTCTCCTCGACGCTCGCGGTGCACAGCACCTGAGTGTCGCCGAACTCCACCAGCACCGAGCCCTCGGCATGCTTGGCGTGACGGCGCTCGAAGCTCACGGCACGTAGCTGATCGGCAGCACGACCTGAGGGGCGGGCCATCGCTAGTCACCCAGCCAGCGCAGTGCCGCCGCCGAGGTATTGTCGCTCGCCGTGCCCGCGCGCTTGACCGAGCGCTCGCCGAGTTCGAGGAGCTTCTCGCGCAGCGGGCCGGCCGTGCCGAGCTCGCTGGCGATCTCGCTGTCCTTGAGCGCGCCCCACAGGCCGTCGGTGCACACCAGCAGCGTGTCATTGGGCTTGAGCGGCCGGCGGCGGCTGAGCGCCATGTCCGGCAGTATCGGATCGCCGCCCAGGCAGCACTCGACGAAGTTGCGCATCGGATGATTGTGCGCCTGTTCGGCGTTAATGAGTCCTTCGCGCAGCAAGAGCTCCACGTGGCTGTGGTCGCGGCTGCGGGTGACGAGCGCGCCCTGGCGCACGTGGTAGAGGCGACTGTCGCCGACGTGCGCCCACCAGCAGGCACTCTGCTGCACCAGGCACACCGCGCACGTGGCGCGCGGGCGCTGCTCCAGCGGCAGCCTTGCACCGAGCTTCACCACTTCGTGGTGCGCCCGCCCGAGCGTCAGATGCAGAAAGCCCAGGGGGTCAAACAGCGGCTGCGGCGCATTCCAGAAGGCGTCGACGATCACCTCCTGCGTCACCTGCGCGGCGCGCGCGCCGTGGGCGTGTCCGCCCATGCCATCGACCGCCACCAGGAGCGCTGCCTGTTCGGCGACGGCCGCGGTCACGCGGTCCTGATTCTCCTCGCGACCGCCGAGCAGGGTGATATCCGCGTATTCGACCCGCAAGAAGATTCCGTGTGTCTGTTAGACTTTGCTGACGCTTTATATCACCTGTGACGAACTCCAGCATGATCGCAAGCATGACCGGGTTCGCGCGCCGCGAGACCACCGGATCGTGGGGGACGCTGGTGTGCGAACTGCGCAGCGTCAACCACCGTTTTCTCGAAGCCGGCTTCCGCCTGCCCGACGAGCTGCGCGCCGCGGAAGGCGAGCTGCGCACGCGCCTCACGCGCCAGCTGCGTCGCGGCAAGGTCGATTGCACACTCAG
>Ga0302326_10028145_pt1 | contig 11319 bp, 9 predicted proteins | sample Palsa_T0_3_FD_202264 | JGI IMG/M metagenome (GOLD analysis project Ga0302326, IMG submission 202264) | Peat permafrost microbial communities from Stordalen Mire near Abisko, Sweden - Palsa_T0_3 | ecosystem: Environmental > Terrestrial > Soil > Palsa > Peat permafrost | place: Sweden: Abisko...
GTGTGCGAGCAACGGTGTCGGCGTCCCGCAATGACGGTGCAGCCGCCACCAGACGTTCGGTGTATGGATGCTGGGGGTCGCCCAGAACAAGCTGCGCTGCGCCGGTTTCCACCACCGAGCCCTGGTGCATGACGATCAATTGCTCGGCCCGTTCAGCGGCCAGCGCAAGGTCATGGGTGATCAACAGCACCGCGGTGCCCAGCTCGCCCGTGAGCTGCTGCAGGTGATCGAGCACCTGGCGTTGCACGGTGACGTCCAGCGCCGAGGTCGGCTCGTCGGCGATCAACAGCTGCGGTCGGCCGGCCAGCCCGATGGCGATCAGGGCCCGCTGGCACATGCCGCCCGACAGTTGGTGGGGATACTGCGTGGCTCGCAGGACCGGATCGGGCATACCCACGTCGGCCAGCAGGTCATTGGCGCGCCGATCGACGTTGTTGGCGTGCAGCGCCTCTCGTACCTGAAATCCCACCCGCCACACCGGGTTGAGGTTGGTCATCGGATCCTGCGGGACATAGCCGATGCCGGAGCCACGGACAGCGCGCAGCCGACGCCGGTCCGCCGCGGTGAGGTCGATGCCGTCGAACATGATACGGCCGGCGGTGATTCGTCCGCCGGGCGGCAACAGTCCCAGGATCGCCGCGGCGGTGGTGGACTTCCCCGATCCCGATTCGCCGACGATCGCCACGGTCTGACCGGCACTCACGGCAAGATCGACATGGCGCACCGCCGCAGCGTCGTCACCGAATTTGACTTCCAGGCCGGCGACGCTGAGCAGCGGAACGTCCGGTGTTGTCACAGCCGCGTCACTCGTGAAGCAGGGTCCAGCGCGTCGCGCAGGACGTCGCCCATGATCATGAAAGCCAGCACCGTGATCGCCAGCGCTCCAGCGGGATAGAACAGGATCGGCGAGCCGGCGCGCAGCCGGATCTGGTCGACATTGATGTCGCCGCCCCACGACACCACCGACGGCGGCAGCCCGACCCCGAGGTAGGACAGCGTGGCCTCGGTGACGATGAACAGCCCGAGGGCGATGGTCGACACCGCGATCACCGGGCCGATGGCGTTGGGCACCACATGACGTCTTAGAATCCCGAACCTGCTCAGCCCCAGTGCTTTCGCAGCCAGCACGTAATCGCTGTCGCGGACCGTCAGCACGCCGCCGCGTGCGATCCGGGCCACCTGTGGCCAGCCGAACAGCGCGAGGATTGCGATCACCGTCCACACCGTGCGGTGATGCATCACCTGCATCAGCACGATCGCCGCCAGCAGCAGTGGAATCGCGAAGAACACGTCGGCAACCCGGGAGATCACCGCGTCGAGCCAGCCGCCGTAGAAGCCGGCCAGCGCGCCGAGTGCGCCACCGACGGTGAACACCGCCAGGGTGGCACCCAGACCAACGGTGATCGAGGCGCGGGCACCGTAGACGGTGCGGGTGTAGATGTCGTGGCCTTGCAGATCAGTTCCGAACCAGTGGGCGCCTGACGGTGCCAGCAAGCTCTGATCCGGATCGGCGTAACCGGGGTCAGCGGCGGTGAACAACGCCGGAAATGCGGCGACGAGCAGGACGAACCCGATCAGTGCGGCGGCGATGATGAATTTCGGGCGGCGGCGCAACCCTCGCCAGGTCTCGTGCAGGAGTCCGCCACCGGCGGGCGCGTCAGCCATAGCGAATCCTCGGATCCAGCGCGGCGTACAGCAGATCCACGGCGAGGTTGGTCACAAGGTAGACGATGACGAGCACGGTCACGATGGACACCACGGTCGGCGCCTCCTGTCTGGTGACAGCCTGATAAAGCACACCGCCGACACCGTGGATGTTGAAGATCCCTTCGGTGACGATCGCTCCGCCCAGCAGCGCACCCAGATCCGCACCGAGGAACGTCACCACCGGGATCAGCGAATTGCGCAGGATGTGCACAGTCACCACTCGCCGCCGTGTCAAGCCTTTGACGGTGGCGGTCCGCACATAGTCGGCATGGGCGTTGTCGGCGACTGCGGATCGGGTCAACCGAACCACATAGGCGAATGACACTGCACCCAGGACAATTCCGGGCAACAACAGCCGGGCGAATGTCGGTTGATCGCCCACCGTCACTGCGGCGACACCGAGACCGACACCGAAGACGAATTGCGCGAGGAAACCCAACACGAAGATCGGGACCGCGATGATGATCAGGCTGACGATCAGCACGGCGCTGTCGAAAACGCCGCCCTGTCGCAGACCGGCAATCACTCCGAATCCGATTCCGAACAACGCCTCTACGGTCAGCGCGATCAACGCCAGTCTGAACGTAACCGGAAAAGCTTGAGCCAGAACGGTGCTGACGGGTAGGCCGGAGTAGGCGTGACTGAGGTCGCCGTGCAGTATGCCGCCGAGGTAATGCAGATACTGCAGCCAGAACGGGTCGTTGAGGTGGTACTGGGCAAGCAGTTGGGCGGCCACCGCAGGACTCAGCGGGCGGTCGCCGCCTAGCGCCGCAATCGGGTCGCCGGGCAGCAGGAACACCATGCCGTAGATCAGCAGCGTCGCCCCGACGAACACCGGGATCATGGCCGCGACGCGTCGGGCGACGTACCACCCCATGTCAGGCTTTCACGATGTGTTCGTAGTCGGGTAGTCCATTCCAGGTCAGCCTGACATGAATGACGGCCGGCGAGCGGCCGGCCACGGCGACGGTGTACCAGAGCGGAACAACGGGCATGTCCGCCAACAGGATTCGCTGCGCGTCATTGGCGAGGGTAAATGATTCCGGCAAGTCGGGGGCGGCTTCGGCCGCGGCGATCGCGGCGTCGAACCGCGGGTTAGAGTAGCCCACGTCGTTGGCGCTCGCGCCGGTGCCGAACAGCGGCTCCAAGAATTCCAGCAGCGACGGGAAGTCACCCTGCCATCCGGCCCGGAACGCGGTGCCGATTGTGCGAGTGGTGATCTGGGTCCGGAACGAGGCGAAGGTCGGCTGCGGCACACCGACGGCGGGGATGCCCAGCGTGTTCTTGATGCTGTTGGCCACCGCGTCGACCCACTCCTGGTGCGGCCCGTCGGCGTTGTAGGAAATCTCGTACTGGCCGGTCCATTCCGAGATGGCGTCAGCCTGGGACCAGAGTCGCCGCGCGCGGTCGGGGTCGAAGTTCAGCGCATTGTTGCCGTCGATGTCGGCGTCATATCCGGGCAGTGAGCTGGCGGTGAAATCGCGGGCCGGTGCGCGTGCGCCGGCGTAGATCTTCTGACAGATCTGCGGCCTGTTGATCGCGGCAGACAGCGCCGATCTGCGCAGCCGGCCTTCCTCACCGGTGAAGTGCGCCAGACGCAGCGGCGTATCCAGTGTCTGGTTGACGGCAGCGGGCGCGCTGACTGCACGGTCGCCGAGATCTCGGCGGTAGACGGTGAGCACGCTGGGCGGAATCGTATCCAGCACATCGAGATTGCTCGAAAGCAGGTCCGAGTAGGCGGTGTCCAGATTGGCGTAAAAGACGAACCGCAGGCCCTTGTTCTGCGACATCCGGTTGCCGTGATAGCCGGGATTGGTCACCAGGTCGAGTTTGACGTTGTGCTGCCAGGCGGGGATGTGTCGCTCGTCCGCGAGTTGGTACGGGCCGTTGCCGACCGGGTGCTGACCGTAACCGGCCATGTCCTTGAATGCCGCGGGAGGCAGCGGGTAAAAGGGCGAAAAGCCAAGCCGCAGTGTGAAATCGATGGTCGGATTGGTGAGCCGTATGGTGAACTCCCGGTCGTTGACCACGTGAAGTCCCGACATCGACGTCGCCGTGGGCTTTGCCGCAGCGACCTCGTTGAAGCCGGCGATCGGTTTGAAAAAGCTTTGTTGCAGTTGAGCATTGGTGGCCAGTGCGCCGTAATTCCAGGCGTCGACGAATGAGTGCGCTGTCACCGGCGAGCCGTCGGTGAAAGTCCAGCCGGGCTTGAGAGTGATCCGGTAGTTAATGTCGTCCGTGGTGTCTACCGCCGCGGCGACCTCGAGCGTCGGCGCGCCGTTGACGTCGTAGGACATCAGACCGGCGAACAGTCGGTCGATGATCCGGCCGCCGTTGGAGTCGTTGGTGTTCGTCGGGATCAGCGGGTTCTGCGGCTCGCCTCCGTTGACGATCACCACGTCCGTGCGAACGTTGCCGGCCCCGCAGCCGGCGAGCGACGCGATCGCCAGCACGGCGCAGGCCGCCAAGGCCGCGATCCAACGCAAGCCGTCCTCCTCCGATCAGCCCGACAATCCCGGGGTGGCTGTCACCGAACTCGCCGAGGGTAGCGCCGCTGAACACATCGCGGAATTGACCGCGCTGTTCGCTTCCCGATTATCGGGCTGACTTTATTGCTCGTAGGTCTTCGGTTTCTCAACGGCCACCGAGCCTTATCGTCGCCGGACTAGGCTCGTTGGGGTGACCGACCCGCACACCGAGGCACCGTCGTCCTATCCGCCGCCCAAAGAGTTCACCTCGCAGGCCAACGCGGGCAACGACTTATACGAACACGCCGAGCAAGACCGGGACGCATTCTGGGCCGCCCAGGCCAACCGACTGTCCTGGGAGACACCATTTTCCCAGGTGCTGGACTGGTCGGACGCGCCGTTTGCCAAATGGTTCACTGACGGCAAACTCAACGTCGCCTACAACTGCGTCGACCGCCACGTCGAAGCCGGCAACGGCGATCGCGTGGCCATCCACTGGGAGGGTGAGCGGATCGGCGACGAGCGCACCCTGAGCTACAACGATCTTCTGACCGAGGTGAGCAAAGCCGCCAACGCGTTGACCGATCTGGGATTGGTCGCCGGTGACCGCGTCGCCATCTACCTGCCGATGATCCCGGAAGCCATCGTCGCGATGTTGGCCTGCGCACGGCTCGGCGTGCTGCACAGCGTGGTCTTCGCCGGCTTCACCGCGACCGCGCTGGGCGCCCGGATCGTTGACGCCGAGGCCAAGTTGCTGATCACTGCCGACGGGCAGTTCCGCCGCGGCAAGCCGGCGCCGCTGAAAGAAGCGGCCGATGAAGCGGCCGCCGGTGCCGACACGATCGAGCATGTGCTGGTGGTACAGCGCACCGGTGTCGACGTGCCGTGGACCGAGGGCCGCGATGTGTGGTGGCACGACGTCGTCGACGCGGCATCGGCAGAACACCAGGCCAAGGCGTTCGACGCCGAGCATCCGCTGTTCCTGCTGTACACCTCGGGCACCACCGGCAAGCCCAAAGGCATCGTGCACACCAGCGGCGGCTATCTCACCCAGGCGTCCTACACGCACCACAACATCTTCGACATCAAGCCGGAAACCGACGTGTTCTGGTGCACCGCCGACATCGGCTGGGTCACCGGGCACACCTACGGCGTGTACGGGCCGCTGTCCAACGGCGTCACCCAGATCATCTACGAAGGCACGCCGGACACCCCCGACCAGCACCGGCATTTCCAGATCATCGAAAAGTACGGGACGACAATCTATTACACAGCGCCGACGATGATCCGGACGTTCATGAAGTGGGGTCGCGACATCCCGGACGCCCACGACCTGTCCAGCCTGCGGCTGCTAGGCTCGGTCGGCGAACCGATCAACCCGCAGGCCTGGCGCTGGTACCGCACGGTCATCGGCGGCGACAGCACTCCGGTCGTCGACACCTGGTGGCAGACCGAAACCGGGTCGGTGATGATTTCACCGCTGCCCGGCGTCGCGGCGACCAAACCGGGTTCGGCGATGACTCCGCTGCCCGGTATCTCGGCCAAGATCGTCGACGACGACGGCAACGAGCTGTCCCCGCCGTCCTCCGACGAGGGTGAGCACACCAGCGGCTACCTCGTGCTCGACCAACCCTGGCCGTCGATGCTGCGCGGCATCTGGGGCGATCCGGACCGCTTCCGTGAGACGTACTGGTCGAAGTTCGCCGAGCAGGGTTGGTACTTCGCAGGCGACGGCGCTCGCTACGACACCGACGGCGCAATCTGGATCCTTGGCCGGATCGACGACGTGATGAACATTTCCGGGCATCGCATCTCCACCGCCGAAGTGGAGTCGGCGTTGGTCGGCCACTCCGGGGTGGCTGAGGCCGCGGTGGTGGGCGCCACCGACGACACCACCGGTCAGGCGATCTGCGCTTTCGTTGTCCTGCAGGCCGATCACGCCGAGACGACGGGTGCAGAGATCATCGACGAGCTGCGCGCCGAAGTGGCCCGGGTCATCTCGCCGATCGCGCGTCCGCGAGAACTGCATGTGGTTCCGGAATTGCCGAAGACCCGCAGCGGCAAGATAATGCGACGCCTGCTGCGTGACATCGCCGAGAAGCGGGATCTGGGAGACACCTCGACGCTGCTCGACCCTGGCGTCTTCGACGCGATTCGTTCGGCCCAATAGCGATCAGGCGGGGACGGGCACGAAGCCTGCGCCGGGGCGGCCTTTGCTTTGCAGGTCGGCCAGGATGGCGTTGATCGACTGCACCACGGCCGGAGTGTGCAGCGGTATGTATTTGGTGACGCAGATCGGCAGGTTCTCACTGAAGGCGCCGTGAATCATCCCGACGAGCCGGTTGTCGACGGTCACCGGGCCCCCTGAGTCGCCCGGCTGCCCGCACACCTGCATGAGGATGGTGCCCGGGACCTGGCCCGGCCCCCAGGTGACACCGCAGGAGTTACCGGTGGTGCGGCCCTGTTTGCATGCGACCTGGCCGAAAGCCGGCTCGGGCCCGATGCCGTTGATCACGAAACCGGCGACATCGGCGACCGGCGCGACCTTGGCCGGATCGAACTGAATGACCGCGTAGTCGAGGCTGTCGTTGCCCGACACCATGGTGCCCAGGACCCCGCGGTCTTTCGCCGCTTCGGACGCCACCTTGGCGCCCGGACCGCCGCAGTGCGCGGAGGTCAGCCCCATCAGCTCGCCTTTGGGATCGGTGCCGATGGTGGTCAGCGTGCACAGGGTGTCGCCGTTGACGACGATGCCCGCGCCGCCGCCGAGCGGCACCCGGTCGTCGGCCCCCGCAGGCACACTCGCGGTCGCCGTCATGACCACGGCCGCTGAAATGTGAAGGAGCCGGCGGCGCTTGGTCGGCAAAGTGGTACCCCTGTCGGCAAATCAACGCACACCAAAATGGCGGCGCCAGTCTAGCCTGACCATTGCCGCCGGCGTCGACGCTCAACCGGCATGGAGTCGAGTGGGCCTCGTCTGATTTCGGCGTGCATGGCAACATGAACCGCGACGACTGGGCAGGAAACGTGGAGGACCGTCTGTGAGCAAGTCAGATCGAAAGAGCGTCGACCGCAAGGACGGGGTTCCCGGCACGCTGACCTCGATCCCGTTGACCGACCCGCATGCGCTGTCCGCCGAGCCCTCGATCGGCGCGCTGGTCAAGGACGCCACGTCGCAGATGTCGACCCTGGTGCGAGCGGAGGTTGAACTGGCCCGAGCGGAAATCACCCGCGACGTCAAGAAGGGCCTCACCGGCAGCGTGTTCTTCATCGCGGCGCTGGTGGTGTTGTTCTACTCGACCTTCTTTTTCTTCTTCTTCCTGGCCGAACTGCTCGACACCTGGCTGTGGCGCTGGGCGGCCTTCCTGATCGTGTTCGGGATCATGGTCGTGGTCACTGGGGTGCTGGCACTGTTCGGCTATCTGAAAGTCCGTCGTATCCGTGGGCCGCAGCAGACCATCGAGTCGGTCAAGGAGACGCGTTCGGCGTTCACGCCGGGCCACGACCGGCCCTCGGCGCCGGCACTCGGTTCCCCGCCGGGCGCAACGCCCACCGATTCATCGGGTTGGTGAATGTCGCCACCAGATCCGTCGGTTACCCGTATCGACGGGCCGTGGCGGCATCTGGACGTGCACGCCAACGGGATTCGGTTCCATGTCGTCGAGGCGACGCCCGCCGAGCGGGTCGCATCCACCCCGTCGACAGCGCAGCCGCTGGTGATCATGCTGCACGGCTTCGGCTCGTTCTGGTGGTCATGGCGCCACCAACTCCGCGGTCTGACCGGAGCCCGCGTCGTCGCAGTGGATCTGCGCGGCTATGGCGGCAGCGACAAACCGCCGCGCGGATATGACGGCTGGACTCTGGCCGGAGACACCGCCGGGCTGATCCGGGCGCTGGGGCACACCTCGGCAACGCTGGTCGGCCACGCGGACGGCGGACTGGTCTGCTGGGCGACCTCGGTGCTGCACTCACGCCTGGTGCGTGCCATCGCAGTGGTCAGCTCGCCGCATCCGGCCGCCTTGCGCAGGTCGGTGCTGACCCGCCGCGATCAACGGCGTGCGCTGCTGCCCTCGCTGCTGCGATACCAGGCGCCGATCTGGCCCGAACGCATGTTGACCCGCCACAACGGCGAAGAGGTCGAACGTCTGGTGCGCAGCCGCGCCAGCGCGAAATGGTTTGCCTCCGAGGACTTTTCCGAAACCATCGGCCATCTGCGACAGGCCGTCCAGATCCGGTCGGCGGCACACAGCGCGCTGGAGTATCAGCGTTGGGCGGTACGCAGTCAGCTACGCGAAGAAGGCCGGCGCTTCATGCGGGCGATGAGCCGGCCGTTCGGTATCCCGATGCTGCACATCCACGGCGACGCCGATCCGTACGTACTGGACGATCCGGTGGAGCGAACGCAGCGTTACGCGCCGCACGGCCGCTACGTATCAATCGCTGGGGCAGGGCATTTCAGTCACGAAGAGAAGCCGGACGAAGTCAACGGCCACTTGTCGCGGTTCCTCGACCGGGTCTACCGCTCTCCACTCAGCTGACGCACGCGCCGGTGGGCACCGGCGCTGTGTCGCCGATGTGGGCGAGTTGCGCGGCCACCTCTTTGGCGGTGAGCACGAAGCCGGTGTCGCTGTCGTCGACGGCCGCACCGAAGACCACACCGATCACCTGGCCGTTGAGGTCGATCAACGGTCCACCCGAATTACCTTGCTCCACATTGGATCTGACCGTGTAAACCTCACGGTTGATCGTCGCATTCCGGTAGATGTCGGGTCCGTTCAGCTCGATGAGCTCGCGGATTCTGGCCGGCGTCGCCATGAAACCACCGCCACCCGGATAGCCCATCACGATCGCCTCGGTGCCTGACGTGACCGGCGCGCTGGCGAAGGCCAGTGGCCCGGGCGGCAGATGCGGCACTGCGAGGATGGCGATATCGACGGTCGGGTCGTAGGACACCACGGTGGCGTCGTAGGGATTACCGCTGGCCTCGACGGTGACACTGTTCGCGCCCGCCACAACGTGGGCGTTGGTCATCACTCGGTCCGGCGACAGCACAAATCCGCTGCCCTCCAACACTTTCTGGCAGCTGGGCGCGATCGCACGAATCTTCACCACGCTCGGTTCGGTGTTGGCGACCACCGGGTTGTTGGACAGCGCCGAGTCGGGCGCCGCAACCGCCACCACCGGCGTACGACTGAACGGCTCCAGCACTTGAGGCAGACCCGAGGTGTCCAGCAACGCCGACAACCGCTTGGGCACCGTCTTGAGCCACTCCGGCGCGTAATCGTTGACTTGGGCCAGGACCCGCGAACCACGCACTGCGGCAGCCAAACTCGGCTGACCGGCTGATGACGTCAGCGGAGTCGCTAGCAGCCACGCCGCTGTCAGAACCACCACTAATTGCACCGCCACCCCGACCAGCGAATCGAAGAATCGGACCGAGTTGCTGTGGATCGCGCCGCGAACCGCGCGGCCCAGCACCACGCCGGCGACTTCGCCGACCACGACCAGCGCGAGGATCAAGAACAACGCGGCGAAGAGTTTCGCGCGGGGCGCGGTGACGTGTGCGACGAGGTGTGGGGCCAACAACACGCCCGCGATCGCCCCCAGTAGGACGCCGATGAACGACAGCAGCGAGCCGAGTGCGCCAGAACGCCAGCCCGAGATGGCCGCGATGAAGGCGACCGCCAGCACGGCGATGTCCAGCCACTGAGAGGAGGTCATCAGGCATCATCCTTGTCGTCGCCGACCATCGCCATCGCTTCGTCCAGTTCGCGGAGATCGCCGGTGTCCCAGGGCTTTGCCCACCCAGCGACATCCAGCATCGCCGAAATTACCTGACCGGTGAAACCCCACACCAACATGTCATTCAACAGGAACGCCGGTCCGGCGAAGCGGCGACTGAGGCTGCTGCGGTAAACCATCAGCCGATTGGCAGGGTTGATGAAGGCCCGGACCGGAACGCGGGCCACCATGGCAGTCTCAGCTTGATCGACGACGGCCACCTGCCCCGGATCCGGCGAGTACGCCAGCACCGGGACGACGTGGAAACCCGATGGTGCGATGAACGTTCGGTCCATCGTGACCAGCGGATGCAGTCGGGTGGTGTCGATTCCGGTCTCTTCGCGCGCCTCGCGCAGCGCGGTGGCAACCGGCCCGTCGTCGCCGGGATCGGATGCGCCGCCGGGGAAAGCGGCTTGCCCGGCATGATGACGCAGCGTCGCGGCCCGCACGATCACCAGCAGGTCGGCCTCATCGGGAAGAGACTCGGACGGCGGACCCGAAAACAGGATCAGCACCGCCGCGTCGCGCCCGCTGTTGCGAGCTGTCGCCGTGGCCTCGGCGTCGGTCAACATCATCAGGACGTCGGGCGGCAGACGGCGCCGGATGGCGTCGGGCATATCGGCGACGTTGTCGACCAGCGGCTGCAACCAGGCCGGGCCGAGCTCGGGCGTCAACACCGTCTCGCCGACCTGTTGGGGAGTGCCGCCACCGCTCACCGGCGCCTCCCTCTGTTCATCCCACTTCCACCGGGGCCGCGGCACACGAGCATCATCGTGTCTGAACCCCGACTGCGGCTGCAATCTCATCGGCGTTGGCGAAAGCGCGCGGCAACGTCTTCGCAACGCTACCGTCCGAGGCCAGTACCACCGTCGCGGGCATGACGTTGGGCACCCGCAACGCGGCGGCCACCCTACGGTCGCCGTCCTGCAGCGTCGGCAGCCGGACCCCGAGCTCGGCCAGCCGCAATAACGCGGCCGTCTCGTTCTCGTCCTGATGCACCGTCACCACGATCACGTCGTCGCCGACCCGCCGTTGAAACTCCGCCATCGCGGGAAGTTCGGTCGCGCATGGCCCGCACCAATACGCCCATAGGTTGAGGACGACGCGGTGTCCGGCCAACGCCGGCCCGACGTCGACCACCGAGCCGTCAGCCGCACATTCGGCTGTCACACCGCGCAACTCCGCCGGGCCGGGCTGCCCGCCCGGGTGCGGGCACGGCGGCAGGTCGGCATTTTTCCGTGGCCCGGCCAATGCTGCCGCGGTATCGGCGTCACGGTGCTCGCGGGCGGAATCGGTCGGCGGGGCGGTCGGTGATTCCGATGGATCCCTCAGCTGCATCAGCAACCCGACGATCAGAGCCGCG
>Ga0302326_10028147_pt1 | contig 11318 bp, 7 predicted proteins | sample Palsa_T0_3_FD_202264 | JGI IMG/M metagenome (GOLD analysis project Ga0302326, IMG submission 202264) | Peat permafrost microbial communities from Stordalen Mire near Abisko, Sweden - Palsa_T0_3 | ecosystem: Environmental > Terrestrial > Soil > Palsa > Peat permafrost | place: Sweden: Abisko...
TATCGGGCCGTCACTCGGAGTACTTGCCTCCTGACTATCAATACGGAAATCGGAGTAGTAGGCCAGAAAATCGAACTTGTCACCGAGAGACTTGATGACGGTGCACGAGAGGTCCTGCGGTCGTGGCAGAGCAAGGTAGTGGAACGACTCGTATGCCACTGCAAAAGGACCATCCTTGTGCGAGAGTGAGGAAAAGTGAACCGCCGCAGGTTTTATCGCACCTGACGGTGCTGGGTAGATCCCAACGATGGCGTCCTTCGCCATCAATTCTTTGTACGACATCTCAATGGATCCGTCGCGATGGAGCACGGCCTGAAAACGGTTGATTGTCTTGAACCAAGTGAAATCGAGAAGACTGCCGAAGGATCCGTGAGATCCCAGGTGATCACTACGCGGTCGGAAAGCTCCTTCAAATAGCTGGGACCCGACATCCGCGGCTTCAGAAACACAGAAATGGCCGGGGCTTTGTCGATCAGTTTGCTGGCGACCTCTGCCAACCGATCGAACCGTTCTAGGACGATTCCCCCGTCACGATGACCATATGGGTCAAGGCCGACGTCCTTTTCAGACCCGCCGAATCGGATCGATCCGGTTGTTCCCACAAGCAGCGAGTTCCACAACTTGCCGGAAAAGGGAAAAGCGAATCTTTTGAGATTGGCTTCCGCATTCCCCAGTGCAGGACCATAATCCGAATCCCAGTTCAGAGGTCCGCTTCCTACACGGTATCCAGAACTGTCCGGCGTGAAGCGCAACGTGTGACCAGTGAGGTCGAACGGGTTGGCCTTGCCTAGCACACCCTCATCCAATTCCATTACGATCAGGTCGCCCTGGGTGGAGACCTTACCGATGGAATGGCCGGGCTCATTATCCTGCTGCGCATGTGAAAAGCTGACAATCAACAACAGCCCCCACGAAATTAAGACTGCACTGCGGCACAAACAGCCGACCAGTTTCCTCCCGTCACCTCCAATCCGCTAGGAAAGCAAGACCACTCGCGGAGTCATTCTGGCATTCTTATTCGCACTCGCTCACCTCACCAGCTTCTGGACAGAGAACTTCTGAATAGCGTTAGGTCAGCAGATATATGCATTCACCCTCGGCCTCCTCTATGCGTATTGGCGAGAAACATCCGGGAGTCTGTTGGCTCCGATCGTTGGACATAACGTCAGCGAAAGAGTGGAGTACATTTTGATGTTCTTGATGACCTGGGTCTGGCGCTGACCGAGGAGAGGCCCTCCCGACTCTCCCGACTCTGGCCGAGCGACGGGAAAACCCTGAGGGAAGGTTTGCCGTTCAATTCGTCCAGAATCGTTGGGTCGGCGGTAGCAACCTTTCCATACACTGCACGGAGTTTCCATGCTGGTTTCTCGCTTATCTAACGCCCAATCACGTCAACGATTTCGGAGTCTGGCTTTATCCATGCCTCTGCCCCTTGGTGGGTCAACTGTTGGGCGGCGTCGTTCCAGTACAGGCGAGTGATGCGGCTGTCTCCCTTTTCGTAGGCATAAGTCTTACCATCATCCTGATAAAGCGCGAACTCGCCGTCCGCCCCTGGATAGACCCGCAGCCTGGCTATCTTTTGTGGCTGATTGGTGCTCTCAAGCGCTTCTCCCAGAGGCAGCACTGACCCCGCACGAACAAACAGAGGCAGTGTGTCGATGGGTGCGTTGACCTGAATCGCCTCTCCACCGTGCACGCGTTCGTTCGTCCAATAGTTGTACCAGTCGGTGCCAGCAGGAAGGTAAACGGTGCGGCTGGTTACGCCCTGTTCGGTTACCGGAGCCACCAGCAAGGCAGGGCCAAACATGTATTCATCTCGCAAGGAGCACCTGTCAGATACGTTTGGTAGCCGAGCGAATAGATGTATGGGATGAGTTGGTAGCGAAGCCTCAGATACTTCTCTAGGATCGGCTCTGCCTGTTTTCCGTACGACCAGACTTCGTTATACAGTCGGCTCCCGTGCGCCCGGAAAATCGGGAGAAACGCTCCATATTCGAACCAGCGTGTGTAGAGTTCTGGATAGTCGTCGTATCCGCCAACGTTGTCTCGTGCGCCGGAGGGATCAAGCAACGGCGGATGCGCGGGATGATGCTCCTTCGGCAGATATTGCCAGCCGCCGATGTCCTGGGTCCAATACGCAATGCCCGAAGCGGTGAAGTCGAGCCCCGTCGGGATCTGCCGCTTCAGCGTGTCCCACGTCGGAGAAATGTCCGACGACCAGAACATAGTTCCGTTGCGCTGTGCTCCCAGGTAAGCATCGCGGGAAAGAATCAGTGCACGATGATTGATATCGCGGCGGAAACCTTCATAGATAGCGGCGGTGTGAACCAAAGGATAGAGGTTGAAGTAGCGCGTGCCCGGCCCCACCGAGAAGTAACTGCCGTTCGGCGGCAAGTCAGGCTCGGTTTCATCGGCCCAGATTGAATCAAAGCCTTGACTGAGGATGTTGTCGCGGATCACCTCCCAGAACCAGCGCGCCGCGTCGGGATTGGTGGTGTCAATATCAGACCCAGCCCGATCATAAGGCAGACCATCGGTAGGTGTACCGTCGGCAAGGTGCTCAAACCAGCCTCTCTTCATCAGGAAATCGTAGTAACGGGAACCCTTGGCAAAGCGAGGCCACACGCTAATCATCGTCTGAAAACCCATGTCGTGAAGCTGACGATTCATGGCCGCTGGGTCCGGCCATTTGTCCGGAACAAAATCCATCTCTCCCATCTTCGAGTAATAAAACCAGTCCACCACTAAAATGTCGGCCGGAAGATGCCGCTCACGGTACCCCTTGGCCACGGCCAGCACTTCATCCTGCGAAGCATACCGCTGCTTGCATTGAATGTAGCCGTAAGCCGCTTTCGGCAGCATGGGTGTGGCTCCAGTCAGCAGCCGATACCCCGCATAGATCTCGTTAAACGTGCTGCCGGCGATCACGAAGAACGACACGCGGTCGCCGACTTCCGATGTCCAGCTCGTGCGCTCGTTGAATCCTGGCTCAATCACGGTTTTCGAGGGATTGTCCCAGATAATTCCGTAACCATAATTTGTCACCATGAACGGGACACACACGCTCGGAGCCGCGGTCGCGTTGTAATTGTGCGAGCATTCGACGCGGTGCCCGCGATGATCGAGAAAGCCTTCCTGATTTTGGCCGAGGCCGTAATAATGCTCGTCATCGGGCGAAGCAAACGTGGCGCCAACCTGATAGAAGGACGAATCAGAGGGCCGCTTGTCATACAACACTGTGGCATTGCCGTCCTTGTGGTTAGGCACGGACATCCACCAGTGAGTCATTCGCAGCAGTGTCTTGCCATCCGCGGTTCGGAACGAAATGCTTGCCCCTGGATTGGAACCGCTAAAGAACTTGCCGATATCGATTTGGGTCGCCGTGGGCTTTGAAGGATGGTTCTCCTCGACGGTAACGATCATGCGAGCGGAGCGGTAAACATCCCCTCCCTCGCCCTGCCGTTGTGACCATCCTTCCGTCGCAGGAGACGCCATGAAACCATATCCGGGCGCGGCCACCGACTGGTCCTTGTTCACGCTGAGCGTCACCCGAATGATGTTCGCCGCGTAGGGTTCCAACGCGATGGTGCTGCCGTCGCGGTCCAATAGAAAAGGTGGATTCTCAGCGTTTGCGGCGCCGACGTATACGACAATAAGCGCAAGCAGAAGTTTTGCCATCATCTTAAGTCTCTGCTACATACGTCGCATTCTGCGCGGTGCTGCCGAGTAGAATGAGGAGGCCGCCTCGCGAATCGTAGTGATAATAAGCCATTCACGGCGGGTACTCTCAGCACCCTCGCTCAGCACCCTCTGCGGTCGAAGCCCACCGGTGCAGTCAAAAGCGCGTTCCTTAACTTGGGTTCCGCGCTCGCAAGGCAGCTAGGGATTTCACGACCATGGCCTCCAACACTTGTTGGTCCACGTCCGCGAGTTTCTTGATGTAGAGGCAGCCCTTGCCGGTCGTGTGCTTGCCGAGCTTTGCCAGGAGCGTTTTGGAGTCGCTGGACCCGATCATGCTGTACAGAACCGTAGCGGTCTTACGCGGCGAAAAACTGATAAGCGGCATGTCGCCCTCACGCCCGCTGTCGTACCTGTAGTGGCAGCTACCGAAGCCTATGATGGATGGCCCCCACATCTTCGGCTTTTCGCCAGCCGCGTCTTGCATCAACTTGACGAGCGTCTTGGCGTCTGCGCGCTTGGTCGGGTCCGTGATGCCATCAATAAAAGCCGCCACACTTAATTCGGTGGGTTTGGTTTTGTTGTCCGCCATTCCTGCCGCCTTTCGTTTTTCCAAAGGCTAACCCAGTCTTGGATAACGAGCAAGCCGGAGTTGGCTGGAGCAAAGCCGACGAACCGGGAGTTATCGGCCAAAACACGGTAGATGAAGGCCGGCATTCTTTGACTAGCGGATGGCGCCTCCGTAAGATGAAGCGACGCGGAGGCCCGGATCTCGCGAATGATCGGCCAAACCATCTCGCACTATCGCATTGTCGAAAAACTCGGTGGCGGCGGCATGGGAGTAGTCTACAAGGCTGAAGACACCGAACTTGGCCGCTTCGTCGCTCTCAAATTCCTGCCCGATGAACTGTCGAAAGATCCGCAAGCCCTGGAACGCTTTCGCCGGGAGGCGCGAGCCGCGTCCGCTCTCAATCATGCCAATATTTGCACCATCTACGAGATCGGTAAGCACGGTGAACAGTCGTTCATTGCCATGGAATTTTTGGATGGCGTGACGATGAAGCATCTCATCTCCGGAAAGCCGTTGGAGAACGAGACCGTCGTCTCGCTGGCCATTGAGATCGCCGATGGCTTAGACGCCGCGCACTCCAAGGGGATTGTTCATCGCGACATCAAGCCTGCCAACATTTTTGTCACCGAACGCGGGCACGCCAAGATTCTCGACTTCGGGCTGGCGAAAGTCGAACAGACCGCCCGTTCTTCGAGCCAGATTGCCTCGGCGAACACGATGAGCGGCGTCGACGAACAGCATCTCACCAGTCCCGGCTCTACGCTCGGGACGGTCGCGTATATGTCGCCGGAGCAAGTGAGAGCCAGAGAACTGGACGCACGGACGGACTTGTTCTCCTTCGGAGTTGTGCTGTACGAAATGGCGACGGGCGCATTGCCTTTTCGCGGTGAGAGCCCCGGGGTGATCTTCGACGGGATTATGAACCGGGCACCGAGTTCGGCGCTGCGATTGAATCCGGCGCTGTCGGTTGCGTTCGAGCATATCCTCGAAAAGTCGCTGGAGAAGGATCGGGAGATGCGCTACCAGTCCGCGGCTGAGCTACGGGCGGACTTGAAGCGGCTCCAGCGGTCCTCGGAATCCGAACGGACGTCTTCCGTGACCACACAGTCCCCGGCGCGTCCAAGATCGAAGCGTGGAATGGTGTTCGCCGGCCTCGCTGTCCTGGTCTTACTGGTCGCGATTGGAGGCATCGCGTGGTATGAGAAACATTCCCCGGCGCATTCCGCGACCGTCGCCGCTAAGCCGTCGGTGGCTGTCCTTCCTCTGCAAAACCTGAGTGCCGAGTCCGACAGCGCTTACTTCAGCGACGGAATGACCGATGAGATCACGACCAAGCTCTCGAAGATTCAGGCCATCGACGTGGCATCGCATTCTTCTGTCTATTCACTGAAAGCAACTGACAAGAGTGCCCCGGAGATCGGCAAAGCGCTCGGGGTCCGCTACCTGCTCGAGGGAAGTGTACGGAAAGCGGGCGATCAGGTCAGGATTAACGTTCATTTGATCGACTCAACCACCGGATTCCAGGTGTGGGCCGATGACTTTGTGGGAGAAATGAAGGACGTATTTTCTCTGCAGGAACAAACTGCCCTGAAGATTGCGGGGTCGCTGAACCTCAAGCTCAGCCCGCAGGAACACCAGGCCATTCAGCATCGGTACACGCAGAACCCTCAAGCCTACGACGCCTACCTGCGAGGTCACGCGTTGGTCCAGTATTCCGACCGGCGCGATAAGGTGGAGGCGGCGCGCCGGGATTTTGAGGAGGCTCTCGAGTCGGATCCGGATTACCCTCTGGCTCTCGCCGGGCTGTCATTTGTCGAAGGGCAGATCTATCGCAATCTCGACGCGAATCCTTCTCATTTGCAGCGTGCCGAGGAGTTCGCCCAGCGCGCCCTGGCCATCGACCCGCAATTGGCTGAAACCCATATGGCACTGGGAACGGTTAGTGCCGATAGGTATGACTATCCGGGCGCAGCCAAGGAGTTCCGCACCGCTACCGAGTTGGATCCGGGAAATAGCTATGCTTGGGATCTGCTTTCGTGGGCTCTCGGGTACGAACAGCCGCCGGACGCTGTCGGCGCCGAGAAAGCGGCACGGGAATCCCTGCGTTTGGAGCCCGCGCTCTACCCTAAAACCTACTATCATTTGGGTCGTGCCCTTATGTTCCAGCAGCGCTACGCGGAGGCAATTGCCGCCTTCGAGCACTCGCGGACAGACCCGGGGGACTCCTTCCCGGACATGGGGCTGGGGCAAGTCTATCTGGCGCAGGGAGACTACGACAAAGCGCTGGCCGCCCTATCAAAGAGCGTTCGACCGGCGGGCATCAACTATTTCTGGCTGGGTGCGGCCTATGCGGCTCGCGGCGACAGAGAGAAAGCTCTCGCCACGCTGCAAAAAGCATTTGACGCAGGCTTTCACGACTTCACCGCGCTCGATACCAGTCCGTACTTTTCTTCGCTGCGCACCGACCCGCGCTTCCAGCAATTGACCCTACGCTATCGCAAGTAATGCGCGCAGCCCTTCGGAGCTGGCGCTGGCGGACGGACATCGCGCAACTGGTCGGCACGAAGTGGATGATCTCTGGCCAGCCGTGATTTCTCTCGGTCGTATCATGGGGGAGCGGGAAGTAACCGACAACTGAGGAGTTATGCCGCTTGGTCTCAAAATGGCCCCGCACAGTGCCGGTTTGTTTCGCAGCCACGGCTGTGAATCAGGCCCGGGGTAAAGAATTTGTCACACTGTATTTTTGGACATTGTCGAACAGTGGGCAAGCACGGGGTAGGTGGCGTCGCTCGCGGCTCTCGACCACTCCTCAAAAGGCGCTGTGGATGGCCGCAACCGTCCCGGGTTCATGACATTGCCCGGGTCGAGTCCTGCTTTGATTGCAGCGATGGCCATCACGCCCACGGGCGAAATGTCATCGGTGAGCCACGGCAGGTGTTCGGTACCGACCGCGTGGTGGTGTGACAGAGTAGCCCCGTGATCGATGAACGATTGCTGGACCGCTCGCTTGGCGTGTAGATACTGTTGCATTTCGCGCCCATGCTGCTGTCTGCAGGCGAATGTCAAATAGAGGCTTGCCCCGGAGTGATAGCTGTGGCTGATATGGCATCCGACCCAGGGTTTTACCCCGCTGTCTGCAATCGCGGCGATTAGCCCTGTCGTCGTCGCCCGATAGAGAGGGACGAGGTTGCTCCAAACGGTTGCTGTCTCGCTCACATCCGAGGTGATGCCGCGATCCAGAAGAAAATCGCGGATGTGGGGAAAATCGTACTTGGTCGATTCGAACGACTTCCCGGAACCGGGACCCAAGTCCACCGCGCCGAAGCGACGGTAGATGGCGCTAACCTGGCTGTGTTGGCGGGCGACATGGGCTTTGCTCCCCTCAAAAGTAGTGAGCATAAGGCAAGCCCGCATGAAATCAAAGCCTTTCACCCGGAGATAGCCCTTCACAACCTTGCTGGCCGCCTGCGAGAGCCCCGACGATGGCGATTTGAATGCCATCGACAGTGCCGTCTTATCGGGGTCGTTGAGGCGCATCATTGAGGGTACGCGCTCTTTTCGCGCGCATTCATGCATAGCCTCGATGCCCGCTTCGAAATCGCGAAACAAGTAGCCGTGCGTGCGGCGCAACTCCGGCCGGAGATGCACCCGCATGGTGGCTTCGGTAATCACTCCCAGAGTTCCTTCACTGCCGATGCACAGATGATTGACATCGATCCCGTTCGAGGATTTGGGAACGATTCGCGTTGCCAGCACGCCTGCGGGCGTGACCATGCGGAGGGCAATCACCATATCCTCGATCTTGCCGTACTTGTCGCTCTGCATACCAGCAGACCGTGTAGCGATCCACCCGCCGAGCGTAGAGTGCAAGAAAGAATCTGGAAAGTGGCCGAGCGTCAGGCCGTAGCCCCGTAATTGCTCTTCAAGATCGGGACCAAAAACGCCGGCCTCGATGCGTGCCGTGCGTGACTCCGTATCTACCGCCAGCACACGTCGCATGCGTCGCATATCAAGCGATACCACCATGCGGCGAGTTTCGGTCCGCTCCAGGCAACCGGCGATATTCGAACCGCCCCCGAAGGGGATGACCGCGACATTATGGTGCGCCGCTGCCCGTATCGTCATGAGTACGTCGTGCTCGTTTTCGGGATAGAGCACCAAGTCAGGAGCACCCTCCGCCAGACCAAGGCGCATACGAAACAGGTCGCGGAGGCCCTTGCCGTATGCGTGGACCAGACGTTCGTAACGACTATCGCAGATCTGATCGGCGCGCATCCATAAGCGCAGCTCGGACAAAAACCCGTCATGACGAATTGCCTCGCGCAACCGAGCAGCTTCAATCGGCACAGGCGGCGTGTCTATGTCTTCCTCTTCCACACCGAGTACCGCTTTGGCATAGGGCCACAAACCGGGATGGGCGGTGGAGTCGAAGCGGATCTCTTCATCTCCCCATCCCCACCATTTCATATGCTTGGCCGTGTACATGGCACCCTCTCAGATCAACAGGTTGGACTGCGCGAACCGGCGCACGCCAGCCGCATCAAATGTCGCGCGGATGTTCGGCCTTCAACCGATCCACTCCAACACCAGGCCGTGGTCCATGATTTCTTGTTTTCCGGCCTCCCCGCGCCACAGCAGAAATGGAAATTGTCGGCTGCTCTTCCTCTACAGGCCCTTCCGTCAGTCCGATCACGTCTCCGGCGGGAGGCCTCCGGCCCAGCCCGTGGATGCGCTGTTCGAGCAATTCGACAGCGGCCCTTCGAGATCCACGCCCCCACTGAGGATCGAACTGATTCGATTTGAACCGAATCGGCTCTCCGAAGCGGACGGTGACGGTTCCCCGACGTGGCATGAATTTTCCCTTGGCCAGAACGTTATGAGCACCCTCAATATGCGCAGGCACAACGGGCACCCCAAGGTCGACCGCAAACAACCCAGCACCCTTCTTAAATGTCTGGATCTCGCCGTCACACGACCGCGTACCTTCGGGATAGAGAATCAGATTGCCCTGCATCCTCTGTAGAAACTCCTCACACATCGTCAAACTCCGCCGCAACGACTTGTGTTGCCCATGGCGATCAATCGGTATGACATTCATGAAGCGAGAGACCAAGAATCTCGTCCTCCAGGAGTCAAAAAAATAATCACTGGCACCGAGCATCGCGAATGCAGAAAAAGGAAGCCCCGAAGCGGTCATCAGAACTGCACTATCGATATGGCTCGTATGATTGCTGCAGATGATGAACGGGGAAGCCGGAAGGTGATCCTTCCCTGCAACCGTCAGACGACAATAATAGATGAAAAACACTCTGCAAAAGGCTTGAAACATGGCACCACCCGTTCTCGGCGCCAAAAGCATATCCTCCGCTTTGCCCCGGTCCGTCATCGGATGTCCTTTGTTCTATCGTTTGCTCTCGTGGTCAGGTGCGTAGTTCGTTTGCCAGAATGCGAAACAACTGCTCGCGCTCCAGAGGGACCAAATGACCTCGGAAACGCGGATGATCGCCTCGGTGCGCCTGGCCGGCGGTGATTCTTCTCTCACATCTGAAGGAGTCCCACGCCGTTTACTGTAGCTCGGTCTGCGACGTTGAGCAATCGGGGCCGCATGTCACCATGTCAGGATACTCCGTCGTAACGAAGCGCACGACGGCGCTAAGAGCTGTCGCCGAGGAGTGCTGAAACGAGCCTTTGAGCGAGTGACGGCTACTCTTCCCTAATCCTCTAAAGGGAAGGGTTGTCGACGACCTGCCCAGAATCGCCTGATGCGCCGCGCCACTCATACAAGTGTGGGGCACACCCGATCTTTGAACTTCAAGAATTAAGATTCGGAAGAACTCTCATGAAACGCACCAGCGCACTTGAGATACCATTTCAAACTATGCGCCGAATTCTTCTCCTGATGACAATCTCTCTACCAATGATTTCCTGCTCCCGTAACTTTGATGTCGTCTTAAGGAACGGTCTTATCTGCGACGGAACGGGCTCCCCTTGTACCGCCGGGGGTGTCGCCATCAGCGGCGACAAGATCGCTCAGATCGGCGATGTTTCCGCGGAGCACGGGCGCATTGACATCGATGTCCACGGCCAGATCATTGCCCCCGGATTTATCAACCTCATGTCAGGGCCGGACGGACTTTTTGCCGACGGCCGCGGTCTGAGCGATCTACTGCAGGGCGTCACGCTCGAGATCTTCGGCGAAGGCGAGTCCATGGGCCCTCTCAACGACGACATGCGAGCCGAGGAACTGCGCGAGCAGCGCGACATCAAGTACGACATCAACTGGCACACACTCAACCAGGGGCTCCAGGCGCTGGAGCGGCACGGCATCTCGCCCAATATCGCATCCTTCATTGGCGCCGCGACCCCACGGGTGTACGTGCTCGGCCGCGCCAACCGGGCGCCCACGCCCGCCGAACTCGACCAAATGCGCGCGTTGACGGACCAGGCAATGCAGGAAGGCGCGCTCGGCGTTGCCTCGGCTCTGATTTATGCGCCGGGTAACTATGCCAAAACTGATGAACTGGTAGCGCTCGCTGAAGTGGTCGCCAAACATAAGGGCATCTACATTTCGCACATGCGCAACGAAGGCGATCGTGAACTGGAGGCTGTCGATGAGTTGATCAGCATCGCCCGCCAGGCGCGAGTGCCGGCCGAGATCTACCACCTGAAAGTTGCCGGCGCGAAAAACTGGAGCCATCTCCCGGAAGTAATTCAGAAGGTTGAGGCCGCCCGCGTCGAGGGCCTTGCGATCACCGCGGACATGTACACCTACACTGCGGGAGCGACCGGCCTCGATGCAGCCATGCCGCCGTGGGTCCAGGAAGGCGGCCTCGAAGCGTGGCGGAAGCGGCTGCAAGATCCAGCCATCCGGAAACGAGTGAAGCAGGAGATGTTGTCGAGCGACAAGTATGACAACCTACTGGCGGCAGCGGGATCGCCGGACAACGTGCTCCTGATCGGTTTCAACAGCGAACAACTTAAGCCATTGACCGGCAAGACGCTGGCTGAAGTCGCCAGCATGCGCCACTCCACCCCGGAAGATACCGCGATGGATCTGGTGATCGAGGAC
>Ga0302326_10028148_pt1 | contig 11318 bp, 7 predicted proteins | sample Palsa_T0_3_FD_202264 | JGI IMG/M metagenome (GOLD analysis project Ga0302326, IMG submission 202264) | Peat permafrost microbial communities from Stordalen Mire near Abisko, Sweden - Palsa_T0_3 | ecosystem: Environmental > Terrestrial > Soil > Palsa > Peat permafrost | place: Sweden: Abisko...
GTGTGGATGCGGATCCGGCCGAGGGCAGCCACGTTGGCGGCGTCGATGACGCCGAGGACCCGGTCGGCCTCGTCGACGCTGAACCTTCCCTCAAGTGCGGCGGCTGCCTCGGGCAGCCGCCCGGCCTGAAGCTCCTGAAGACCGCGCCAGGTCTCAAAGATGTGCAGGGCCCAGTTCTGCCGGTCCTGCGTGGCGCTGGCGACACCCGCATCGGCCACGGCACGGGCTTCGCCGAATCGGTCAAGCGCCGCCAACGGCCAGCACCGGAAATAGTCCGCGAGCCGCTGGCTGACATTCGCCGAGGTACCTATCCGGTCGCCGGCATCGAGCCGGCGCAACGCCGACTCGAAATCGAACAATTGGTAATCCAGGCCAGCATGAGCGAGCTGGAAGGCGAACTGCGCTTCGCAGCTGTCGCTCGCGCTGACCAGTGCGGACAGCCCGGATACGGCGCTCAGAGCTTCGTCCTTGTGCCCGGCCACCACGAGGTTGTGCAGTAGCAGAGCGGCCAGCCATGCCCGGAGGTCAGCTGAGAGGCCAGCTAGAGCTAGCCCCTGGCGTGCGTTGTCGGCCCGCACGTCCGGCGACAGGCTGAACATCCTGGCAATACTCAGCCGGACCTCGGCCTCCTGTGCTGGCGGCAGGGCCTGGCGCAGCGCGGTGTCAGCGAACCGCTTTGCCTCCTGGGCCGCGCCTGCTGCGAACAGGGACACGGCCCGGCGCGAGACGAGCGGGCCCCGGAGCGGATGGTGCACGGAGGTGAGCCGCAGCGCTTGCTGGGCAAGATCGGCGGCAGCCGCCGGGTCCGTCGCGCCAAGCGTTTCCACCGCGTCGAGCAAGGTCGTTATGGCGACCTCGTCGCCGGGCTCGGCACTGCCAGCCAGCTGTGTCGCGACCTCGACCGGCAGTGCTCCGCGGCCGAGCAGGACCTCCGCCCCGTGCCGGTCTAGTGCACGCCGTACCGCAGCCGGAACGCTGGCCCGGACCGCGTCACGGATCAGGTCATGGCGGAAGGCCAGCCGTTCACCTGACTCCGCGAGAATGTCAGCTTCGGTAAGCTCACGGATCGGCACCACAAGTTCCGGGACGGACAATCCGCTGGCGTCAGCCAGCTCGATAACCGTGAACCTGCGCCCGAGAGATGCCCCGCAGGTAGCGACCCGTTCGGCCGGGCCGGGCATTCTCGTGAGGCGGCGTCGCATGTCGTCACCGATGCGGGCCGGAAGCCGTTCATCGACCAGCATGGCCTGCCCGGACTTGACGACGACGAAGTCTTCCTCCAGCAGGCCCCGGACGAAGTCGACAAGCAGGAACGGATTGCCATGAGCCTGCCCGGCGGCTTGCAGCAGGCACGCGTCTGGCTCTGCGTCCAGGACGTCACTCACGACGCTCGCGACCGCGGTTTCGTCCAGCGGTTCCAGCCGCATGACCTCGGCACCGCCGACCGCCAGCTGCGCCAGGGCGCCCAGGATCTGAGACGAGCCGCGGCCCGGCCGGGTGGCGAGGAGCCAGACGACCGGAAGGTCCGCCAGCCGCTGGGGCAGCGCGCGGAGCGCGGCCGCGGTGCCGTTGTCGGCCCACTGCACGTCATCCAGGCCGACCAGAACCGGTCCGCTCATGGCCGCCCGCTCGAGCAGCCCCTGGATGTCCTGGAGCAGCCAGAATCGTTGCTCGGGCGATGCGTGCGTGCTGGGCAGCGCCGTGCGGTCAAGCAACGGCGGCTCGCCGTCGAACAGAGCCTCGGTCAGTGCCGCGAGGTCCACCACCGCGTCGATCGGGTCCGCGGTACCGCAGCCCGTCCCGAAGCCCAGCTGCCTGGCCCTGGCCACCGCCGCGCGCAGCAGAGTCGTCTTGCCGAGGCCTGCCCCGCCCTCGATGATCACGACGGAGCCGGTACCAGAATCTGCCTCGCCAAGGTGCCGGTCGAGTGCGGCCAGCTGCTGGTCACGCCCGCGCAGTTGTGGATAAGGCATGGCAACCTCTGAGCTTGCTCCTGTCCATGACATGCCGGCTGCTTGCCCCCAGGGAAGTAGAGCGATCGCTCTATTGTTCTAGACCATTCGCTCTAGTAACGTCAACAGGTGGCACGCGACCGTGACTCCCGCGCCGAACTGGTGCAGACCATGGCGCGGCTGCTGCGAGACCAGGGCTACGCCGCCACCGGGCGGGCGCAACTGCTGGCGGAAAGCGGCGTGTCCAACGGGTCGCTGTACCACCACTTCCCTGGCGGCATGGAAGAACTCGCCGAGGCCGCGCTTGAGGCGTCGGGTCAGGTGGTCGCCGGCGCCCTCCGCGAAGCGCTGGAGGGAGCGTCCAGCGCAGCCGCCGGGGTCTGCCGGTTCCTCGACATGGCCCAGGGATCCGGCGCGGAAGCGGACTACCCAGGGTGCCCGGTCGCGCCGACCGCGCTCGAGTCGCCAGGCATCAGCCCTCGCCTGCGCGTCGTCGCGGCGCGGTGCTTTGACCAATGGGAATCTCTCATCGCGGCCCGCCTGCGGGCCGACGGCTGGCCAGAACACTCGGTGCCGGAGACCGCCTCGGCGGTTCTTGCCCTTATCGAAGGAGCACTGCTCCTGGCCCGGGTAACCGGCCAGCTCAGTCATCTCACCCACGCCAAGCGGGCCGCCGTCACCCTGATCTCCGCCCCCGACCGGGAAGACCGCTGAACGGTAGGCGACCTACGCGGAGGTCAGATCGGCGGCCTGCGGGCGGGCCGGCCCGGTCAGGCTGTCGGCCGTGTCGAAGAGCATCTGCTGCAGCGGGCGGGACAGGTCGCTGCTCCACACCAGGGCCGCGGCCGCGGTCAGCGGATGGTGCTGGAGGACGACCCGGACCATGCCGCACGTGTCGGCCAGCCGGGATCGCCTGCTCAGCCAGGCCTGGGTGCGTGCGGCGATGGCCGGGCCGGTCAGCACGGCGGCAGGCCGGTTCCCGGCCGCGGCCAGGGCCAGGGTCATGGCCAGCGAGTGCCGGAACGGCGGGTCGGTGAACTCGAAGCGCGGGTCGACGGCCTGCATGGCCGTGCTCCAGGCGTCGTAGGTGCCTGGCTGCGCGCGGCGCGGCCCGTGAATGACCTGCAGGGCGGCCAGTTCCTCCAGGCTGATGGTGCCGCGGCGGGCCGCGGTGTGGGCGGGCGGCACCCACACCTCCGGCTCGAACTCTCCGACGGTCATCATCTCCAGCGCGGCGGGCACGGTCTGCTGCCGGGCGGTCAGCCAGCCCAGGCCGACGTCGGCGCGCCGCATGCTGATCAGCGAGAACTGCGGGTCCAGCGCGGTTTCCAGCCAGGCTAGGTCCACATCCGCGGCCGCGGCCGCCGCCCGCAGCCCGGCGGTGGCCTGGACCGCCAGGGACTCGGGCAGTCCGGGCGGCATCACCACTCGCAGCCGCGGCCGTCCCAGGCCTGCGGCCTCCCTGGTCCGGTTCACCGCCTGATCGACCAGGGCCAGCACGCTCCGGGACTCCTCAAGCAGCGCGCGGCCGGCCGGAGTCAGCCGCAGCCCCTCGCGGCGGCGCTGCAGCAACGGCGTGCCGACGATCTCCTCCAGCCGCCTGATCTGCTGGCTCAACGTCGGCTGGGCAATGAAGATCTTCTCGGCGGCGCGGGTGAAGTTCCCCGCGTCGGCCAGCGCCACGAAGTAGCGCAGGTGCCGCAGCTCAAGTGCCTGCGGTGTCGCCGGGCCGGCCTGGACCCCGTTCAGGTCGGCCATCTGGGCGTCCATGCTCATGATCTTCTCTCCGGGCGGCGTACCGCAGCGCCCTGGTTGCGCCTCTTCCTGCAGTTCAGCCTGACCCCTGGCCCGGTGAGCCGGCATCGCATGTTTCTTGCGATCTGACGTGCCGCAAAAGCTTTTTTCCGAACGGACCCGTGTGCTTGCTTCCCGGCCCCTTTCCGCGCGACCGGAGTAGGCGCAACTTCTAGTGATCATCCGTGCGAAGGACTTCCAGCAGCTCGAGGCCGAGCGCTTCGATCCGGTCCAGCACGCCGAACAGCGCCGCTTGATCCGGTAGCTGCCCGGCGAGCAAGGTCTCAGCTCCCAGATTTTGAGCGCGTAGCTCCGGAAACGCGACCAGCAGCGTCTTGCTCAGCTGCCCACGGACGCGGAACTGGCAGTGCACACGGACCTCCTACCGATACAGTCCCGAGTCTGGTCCCGGGCATGGTGAACTGGCATCGCATATTTCTTGTGATACCGGCTCAACAGCCCCGGGGGATGTGCGCGAGCAGGCCGAGGGCGCGGGCGCGCTCGACCGCCTGGCGGCGGCGGTGGACGCCGAGCTTGGCGTACAGGTGGCGCATGTGAGTGGTGACGGTGTGCACCGACAGGGACAGTTCGCTGGCTATCTCCTGAGCGGTCAGGCGAGTTGGCAGGTAGCGCAGGACGTACGTCTCGCTGGCGGTTAGCTTCGGGGGGACGATCCCCCCCACACCCCCCCTGCTCTTGGGGGGAAACCTTTCCCCCCAAACCCCCTCGGGGCGGGCTAGCAGGTCCAGGATCTGGGCGGCCAGGGCGGAGTGAGCGGTGCGATGCCGGCGATGCCGCTCGAGCAGGGCCGGGGCGGGATCCAGGAGGAAGGGCAGGAGTATGCCGGTGGCGTCGGCGATATCCAGCGCCCGCTCCATGGCGCGACCGGCGGCGGCCCGGTCGCCGAGCGCGTTGCGGGCGGCCGCGTCCTGTAGCAGCGCCGTCATCGTCCCCGGTCCCCGGCGGGCCCCGGGGACCGGGTCGTCCAGGACCGGGGCGAGGACATCGGCCGCCGCCTGCGGGTCGCCCCGGGCCAGCCGCAGTGCCGCGGCCGCGGTGCGCATCTCGGCACTGGCCCGCTCGCCGGAGTCCAGCCCGGCCAGGATTGCCGCGGCCCGGTCGGCCTGGCCCGCCCGGACCAGCGTCTGCACCATCCGGGCCCGCATCGAGGTCACGCTGATATTCGGCCTGACCAGCTCGGCGGCCAGCTCGTTCGCGACCCCGAACGCGGCCAGCGCCTGCGGGTACCGGCCCCGGGCCATCTCCAGCACCGCCCGGGCATACTGCAGGCTCATTCCGGCGGCAGGCTCTACCTCGGTGGGCAGGGCGTGCTGAGCGCGCTCCAGCCACGGTTCCGCGTCGGCCAGCTGCCCCTGGTGGAGCTGTACGCTGCCGAGCACGGTGTAGGCGATCCCGGCCAGCGGCTCCTCGCCCCAGCCGTGCCGCTCGGCCAGCTCCACCGCCTGCGCGCCCCACCTGGGCTGCAGCCCGTCCGGCCGGAACAACATCATCCCGTGCGCCCAGTAGGTCAGCCCGATGAACTCCAGGTACGGTTGCCCGATCCGCCGCGCCAGGTCGACTCCCTGCTCGAGGTGCCGCTCCGCGTCCTCGAAGCGAAACGCCCAGATCTCGGTGGCCCCGAGGCTGATCAACGCCGTCGCGCGGAGGTCCTCGCCGAGCCCCAGCCGCGCGGCGTCGGCGGTCTTCGCGCTTGCCAGCAGACGCTGCGCCTCCTGTGCCGCGGCCGGTACGTCCATCCGCCGCCGGGCCAGCGAGAACCGCAGCACTGAGAGCAGGACCTGGACGCGCCCGCGGCGGTCGGCCGGCATCGAGGCCAGTGCCCTGGCGGCCTGGGCCAGATCCCGCCCGGCTTCGTCGAGCGATCCCCGGAGCATCTCGTCGGCCGCCCGCACCGCGGTGAGCTCAGCGTCGGCCGCCACCGCCCCGCCGGGAAACCCGGCCAGCAGCTCGCCCAGAATGGACTCCCGGCCGCCGAGGTATTCGCCAGGCCAGTGGTCCGACAGCAGCCGGGCGGCCGGTCCCCAGTCCTTCGCGGCCTGGGCGTGCTGGACCGCTGCCATCGGATGTCCGTTCCCGGCCAGCCACTGCGCGGCGGCGCGGTGCAGCGCGGTAACCTCATCGGGCTCGGTGCGGCGCAGCTGCAGCTGGAGCAGGTCGGCGAACAGGCGATGGTAGCGGAACCACGACCGGGCCGGGTCCAGCGAGACGACGAACGCGCCGGCCCGTTCCAGGTCCTGCAAGATCCGCTCCCCGCCGGTGGCCCCGGTCAGCAGGTCGGCGAGGTCGCCGTTGACCCGTTCCAGCAGGGAAGTCCGCAGCAGCAGCCGCCGCACCTGCTCGCTCTGCCGGTCGAGCACCTCGGCCAGCAGGTAATCGGCCACCGTCCGCTCGCTGCCTGAGAACTCCGCCGCGAACCGATCCGGGTCCGGGTGCCCGGCCAGCGACAGCGCCGCCAGCCGCAGCCCCGCCGCCCAGCCCTCGGTCCGCTCGTGCAGCCGAGCCAGCGCCCTCTCCGGCAGTTGCACTCCCGCCGCGCCGAACAGCGCCCGCGCCTCCGCCACGCTGAACCGCAGGTCATCCGCGCGGAGCTCGGTCAGCTCTCCCGCCAGCCGCAACCGGTGCAGCCCCAGCCGCAGGTCATGCCGGGTGGCGAGCACGAACCGCAGCTCCGGGGGTGCCCGCAGCACCAGGAGCTCAAGCTGGGCCAGCACGTCACCGGGGCCGAGGTCATGCGCATCGTCTATCACCAGCCACAGCCGGTCGGCCAGCGGCGCCAGGTCCGTCAGCAGCCGTTCCACCACCGCCCAGCCGTCCAGTTCCGGCGCCGCGGTCAGCGGCCGTACCAGCGCCGCCCCGGCCGCCGTACCCCGCAGCGCGTCGGCGACACCGACCCAGAACCGTCGCGGATCCCGCTCACCGCGATCCGACGGCACCTGCGCGGCCCGCGCCGCCAGGTCCGCCGCTGCGATCCACGACCGCACCAGCACGGTCTTCCCGCTCCCGGCCGGCGCCGCTATCTGGACCACGCGTTCCGCTTCGGCCAGCCGCGCGTAAAGCGCGTGGCGAGGCACGACGCTCGCAGGTACCTGCAGCCCGACGGCGACCACGCCGGCATTCATGACACGGGAAGCCGGTGGCAGGAATGTTCCGTGATCATCCTCGCTCGGCTCGCAGTCGTTCGCGCAGCGTCGGCTTGGCGATCTTCCCGACCGCGTTCTTGGGGAGTTCCTCCTCGAGGTATACCTCGCGCGGCATCTTGTACCTGGCCAGCGAACCGCGGCAGTGCTCGATGAGGTCGCCTGGCGCGACGCTGCGACCGGCCCGGAGCGCCACGAAGGCCACCGGCTGCTCGCCGAAGACCACGTCAGGGCGCCCGACGACCGCGGCTTCGAGCACGGCGGGGTGGGCGTAGAGCACGTCCTCGATTTCCTTGGGGTAGATGTTCTCCCCGCCCCGGATGATCATGTCCTTGACCCGGTCGACCAGGGTGAGGTAGCCGTCGCGGTCGAACCGGCCGATATCGCCGGTGTGCAGCCAGCCCTCGCGCAGCACCTCAGCGGATTCCGCTGGCCGGCCCAGGTAGCCCCGCATGACGTTCGGTCCGCGGACGACGACCTCGCCCTCCTGCCCGGCGGGCAGCAACTGGCCGGCCGGGTCGACCACGCCGACGTCGACGCCAGGCAGGGCCAGCCCGACGCTGCCCGCCTTGCGCCTGCCGTGCACCGGGTTGGCCGTGCAGACGACCGTGCACTCCGACAACCCGTACCCCTCCACCATCGGAACGCCGAAACGCTGCTCGAACTCGCTGATCAGTTCCGGCGGCATCGGCGCGGCCCCGCAGATGACGTAGCGCAGGTTCTTGGTGTGGACCTGCTCGCCGGGCTGCGACACAAGCAGCGCGTAGATGGTGGGGACAGCAGAGAAGAATGTGGGTCCGGCCCGCTGGACTGTCGCCCAGAAGGTGGCCGCGTCGAACCGATCGGCGATGAACGCCGAGCCGCCTGCCAGGAGCGGGGAAACCACGCTGACCATGACCCCGTTCACATGGAAGAGCGGCAGGATGAGCAGCGACCGGGTTTCCTCCGTCATTTCGAACCAGGCGACGATGAGCTCCGCGGTCGCCAGGACGTTGGCGTGGTCCAGCATGACGCCCTTGGGCCGGCCGGTTGTCCCGCTGGTGTAGATCAGCAGCGCCAGCGTGCCGGGCCCCGCCCGCACCGGAACCGGCTCCGGAGCCCGGGCGGGTGAGGTCACGTCCTCCACCGGGATGATCCGGTGGCCGCCACCGTCGAGCTTCGCCGCGGACGCGCCGTCGGCGACGACGACATGAGCGCCCGCATCATCGATCTGGTACCGGGCTTCGGTGCCGGTCAGGGCCGGATTGACCGGGGTTACCGCGGCCCCGAGCCGCCAGGCGGCGAACATGCTCGTGACCAGCTCGACCCGGTTCGGCAGCATGATCGCCAGCACGCCGCCTGGGCCCAGCCCCGCGTCCGCGAGCAGGGCCGCGACCGCGGACACGGTCTTCATGAAACGCGCGTTGTCGAGTTCCTGGCGCTCGTCGGCGACACAGGCTCCCGCGGGATCCCGCGCGGCCCGTTCGTCGGGAATGGCGGCTGCGAGCATGGCGGTACCTTCCGTGCCGTCCGGGTTGGTGCTGTCCCGACGCTACGGCCGACGTCACCTGCCGGCATTGGGCGCACGTCACCAAACCGGCGCCGCCGGTGGTGCCCCGGGCACATCCCTCGCGGCAGACGGGCCGGCGATTGGACTCATCGTCCGTCGCGGGGACGGTCTTTCGTACCCGCGCCACGATGTCGCGGTGCCGCCCCCGTTCTTAGCCTGCCGTCAAGGCGAGCGAAGAGGTGCCCGATGACACGACTGATCAACATCGACAATGGCGGGACGCTGACCGATTTCTGCCTCGTCGACGGCGGTGACCTGCGTTACACCAAGACCCTGACCACTCCGTACGACCTGAGCCGGTGCCTGTTCGACGGTCTCACCAGGGTCTCGGAGCTGGTCTACGGGGAGCCTCAGCTGGCGGCGCTGCTGCAGTCGACGGACTACATCAGGTATTCCACCACGCAGGGAACCAACGCGCTCGTGCAGCGGGCCGGGCCGCGGCTGGGCCTGCTGCTGGCCGATCCCGCCGTCGCGGAACGCCTGGGCGCCACCGAGTCCGAGAAGGACCTGCTCGCCGCGCTGGTGGGAGACCGGTGGGCGGCCATCAGCCTGGACGCCGACGACGATGCCCTGAGCCAGGAGCTCGTCACGAAGGTCAACGACCTGTCGGCCCAGGGCGCCCGGCGCCTGGTCGTCGCGATCAGCGGCGCGGACGGCGCGGACGCCGAAGCGCGCGTCAAGCGCCTGCTGCTGAAGCTGTATCCGCGGCACCTGCTCGGGGCGGTGCCGCTGTTGTTCTCCTGGGAGCTTGTCGCCGACTCCGATGACGTCCGCCGTACCTGGTCGAGCCTGCTCAACGCGTTCCTGCACCCGGCGATGGAGCTGTTCCTGTTCAATGCCGACCGGCGGCTCAGGGACGCCCGGGCCCGCCAGCCGCTGCGGATCTTCCGCAACGACGGCGGGTCATCCCGGGTTTCGAAGTCCGCCGCGCTCAAGACCTACAGCTCAGGCCCCCGCGGTGGCCTGGAGGGCACCCGGGCGCTGGCCAGCCATTATGGCCTGCGCCACCTGGTGATGGTGGACGTCGGGGGCACCACCACCGACATCGGGGTCGTCACCGACGGTGCCATCCGCGTCGACCGGCGCGGCCTGATCGACAACGCGCCGAGCTCCCTGGAGCTCGCCGCTATCACCAGCTACGGCATCGGCGGCAGCTCGGTCTTCCGCGTCGCAGACGGTCAGCTCCAGGTCGGCCCGGAAAGCGTGGGCGCCGCACCCGGCCCGGCCTGCTTCGGGCTCGGCGGCGACGAGGCCACCCTCACCGATGTCCTGCTGCTGACCGGGCTGCTCGACCCGGCGACCTATCTGGGCGGCACCATGACGCTGCACCCGGACCGCAGTGCGAAGGTGATCGAGGCCAAGATCGCCGGACCGCTGGGGATCACCCTCGACGAGGCGCTGCGGCAGATGGAGGACGCCCACGTCGCAGCGATCGCGCGGGCCCTGCTCGACACCACCACCGTGGACTCAGGCACCGTCCTGGCCGCGTTCGGCGGCGGCGGGCCGATGACCGTGTGCGGTGCCGCCAGGAAGGCCGGTGCGCGGCAGGTGCTCATCCCGCGCACCGCCGCGGTGTTCAGCGCGTTCGGCATCGGGTTCTCTGACCTGTCCCAGCGGTACGAGCAGCCGCTGCCCGACGCGGATCCCGCGACGATCGCCGCGGTCGCGGACCGGCTGCTGCAGGCGGGCGCGAGGGACCTGTACGCGGAGGGCGTCGACCCGGGCGAGTGCACGGCCCGGTTCAGGATCACGGTCGAACGCGGGGACACCGAATCCGTCATCGACCTGGCCGACCCGCAGGACGCCGCGGCGCACCTGAGGCACAGCGACCGCGCGTCCCTGGAGCTTGTGCTGCTGTCGCCGCTCCCGCACGTCACACTCGGCCTGGCCGGTGACATCGCGGCCTCGCCCGCCCGCGCGGACGGGACGCGGGCGCTGCGAGATGGCCAGGGCGGCCGTACGGAGGTACCCGTGTACGACCTGCTGAGCCAGCCGCCGGGGGCGCAGGCGCCGGGGCCGGCCGTGATAGAAGGTCCGTTCTTCACCATGCGGGTCCCCGCGGGATGGCAGTTCGCCACCACCGCCGCGGGCGACCTGCGCCTGACCGACAGGGGCCAGTAGATGAGCACCGTCATGCGCATCCCCATGACCGAGTACCTCGAGATCGACCTGGGGACCGAGCGCTGGCTGTGCCGGCGCTGCGGTCACGACTTCGGGTCAGCCCGCGGGAACTACAAGGAAGGAACGCTGGTCCATGACCGGGACCCGCGGGAGATCCACCGGCCGCTGATCGACCCGGCCCGTTACGAGTTCACCTTCGCCCCCGACCCGGCCTGGTGCCGGATCCTGGAGTACTACTGCCCCGGCTGCGGAACCCAGATCGAGGCGGAATACCTGCCGCCCGGCCATCCGCCGGTCTACGACATGGAAATCGACGTCGACGCCCTCCAGGCACAATGGGCGGCCCGCCCGCCCAGCACCGTGATCCCGCTCGGCCGCGACGTCACCGTCGAGCCGCTGCGCGTGGCTCGGGCCGAAGGGAGGAACCCGGCGTGAAACGCATATCCGTCGACATCGGCGGTACGTTCACCGACTGCTTCGTCGCCTGGGACGGCCGCTACATCCAGGCGAAGGCGCTCACCACCCACCACAACCTGGCCCAGGGCTTCAACGAGGCGCTCGATCACGCCTGCGCCACCCTGGGCCTGCAGCGGACCAGCGTGCTGCGCGATGTTGACTCGGTCCGCTACGCGACCACCCTGGGCACGAACGCGCTGATCGAGCGCCGGGGCCCGCAGGTGGGGGCCATCGTCACCGCCGGGTTCGAGGCCACGATCCCGTTGTCGCGCGGCCGGGGCTACGGCG
>Ga0302326_10028149_pt1 | contig 11318 bp, 7 predicted proteins | sample Palsa_T0_3_FD_202264 | JGI IMG/M metagenome (GOLD analysis project Ga0302326, IMG submission 202264) | Peat permafrost microbial communities from Stordalen Mire near Abisko, Sweden - Palsa_T0_3 | ecosystem: Environmental > Terrestrial > Soil > Palsa > Peat permafrost | place: Sweden: Abisko...
TTCGATCCCGCTCTTATCGTATCGCAGGGTCGCTTCCATTCGCAAAAGCAACGGTTTGCAGTGTTGATAAAAGACACCCTGGGCGATCACGCTGTTGCAACACTTCTCCACGTCACCGTGGCTGGCGGCGGGTCCGAGCAATTCGCTGACGATGCCATAGAGTTCCTTGAAGCGGGACAGGAAAACATCGCGCACCAGGCCGTCGAGGGCGCCGGTGGGTTCGGTCATTTCCCGACTCATGAGCTTGCCATGCCAGGCTGGACGGCCCTCGTCCAGTATGCGGCTCATCATGGTGCGAACATATGCGACCAGCCGTTCCTCCGCGGGAGCAGCGGCCGTGGGCCTGCCCGCGGCATAGACCGCCTCGGCTGCGCAATGGGAATAGCGAAGCACCGCTTCGTAGAGTTCGGCCTTGTCGCGGAAGTGATAATTGACAGCGGCAACATTCGCATCAGCGCGATCGCAAATCTGGCGGATGGTGGCGTTGTGAAATCCATGTTCGGCAAACACTTCGCCCGCTGATTCGATCAACCGACGGCGCGTTTCACAACTTCCGGATGTACTGCGAGCGTTCTGGGTCATAATGAGGAATCAAACAAATGCTTGAAACGATGCTACGGATGGGTTTGGCTCCAGTCAAGGCGAATAATTTTGGCGGTTCGAAGGAATCATCGCGCTGTAGTTGGCTCCAGCATGACCAGCACGACATCGTTTTGGCGCATCGGTAAACTCGTGCTCCATTTCCCATCGGAAGTGACGTTTACATCGTGCTCGACATCCGGCTGGCCGCCTGCGATCAGCTTGAGCTCGACGGCCTGCTCGCGCGAGAGATCGGGAGGCATACCCATCTTGAGATATGCGGTGTAGGCGTCGTTCTTCTCGAATCCGACACGATAGACGGCGGCGTGATAGGCGCCCGGCGTCAGGCCTTTGATGGTGAGCTCCACGGGCGGCAGATCGGGTGGCTCCCGCACCTGGCGGAAGAGGATCTGATTCGCTGGCCGCGGTTGGGGCGGAATGGAGAGGTTCCAGAAGAGCGCCTGAGCGCCGCCGGTCCCATCGCGAGCGACCCAGGAATGCTCGTCTGAGTTGGCCAGTTCCTTCTCGCCAAGACGATTGAGGAATTGATAGGCGAAGTAAGCGGGCTTCTTAATGCCCTGCAGAGTTAGTAGTCCAAATCCACCGTGAAAAGGGCGCGGCGGAACACCGGCCTCTTCGAAAACATCGGTGAAAGTCCAGTAGGACATGCCGGCCAACGATTCGGTGTTCTTCAATTGCTCCAGTATGAAAGGGGCCGAGATGTAGTGGTCATGAACCGGGTCGCGCGAGGAATAGGATGTGCTCCACTCGGTGATGTAAACGGGCAGGCTGGGTTTGGCGGATTTGGCGATCGTCTGGCTCTGGCTGTTGGCGGCGGCGGCCACGCTGAGCGGATTGGAATCCAGATAGAGGAAGCTGTTGCCGAACTCATCGAGTCCGCCGCGCCCGCCGCCAAGGCCGTAGGCGTGGAAGGAAATGAAATCGAGCGGGACGTCATTCTTGTTGGAATAGGCAATGAGTTGATCGATGTAAGCCGGCCCGGCGGTGGCGGGACCGCCGACCTGATAATCAGCGTTTACCTGCTTGACCGCCTGCGCGGTCGCCGAGTAGAGCGCGAAATATTCCTGCGCGCGATTGGCTTCCACTTCCGGCGACCAGAACGCCGGATAATTTGGTTCGTTCCAGATCTCAAAGTGCCAACGCTTGACCTCATCAGTTCCGTAACGATCGGTCCAATGCTGCACCGTCGCGCTCACGAGCGCCTTCCACTGGGCGATATCCCTCGGGGGTGTGACGTTAGCATGCCATTGGAACACGGTCACGCGCCGTTTGGTTTTGGGATTGGATGGATCAGGCGCCATGCCATCGGGGCCGGCAAGGCCTGAACGAATTGTGGCCAGCGCCTCCGGCATGAAACCAAGTTCGACAAAGGGCCGCACGCCGATCGAGAGCAGATAGTCGTAGACCTCATCAATGTACTGCCAATTGTAGATCGGATTGCCGGTACGGTCCTGGCGGTAGACACCCAACTCATCGTGGAAGAGGCCGTGACAACGCAATGATTCAAATCCGATTTCATCTCGGCAGAGTTTGAGCTGCGCCTGCCAGTCAGCACGAAGTCCTTCGCCGAGGCGACCGGCGCCGACGCATTGGCGGTAAACAGTGGATCGAGGACCGCGCACGGCATTCATGTCCACCGCAATGATTCGCGGCTGGGCGGGCGATGTTGTGGGTTGCGATTCGGCAGCGGCGCCCTGCGACGCAGCGACTATTACGATCATCAATAAATGCAACGGTGGCAAAATTTGGCGCATTTGAATCGTGAAAGATCGCATTGTGGCTGGTCCACCAATTAAGCGGCGGTGGAGGCGGATTCAACGCCGGCCATCAGGCGCAGGACGCTTTCCTGCGTAATCTGCTCCCGCGAGAGTTCGCCGACCAGTCGGCCCTCGCGCATCACCAGGACACGCGTGGAAAGATTCAACAATTCGGGTAGCTCTGACGAGATGAGGATGATGGCGACGCCCTGCCGGGCCAGTTCGTCGATCAGTCCATGGATGGCCGCTTTGGCGCCCACGTCGACGCCGCGCGTCGGTTCATCCACGATCAGCAGTTTGGCCCCGCGTCCCAGCCATTTGGCGAGCGCGACTTTTTGCTGATTGCCGCCGCTCAGACCCGCGACGGGCGCGTCGATCGATGGGGTCTTGACTCGCAGTTTATCGAAATATTCCTGCGTCAGGCGCCGCTCCTTGGGGCGGTCGATCATTCCCATCCGCCGCATGCGGGGAAGCATCGCCATGGAAAAATTCTGCCGGCCGCCCATCATCAGGACCAGCCCTTCCCGTTTGCGATCTTCCGGAAGCAGACCGATCCCGCGGCGCATCGCCTGGCGAATATCACCCAGCGGCAGGGGTTTCCCCTCGACCGAAACCGAGCCCGTCGCCCGCGCATCCAATCCAAAAATTGCTTTGGCGATCTCGCTGCGTCCGGCACCGACCAATCCTGCAAAACCAACGATCTCGCCGGCGCGCACCCCAAAGCTCACATCACGAAACTTGCCCCCGGAAGAAAGATTGCTGACGCTGAGCATCGGCTTGCCCGGCTCGGTTGAAAGATGCTGCGGGAAATAGGCCTCCATGCTGCGACCGATCATGAGACGGACGACGGCGTCCTGCGTGGCCTGGGCGCGGTCAAGGGTGCCGACATATTTCCCATCGCGCAGCACGGTGAGCCGATCGCAAAGGCGAAAAACTTCGGGCATGCGATGCGAGACGTAGATCATCGTGACGCCGCGTGCCTTGAGCTGATCGATCAGGGTGAAGAGACGCTCGGCATCAACTTGCGAGAGCGAGCTGGTGGGTTCATCGAAGACCAGAATCTCGGCACCGGTTCCGACCGCCGAAGCGATCTGCACGAGTTGTTCCTGGGCGGTGGAGAGAGATCGCATCGTCTGGCAAACATCCAGCGAAACGCCGATGCGCGCAAGCAATTCCTCGGCGCGCCGCTGCATGGCCGCACGATCCACGACGACTCCCCACTTTTTTGGATATTGCCCCATGGATAGATTCTCGGCGACGGACAGGTCAGGGCAGAAGGCCAGTTCCTGATGGACCATTCCCACTCCGGCTTTGGCGGCATCGGCGGGGGAGTTGAGGCTCTGCACTTTGCCGCCGATCAGAACCGTTCCGGAGTCCGGCCGATGTATTCCCGCCAGCACTTTGCCCAGGGTCGATTTTCCCGCTCCATTTTCGCCCATTAATCCGTGGCATTCACCGCGGTTGATGGAGAACGAAACATTATCCAGTGCGGTCACGCCGGCGAAGGTCTTTGTGATGAGTCGATACTCGATGAAAGGTTCGGGCATCGGCATGATGGTAAACTATTAAGGTCAACGGTGCGCAACATAGCAAAAATCGTCGCGGAATTACGCCGGATCAATTGCCTCTTCTGAACAACTTACCGATTAAATGACCGGCCGTGTTAATACCATCGCCAACCTTCTGCGCCCCGACTACCACTCCTTGCTTAACAACGTGTGCCCCTTGTGCGAGCGTTGCTTCCAGGGCGGGGGACTTGCCGGCGACAACGGTAATCGTCGGATTCTTGAGCGTCCCGCTGATGTGATAGGTGATCAGCACATCAGAAACAGAGTCGATGACGTTCTGAATTCCGGGGGCGCAAAATGCTTCGAGCTTTTCGATCGGTCCCGCTTTAAGCGTCAGATCCATTTCTTGAGCCAACGTGATGATGCCCTGTCCGCGGGCCCCCAGAACGCCACCGACATAATGAATGGCACTGAAATCAGCGTGATTTTCCTTCAGCGTATACGTTAGTTCCACGCGGTCGTTGGGTGCATCTTGTTTTTGCTGCGTAAACAGTCGTGCAAGGTTCGTCGTGAGAGAATCGATCACGGGGATACTCACGAGCCGGGCGTGGGTAAGATTCAATGTACCACTTCCCCAATCCGCCGGCAGCATTGACGGCAGGGTGGCGGGTGCGTCAGCCGGTTGGGATGTGCGGGTCGATTCCGAGGCGTTGGCGGCCTCGACTACCTGTATCAAGGGAACGTGTACGTGAATCGCTGTATCCAGCCGGCCGGCTAATTGAGCTACCGTGGGATTGCTCGACTGCACGGCCAGATTCTGCAGCATCATCCCAGAAATGTGCAGATCGAGATCCGAGCTCAATTGACTGTCCAGTCCGATGTATCCGGTCAGATCGGCGGTGCCGTCCAGCGCATCGACCATCGATCCCCCCATTGGGTGGGCTGGAAGCAAATCGATCGCGCCCGCGTGATATCGAAGCGGGAGCCGGATGCGATCCAGCCCGATGCGGTAGTCATCGTAGATAAAAGCGGCGTCCCCGGTGATATGGGCGGCCACGTCGCCGTCAATCATGGCAGCGGAGGCGCTGAGATTCAGCTGGCAATTCTTCGTCGCGATCTTTACGGTCGGCACCATCAAATTGCCATCCTGAGCATGAGCGGCGATGGATAGTTCGTCGAGCGGGACCGCTCGATCACCCAGGCTTGCGTTGTTGAGTTGGACTTTGATATCGAGGGGGCCTGCAAATGGATTGGCCAGGGCGAGTGCGCCTTGGCCAGAAATCTCCAACATGCCTTGGGATTTATTTTCCTTGAGCAAAAGCTGAAGTTGGGGAGGAAGGTAGTCGAGCTTGTCCTGGCTCGCATCGGCCGATACGTGCATATCCAGCCCGCTGACGCCCAGGGCATCGAGATCGAACATGCCGGCGATTGCCAGGTCAAATGCGGGTTTGCGTGACGTGCTCAGTGATATTTTATAAGGGCCGGCGTTCGCACCGGCGGGCTGTAGTTCCACAGCGCTATTGATCCGATCCAAATTCATCTCGTCGGTGCCGGGGATGCGCGGATCGTAGGCAATCGCGCCATCGGTGATCTGAATCTGACCCACCTGAACCAGATCGCTGAGTTTGTGCGGTGAAGGCGGTCCCGACGCAGCGGCGTTGACTGGCGCAGTCTCCGGGCTGCTGTGGCCGGCCGGCGGCAGGAGATCGGATATCCCCGCCACATCCTGCGAATTGGGCTCCATCGCCACCAGGGAAATCCGCGGCCGTTGCACGATGATACTGTTAATCACCAGCGGCCTAGCGCGCACCAGCGCGGAGGCAAGCGTCATCGCAGCATGATCGCACGCAACCACATCGATGGTCTTTCCAGAAGTACGTGGATCATCCGTGCTCAGGCGCAGGCGGTCTACGCTCACCGTCGCCGCTTCGGACATTGGCGCCGTGCCCAGGATTCCCGTCAGCGGCCCCGCGACGTTCAGCTCAGTATCCAAACGCGTGATCCCCACCGCCCGAGCCTGATCCGCGAGCAATTGGTTCAACTGCATGCCAGCAACAACAAGATGGAGTTGCCCATCCCAGCGATCATTCATCGCCAGTGAGGCCGTCACATCTGCCGACCCCTTTAGCGCCTCCACATGAAGCTTGGGAAGCATCAGCTTTCCATCTGCTATCTGGGCGACCAACTCCAGATTGTCCACCGGCATCCGACCGCGTCCGATCGTGACGTTGGCTCTTTCCAACTGCACACGAGCCGTAACATTTCCTTTGAGCGGCTCCATGATCGGCATGGAGCCACTAACCGAGACCGCCAGTTTACCTTTGGCATCGTATTGCTTGACCAGCTTCTGAATTTCCGGGGGCAGATAATCGAGCTTTTCCTGGCTCAGGTCCGCAAGCAGGTCGATGGCAATATCCTTCACGGAGAATGTGTCGAGATTGAGCAGACCCGCCATGTGCAGGTCAAACACGGGCGGGCGGGTGATGTGCGTGCCCAGCTTGTACCATCCCACTTCCGCCGGTTGGAAATCGAGCGTGGTGGTGATCTGGTCCAGCATCATCGGCACGGTGCCGGCGATTCGCGAGTCATAAACGATCTTGCCATTGGTCAGTTGCACCTGCCGCATGCGCAAAAGATCGCTGAGCTTGAGCGGCGCCTTGTTGTCGCCGTCTGATTTTGATTGAACGTCTGTCCTACGCAGCAACTGGGAGAAGCCGACAAAATCTTTTGAACCAGACTCAACCGCGATGGCCGAGATCATCGGCTTTTCGAACAGAATCTTCTCGATGACAATCGGCTTGCCAATCGACGGCACTTCCGCCAGGGATACGCTGGCGTTTTCGCAGGTCAGAATGTCGATCGCTTTGCCGGGCTGAGCCGGATCATCCGCCACCAGCCGGAAATTCTTAAGAGACACCTGGTTGGGGTAGGTGTAATGCAGGTCGGTGAAGGAAAGCTGCGGCTTGAGATACGAATTGGCGATGAGTTGTAGCTGGCTGCCGATCCATCCCTCAACCGAGCCAGATCGACTGATGAGGATCGCGCTGGCCACGGTCAGCACGACGATCAGCGCCGCGACGGCAAGGATGATGCGTCTGGGACGTTTCACGCCTATCCCCTGCAAATGAGCACGGGATTTTATCAAACACGACGCTGACGCACCACATTCGTAGTGCCCAGCGGCGATATCGCTCAGCCGCTCGCGTAATCATCTCAATAGCGACAGCCCGATGCTTGCGATGCCGCTGAGGATTTGGCCGCTGACATAGGGGTCGGCATTGGAGTAGAGGCTCGCGCAGGCTTCCTCGTGATCGGCTTCCAACTGTGCGCGTTCCCGATGGAGCTGCTCGATTTCGACTTCTCGAGCCGCGGCGAGGCCGCCCGATCGAATGAATTCAATGATTCGACGAAGGTCATCGCGATCGAGCCAGATGCCGTGCGGTGCACATTTATCGATGACAACGCCGGATCGATTGGCGAAGTTATACCGATTCATCAGACTGGCGCATTGCGGACACTTGAGGTACATCAATTTGTGCTCTTGGGGAATCGCGGGCGGGAGCTGCATATGCTCTGCCGATTCCTGCATCTGGCGATCGGCACAGATCTTATTGAAGACATCGGTCCCGACCCATAGGCCGCCGCAGTGGAGGCACTCTTCAAGCTGCACGCCGCCTACAGTGACAAGCTGCAACTGATTGCCGGGACAGCGCGGGCACGGGTGCGGAGCCACCGGGCCGCTCTCAACGGCAGCCACCGCCGCGCCGCAGTGCGGGCAGAATTTGCTGCCGACAAACAGGAGGCCAAAGCAGGAGGCGCAAGCGACGGTCTGCAGTTGAGCGCTGCAATATTCGCACTGCGTGGAATCGCTGGAGATAACCGCCCCGCAAGACGGACAATGGAGAGTGCCCGCTTCCATGGCCCCAAAGAATAGCATCGATCAAGGCAAAAGAAAGGTGTTCACTGGCGGTGGAGAGGCGGCAAATGCAGACGCAGCCCCGTGCATCTCCGCAAATCGTCCCGGTTTGCACTTTCGATGACGCCCGCATTGCCTCCGAGAGTTGACATCAGCAATATCTTAGTGTATTTTTAACACTAAAGGACAAGAATGAGCAGCGCGAATCAACTTTATGGCTCTTCGCTCGCACTCCTGAGCGATCTATACCAACTGACGATGGCGCAAGGTTATTGGAAGCTTGGGATAGCCGATCACGAGGCGGTCTTTCACCTTTACTTCCGCACCGCGCCGTTCGCAGGTGGCTATTCCATCGCCTGTGGTCTTGAAGAGGTGATCCGCTATCTGGAACGTCTGCATTTTGATGCATCAGACCTTGATTATCTCGCGACACTCAACGGAAACGATGGCCAACAATTGTTCGATCCGCAATTTCTAGGCTGGCTTGGCCAATTCAAACTTTCATTGGATGTGGATGCAATTCCTGAGGGAACCCTGGTTTTCCCCAACGAACCGCTGGTTCGAGTCATGGGCAGTCTGCTCCAATGCCAACTTCTTGAGACCCCTCTCCTGAACCTGACGAATTTCTCGACGCTCATTGCGACCAAGGCGGCGCGCGTTTGCCAGGCCGCAAAGGGCGATGCGGTGATGGAATTTGGCCTCCGCCGCGCGCAGGGAATTGACGGAGGTTTGACGGCCAGTCGAGCCGCTTATATCGGCGGGTGCGCCTCAACCAGCAATGTGCTGGCCGGTAAACTCCTGGGTATCCCCGTTCGAGGAACACACGCTCACAGTTGGGTGATGAGCTTTGATACCGAACTGGAAGCCTTCGACGCCTACGCCAAGGCATTGCCCAATAACTGTGTGTTTCTGGTCGATACCTACAACACTCTGGATGGCGTGCGCCATGCGGCCATCGTCGGCCAGCGCCTGCGCGAATCCGGCCACCGCATGATGGGCATTCGTCTCGACAGCGGCGATCTGGCGTATCTGAGTATCGAAGCAAGAAAGATTCTGGATGCCGCTGGTCTTGCTGATGCTCAGATCGTCGCCAGCAACGATCTCGATGAACACCTCATCGAATCGCTGAAGCAGCAGGGCGCCACCATCGCGGTTTGGGGAGTGGGAACCAAACTGGTGACCGGGTATGACCAACCGGCCCTTGGAGGCGTGTACAAACTCTCGGCGATTCGAAGTCGTTCTGAAGACGCCTGGCAATACAAAATGAAGCTTTCAGAGCAGCTGGCGAAGGTTTCACCTCCGGGGATTCTGCAGGTTCGTCGCTTTCGCCGTGAAAATGGCTACATCGCGGATCTGATCTACAACCTGCCCGATGGAATCACGCCGCCACCCACTTTGGTCGATCCGAAAGACAGCACGCGCCGGCGGACAATTGATCCAACAACTCCATCAGAGGACCTGCTCGTTCCCGTTTTTCGCGGAGGGCGATGTGTCTACACCTCTCCCGCGATCGGTGCGATAAGGCAACGCGCTACAGAACAGGTCTCTCGGCTGCATCCCACCGTTCGCAGACTACTGAACCCGCATGAATATCCTGTCGGTCTGGATTCCGGACTAGCCCAACTGCGTGCCCAACTCCTGCAACAGGGCCGGGGTGCTCTCCACCACCCTGAACCTGATCGGTTGTTTTTATAGCGTCGTCGCCGCCGTAAAATGACCGCAAACCATAGTCCCAGTTTTTGCGCTTGCCTTCGTGTTCCATGGACACTATATTAGTGTCATAGATACACGGAGCACCGATGCCCTTCACTTACGAATATCGCCGCCCCGCCCTGACCGTCGATTGTGTCATCTTCGGTTTCGACGACGGCGACCTCAAAGTGCTGCTGATCGAGCGAGATTTGGCTCCTTTCAAAGGCAAATGGGCACTTCCGGGCGGCTTCGCCGACGTCGGGGAAACAATCGATGACGCCGCTCGCCGCGAATTGGCGGAGGAAACCGGCCTCAAGGATGTGTTTCTGGAACAGCTCTACACTTTTGGGAGCCTTCGCCGTGATCCCCGCGAACGGGTGGTCAGCGTCGCTTATTTCGCTCTGGTTCCATTGGGCCAGCACATTCCGCGGGCATCCAGCGATGCTCGCAACTCATTGTGGTTTGGTGCTTCTGATCTTCCGTCGCTGGCGTTTGATCATGATGAGATTGTTGCCACGGCGATCCAACGACTCAAGGGAAAGGTCCGCTATCAGCCGATTGGTTTTGAACTGCTTCCCACGAAATTCACGCTGTCCCAGTTGCAGCATCTCTATGAAGCCATCCTGGAACGATCGCTGGATAAGCGAAACTTTCGCAAGAAGATCTTGGGAATGGATCTGCTCGTTGAGACGGATGACATAGAGCAGGACGTGGCCCATCGCGCGGCGCGGCTCTATCGATTCGACGAAGCAAAATACACGAGACTGGTAAAGCGCGGATTCAACTTTGAACTGTGACGAGTGAACGCTCGAAAGTGAGTGCGGTCGTGAAAGATGCTTTGATTATTGTCGATGTCCAGAACGATTTCCTTCCCGGAGGCGCGCTGCCGGTACCCCACGGCGACGAGGTGATCGCCATCGCCAATCGACTGAGCGACGCATTTGATTTGGTGGTCGCGACACAGGATTGGCATCCCGCGAATCACGGGAGCTTTGCCGCAAGCCATCCTGGCCGCCGGGTAGGCGATCTCATTGATCTAAACGGATTGCCGCAGATTCTTTGGCCAGTCCATTGCGTCCAAGGCAGTTTCGGTGCCGAATTCGCCACGGGTTTGCTAACCAGCCACTTCAGTCGGATTTTCCGTAAAGGGACCGATCCGATGACCGACAGCTATAGCGGTTTGTTCGACAATGGCCATCGCCGTTCTACGGGCTTGGGAAAATTCCTCCGCGCAGAGGGAGCGACCACAGCCTACATCATGGGCCTGGCGACTGACTACTGCGTGAAGTTTACCGCGTTAGATGCCATCGCCGCCGGTTTCGATGTTTATCTGATTCAAGACGGCTGTCGCGGCGTTGAACTGAAATTCGGCGACGTCGATCAGGCGGTCGAGGAGATGCGGCGCGGCGGCGCAGAGATGATCAGCAGCACAGAGGTTCGAGCGGTGAGAAGACGTTGAACCAAGAAAGGCGGATATGACAATGCTGGCCTATCGAACCATTACACAAGGAGAGCGAGTTGCGATCTGGGATCGAACGGGTCGGCGAACGATCGTGGAAGGCCCCAAGCGAGTCAGACTGTGGGGTCGGCGACCGGCGGATCAGAATCGAAGGCGATAGCGCCACACAGCTACATCTCCATGATGCGGAAAAGGCGGCTAACTAAAAATGCGCGGTTGATTCGCAACGGTTCCGCCGCGACTCGTGTTTTTGCGCCGCCGGCTATTGCTTCGGCGCAACTATGGTAACTTCCTCCCAATTCGACCGCTGGATATTTTGCGCGTGATCTTCCTCGAACAGATTCGTTTCGGCGGCGATGCGAACATTCGTGAAGGTGATGTCCTTG
>Ga0302326_10028151_pt1 | contig 11318 bp, 9 predicted proteins | sample Palsa_T0_3_FD_202264 | JGI IMG/M metagenome (GOLD analysis project Ga0302326, IMG submission 202264) | Peat permafrost microbial communities from Stordalen Mire near Abisko, Sweden - Palsa_T0_3 | ecosystem: Environmental > Terrestrial > Soil > Palsa > Peat permafrost | place: Sweden: Abisko...
ATGGTTCTCATTAACGGCGCTGCTCGGCATGTTTGTGCTGTTCAACGTCGGGCACTGGTACAAGGCCCACGGCATTTCACGCCTCGCGCGTGCCGCGGCGACGCGTGCCGGCGCGTCGCTGGACAGCGTGACACTGCCGATGACCATTCTGCTCGCGCTGATCTTCTCCAAGTACTTTTACCTGGCGAGCATCACCAGTTACTACACGTTCTATCTGATCGATCATTTCCACGTCTCGGTGCGCAGCTCGCAACTGCACCTGTTTCTGTTCCTCGCTTCCGCCGCGGTCGGTGGCATGGCCGGCGGACCGCTCGGTGATCGGCTCGGCAGCAAGTACATCATCTGGTTCTCGATCCTCGGGGTGCTGCCGTTCACCCTGCTTCTGCCCTACGCGAACCTCTTCTGGACCACCGTTCTCACAGTCCCCATCGGACTGATCCTGTCGTCGGCTTTCCCGGCCATCGTGGTATATGCGCAGGACCTGCTGCCCGGGCGCACCGGCACCGTGGCGGGCCTGTTCTTCGGGCTGGCGTTCGGCATGGGCAGCATCGGTGCGGCCGTGCTCGGCGCGCTCGCCGATCACGTCGGTATCGGCCCGGTGTACCAGGTGTGCGCCTTTCTGCCGCTGATCGGCCTCCTCGCGGCGCTGCTGCCGGACATCCACAAGTATCCGGTGCCGCGCACGGGTTGATATGCTGCTCGCCCCATGGCAGGCACAGGCAGGAAGCGCGCAGGCAAGGGTGGCCCACCGACGCGACGGCTGGCGCAGCCGGTGTTCGCGCAACCCGAGCCCACACCCGATCCGACGCTGTTCCGCGTGCGGCACGGCTCGGATACGCCGGCCTACAAGAAGATCGACCAGCTCAATCGCGAGCACAAGATTGCGCCGCTGCCCTTCCCCCCGCCGCGCGGCCTGCCCGAGCCGCGCCTGACGCTGACCGAGGTGCTGGGTGGCAAGGCCAGCAAGACGCGCGCGATCACGGCGGGCGGCCAGCTGGTATTTCACGCCACCGGGGATTGCGGCAGCACGCGCGGGCCGGCTACGCAGAACCTGGTGACCGACAAGATGGTCGCGGATTTCACCGAAAGCACAGCCAACGAGCTGCCGCAGTTCGCCCTGCTGCTCGGTGACATCGTCTACAGCTTCGACGAACCGCAGTACTTCTACGACCAGTTCTACGACCCGTATCGCGACTACCCGGCGCCGATCCTGGCCGTGGCCGGCAATCACGACGGCATGGTGTCGCCGCTCACCCACGCGCGCAGCCTCGCCGCCTTCGAGCGCAACTTCTGCGCCAGCGACTTCGTCGTGACCCAAGAGGCAGGGGGACTTTCGCGCACCGCGCAGATCCAGCCGGGCGTGTTCTTCACTTTCGATGCCCCGTTCGTGCGCATTCTGACCCTGTACAGCAACACGCTCGAGGATCCCGGCGTGATCGCCAACGCGACCATCGGCTCCTCACAACTGGCATACCTGCGTGCCGCACTCGGCCGCGTGAAGAGCGAGGGTTACGACGGTGCGCTGCTCCTGGCACATCACCACCCGCCCTACACCGCCGGGGGCACCCACGGCTGGAGCATCGACATGCAGGCGCAGATCGACGCCGTCTGCAGCAGCGTCGGCGTCTGGCCGCACGCGGTGCTCTGCGGACACGCGCACAACTATCAGCGCTTCACCCGCACGCGGGCCAACGGCGAGGAGATCCCTTACGTCGTGTGCGGCAACGGCGGACACAACCTCGTGTCACTCACCAAGCCCGGCGCACCGGCGCTGCGCGTGCCGCAGATCATCCAGCCCGCCGGCAGCGGCGTCGACCAGATCGTTCTGGAGAACTACGACTGCACCGACTACGGCTACCTGCGCCTCACCGTGACGGCGACCCAGCTGCGCATCGAGTACCACCCGGCCAGCGACGGCGGCGCAGCCAAGACGCCCGACGATGCGGTCACGGTCGATCTGGCGACCCGCAGGCTCGCCCAGTTCAGCGCGCGCGATCTGGGCTGGGCGCGCGCGGCGCAGGCGGTACGCCGCGCCCGCAAGCCGTGAAGCTGCTGTCGCGCGCCCTGCTGGATGAGCTGGCCGCCAAGGCGGCCTCAAGCCCGCGCGCCCGCGCGCATCACAACATTCACGCGGCCGCGAGCGATGTCGTGCAGCGCTTCGTGGTGGTGGCGCTCGGTCACTCGTATTTCAGGCCGCACCGGCACACGACCAAGTCGGAACTGGCCACCGTCGTGCGCGGCCGCATCGACGTCCTGGTGTTCGATGAGCACGGCGTGGTGACGGCGCGCCACGCTGTCGGTGAGGGCAGCGACAGCATCGCCTACGAGACCCCGCAGAACGTGTGGCATACGGTCGTGCCCGGCGCAGGTGGCGGCGCATTTCTCGAGGTCAAGCAAGGACCGTACGACCCGGCGACCGCCGTGGAGTTCGCCGCATGGGCGCCTGCCGAAGGTGATGCGGCCGCCGCTGAGTTCCTGCGCTGGCTGCGCCGGGCGCAGCCGGGCGATGTGGCGCCCGCAGCCCCTGCTCAGCGCTGAGCCTGCTCGCGCAGATAGCGGCCCAGTTCGCCGCCGCCCAGAAGATTCTGCACGTAGCCGAAAGTCCCGCCGCCGCTCACCTCGCGCGCCGCCGCCATGAGGCCGGTCATGGCAGCCCGATACAGCGTAGTGGACAGGCTGATGCGCTTGACCCCGGCCTCGGCCAGCTGCGTTACCGTGAACGACTGGCCGGGCATGCCGACCATGAAGTTCACCGGCTTCTTCAGCGCGGCGCACACCGTGCGCACCGCAGCCAGATCCGGCAGGCCAGGCGCGAATAGCACGTCGGCACCCGCCTTCTCGAAGGCCTGCAGGCGGCGCACCGTGTCGTCCAGATCCTCCTGCTCGTGCAGGAAGTTCTCGGCGCGCGCGGTGAGAACGAAAGGAAACGGCAGACGACGGGCCGCCTCGGCTGCGGCCGCCACGCGCTCCACGGCCTGCGCCATCGCATAAATGGGCGTAGCGGCGCTGCCGCTGGCATCTTCGATCGAACCGCCCACGAGACCTGCGGCGGCGGCGAGACGGATGGTTTCCGCGGCGCTCTCCGGCGAGTCGCCGAAACCATTCTCGAGGTCCGCTGCCACGGGCAGGCGGCTCACGGAGGCGATGAGCTGGCCGTGCGCCAGCGCCTGCTCGCGCGTGATCTGGCCGTCGAGACGGCCGAGCGTCGCGGCGCACGCGGAACTCGAGGTCGCGAGCGCCTTGAAGCCGAGCTCGGCCATGACGGCGGCCGAGCCGCCGTCCCAGACATTGGGGATGACGAACGCGCCCGCGGCTGCGTGCAGCGCGCGGAATCGTGTCGCCAGGTCGCGCAGATTTTCCATTGAGTGCTCCCGCTTGCCAGGCGTTTTTTCGCGAACCCAGGTCGCAGACGCGAGTGTGGCACAATCGTGCGCTCGCCGCGGCGAACTCAACCTGTGAACCCTCCACGCGCAGTGTCGGCCCGTCTGCTCCTTGCCATCACGCTGTGCGCCGCGGGCAGCGCCAACGCCGCGCCGCTCGTCTGTGCGCGCAACCCCCAGGCCCTGGCCGCGCTGTCACATCTGCGCAGTGCGCTGCGCGATGATCGTTTCGTCACCTACGAGCCGACCACGCTCAAGGTATGGAACGGCGTGAAGTCGCCGGCGGATGCGCCGTCCATCCGGGCGGACTTGCGCGTGCTGCGTGACAAGTTCGATGCGCTGGTCACCTATGACGCCCTGCACGGCGCTGAGCAGATTGCGCCGCTCGCGGCACAGTTGCAGTTCCACGCACTCATCATCGGAGTGTGGAACCCCGCGGACGATGCCGAGGTCACCGCGGCGCTGGCGGCGGCACGCGCTTACCCGCACTTGGTGGTCGGCATCTCGCTCGGCAACGAGACGATATTTGCGCACCGCAGCGATCCTGCGACGCTCGTCGCCCGCGTGGCGCAGATCCGGGCGCAGGCGCCGGGGGTCGCGCTCACGACCACCGAGCCCTTTCACATCTACTACCAGCCCGCCAGCCAGGCGCTGCTGCAGCAGCTGGATTTCCTGCTCGTGAACATCCACCCGGTTTTCCAGCCCTGGTTCCGCGACGCGCCGGACAGCAACGCCGCGCAGTTCGTAGTGAACGTACTGACGAAACTGCGGCCGCTCGCCTGTGGCCCGCTGCTGGTGAAGGAAACCGGCGTGCCCACCGCCCCGGCAGCGGCCGGTTACTCGCCCGAGCGCCAGGCCTCCTTCTATCGGGAGCTGCGCCGGGTTCTCACGCCGACGCCCGCACAGGCGTTTGCCTATTTCGCCGCGTTCGATGCGCCCTGGCGCGCGAGCGATGCGAGTCCTGCGCCAGGGGCCCACCCCGAAGAAGCGCACTGGGGCCTGTTCGACTCCGCGCGGCGGCCTAAACCGGCCGCAAGCGAGCTGCCGGCGCTGCCGGCACAGCGTTGAGGCACGCGCCTCACTTCAGCGCCATCTCGACCTGTACCTTGTCGCCGCTCGCAGGCTTCGGCGCAGCGCTGACGATAAAGACGCGCGCGGGATCGACCTGACCGTCGGCGAGCAGCGCATCCTGGATCGCCTGTGCGCGGGCTTTACCCAGAGCCTCAAGATCGGCATCCGGCACCTGGATGTGATCGATGAGCGCGGCATTGAGATCCGCGATCGCCGGATCGAAGGCCGCAGTCTCCTTACGCTTGGCCTGTTGCACCGCCAGCGCGCTCGGCGGCAGAGCGCTGTCCTTGCCGAGATCGGCGCGATACTGCTCCACCAGAAGCTTGAAGTGCTCCCGCGGATCGGTCAGGGCGGCATCCGCCCCGCCGCTGTTCCTGCCCGCGCGCGTCCCCTGTACGCGCGCCTGCAGTTCCTGGCTTAAGTGCGCGGCGGCAAGCTGCGGCCGGTCGAGCGCCGCGGAATACACGATCGGCACATCGAGCTGCAGCTGCGGACGCTCCTTCAGCCCCTTGGCGATCGCGGCCAGCTGGTCCTGCGCTGCCTTCTCCAGCGTGGCACTGCCCGCGCCGAATTCGATGACGTTCACGTGCTCACCGCCGCCGAACAGACTCCCGAGCAGCGCAAACGGCGCCGTTGCCGCCTTGACGATGACGTTGACCAATACCTTCCAGATGATCGGCCAGACGCTGAATTTCGGGTCATCGAGCGAGCCGGTCAGCGGCAACGGCAGATCGATCACACCGTTACGGTCGCGCAGCAATGCCACCGCAAGTTTCAGCGGCAGGTGCACCGCGTCGGGGCTGTCGACGCGGTCGCCGAGTTCGAGCTGATCGATTACCAGGTGCTGCTCGGCGTTGAGCTGACGCTGATTGATCTTGTAAGCGACGTCCACCGACAACTTGCCCTTGTCGATCTTATAGCCGGCGAAGTGTCCGGAGTAGGGATTGACGATGGTCAGATCGACATCCTTGAAGCTCATGGTGATGTCGGTAAAGACGGCCGGCGCCAGCATGTTGATCGACCCGCCGATGTGAATGGGCGAGTAGCGATCCACCTTGCCGTTGAGCTCCACCTTGGCGCGTGACTGCGGCGCCGAAGAGATGCCCGTGATCGTGCCGCCAAGGCTCTGGATGCCGACCGCGAAGCTCGGCTTGATCCACAGATCGGTGTAGTTGGCCGAGGCGTCGACCACCTTGACCGTGCTCACCGACATCGGAAATGGCGTGAGAGGTGCGGCCGGCGCTGGCGGGGGCTGCTTGGCGGCGGGTGTGTGTGGCGCGGGCTTTTTCTGCGCGGGCGCTGCCGCGGCTGCGGTCTTGGGCGGACTGCCGGGCGGGGACAGGATGGCTTCGATGTTCGATGTGCGGTTGGGCTCGATGATCATGCGCACGTACGGCTGCAGCGCCGTCACGCTGCCGATGCGCAGGCTGGCAGGCTGGGAGGCGTAGCGGATGTCGGCGACACGCAGCTCGCGCCACTTGATGAAGTCCTGGCGGAACGCGCTGTCGACGGTGCGCAGATCCGCCACCCGCGTATCACCCTTGACGCTGAGTGCGCCGTCGGCGCGCCGCTCGACATCGAACTTCGCCCCCAGCAGCCCCTGCAGCAACGACATGGACGTATAACGCGCGACATAAGGCTGCAGCACGGTGAGCGCGAGGTCGGACGCCGCCAGCTGGCCGGTCAGGGCGCCAGTGTGCGCGCTGGCCTTGGCCGTGGCGCTGATCTTGCCGCTGCCGTTGATTCCCGAGTCGACGCTGATGTCGAGCATTGCCTCCGGCGCGGTGCTGAAGCCGCCGACGTGCACGTTGAGCGGACTGAGCAGCAGTGTTGCGGCAGGTTTGACCTGCCGGTCCTCAGTGGCAATCTTGATACCCTGCAGCGCAATGTCGGGCGCAGCGACCGTCCAGGGCACCTGATCGCCGCCGCTGCTCCTGACCTTCGGTGGCGGCGGCTCGCTTGCAGCGGACGGTGCGGGCGCCGTGCCTGCTCCTGCCAGCTCCAGGAGGTTCAGCTTGCCCTCTTCCGAGAGCCACGCCTTGATGTCACCACCGCTCACCTGCACCTTGGCAACCGTGACCGCGTGCCTGGCCAGGTCGAGGCGCGTGTCATCGACCTCGAGACGTGCGAGATCGATGTAGTTTTGTGCACCGCCCTTCGGTTTCACGCCCAGATTGATGAGCACGGTGCTGCGAACGTTGACTGCCAGGTTCAGCGGACCCGGCCCGCTCGCCAGATCGTAGTCGCCCTTGATGTCGAGCACGCCCGAATCGAGTTCCAGTGCCAGGCTGTCGCGCAGATAACTCCACAGCGTGCGCGCCTGCAGGTCGGCGATCTCGAATACGCCGTGCGAGCCGAACGGATCCAGCCGCAAAGTGCCGCTCCAGATGAGACGCTCGCCCTGCGGCGAGGCGGCATTCAGCGTGTAGTCGTTGCCACTGCCGGGGGCGGTGCTGAAATCGCGCAGCTCGAAGGCGATCGGCTTCAGCTCGGCCTGAAACGCCGGCGTGCGCGTATGGTCTTCGAAGATGCTGGTGCCGGCGATGACTGCGAAGCGCTTGATGAAGAGTCGCAGCGGCTTGGATTTCTCTTCTGGCTTTGCCGGCGCGCTGGCGAACCCCTGGCCGAGATCGGCAAGGTTCAGTGCGCCACTTTGGCGCAGCACGGCACGCACATAGGGCTCCTCCAGCAGTATCTCGCTGAAGCTTGGCCCCAGCCGCCAGATGCTCGCGAGCTGCAGATCGACGTGCAGGCTCTTGAACGAGAGCATGGTCTGGCCGTCAGCATCCGGCAGCGCCAGGCGCAGCACATCGAGGGTGAACGTGAAGGGATTGAAATGGATCTCGCCGATCTGGATGGTGCGTCCGTAGTGGCTGCGGACGAAATCCTGCGCGCTCTTGCGCGCGAAGTACGGCACGGCAAGAAAGCCCGCGGCGGCATAGGCACCGACCAGCACGACGATGATGGCAATTGCGATGATGTAGCGTCGATACCGGCCCACGACGGCGCTCCGCTCTTCTTCTACAGCTATCCTAGATCATCGTGACAGCACTCACCACGCCGCGCGCAGACACAGGGGCGCTGCAACAACGGCTCTGCATACCGCCTGAGCTGACGGATCGGGCTTTGTTCGTAAACCGCGTTTTCGAACATACGGTTAGCCACGAACAGTGTGTCGCTCGCCAAATCACTGTGTGGACGCCGGGAGATCGCGTTGCCCACACTTGCGTATCATGCTGCCATGGAATGCCATCGAAAGATTGCGTGACCATTTCGGCGACTACGTCATCGTCGTCACCTGCCGCCACTGCCGGCACTCGCGCGAACTCACACCGGCGTTTGTGGCCCGTCGTTGCCGTAACGGCTGGGATGAACCAATCGCCGGCCTCATCGCACGTTTCCGCTGTCGCTGTGGCAAGAAACTGGTGGACGTGCAGATCGGCTTCAACAGCAAGCCACGCGGCTGGGTAAAGAATCCCTCTTGACCTCAGCGTGCTGGCACGGCGGGCGCGACCTCGCTCGCAGCGGCCGCCCTGGGCGCACCCGGTCCCCAGAAGTCGCGCATGATGAGCGCATACAGAGTCGCGGTGAAGCGCTCGGCCTCGCTGCGCGTCATGTGCGACCACTCCGGCAGGTAGTAACCCTGCAGCTCGGGATAGTCCTCAAAGTAGATCCCCGGCACGCCGCTCGCCTTGACCAGGACTTCCCAGGTGCCCTGGCGCGGGAAATCACGGTTCTCATAGGCGAGGAACTCGCCGCTGCTCGGCATGCGTATCAGCAGTACCTTCACGCCGCGCGCGCGCAGCGTGGCGATCGCCTTGGCGGTGCGTTCGATCTGCTCCTGTGCGGTCTTGTGCTTCTCCTGCGGTGAGGGGCCGCCCGGACGCGGCTGAAAACCCTGTCGCCAGATCGTGCGCGCCAGCTCGCGGTACTGCGGATCGATCTCGACCTTATCCCACAGGTAGGTGTTGCGCTGCGCATGAGTGTCGGAAAGCTTGCGGATGGCGATATACCACTTGCGCCCCGGACGCTGCAGCCAGGGCTGCCGGGCCAGTACGGTATCCAGTCCAAAGTCCGCATCGTCGAAGGCGAAATAGGGCTCGATGAGATCCATGGACAGCCATTGACCCACGTATTGCGACGGTGATTCCTTATGCGTGAATTTGGCCGCCCCGGCGTTAAAGTCAATTGCCTGGAAAAATACCTGCGGCGCGATACCGAGGAGCAGCCGGCCCGTGAACTTCGGATCCGCGGCCAGATCCTCCAGCGCGGTCACGGGCGAAGTTCCCTCGAACGACAGCTGAATGGGCGCCCGTCCTGCGAGACGCTCCCACACCGGCAGCTGGATGTCGAAATAGAGGCGCGAGGAACCCAGCAGCACGGTGGCATCGCCCTCGCCGGCATCGATGCGACGCCGCTCGATCGCCCACAGGCCGAAGTCGTTGTTGAGATTGGGGTGCACACCATAGGCGCGCCAGTGCCATTCCCAGCCGCCGAGCAGCACTGCCGCCAGCAGTACCGCGCCGAGCAGCATCGACCCCCAGGGTTGCTGCGGCACCGGCCGCACCGGCACCGGTTGCGCCACGCCCGGGCGGTCAGCCGCCGTCTGCCGGGCGTAGCGATCCTCGGGCACCACCGGGTCCGGCGGCGCGCCACCGGCAGCACCGCGCACGTAGCCACCCTCGGCTGCCGCGCTCGCGAGGTCAGAACTGGAAATAGATGAAGGCACTGCCGGTTCCCTGAGCTGCAACGATCGCGAACAGCATGATTCCCCAAACTATGCTCACCAGCAGGGGCGGCGCGCGCGCCACCACCGATTCGAGCGTGCGTGCGCGCATGAACCAGTGCGTCACCAGCAGCGCGCTGACGATCGCAGCCACTACGCTCAAGAGATACGTCGACAGTATCGGAACCGCCCCTACGTTCTGACCGAACATGCCGCGCAGCACGATCCAGGCCTTGGTGAAGGTCTTGGCGCGGAAGAACACCCAGGTGATGTTCACCAGCGTGTAGGTGAGCAGGCCGAGCAGCACGAACATCAGCGGACCGGGGCGGTAGTTGGGGAAGCGGCTGCGCAGCGCCCGTTCCAGCGACAGATACACCCCGTGCAGACCACCCCACGCCACAAAGGTCCAGTTGGCACCATGCCACAGGCCACCCAACAACATGGTACCCATTAGCGCCAGGTACGTACGGCGCGCGCCATGCCGGTTGCCGCCGAGCGGTATGTAGAGGTAGTCGCGCAGCCATGACGACAGCGTGATGTGCCAGCGCCGCCAGAAGTCGGAGAAGCCTACCGCGGCGTACGGGAAGCGGAAGTTGTCGGGCATGGCAAAACCAAGACACAGGGCCGCCCCGATCGCGGTCGTGGAATAGCCGGCGAAATCGCAGAAGATCTGCCCGCTGAATGCCAGCGTCGCGGCCCATGCATCCAGCGTGCCCGGAATCTTGTCGCTGTCGTAGACGCGCTCGGCGGCGTTCGACAGGAAGGTATCGGCCAGCACGACCTTGTTGAACAGCCCGAGCGTCATGAGCGCGAGTCCGAAGCGCAGCTGCTGCGCGCTGGCGCGGCGCGGCTGCGCAAACTGGGGCACGAGCTCGGTCGGGCGCATGATGGGGCCGGCCACCAGGTGCGGAAAGAACGTCACGAACAGCGCGTAGTCGAGCAGATTGCGCGCCGGAGCCGCGCGGCGCAGGTACACATCGAGCGTGTACGACATGGTGGCGAAGGTATAGAACGAGATACCCACGGGCAGCACGATGTCCGAGTGCGCGGGGTGGTAAGCGATGCCGAGCGCGGTCATCAGTGCGCTGAAGTTGTCCAGCAGAAACTGTCCGTACTTGAAGTAGCCGAGCATGCCGAGGTTTGCGACGACCGACAGCAGCATCCACGCGTGGCGGGCGCCGGCACGCCGCGCTTTCACCAGGCCTTGCGCTGCGTACCAGTCGACGACCGTCGACACCCACAGCAGGATTACGAACGGCGGATTCCACGCCGAATAGAACAGATAACTCGCAATCAGCAGGTTGATCTTCTTGGTCGTCCACGGCAGCGGCAGCGAGTGCATGCCGAGCACGCAGGCAAAGAACACGATGAACGTGAGCGAGCTGAAGACCATGATCGTCCTGCGTACGCGTGCCGCGTACGGGACAGCTCCCCGGAAATCGCCTGTGCGGCGTTATTTGTTACATTCTGTATCCAACGTTCGCCTGACGCAACGACCTGGCGCCCAATGGACGACGGTCGGTCAGGATTTCATGGCCGCTGCGGCACGACGCTGCATTTCCTCGGGCGCGACGTCCTCAACGTGGGTCGCGACAGTCCAAACGTGACCGAACGGATCCTTAAGGGTTCCGGTGCGATCGCCGTAGAACTGGTCTGAGACCTCACGCTGCGCGGTGGCGCCGGCGGTGATGGCACGGGCGAACACGGCGTCAACTTCTTCGAGATACAACAGGATGCTGACACTCGAGCCGCCGAGCGAGCTTGGGCTGCGATATCCCATCTGTGGATGTTCGTCTGCGAGCATCACGACCGAATCGCCGATCTTGATCTCGGCATGGCCGATCCTGCCGTGCGCATCGGCCATGCGCAGCATCTCGGTTGCCCCGAAAACGTGCTTGTAGAATTCGATCGCCTCGGCGGCGCCCTTCACGATGAGATACGGCGTCACCGACCGATAGCCGTCCGGAATCGCGCTGCTGGCCATGTTGCATCTCCTGGTGGATTCTTCAGGAGAGCTTACTCCCGCGCCCGGCGGCGGTACCAGATTGCGTAGGCCGCCCACAGCACGGCGAGGAATGGCAGGCCGAACACGAGCGTCAGGCGAAACGTGTCGGTGAATGCCGTGGTGACGAGCACCGCAA
>Ga0302326_10028154_pt1 | contig 11316 bp, 11 predicted proteins | sample Palsa_T0_3_FD_202264 | JGI IMG/M metagenome (GOLD analysis project Ga0302326, IMG submission 202264) | Peat permafrost microbial communities from Stordalen Mire near Abisko, Sweden - Palsa_T0_3 | ecosystem: Environmental > Terrestrial > Soil > Palsa > Peat permafrost | place: Sweden: Abisko...
GCAAGGGCCGCGGCCTTGCCAATTCCCGAACTGCCGCCCGTCACAAGAGCGACCTTACCGCTGAGACTTCCCATCGAATACCCCATGGGTTCAATTATCGCCAAACAAAGCTGCGGTTCTTGACATGCAACCAAAATGTTGCCTATCATTGTGCCAATGCCCTCGGATGTCGACAAGGTGTTCAAGGCGCTTGCGGCTCCCGAAAGGCGGGTGCTGCTCGACCGCTTGCGCGCCGAGAACGGCCAGACTCTGGGACAGCTTTGCCACAACATGAACATGACGCGCCAGGCAGTGACGCGCCACTTGAACTTGCTTGAAAAGGCCGCGCTCGTCGTCACAATTTGGCGAGGTCGCGAGAAGCTGCACTACCTGAATCCCATGCCGATCCACGAGATTGCCGAGCGCTGGATAGGGGAATACGAACGGGGACGCCTGCGCGCCCTTGCCGAACTCAAGAAGAAACTGGAGGAAGAGACCGATGGCCAAGTCTGAATTTGTGTATGTAACTTTTATTCGCACGACGCCGGAAAAGCTGTGGCGAGCGCTGACTGAGCCGGAGTTTACACGTCAGTTCTGGATGAACACAACGCAGGAGTCCGAATGGAAGCCGGGGGCTTCATGGAGGATTGCAAAACCGAATGGAGATTCAGCCGACAGCGGCGAAGTGGTAGAAATCGAGCCGCACAAGCGGCTGGTGCTGAAATGGCAGAATCATCTTTTTCCGGAGATGAACGCGGAGGGCTTCTCGCGTTTAACTTATGAACTGGTTGAGCAGGGAGATTCAGTCAAGCTCACCGTGACCCATGAAATGGATAGGAGCGACTCGAAGTTTATCAAAGCCGTGTCGAATGGATGGCCGGTTATCATCGCCAGTCTCAAGAGCCTTCTCGAAACCGGCAAAGCGCTGGAGGCGACTCGTCATTGGCCGAAGGATCTCTAATCCATCTCAAACGGAAAGGTGACAGGGACCTACTGACCGCAGCGCACCACAATTTGCGTGCCTGTAGCCACCATCGTTCCGGCCATGGGCGCCTGTTCTCGCACCGTTCCGTTGCCGGAGATCCGCACAGCCAGTCCTGCCGCCTCAGCTTGCTCAATTACTCTGCGCACGGGCAGCCCCACCAGGGACGGGACCTTTAGCGTTTTGAGCGCGCTCACCGTCACCGCTTTGGTTGTTTGCGCAGGCGTTGCATTTCCCTGCTGCAAAGCCGCTTGATGCGATAAAGACGGAGGCGGTACGGAGGTAGTTTGCTCAGGACTCGCTTTCGCGTTTGCAACCATGCCTGCTTGCAGATGCGTTGCTTGCTTCGCTGCTCGCGCAGGCAACGGGCCTGAGGAAGTGTCCTGCGCCGGCTGTGCTCGCAACGGATCGTCGCTGGGCAGATCGTTGATTGCCGCATACAGGCTGTTGATGTCGCCAGCTCGATCGGGCGCATCGTCTTCGGCATTTGTAGTTTCGGGCTTGGTCTTCGCATTCGGCGGGCGGACTTCAATGTCGTGGGGCACACGCAGGTACTCAAGCACCTGCTGTGCTGCCTCGGCAAACACGGGCGCGGAGACAGCGGTGCCGTAATACGATCCGCCCTTGGTGGGGTTGTCGATGACCACCGACACGGAGATCACTGGATTGTTCACCGGCGCAATTCCCGCGAATGAGGCGATGTGCATGGTCTTTGAATACGTGTGTGTCGCCGGATCTATCTTTTGCGCCGTACCGGTTTTGCCACCTGATGAATATCCATTCAACTGAGCTTGCTTGCCTGTTCCGTAGAGCACAACGCCTTCCATCATCTTGCGCATCTGCGCCGCAGTCAGCTCGGAGATCACTCGGTGGGCACCCGGCGGAAGCGGATTGGGTAGATCGCCTCCCGGCTTGAAGGGCGCGGGTTGCAGAGCGCTATCAGCATGAACTCCGTTACCCACCTGCCCCGGCAGCAGCACATGAGGCGGCAGGTAAATGCCGCCGTTAGCAATCGTGGAAACCATTGACACGAGTTGCAGCGGAGTTACGCCCACCTCTTGCCCAATGGAGATTGATGCGTACGACGTTGTGCCCCACTTACTCGCGGGCTGCAGCAGGCCGCGCGTCTCGCCGGGCAATTCGAGGCCCGTGCGGGCACCAAACCCGAAGTTGCGAATGTATTCGTAGAACTTGTCCTGCCCAATCTTCTGCGCCAGCTTCACGGCGGCTACGTCGCTTGAATGCTCCAGCGCCTCATGAACTGTAATCACGCCAAAGTGGTCAGCCTTGTCGTCATGAATTATGCGACCGGGAAGTGAAATCTGCCCGCCCTGGCAGTCGATCATGTCGTCCGGCTTTGCCACCTGCTGCTCCAGCGCCGCGGAGTAAGTCACGAGTTTGAACACCGAGCCCGGCTCGTAGACGTCGCTCACGGCGTGGTTCTTCAATAGTGCCGGTGTTGTATGCCGGGCCGCGTTGGGATTGAATGTTGGACGAATGGCCAGCGCCAGGATTTGCCCAGTGTGCACGTCCTGCACCACCACGGTGCCGTTAGCGGCGCCGGTCCTTTCCATGGCGTGGTCAAGCGCGCGCTCAGCGAGGAATTGAACGTTCGCGTCGATGGTCAGAACGAGATTCTGGCCCGGTTCCGGCTCATGTTCGCTCGATCCCAGCACCTTGCGCCGCGCGTCCATCGCTGTGTACATGCGGCCCGATACGCCGTGCAATTGCGGCTCAAATTTCTGTTCCAGGCCACCCAATCCGTTGTCGTCCACGCCGACGTAACCCAGCACTTGCGCGGCGATTTCGTTGTCTGGATACGAGCGCTCGAATTCCTTCTGCGAATAAATGCCCTTCACCGGCAGCGCCCTCACGCGCGCCGCAACTTCCGGCGTCACCCTGCGCGCCACCCATGCAAAGTTATGCCCGTTGACCAGCCGCTCGGCAATCTGTGCCTCAGTTGTGAACACATCGTTGAGGTCGGTATGCACAACCTGGGCCAGGGCGTGCGCCGCGGCTTGCTTGTCGTCAATTTGAGTGGGATCGGCGTAGAACGAATCCGCCTCCACCGTCATCGCCAGTTCGTGCAGATTGCGGTCGTAGAGCACTCCGCGCCGCGGAGCAACATCAAACGTCCGCTGTTGCTGCTTCTCGGCCCGCTGCTCAAATTCCTTGTGGCGCACAACCTGCAGCCAGAACAGACGGCCGCCAATGACAAAGGCCCATGCCAGGAAAAGAAAGCAGATCAGCCAGAAGCGTGTTCGCTTAAGTGGAATGGCGCGCGCTGATCGGGTGCGGCTCCGGTTGGCTCTTTCGGGTAACTGCATCGGGCATTGCTCCGGGAACTTAAGCTGCTCGTCGTCCTGCAGCTTCAGGCTTCTAACTTCCAGCCGCATCCGGCTTGTAACTCGCCTTGTGTTTTTGACTTATACGACTAACCTGCGAGTTACCGGGCCGGCGCTGCCGGAGGCATAACCTGGGCAAGCACCGGACCCGACGAATCGGGACGTGCATTGGGATGAACGACCTGCCCCGGCGCCGGCTCCACGAGACCCAACTGGCGCGCGAGTTGGTCGATGCGGCCTGGCTGCGTAAGCTGTGCCTCTGCCAGACGCAACTGGCGGTTGTCTTCGCGCAATTGCTCCACCGTCGACTTCTCAGATTCCACTCGGTAACCGCCCTCGATGGCTGAAAAGTGTTGCAACCCATAGATCATTACCAGCGAAAACAAGACCGTGATGGCCGCTGAAAACAGGCGCATCTCGCGCACCCTTACAGGGTCCGGCGCCTTCATCAGCCGCGAGTTATCGATATGCCTGACGAAGTAGAACTCCGGTGTCCGCGCCCCTCGCCTGAGCCGCGACTGCAAAGCAAGGAGTTCAGCGTTTGTCTCATGAGCCCGCTGGGCGAAACTCAGGCCCGATTCAAAATAGGTTGTCGCGATTGCCGCCATGGTTTCCCCCTCCGAAAAGCAGTGGTCAGTGATCAGTGATCAGTGGTCAGTGATCGCTGACTTACAGTCTCTCCGCCGCCCTCAGCTTCGCGCTGCGCGAGCGCGGATTGCGCTCCAGTTCTTCTTCCGCAGCCGTAACCGGCTTTCGGGTCAGAACCTCCCAGATTCCCTTTTGCGCGCCTTCGCGCAGATTGTCTTTTGCGATACGATCTTCCAGCGAGTGAAAGCTGATGACGACCAGCCTTGCGGAGGGCTTAAGCAACCTGGGTGCAGCCTCGAACAATGCCTTAATTTCGTCTAACTCCCGATTCACATAAATACGAAGCGCTTGAAAGGTTCGGGTCGCCGGATGAATACGCTCTTGTTTCATTGTTGGGGCGGCTGAAGTTACAATCCGGGCTAACTGACCCGTGCTGTTAATTGGCCGCCCGCGAACAATGGCTCTGGCGATTCTCCGCGACCTCCTTTCCTCTCCGTATTCGTAAATGAGGTCTGCAAGCTCTCGCTCATCTGCCTCATTCACCACTTGTTCGGCTGTTGGTCCGGATCGCGTATCCATGCGCATTTCCAATGGACCGTCTGCCTGAAAACTGAATCCCCTGCGCGCTTCGTCAAACTGCAGGCTGCTCACTCCAAAATCTGCCAGTAACCCATCCACTGAGGCCGGCTTCACATGCTCTGCAATGGAACTGAAAGCCTCATCAACCAGAGTTAGTTTCGGCGCCTGATCGCCTAACTCGCTTGTAACTCCCGCCAGGCGAATCCTAGCCAGTTCCAGTGCTTCAGCGTCCCGGTCGAACCCAATCAAATGACCTTGTTTCCCCAGAAGTCTGAGTATCCCCTCGGCATGTCCCGCTAACCCGAGCGTGCAGTCTACGTAAGTTCCGCCTGCGCGCACTCTTAGAAAATCAACTGCTTCCTCAAAAAGAACTGGCGTATGGCGATCGCTTGTCTTCGTCATGCGCTCCCCCCTGAGGGGATTTTGCATTTCAACTGTTCGCGTTGGAACCGTTCGCGTGAAGCAAGGCGGCCACCGACTTGCGGTCGTCCGCGGTCATCGCGTCGCCCAGAACTCGCTCTTCGAAGTCCTTCTCGTTTTGAACTTCCAGATACACCAGCTTCCCCAGCACCACAACCTCAGCGTCCAGCCTGGCTGCTTCACGCAACTTCTGGGGCAGCACCACTCGCGACTGGCTATCGATCTCCACTTGCTGGCCGAAGTAGGCCGTCCAGTTCAGGTATTTGTCTACCGCGTCCTCCATGCTGCGCGCGGCCAGAAGCTTTTCCTGTTTCTCCCATTCCGGCAATGGCCAAATCTCGGCGCGCTTTCCATCCCAGGAGGTGATGTACAACTGGGTCACGTTGGACGCGTCCAGCAAGGTTTTGAACGCAGACGGGATCTTCAATCTGCCCTTGTCGTCCACCTTGGCTGGATTGTTTCCCCTGAACACCTTTGCCTCTTGCCCATTCGCGGCCAATCTTGAATTCCTGGCGGCGTCTGGTCCCCCTGCTTTGTAGTTCCCCGTTCCCGTTAGCCAGGCTGGTACCCCGGCCGTTTTTGCCCCTATGGTTCTCGTGGAAGGAGTCGATTTGGAGTAAACTTACTTCTGGGTCGGCTTAGCAGCCTAGTTCTTTTAGCTGAACCGTCCTTAAGCTGGACTACCCGAGGCCACTTAACTCCACTGGACTCCACTTAGCTCCACATGAGCGATACTACAGACCTTCTCGGCGAGTGCAAGGGAAAAAAGCGAACTAAATTAGGAAAGTTTTGCGACGATTGTGGGAAATTCCTCTAATAGCTCATCAACAATTCACCACCACAATATGTAGTGTTTACTGTGCAGGTTCCCCTACTGGACACGCTGTATTCCTTCGTGATAAAGCGAATAAAAAGCGAATAATGGGCTCGCCTTATTTAGCTTTCGCGGCGCTCTTCTTTTTCCCCCGCTCCACCAGGACCTTCAAAAGGTAGAAAAACACAAGGATATTTACCACCAGGAGTCCTGAGCGCATCAGCGTGGCCTTTCGGATGACCTCAAAAATCTCCCATGGCAGAAAAGAGACGGTGATGAGCAACGTCAGGTATTCGCCCCAGGCTTTTTCAAGATAGAGCCCGATGCCCTCGGTCATGCCCACGGCCGCATACGCGAACAGGCCGACACTGAAGCGGCGCAGCAAGCGGTCATTCACAATTGCGGCCCGGTCAAGGACGAAGTCGACAAAGCGCGACTCGGGATTGAAGTGCAGGTGGTGCACCAGCCTGAGCAGCATGTCGCCCAGGTCCTTGTGCACCAGGCGAAGCGCGCCCACTCCAACGGCGATGAACAACAGCGCCTGGCTAAGTTTGAAGGCGGCAATCAGAATGAGCCACCGATTGTGGTGGGGCCTCTTTAGGGATCTCTTGGATAGGAGTTCGATAATTTCCTCGGCCACGCGGCGCCCTATACCAAGCGGGCCCCTATCGATACGTTAAACGATGCAGGCGGGTTCTCCCAATCGCAGCAACGTTGCAGGCAGCTCCGGCGAAACATTGTCCGATTTTCGCACACGCAAAATGCGTTGGTGAATTGTCGATCTTGGCGGGGTCCGCGCGCGCTTGATAGGCCGTCTTCAATCCAAACAGCAGCCTGGCGCGTAATGGTGATGAAGTCAATTCCCCACGGAGGTAGTACATCTCATGATTCGCACCTGCAGAATTTTTCAAGCCGCACTCGTCGCTATTGCGCTGACCATTTCCGCCACAGCCGTTCTTGCTCAATCGGATCCCGATGTAGGCGGCGCGGCCATGTTTCCCACAAAGAACATTGTTGAGAACGCAATCAACTCCCAGGATCACACCACCCTGGTGGCAGCGGTGAAAGCCGCGGGTCTGGTGGATACCCTGGAGGGTCCGGGCCCGTTCACCGTCTTTGCGCCCACCAACGAAGCGTTTGCCAAGCTGCCCGCGGGCACGGTCGACACACTGCTCAAGCCCGAGAACAAAGATCAGCTGGTCAAGGTGCTCACTTATCACGTTGTGGCCGGCAAAGTGAGTTCAAAGGATCTGGTCAAGATGATCAAGAAGGGCGGCGGCAAGGCTGAATTGAAGACCGTCTCCGGCGGTACGCTCACCGCATCGCTGCAAATGGGAAAGGTGATTCTTACCGATGAAAAAGGCGGCATGGCTACAGTGACCATCGCCGATGTCTACCAATCGAACGGCGCCATCCAGGTCATCGACTCCGTTCTGCTTCCCAATTAAGGCGTATCAGGAAAAGATGCAGCCGTCTCCCGGGGGCGTGCAAGGTCGTCGCTCCTTGTGGTCGCGCCGACTTCAGGGTGCTGCTTCCGGGATTCAGCATTTCCTAATCCGCCGTAGACCCTCCCCAACGCTCCTTCATCTCCTCCAGCCGGAAGAGAGCAGCGATGCAATTCAAGCGCGCTGGTCAGAACTCTTCCGGCTGTCTTTTTCCTCGCGCAATGAGCGCCGGTGCCACACGATACCATCGAACTCATGACGCAGAGTTTCGAGACTCGCCAGTGGGTTCCTTTTCCGGTGGAGCTGGTCTTCGCTTTCTTCGCCAACCCCACCAACCTGCCTCACCTGATGCCGCGCAAGTTTGAAATGCGCATCGAGGACGCGCGCATCCAGCCGCCGCCCCCGCGGCCTGTGCATCCCGATCCGGCACGGCGCTTTCGCAGCGTGGCCGCCGGCGTTGGATCGGAAATTCTCATCAGCTTTTTTCCCATCCCGTGGGTTCCACGCCGCGTGAGTTGGATGACACGCATCACGGAGTTCGCCTGGAACAGCCACTTCTGCGATGAGCAGGTGCGCGGGCCGTTCACGCACTTCCGCCATCGCCACGTTATCCAGGCCGAAGAGCGCGATGGTGTTGAAGGTACGATGGTCAGCGATGAGATTGAGTTTGCTCTGCCGTTTGGAGTCCTCGGCCGCGTCGCCGGCATCGTGGTCCGTCGCAAATTTGCCAAATCATTTGCGCATCGGCAAAAGCGTCTGCCGGAGATTCTTGCAGCGGCGGCGGAGCAGGCGGTCAAGCGGGGCTAGCGTTCTTAGTGGAAAGATAGTTGCGCAATTCCCGAAGAGCAACCGCGCCCAGAGGGCACCCGCCTTCGACTCCGCTGAAGTACGCTTCGCTCAGGATGACAGGTTTGGGGGGACGTGAAGGTTAGAGGCGGGTTGAAGGCTGCGACGTCACTTCTTGGTGTTCAATAGAGCATCGCGGTCCATTACGTTGCCGTCCACAATCAGACTGGAGATGCGGCGCGCGTTCCAGATATTGGTTGTGGGATCTCCATCGACGACCAGGATGTCTGCGCGGCGTCCGGGAGCGATCTGGCCCAGCTCATTCCATCCAAACTGAAGCGCGTAGTTGTTGGTGGCGGCGGCCAGCGCCTCGCGCGGAGATAGTCCCAGCCGCACCAGCATCTCAAGCTCGGTATGCATTCCAATGCCGGGCATCGACCCAAACACCGCGGCTCCGCTGGCTGCGAGGTAATGCGGAAATGCGGAAAAGATTGTCTGATTGATGCGCCACAGGCGCATCGCAGCCTGATCGGCCTTTTTGCGCTGGCCCTCTTCAAGGTAACGCTGGGCTGCCGCGGGCAGGTGCCGCGTCCAGGGCGCAAGCGGGTAGGTCAGCTCGCCCGTGGCGAGATTCGGCGGATCGAACATGCGGGCCGGATCAAGCAGCGCCGCGGCCGGCTCCTTCCACAGATTGCGATGGTCCGGCAATCGCACGTAATAGAGGCTGAAGGTTGGCATCAGCGCCGCATGGTGCGCGGCCAGGAATTTTGAATATGCACGCCACAGCGGGTCGGTGGGCGGCAGGCGTTCAGAGTAGTCATAGGCTGTGTTCGCTGCCGGTCCTTCGGGGGCATCGACCAGCGGGCGTTCTAATTCGGGGGGAACCACGCCCAGCTCATACCGGCTCATGTGCAGCAACGCATCCACGCCTGCCTCAATGCCCACCTGATAAGGCGTGGAAATGAATTCACCATACGTGACCAGCCCCAGTTGGTGTGCGCGGGCAACAATCAACTGTGTGTTGGCCGCAGTCAGATTCCAGCCGAGCCAAAGCACGCGCGTTCCCAGCTTGGCCGTATCGGCAAGTTGGCGTGCTGTCTGCTCAGGACTCAGCTCAGCCGGATGCGCGCCCTCTTTCAGCGTGTCCGCCCACTCCGGACTCTTGGCTAAAAGGCTCCAATTATCGGTCGTTCCGATCGAGTCCACAAGGTAAAGGTGCGGGCCTGGATTGACTGCGACGTCGATCCATCCCCGCCGGTCGTCGCCGGAAGCCACAACCGTGGTGACTCCCATGTAGAGGTAGGCACTGGCCTGGCCCTGCGAGTTCACGCCTGCGAACCCGTCGACCAGGCCCGGAATCAGATATTTTCCCGTGCAGTCGATGATCGACGCGCCCTTGGGAATTGTGATCGCACTCCGCAGGCCCACCTCGCTGATGCGCCCATCCCGCACAATCACAACCGCATCTTCGAGGTCTTGGGCCGAGTGGCCCCACCCCGTCACATCCACCAGCGTTCCGCCGGCCAATACTAATGGAGTGGAAACGGTTACCGGAGGTTTCGGGGGAACCGATGGCTGCGGCTGGGCCAAGGCCAGCGCTCCGGCCACAGCCACTCCGCAAAAACCCATCGCAAGGTCTTGAACAACTCGCATAGGTGAACTGGTCTTTTGAGGATTGTCGCACAGCGGGTTGGGTAGACCCCTCAAGCCGCCCAATCCATGCCAATAATTGGATGTTGTCCTGGCCCACGGCGTACCGTCCGACGGCACAGGTTGCGGAAGAGGGGATTTGTTCGGTCCAAACACAAAAAAGCACACCGCAGAGGCTAAAGCCCAGATTCATTTTGCGACATTTGCGGCACGACTGAAGTCGTGCCCTGACACTTCTTGTATCTTCCGATGAGTTTTTCAGCAAGCTGTGAAGTCGTGCCGTGTTACAAAGCGCTCAAGAATCCACGCTGAAATGAGTATTTCCGCATCCTGTAAAGCCCCAAGCTGTGCAGCAGGTTTACCGCGGCATGGAGCCCTGCCGCTCCGCCTCCCGCTTCAAGCGATCAAGCCAGGTTTGATCGATCGTTTGTAGTTCCTGTGACGAATAAAAGAGCGTCAGCAGGAATCCGGACATTGACTCCTCTGTCTTCACCAGGGTCTTGTTGCCCGGCAGTTGCTCCAACTTCCACACATGGACGGCCGTGGCATTCAATGCTGTTCCGGTCCATGCGATCTCCTTGTTGGGCTCTACAAGCGCGATCTTCGACCGGATGCGAGTTCCACCACTTCTCCATGTGAATGCCGTTCCGCTTTCAAGCGGCCCGATCATCTCTGCTTCTTTGATGTCCGACTGCCATTTCGGCCAGTTGTTCACGGCCGTCAATACGCTCCAAACCTTTTCTGCCGGCGCTTGAATGACAATTTCAACCGAAGCTTTAATCGGCGCACCGCTTTCAATGGCGCCCGCGCGAGCCAGGGTTTCAAGATCGTTGACCCTGCTGTGGAATGTCACTATCAACCAGAGCGCAGTCGCACACGTCAGAAGCATTACGGCCAGCCATCGACGCATCGACGTGATCTCCGTTCTAGAGCGGATTTCCAATTTGCGTGGCCTCATTGGCATTGTCGATGGTGGCTTTTACTTCCACGCCAGCGGCAAAGACCCGTCGATGGGGACCCCGGGGAAGAAAAACCAGTTGGGGCCAATGGTTCCCGACTGCAGTGATTGTAAATCCGCTATAGCGCGGCTCTCCCTTTATTTAACTGGCGGCCACCAGCGTAGGCCGTTGCCGCATGGCCAGCAGGGGCAGCACCAGCGCTTGCGCCGCATCCACGGTCAAGCCGTATTTGGCGCGCAGGTCGTCTACCTTGCCATGTTCAATAAACTGGTCAGGCCAGCCGATCCGCACCACTGGCACTTTGCTGCCCATCTCCTCGAGCGCCTCCATGACGGATGAGCCAAAGCCGCCCATCTTGACATGATCTTCAATCGTGACAAAGGCGGCCACGCGTTGCGCATAGTCCGCGAGCATCGCGCGGTCGAGCGGCTTGATGAAGCGTGGATTGATGACCGCGGCTGAGTAACCATTGCGCTCCAGGCGCTTGCCCAGCTCCCGGGCCAGCGAAGTCATCGGGCCAAGGCCCAGAATGGCCACGTCGGAACCATCCTCAATTACCTCGGCCTTGCCTACGGGAATCGCTACCGGCTCGGCTTTGCGCGCCACGCCTGTCCCAATGCCGCGCGGGTAGCGGATAGCGCTTGGACCCGGCAGCAGAACGGCAGTCTGCATCATGTCGGCAAGCTCGTCTTCGTCTTTGGGCGCCATCAGCACAATTTCTGGAATCCCGCGCAGATAACTGATGTCGAACAGTCCGTGGTGCGTGGGG
>Ga0302326_10028155_pt1 | contig 11315 bp, 7 predicted proteins | sample Palsa_T0_3_FD_202264 | JGI IMG/M metagenome (GOLD analysis project Ga0302326, IMG submission 202264) | Peat permafrost microbial communities from Stordalen Mire near Abisko, Sweden - Palsa_T0_3 | ecosystem: Environmental > Terrestrial > Soil > Palsa > Peat permafrost | place: Sweden: Abisko...
GGATCGACGTCGCAACGGCCGAGCGGTCGGTGGACCTGTTGGCCGACACGCTCGGCATGGACCGCCTGCCCACGGCCTATGGCATCCATGATGTAGTGAACGAAAACATGGCGGGGGCCGCGCGCGTCGCGATCGCCGAGCGCGGTCGCATCCCGCACGAATATGCGTTGATGGCGACCGGTGGTGCGGCGCCGGTGCACGCCTGGCAGGTCGCCCGCAAGCTGGGCGTGAAGCGGCTGGTGTGTCCTCCTGGCGCCGGGGTCGCCAGCACGATCGGAATGCTGATGGCGCCGGCGCGGGTGGATCGCGTGGCCTCGCTGAACGTTCCGCTCGCGCAGGTGGACTGGGCCGAGTTCGCGGCCATCTTCGCACGGCTGCGCAACGAGGCTGACGCAGTGATCGCCAGCACGGGCGCCGAGGCAGGCGCCCCCCAGGTGCAGTACCTGGCGGATATGCGGTATATCGGACAGGGGTCCGAGATCACCATTGCGCTGCCGGCGAAGATGGATCCGGCCACCGTGCGTACCTCCTTCGAAATGGCATATCGAGGACTATACGCTCGCACACCGCCGGGTGCGGCGATCCAGTTCGTCGCCCTGCGGCTCGCGCTGTCCGCGCCGATGCCGGGCAGCGGTGGGCGGCTGGCGCAGCAGTCCGCTCATGGTACCAAGCTGAAGGGGGCGCGGATGGTATGGTTCCCGGAAGCCAACGGGTTGGTAGAAACATCCGTCTATGACCGCTACGCGCTTTTGCCGGGCGATGCGATCGCGGGCCCGGCGGTGTTCGAGGAAACCGAGAGCACCTTCATCATCGGCCCCGGCGGGCGCGCGACCGTGCTGGCGGACGGGACGATCGACGTGGCGCTGCCATGACCGAGGCTTTTGATCCCGTTACACTGGAACTGCTGTGGCGCCGCTTGATTTCGTTGGTGGACGAGGCGGCGGCGGCACTCGTGCGCACCTCGTTTTCTACCCTGGTGCGAGAGAGCTACGACTTCTCCTGCATCGTCACCGACGATCGCGGCCAGTCACTGGTGCAGGCGACCGAGAGCATCCCAAGTTTCATCGGCACGCTGCCGGCGACAGTGAAGCATTTCCTGCGCCTGTTCCCACCGGAAACGCTGGCGCCGGGCGACGTGCTGATCACTAACGATCTTTGGCTGGGCACCGGGCATCTGCCGGACATCACAGTTGCCAAGCCGATCTTTCGCCATGGGCGGTTGGTGGCATTCAGCGCCTCGACCGCGCATGCGCCGGATATCGGGGGAAAAATCCGCAGCCCGGAACCACGCGAAGTGTTCGAGGAGGGCTTGCAGATCCCGCCCTGGAAGCTGATCCGCGCCGGGGAGACGGATGCCACATTGGTGGCGATCATCCGCCAGAACGTGCGCACCCCCGACCAGACGATGGGCGATCTGTGGGCGCAGGTGGTAGCGCTCGATCTGATGGAGGAACGGCTCGGTGCGTTGATGGAAGCCTACGCGTTGCCTGATCTGCGGACGCTGGCCGGCGAGATCCACGGGCGGTGCGAGCGGGCGATGCGCGCCGCGATCGCCGCTCTGCCCGATGGGACCTATCGCAGCGAGCTACAGACCGATGGGTTGCTGGATCAGCCGGTGACGATCCGCATGGCACTGACGATTGCCGGCGACGCGATCCATATCGACTATGGCGGCACCGATGCGCAGGTGGATCGGGCGATCAACTGTGCGCTGTGCTACACTTATGCGATGTCGGTGTATGGGGTGAAGGTCTGCACCAGCCCTACCCTGCCGAACAACGAGGGTGCGTTCCGGCCGATCGGCATCAGCGCGCCGGAGGGCTGCATCGTCAATCCGATGTTCCCGGCCTCCGGCGGATCGCGCATGCTGATCGGGCACTACCTGCCGATGCTGGTGTTCGGCTGCCTCGGACAGATCGTGCCGGAGCGGGTGATGGCGGCGTGCGGCTCGCCGATGTGGGGGATGAACCAGTCCGGGCTGCGCGTGGCTACTCCGGGGGAACCGGTTCCAGGGGAGCGGGACAGCGGCGCGGCGGGCAAGCCCTACGCCAACATGTTCTTCTTCAACGGTGGCATGGGCGCGACGATGCAGGGCGACGGACAGAGTTGCCTGTCGTGGCCGTCCAATGTGTCATCGACCTCGGTGGAGATCAGCGAGCACCTGGCGCCGCTGCGGTTTCATTACAAACGACTGCGCGTGGACAGTGGCGGGCCGGGACGTCATCGAGGCGGGCTGGGCCAGGAGATCCTGATCGAGTCCCGCTCCACGGGTGCGATCGCAGTATCGTTCCTGGCCGAACGGACGGTGTTCCCGGCGTTCGGGATCGAGGGCGGCGCTGCCGGCGCCCCGGGCGCGCTCCGGATCAACGGGGAGTCCGTCGATCCGAAACGGCAATATATCCTGAGGCATGGCGATACCGTCCTGCTCGCGACGCCCGGCGGTGGCGGGCATGGCGACCCCGCGACGCGCGACGCGGGCGCATTGCTCGCCGATGGCGCGGCGGGCTACATCGCGACGCCTATCGTCACGAACCAGGACGGCATGGAGGGAGTCTGCACGAACGACGGCGGCACGAGCGAAGACTGAGCGAACGAAGACGGTGTCGGGCGGGGGGTTACGCATTCTTGACGCGGCGAGGTCACGATCCCTGTTCAGCGCGACCCAAAGTGCGACTACTATCCACCGTCAAATCACCGGTCCGCGTAGGACCCACCCGGAGGTTGTCCTTGGCATTGGAGCTTAACGAGGATCGATGGGCTTTTGCCCTGAGGTCAGTCGGACGGGAAGAGCTGATGGCGCGATTGACGCGCTATCCAGGACGACTGCAGGATCCGATTAACGATTTGCCTTTGGAACCACCGTATCCGTCGCGCGAGTTCTGCCTGAACTGGTGCGCGGACGAGGAGAATCGCTCGGTCGCATCCAATTTCAACACCGCTGTCGTGTTGGGGCTGCTGGGCTTGATGATGGTGTCCTTCGCGACCTGCACGGTGTCGCAGTTGCTCGGCACGTCGATGGACGCGGCGTCTACGCAGCGGAATACCACGCCCCCGACGCCCGGGAGTGCCACACCCGGGAGTGGGTCACTTGCGGGTCAGGCGTCTAGTAGTCCGCCGCCGCCCGGCGCGACATTTACGCCATACTCGGGTTCGACATCGACGGGCTCGACGTCAAGCGGCTCGACGTCAAGCGGCTCGACATCGACGGGTTCGAGTTTGCCGCCCATCGGTTTGCGGCCGCTCCAACAACAGTAGGCCGCGACACAGTCAGCGATTGGGGCGCCTCGAATGGGGCGCCATCACTGCCTATCTCCACCGCAACGTTCCGCGCATTCGTCCTGCGCTCAAGCGAACATCCTCTTGCCGTCGATATCGCAAGGACAGCGGGGCGCGCGGGCATCAAACTCTTCTTGCAGACAGTGCGATGTTTTCGTTCTTCCTTGATATCGACTGGCGACGTGGTCCTCGGCGGAGGCCACAATCCACGACGTCGCCTGGTGCACGAATCCAAGTCGCGGATATGCCTTGAGTCTCCGCGAGGGCATGCGCCGCCCGCGTCACGACGGCGGTACGATCGACGCGTCTTTCCTTGGAACGCTTGGCCGGACACTGCGCATCGGGAATGATGCGCTTCCGCCGTGTCGGAGGCATGGGATCGCGCCCGGACATGTCCGGGCGGGCGCAGACCGAACAGAGCGCATGCCAACTGCCTCTTGACCGATCGGCCGGCGTCGGGCCGTTGGCATGAGCACATTGTTCGCAGCCACCCCACGCACGCATGGCTCCCGGCTCAGGCTGCCTTGCGTGCCGGCGGGTTACGCAGACAGCGCGGCAGGTTCCGTGCGCACGCGCTTCACCAACAGCTTGTTAAGCGCGTGCACATAGGCGCGGGCCGACGCGACGATTGTGTCGGTATCGGCGCCCTGCCCGTCCACCATCTTGCCGTTTTCCTCCAGCCGCACCGTGGTCTTCGCCTGGGCGTCGGTGCCCTCGGTGACGGCGCCGACCGAGAACAGCACAAGGTTCGCGGTGTGCGGGAAGATCTCCTGGATCGCCCTGAACGTGGCATCCACCGGGCCATCGCCGGTCGCGGTCGCCGTATGCACCACGCCGTCCACCTCCAGTTCCAACTCCGCCCGCGGCGGCGACTTCGATCCGGCATGCAGATCCAGCGAGACGAAGCGGACGCGCTCGTGGTCGCGCACCACCTCGTCATCCACCAGCGCAACGATGTCTTCGTCGAACACCACCTTCTTTCGGTCGGCGAGATCCTTGAAGCGCCGGAACGCGTCATTCAACTGGTTGTCGCCGATGCGGTAGCCCAGCGTGCCCAGCTTGTCGCGGAACGCGGCACGGCCCGAGTGCTTGCCCAGCACCAGGCTGTTCTTCGCCCAGCCGACGCTTTCAGGCGTCATGATCTCGTAGGTCGCGGCGTTCTTCAGCACGCCGTCCTGGTGGATGCCGGCCTCATGGGCGAAGGCGTTGCGCCCGACGATTGCCTTGTTGGGCTGCACGTCGAAGCCGGTGATTGTCGACAACAGCTTGGACACCCGCAGCAGGCTCGTGGTGTTGATGTTGTTCTTGAACGGTATGGCGTCCTGGCGTGTGCGGATCGCCATGACAGCTTCTTCAAGCGACGCGTTGCCGGCCCGCTCGCCGATGCCGTTGATGGTGGATTCCACCTGGCGCACCCCGGCGCGGATCGCCGCCAGCGTGTTGGCGACCGCCAGCCCAAGATCGTTATGATTGTGGGTCGACAGGATAATCTTCTCCACCCCGGGCACCCGCTCGCGCAGCATGGTAAAGATGCGCGTGATGTCCTCGGGCAGCGCGTAGCCGACCGTATCGGGGATGTTGATCGTCGTCGCGCCCGCTTTGATCGCCGCCTCGACGCACCGGCAGAGAAAGTCGGGCTCGGTGCGGGTGCCGTCCTCAGCCGACCACTCCACGTCGTCGGTGTAACCGCGCGCCAGCGTCACCGCGGCGACACCGGCGGCCAGCACGTCGTCGGGCTCCATGCGCAGCTTGACCTTCATGTGCAGCGGACTGGTGCTGATGAAGATGTGGATCCGCTTGCGCTTCGCCGCGCGCACCGCGTCGCCGGCGCGCATGACGTCTTCCCGCCCGGTGCGGGCCAGGCCGCAGATCACCGGGCTGTCGTCGCGCTGACCAACGCTCTCGGCGATCGCCTTGACGCTTTCGTAGTCACCCGGCGAGGCGATCGGAAACCCCGCCTCCATCACATCGATGCCCAGTTCGGTCAGCGCTTCCGCCATGCGGATCTTCTCGTTGAGGTTCATCGAGAAGCCGGGCGACTGCTCGCCGTCGCGCAGCGTGGTGTCGAAGATGATAATGCGGTCGTCGTCCAGCTTGCCGAAGCTGGGATGTTCGATGGTCATTTGCTTGGTCCCTTTGGGTCCCGGTCCCTCATGGGGCCTGGTCCCTTATGTGGCGTGGTTCCTCGGGTTTTGGGCACGACATCAGCCTCAGGGTTCCCCTGAGCGTGCCGGCACTCAACAGCCCGGCGCAGCGCTCAGGGGCGGCTAAGTCGAAGGAGGAGGCCGAGGGACAGAAGACGCAGCGAGCCCCGCGCGGATGCACGGGCGATCAGACGACGGGGCTGCGTGCCTCGGGACATAGGTCAAGCATACGCGGGGACCAGGGGGATGCGCAAGCGCGCCGAACCGAGCGGCGTGACTCGCGGTGCCGGGCACGTTCGCTGGCATTTCGCGCGCTGCATATCTACGACAAGACAATAGCCTGCGGGCAGCGGACGACCGCGATCTCGCACGGTCGCCCGCCAAGCCCCGGCAGAGTGCAGGCGGCAGAATACGTTCAGCCGAACGGCAGATCCGCTACGGCGTGTGAGTCACGGTCGTGGAGGACGTGACGGGCGCGCCCATCGGCGGCGGCGGGGGGGCCACATCGGTTGTCGTCTCGGTTGTCGATGACGACTCGTGCGCGGGGGGTTCGTGCACGCTAACGCATCCGGCCAGAGCGAACATAACGACTGGGAGCAGCAGAACGTAGCGCATGGAGGAATTCCTTTCATTGTTCGAGCGCGTATCGTCGACCTTGGCCGCCCGCGACACGCTTCTAGATCAAAGACGTTTGATCGGTTCGCCAGCATCGATCCGGCCAAATGAGAGCCACGGGTTCTGTAACTACCAAGAAGTGAGCGGGTTCATTCACTTTGACGTGTATCGCCGACACGTCCTGTTCGCAGTCGATATTGCCGGGAAATACTTCGGACGCCGCGTGGGCGCCCGCCTCGTTCGCGTTGCGATGGTGCTGATCGCGCGCTGGTTGTCGTGCACTGCAACGATGAGATCGCGTCCTGTTGCTGCATTCTTGGATCCGATATGGCAACCAAGCGGAAAACCGGCGTCCTTCAGCATCGTAGTTTTTGAGCAACCGGGCCGCCGGGAGATTTGTCAGGCATCTTGGTATTCGTAACGATCCACCCGCGTGTCATTGTGACCCGGCATTATCCCCGCCGCGGCCACGGGCAATTTATGCCAGACGCCGAAATGCCAGACGCCGAAATGCCAGACGCCGAAATGCCAGACGCCGAAATGCCAGGCGCCGAAATAATTGCCCCACCGGGGATGGTCACCCCGTCATGCCGGCGAAGGCCACGGGTTGCCTTCGCTACAAGCCTTACAGCCGGTCCAAGGAGTGCGACAGTCCGCTGCCAGCCGGACCTATGGCACCGATTTAAGCGCCGCCAGCGCGGCCGCGAGATCGCTCAGGCCGTAGGGTTTGCGCAGCCGCGGCCACGCCACCTCGGTCAGCCCATCGAGCTCGGCAAATCCGCTGGCGAGCAGGATCGGCAAGGACGGGTGCAGCGCCCGCGCGCGGCCGGCCAGCTGCACGCCAGACATGCCGGGCATCATATGATCGGTCAGCAAGAGATCGAACGCGGCGTCCTCGCGCAGCACGTCAAGCGCCGCCTCGCCCGAGGCGACCGCGCAGATCGCGTCATAGCCGAGCTCCTCCAGCATGGCAGTCGTGCCGGTAACGATCAGCGGATCGTCGTCGACCAGAAGGATGCGCAGGTCCCGTGCGGCGGCCCGTATCGTGTGCGCGGATGCGGGTGCGGCGTCGCCAGCCGCGGTCGCAATGTCGGGCTCGGTGGTCCGCGGCAACCACAGCTCGACGGTGGTGCCCTTGCCGAGCTGGCTCGACAACAGCAGCGCGCCACCGGACTGCACCGCGAAGCCGTGCACCATCGACAGGCCAAGGCCGGTGCCCTTGCCGGGCGCCTTGGTGGTGAAGAACGGGTCGGCTGCGCGGGCCAGCGCCGCCTCGTCCATACCGGTGCCGGTGTCATCAACGGTCAGCACGACATGCTCCCCCGCGGGCCTCCCCGGCCGGTTACCCATCGCGATCAGGGAACCGATCTCGGTCGGAGCGACGGTGGCATTGCGCGCGGCCAGGCGCAGGCGGCCGCCATCTGGCATGGCGTCACGCGCGTTCGCCGCAAGGTTGAGCATCGCCAGCTCGAGCTGGTTGGGGTCGGCATGAAGGTTCCAAAGATCCGCCGGCAGCTCCGTCTCGATGCGGATGGCAGGGCCGACCAACTGGGCCAGCATCGGACGCAGGGCGGCGAGCAGCGCGCCTGGAGCGAGCGGCCTCGGGGTGAGCTCCTGTTGGCGGGCGAATGCCAGCAACCGCTCGGTGAGCGCCGCCCCGCGTGTGGCTCCCTGCAGCGCGGCGTCCACCAGTCGGGCAGCGCGTGCATCGTCCGCGGGCAGGCGCTTGGCCAGCAATTGCAGGCTACCGAGGATGATCATCAGCAGGTTGTTGAAATCATGCGCGACGCCGCTTGTCAGGTTGCCCAACGCCTCCAGCTTCTGCGCCTGACGCAATGCCGCCTCGGCGCGGTTGCGTGCCGTGACGTCGTTGATCACCGACAGGCTGTGCAGAAAGCGCCCGGTCGTGGGATCGCGTTCGGGACGCGCGGTGAGGATGATGTCGGCGACCTCGCCGGAGGCCTTGATCAGGCGATACTCGACCGAGCGGATTTCCCTTGATGGCACACAGTTGATGAGCTCCGGCACCGCCTTCTGCCGGTACAGCGACGCGGATGCCGGATCGAGGAAATCGCCAAACGAGTGGCCGATCGCCTGGGATTTGGCGTAGCCGGTGTAGGCAACCCAGGCCTCGTTCACTTCCCGCAGCAGGCCATCGGGACCAATCGACTGGACCGGGATCGGGAGACGCTGGGAGGCAAGAAAGTCGTCGGTCTCGGCTCGCGCGAGCGTCTGCGGTTCGTGCAATGCCATGTCCACTTCCGGCGAGACGGATTTCGGGTGCAACGAAGGTCGAGCTGCTTCCAAGGACTCCCTCCGCTGGCAAGGCAGGGACTCTATACGGGCGTTGGCTTGGCGCAATGGCCGGCGCTGCTCCGGGGGGCGTGTCAGCGCGAGCCGCGACCGGTCGCCGTGATTCGCCGGTCGCCGCGTTTCGAATGCCATATTCATCCCGAAAGCTTGCAAACGGAAAGCTTGAAACCGGAGGCGGGCAAACCGGAGGCTGACCCTCGGCAACCTCCCCGGCGCAGCGAATTGCGCATTCGACTGCCGGATGCCTGCGCGAACATCGGGTCTGATCCGCAACGGCGGGCGCGTGAGAAACCGCGCCTAATCCAGGCTCGCACGGCGGAAGCCTTCCACATAATGCTCGCGGTCGGCCGCAAGCTTGATCGGCATGTGGCTGGCGATCCACCCAAGTGAAATATTGGGCTGCACCCGGCGGAGGGCCTGCAGTGCCACCTCGGCGACATCGCTCTGTCCGGCCATGCCGGCGGCGGCCGTCAGCACGCGGTGGGCACCGACGAAATCGCCGCGCTGCCGGATACCCTCCCGCGCCAGACGCATCGCCTCGTCGTAGTTGCGCCCGACGAACTGGGCATAGCCGGCAATGCCGCAAAAAATCGCCGAGAACGGATCGCGCGGGCTTAGCCGCAAGGCGCGGCGGGCGGCTACGTTGGCCTCTTCCCAGCGCCCGCAATAGGACAGTGTCAGGGCATAATAGCCCTGGGCCAGCGAGAAGTTCGGATTGAGCCGCAGCGCCAGCTCGAACTCAGCCAGCGAGTCATCGAACCGCCGCATGAACAAATAGGCGCAACCCAGCGCGTGGTGCGCCCAGGGGTCCTCGCTGTCGGCCTGGATCGCGGCCAGCGCCGCACGCTCGGCAATCGGCGCCGCCGTCGCGACGTCGGCCCATCCCATGTGGGCACTGAACGTGTAGCTTGTGGCGAGCACGCCCAGCGCCTGACCGTAGTTCGGATCGATCGCCGTCGCCTTCTCCAGCAGCGCCTGCGCGACCACGCCATCCTGTCGCGTCACGCGCCAGTAATGCGACAACGCCCGCATCACCAGATCCCAGGCATCCATGCTGTTCGGCAGCTTGCGCTGGGCACGAAAGCTTTCCGCGGCATAAATCTGCGGCTCTATGGCGGCAACGATCGCCTCGGTGATTTCATCCTGCACCGCGAACACATCGACCAGGCCTCGGTCGTAGCGCTCCGCCCAGATATGGCTGCCGGTGGTGGCGTCGTTAAGCTGCGCCGTGATGCGCACGCGGTCGCCGCTTTTGCGCACGCTGCCCTCGACCACGTAGCCGACCCCGAGTTCCGCGGCGATCTGCTTCAAGTGCACCGCCTTGCCCTTGTAGGTGAACGCCGAGTTGCGCGCGATCACGAAGAACCAGCGCAGCTTCGACAGCCCGGTGATGATGTCCTCGCTGATGCCGTCGGAGAAATACTCCTGCTCCGGATCGCCGCTCATGTTGACGAAGGGAAGCACGGCGATGGCGGGCCGGTCGGGCAGCGGCAGGCCGGGCCGCGACGGTTCCGGGATTTCACCCGGCGGTGGACCGATGGCCGGCAACGCCTCGGCGATGTCTGGTTGCGTGTGGACGGTGCCGATGAAGCGGAGGCCCTTGCGCGGAATGGTGCGGATCAGCATCTGATCCTCGCCGCTGTCGCCGATCGCCTTTCGCGCGGCGCTGATGCGGCTGGTCAGCGTCGAATCCGACACGATCCGCCCGCCCCAGACAGCAGCGACGAGATCATCCTTGCTGGCGACGCGATCGCGATTCCGCACCAGATAGACCAGCAGGTCGAACACCTGAGGCTCGACGGCAATGGATTCGGAACCGCGGCGCAGCTCGCGCCGGTCCGTATCAAGCGTGTGATTGGCGAAGAGAAAATGCACGTCGGTGCCTCAATACCGGCCTGCGCAGCCGCTCTCGGGGAATAATCAGGCCCATCTCGGGAACAAATCAAGCTGCCGGCAAAGTTTTCCGATCCCGTTCGCGGCAGCTTTCTCCCCCGTGGCGGCGACGCAGAGCGACGCGGCGCCGGCGCGGTGACCGGAAAGTGCGGAAAACCGAACGGCGCTCGGCGGCTAAGGCCGCGGCGATCGAGGGACAAAGCCGGCAACAGCAGCGACTGGAACACAGAGGAGATTCTGATGGGTCGATTGATCGCATTGCTCTACGGGCTCGCAGCGTACTGCGTGTTCTTGGTTACGTTCCTGTATGCGATCGGCTTCGTCGCGGACCTCGTGGTGCCAAAGACCATCGATAGCGGAACGGCAGGACCACAGGCGGCAGCATTCATCCTGAACCTTCTCCTGATGTCGGTCTTCGCCGTTCAGCACAGTGTGATGGCACGCAAGCAGTTCAAGCAATGGTGGACGCAATATGTGCCGAAGTCGGTCGAGCGCAGCACCTATGTGCTGTTTTCGAGCCTGGCGCTGGGCTTGTTATTTTGGCAGTGGCGCCCGATGCCGGTGCTGGTGTGGCATATTGCGGATCCGCAAACCGCCATGGCGGCAACCGGCCTGTCGTTCGTGGGTTGGCTGATCGTATTGACCGGGACGTTCCTGATCAACCATTTCGAGCTGTTCGGATTGCATCAGGTGGCAAGCAATCTCACCGGTGGCTCGATGCCACCGCCGCGCTTTCGCACGCCGCTGTTATACCAGTTCGTGCGCCATCCGATTTATCTCGGTTTCATCATCGCGTTCTGGGCGGCGCCAACGATGACGGTCGGACACATGCTGTTCGCGGCGGTGACCACGGCTTACATCGTCGTCGGCATCCTGTTGGAAGAGCGCGACCTGGTCGACCTGTTTGGCGACGACTACCGCCGATACAAGGATCGTGTGTCGATGCTGGTACCCTGGCGCAAGTCGGGCGGCAGTGGACTAGGGCCCGTCGCGACGCCATCCGCCCACCGCAGACAGCCAGACTGATTGACGACGCCCCTGGCCCGTGACGCCCTCCGATCATCCGTGCCACCC
>Ga0302326_10028158_pt1 | contig 11315 bp, 8 predicted proteins | sample Palsa_T0_3_FD_202264 | JGI IMG/M metagenome (GOLD analysis project Ga0302326, IMG submission 202264) | Peat permafrost microbial communities from Stordalen Mire near Abisko, Sweden - Palsa_T0_3 | ecosystem: Environmental > Terrestrial > Soil > Palsa > Peat permafrost | place: Sweden: Abisko...
CGGCATGGTCAGGAGGTATCTGCCGTCCTTGGTCTGCGCGACGGTCGGGACCTGGGAGACCTTCTCGGCGGCGTGCCGGCAGGTCTGGCGCTGCAGTGGGCTCCGCCTCATCACCCAGTTCATCAGGTCGAGCTCGGTGCTCTTGGCGACGGCCTCGTGCACGGCGCACGACACATACTGGCCCGTGCCGGTGCGGCGCCGGTAGTACACCGCCGCCAGGATGCCGATTACCAGTTGTTCGCCGGCGATGATGTAGGACTGCCAGGCGGCGGGCGCGATGGGCGGGAGGTCGTAGTTCCCATCCGGCAGCGGGTCGTAACCGCAGTTCATCACCGGGCCGCCCAGTGCCAGGTGCACCAGGTCGTTCGCCCGGTAGGACGACCATGGCCCGTCATCGCCGAACGGGGTCATCCGCGCAACGATCAAGCCGGGTTGGTCGCTCAGCAGCTGCTGGATGCTCAACCCGCGGATACCGTTGAGCAACTCGGCGTCCGCGCCGGAGCACAGCAGGATGTCCGCCGACCCGATCAGCGCCCGCAGCGTCGCGGCGTCGGCCTCAGACGCGGGGTCGACGACGATGGATCGCTTGCCGCGGTTGTGCTGCCAGAAGAACAGCGACGAGTTCGGGTCGTCCTCGTCGCCGGCGAACGGGCCGATGCGACGGGTCAAGCTGCCCTGCGGCGGTTCCACCTTGATCACGTCGGCGCCCAGGCCGGCCACCAGCAAACCCGCGTGGGCCGCCTGCTCGTCGGCCGCTTCGACGACACGCAGTCCGGAGAGGACACCAGTGGAATCATCTGACATACCGGTAACAGTAGAAGCAGTTACACGCGCCAGTCAACGCGCGTGTTGTCTAGTCGCGCATGCCCATATCGGGCCCATCGCCCAGGTAGGCGGGCTATCCAACACGTGTGTTGACTGGCGTTGGGGTCACGGGCTAACGTCGGGCATGCGCCCCATGCGCATCACATGTGAGGGAAGGACCCATGGCCGCACCCGTCCTGGATGTCGACAAGGTCGGCAATACGCGGACTCTCGCTCAGTATCTCGTCGATCTGCGCTACGAGGACCTGCCCCACGATGCTGTGGAGCTGCTCAAGATCTTCACCCTGGAGTGCCTGGGCCACATGGTTCTGGCACACGCTCAACCGGTCAGCCAGCTATTGGTTCGCTACGCGCGCGCGCTGACCGCCGCGCCCCAGGCCAGCATCATCGGCGCCGGTTTTAAGACCTCGATAGCCGAGGCCGCCTACGTCAACGGCTCGCTCGCCCATGCCGACGAGCTGGAGTCCTACGGGACGCTGCCGGGCACCGGCCTCATCCCACCGATTGCTGCCGGCCTGGCCGTAGGAGAGTTCAAGGGCCGTTCAGGCGTCGAGTTCATCACCGCTGTCATCGCCGGCATCGAGATGCAGGGCCGCCTCGGAATGGCCGGCATCGGGGCCTGCGACCGCGGTTTCATGGGCATCTCGTTGGTCGGGCCCGGCGGGGCCGTGGTCGCGGCGGGCCGGCTGTTTCACCTTGACGTCGAAGCCATGCAGAACGCGCTGGGCACCGCGTTACCGCTGGCCAACGGCAGCACCCGCGGCTGCGGCTCGATGGCGCACGTGCACGAAGCCGGCGTGCCGGCGCGCACAGGTGTGTTCGCCGCCCAGCTCGCCGCCGACGGATTCACGAGTTGTACGGATTACCTCGACGGCGACTACTCGTGGGGCATCCAGTTCGCCGGTGACACCGGGAAGCGACCCTACAACGAAGCCAAATTGACCGAGGGTCTGGGCGAACGGCTCTTCCTGCAGCTGGCCGGCGTCGCACCAAAGCAGTACGGTTCCTGCGGCCTGACCCACCAGACCATCCATGGCACGATCGAGATAATGCGCGAACACCAGCTCTCACCCGACGACATCGAGTCAATCGAGCTGCGGGTTCCTCCGTGGGCCGACCGTATTGCGCCCTACCGCGAGCCGGTCAGCGGTGAGCAGGCCAAGTTCAGCATTCGCCACGGCGTGGCGGGCCTGCTTGTCGGCGGCATCCCGGAGCTCCCCTACACCCACGCGTTCGACGACAACGCCGCGCGCGACCCCCGCTATGTCGAGGCCCGCAAGCGCGTCACCGTCACCGTGCTCGACGGCGAGAGCGTGCGGGGCTTCGCCGACCAGACGGTCGTCGCCACACTCATTGATGGGCGGGTAATCACCAAGGTGGTGCCCAGTCTGGAGGCGGCGCAGCACACCATCGACGAGCGGATCGCGATGTTCCACAACACCGCGAAATCCCTCGGCGGTAAGGCTGACCAATTAGTTGACGTCGTGATGAACCTCGAGAAGCACTCTGTCACTGACATCACCGTGCTGACCAACTGACACCACCCCGGCTAGCGGGTACGCGGATCCAGTTTGACGACGGGAGATGGTGATGCAGGCGGGTCGGCTTCTCGACGGACGACGCCTGATCATCGTCGGTGGCGGCGGAATCGGCAACGGGCGTGGCATCTCCCGTGGCGCCGCCGCGGCCGGAGCCCGGGTCGCGATCGTCGACGTGAATGCTGACCGGGCACGCGAGGCCGCCGACGAAGTCAACAAGCATGGCGGCGCTGCCCTCCCCCTCGTCGCGGATGTTCGCGTGCAGGCCGACATCGAACGGGCGGTGGCATCGGCCGTCGACTGGCTTGGCGGCCTGGACTCGGTGGTGACCGTCGTGGGCGGCTACTCGCTGTTCACCCCGTGGACGCCGCTCGCCGAGGTCACCGACGAGCAGTGGAACCTGATCATCGACCTTAACCTCACCTATGTCTTCCGGGTGGTGCGCGAGGCGCTGAAAGTGTTCCTCGAGCAGGGCTCGGGTGGGTCGATCGTCAGCATCGGCTCGATCTCGGGAAGCGTCGCGAGCCCCTACGGGGCCGCCTACGGCGCCGCGAAGGCGGGGCTGGCCAACCTTGCCAAGTCGGTGTCGGTGGAATACGGCCAGCAGGGCATCCGGATGAACGTGGTGTCCTGCGGGGTGATCGCCACCGAGGCCCAGCAGGCGAACTTCGGTGACGGCAGAGCGATCGCCCAACGGGTGCCGGCTGGCCGGCCGGGGCGCCCGGAGGAGATTGCCGCGGCCGTAGTGTTCTTGGCCTCGCCGTACGCCTCCTACATCAGCGGCCAGAATCTGACCGCCGATGGGTCGCTGACGTCACGGTTCCCGCTGCCGTTGCCCGGCGTTCCACCCAACATCGCCGGCTAGCGGCAGGTACGACTTTGATTGAGGGGGCGTCGTCGGGCAAGTCCACGTACACCCTCGCGCTCACCGGCGATGTGATCATGAATTCACGGGTGTCGGTCTGCGATGACGAGGACGTGTTGGCCGTCGTGGAGCTGCTGCGCGGCGCGGACGTGACGCACGCCCATCTGGAGATCCCGCTGCACGACTTCGGTGCCGCAGACGTCTTCGGCGCCGCCGAGGGTGCGCTGAGCTGGATGCGCGGACCAACGACAGTCGCCCACGAACTGCGGTGGCTCGGGGTGGACCTGGTTTCCGCGGCGTCTAACCACGCCCTGGACTACTCCTATGGCGGCCTTCGCTCCACGATCGAGACGCTCGACGCCGCCGGGCTGGCCCATGCGGGGATCGGCGCCGACCTGGCGGCGGCGCGCGCCCCGGCCTTCGTCGACACGGCCGTGGGCCGGATCGCGCTGGTATCGGCGACGTCGGCGTTTCCGGCCTTCGCCAGGGCCGGCGCTACCCGCCGGGACGCACCCGGACGTCCCGGCGTGAATCCGCAGCGCTACCTCCACGTGGTGGACGCGGCCACCGCCGATCAGCTGACGTCGATCGGCGCCTGCCTGGGCATGTGGGTCGTCCGTGAAGGCGACGAGTTCGTCATCCACCCGCCTGGGCTGCATAACTCCATTTCGCGGTTCCGCACCAGCCGGGACGTCAGCGTGCCGACGACGACTTGCGACGAGGACGACCTGGCCGGCAACGTCGCCGGGATCCGCTACGCCGCCTCGGTGGCCGATGTGGTGATCGCACACCTGCATGTGCAGGCCTGGGACGGCGTCGACGGACGCATGTCCAGCACGCCTGCGTTCGCCCGCGAGTTCGCTCTTGCCGCGGTCGAGGCCGGGGCCGGCGTGGTGTTGGTGCAGGGCAGTCACGCCCCGATGCGCGGCATCGAGATCTGCGCCGGTGTCCCGATCCTCTACGATCCCGGACCGCTGTTCCGGTTGGGGCGTCGCGAAGCCCAGCCGCATGACTTTTACACCCGCTGGGGCAACGCCGCTGCGGTGCGCTCGTTCGATGCCGGCCTGCTCGAAGCGTTCGGCGCCCGCGACACCGCTCTGGTCGGCGCCGTCGGGGCGAAGAACATCCTTAGTCCGCGAGAGGGCAACAGCCACGAGCCGGGCTTCGTCGTGCCCGTCTGTACGGTCGATGCGCAGAGCCACCGGGTGACCAGAGTCGACCTGCACCCGATGACGTGGAGCCGGGCGCGCCGGGCGACTACTGGCTTCCCGGCCAGGGCGCACGGTGCGGCCGCGCAGACTGTGCTGCGACGCATCGCCGAACTCAGCAGTCCCCACGGAACGACGGTGTGCGTCGAGTCCGGGCTGGGATGGGTGGAGCTATGACGCCCGCCATCGGCCGCGGCCGGGCCGGTGCCTAGTGCGCTTTAGTGTCACGGTGGTTCCCACAGACCGCGGCGCCCCTCTTATCGACATCGCCCGCGCGGTGGAGGAGCGCGGCCTCGACGGGCTGTGGGTCCCGGACCACACCCACGTTCCGACGTCCCAGCGGACCCCGATGCCGCTGCACGGGGAGGTGCCTGAACGCTATCGACGTAACCTCGAGCCGCTCACATGCCTGGCCATGGCAGCCGCGGTAACCTCGCGAATCCGGCTCGGCACCGGTGTGCTGCTGGCGGCGCAGCGGGATCCGATCGTCACCGCCAAGGCGCTGGCGACGATCGACGATCAGTCCGGTGGTCGGCTGGCTCTGGGTGTGGGATACGGGTGGAACGTCGAGGAGATGGCCGACCACGGCATCGACCCCGGAACGCGGCGGGCGCGCACCCGCGAGCATGTCCTGGCCATGCGGCGGCTCTGGGAGGACGACGTGGCGAGCTACGCCGGGCGGTTCGTGTCGTTCGCGCCGTGCTGGTCGTGGCCCAAGCCGGTGCAGGAACCGCTGCCCGTCTTCATCGGCGGGGCCCCGACACCCGTGGCGTTCGACCACATCGCCGAGTTCGGTGCGGGCTGGTTACCGGTCGGTGGTCGCCATCTCGGCGACAATGTGCGACGACTTCGCGACCACGTCGCCGCCGCCGGACGCGACCCGGCCACCTTGGAGGTCATTCCTTTCACCGCCGGCGAGCTCAGCCCAGCCAAAGTCGATGCGTTGCGCGCAGCCGGCGCCACCGAGATCGCCGTCGACGTTGCGCCCGACTGGTCGGCAGCCCGGACCGCGCTGGACCGCATCGCAGCGATCGCCAACGGTCAGGCCAGATAGTTACCTTCGGCGCTGAGCTTTAGGACTTTGGTCTCAGACCACTCGTGGTAGCCCTCCAGACCCATCTCGCGGCCGATGCCCGACATCTTGTAACCGCCGAACGGCTGACCGAGGACACCGCCGGTCGAGTTGACGGTGAAGCTGCCAACTCGAAGGCGGTGCCCAACGCCGCGGGCCAGGTCGTTGTCGTGGGTGAACATCGCCGCGGTGAGTCCGTACTTCGAGTCGTTGGCGATCCGGACGGCGTCGTCGATGTCGTCATAGGTCAACACGGTGAAGACCGGGCCGAACACCTCTTCTTGGGCGATGGTCATCGAGTTGCGGACGCCGGTGACCAGGGTCGGCTCGAAGTACCAGCCCCGGTCCAGCCCAGCGGGTCGTTTTCCGCCGCAGGCGATCGTCGCACCTTCGGCCACCGCGCCGGCGACCAAGCGCTCGCACCGATCGCGGGTGCGCGACACCGCGACGGGGCCGAAATCGGTGCTGGGATCCAGCGCGTCGCCGATCTTGAGGCTGGTGAACACTGCGGTTAGGGCGTTGACGATCTCGTCGTGGCGGGAACGGGACACCAGCAAACGGCTGAGCGCGACGCAAACCTGGCCCTGGAAAGGCAATAGTCCGGGCAGCAGCGCGGGCAGCAGCTCATCGATTGCGATGTCGTCAGCGATGATGCCCGCCGACTTGCCCCCGAGTTCTACGGTGGTCCGCGCGATCCGACCGGCCGTGCTGCGCAGAATCTCGGTGCCGACGGCCGTGCCGCCGGTGAAGCTGACCATGTCGGTGCCCGGATGCGCGACCAGGTAACGGCTGGGTTCGGCGCCGGCCGCCAACACGCTGAGCACGCCGGCAGGCAGGTCGGCCTCCGCGGCGGCCTCGGCGATGTACTGCGCGGTCATTCTCGTCTCGACCGGCAGCTTAAGAATCACCACGTTGCCGCTGAGCAGTGCCGGCAACACCTTCATCCCCAAATAGGCCAGCGGCCCGTTGTAGGTTAGGACCGTGACGACGACTCCGTGCGGCTCGCGCACGACCGTCACAGGGCCGGCGAAGCCGGTGCGCTCCTCGCTCAGCGGCACGGACTCGGCGGTCGCAAAAGCGTCCTCGAACACCGTGGGCGCGACAATGGTGTTGATCGCGTCCCGGAACGCCGCGGTGGGCCCGCACTCGGCACCCCAGGCCAGCCCGATCTGCGAGGTGCGCTTGAGCAGCGCATCGGTGAAGCGGCGCAGGATCGAGATCCGCTGTGCCTTCGCCAGCGTGCTCCACTGCCCATCGTCGAAGGCGCGACGGGCCGCGGTGACCGCCTTGTCTATGTCGGCCGGCGCCACGTCGGGCAGCTGGGTCACCACGTTCTCGTTGCTGGGGTTCACCACGGTGAGGTGCGCGTCGGTAGCCGGCGCTTGCCACTGCCCGCCGATGAACAGCTCTTCGGGATGCGGTATCGAGAGGTCGAGGCCTTGCTGCAGGACAGTCATCGGCGTGCGCCTTCCGTAGCGAGACATCGAGGCCATCCCAATTAGGTGGCCGCAGAGACGACACCACGGTAACCGCGGGCCACAGTGGCAGTCAACACCAGTGTTGGACCGCGGGCGCCAGCACAACAACACATCCGTGTCAACTCCAATGTTGACTGACCTCTTCGGTCGGATTACGGTTGGGTGAAACCACGGGTGCTTTCATGCCCCGGGTTCTAGGAGGTCGAAAATGTCCACGTCGCATGACTTTGCCACGGAACGAGCGCTGCTGGTCTCGTCAGACGGGCATGCCACCGCACAGATGCGTGATTACATCCCCTACGTCGACCCCAATCTGCGTGCGGAGTTCGTCGCCTTCTGCGACGTGTACGACAAAGAGGGCATCACGACGAGCAATCCCAAGAGCCTCGCAAACCGAATCGATCCCGACCAGATCGAGGACTGGATTGAGACCGTCATCGCGCCGGGCCGGCTGGCCGGCCAGTATGATCCCGAGCAACGCGTCAAGGAACTCAACCATGAGGGCATCTCCGGGGAGATCCTCTTTCCCGATTTCGGGCTGCCATGGGAGTTGCACCCCCCGCTGGTGGCCGCGATCCTCGGTTTCAAGCGCACGTCTGAGCAGGTCGAAGCCGCCAACACCGCCTATAACCGCTGGCTGGTCGACTTCTGCAGCACCGCTCCGCACCGCCTCGGCGGCCTGGCGGTGATGAGCTTCGCCGACGTCGACGCCACCGTGAAGGAGATTCACTGGGCCAAGCAGAACGGTCTAGTGGGCATTGTGCTGCCTGCCTTCACCGAAAGTAGGCCGCTGTTCCACAAAGACTTCGAACCGGTCTGGACTGCGCTGGAGGAGACCAACTTGCCCGCCTGTACCCATACCGCGATCTCGTCGATCACCGACCACCTGCCCGCGGCGATGCTACAAGCGGCGCCGCACCCGTCGTGCGCGGCGCCACTGCTGACGGCGCAGGCATTCTTTTTCACCCAGCAACTCTTGGGCCATGCGTTGTGGGGCGGCGTCCTTGAGCGGCACCCCAACCTGCACCTCGTCCTTACCGAACAAGGTTCGGGCTGGATCATTGGAGCACTGCGCGGCTGGGACTACTCGTGGAAACAGAGCTACCTTCGTAGGGACATTCGCGAGGTGGTGAAGCAACAGCCCTCCTTCTACTTCGAACGTCAAATTCACTTGGGCTCATCGCTGTTATCCCGCGCCGAGGCGGCCGCCCGCGAGGAAATTGGCGTGGACAAGATGCTGATCGGGTCGGATTACCCACACCATGAGGGCACGTGGGGCGCCGGTCCGGGTACCACCGAGTATCTGCAGGCTACTCTGGGAGCTACCCACGTGCCGGCTGACCATGCCCGAAAGATGCTCGGCCTCAACGCTATTGACGTTTACCATCTCGACGCGGCTGCACTGCGTGCGACTGCGGACGAGATCGGCAACCCGCTGCAGACGTTGCTAGCGGAACCTACCCAGGAATGGTTCCCGCGCGGGGATGTCAACAAACCGCTGCTCTCAGCCTGGTGACGGCCGGCCTTGCCGCGGTGTGCGCTGATGTGATGCTGTTCAGACCCTTTGAGCCGTAAAGGAGAACGTCATGCCGATCCCACCAGTCAACGTCCCGGTCAATCTGACCGGGCAGTGGATTTTGACCGTCGCGGTAATCGTCGCGCTGTTGGGGGTCGGTGTCTCCGCGCTCCGCATGAGCCGTCGACAGCAAAGCTGGGGACCCATCGCGATGCTCGTCGGCAGCCTGCTGGCGGGCTTCATCGAGCCGATGTACTGCCTGACGATGCATTTGTGGTACTACCAGCCCGGCCAGTGGACCATGGTGACCGCCCTGGGCAACAAGGTGCCGATCTGGGCCTGGATTTCCTATTCTCCGTTCTACGGCGGGCTGACGTTGTGGGTGTGGCACAAGGTCGACCAGGGCGCGACCCGGGCAGCACTGGCCAAGCTGGCCGGCGTGCTTGTGCTGATCGGTATCGCGACTGAGATCGCCTGCATCACCCTCGGTACCTACGAGTACTACGGTCCGCACCCATTCCGGTTGCTGTCCTTCCCGATCTGGATTGCCGTGGCCAACGCGGTGATCGGCATCGTGGCGGGCATCGTCGCGGCCAGGCTGCGCCCGCTGCTGCCCGGCACGCAGGCGCTGGCATATGTCGCCCTGGTCCCCGCGACCATGGCCATGATCCAGTTCGGGACGGGATTTCTGGCCCTCGATGCGATCAACACGCCGCACCCGTCCTCGTGGTTGTTGTACGTGTGTGCGACCGTTTCCATGGTGTTGGCCGCGACGGTGGCCTTCGTCGCACTCAAGTTGGTGCCGTCCGGGGTCGTGGCCTTGGATGTCGACAAGGAGATAAGCCCGCAGGCGGTCCGCCAGGCAGTGGGGCCAACCGGGTAAGGCTCGGGTGAGCGCTGGTGGCGGGATCAGGCCGTCAGCTGATCGCCTGTTCGTGCCGAGCCTTTTCGATGATCGGGTCGGACAGACCGGCCTCGCGCAGCACTTCGGTGGTGTGTTCGCCGAGCCGCGGCGCCCGCCGGTAGATTCGGGCCGGTGACGCAGAGAACGCGGCGAACGGGCTGATCAGACGCATCGGGCCCAGTTCGGGGTCGGGAAAGTCGACGTAGCTGCGATTGTGGCGCACTTGTGGGTCGTCGAAGTATTCGTCATAGGTGTTCACCGGCGCGATCGGCAGCCGGTGGGCGATCGCGAGTTCTGCCAGCTCAGCCTTGGTCATGGTGCGTGTCACCGTGGAGAGCTCCTCGAAGAGCTGCTGTTGGTTCAGCATGACCGCACCGGTGCTGCCGAACCGCGGGTCCTCGAGCAGATCCTCGCGACCTAGCGCGGCGCAGGTGTCATGCAGCTGGCGGTACTGCACCAGCCCTGACGCGTAACCGTCCTTGGCCTCCAGCAAGTTGAAGACGTTGATCGACGAACCGCCCCCACCGCCGGTGGGCTCATCGCGGAAAGTCATGGAAGAGATCTGCTCAGGCAGCGCGAACGCAGAGTAAGCGTCGAGAAGATTGACGTTGATGCGCTGACCCGGTCCACCCGACTTCACATGCAGCAGCGCGGAGACCACCGCGAGCGCACCGAAAACGGATGCGGTTTTGTCGACGATGCCGGCCCTGATGAGGGACGGGGGACCCTCGCCGCCCTGCTGGTAGGCGAAGCCGGTCAGGCCCTGGATCACCTGGTCGTAGGCCGGCATGTCGCGGTAGGGCCCGTCGTCGCCGTAGCCGTTGATGGACAAGTAGACCAGGCGCGGGTTGTCCGGCTGCAGGTCGGCGAAGCCGAGCCCCAGCTTGTCGAGCACTCCCGGCCGGGCGTTCTCGACGAGCACATCGGCACGCTGCGCGAGGTGCCGCGCCAACTCGCGGCCGGCCGGCTGGGTCAAGTCGACGGCGATACTGCGTTTATTGCGGTTGAACTGCGCGAACAGGCCGGACTGCCCCTTGTGGAAGGGGGGCATGTGGCGCACGGGGTCGCCTTGGGGAGGCTCCACCTTGATGACGTCGGCAGCGAGGTCGCTGAGAAACTGCGTGCACAGCGGACCGGCGGCGTTGGTAGCGAATTCCAGCACGGTGATGCCCGACAACGGCCCAACGGCGCCGTTCGCCCCCTGGGCCGGCAGGGTCGGCGGTGTGGTCTGTTTCATCCGACCCGCCGTCAGGTCAGCGCCGACAGGCCGGTGTAGGCCCGGCCGATAACCATCTCCTGGATCTGAGACGTGCCGTCGGGGCAGATCAGCATCCGCGCGTCCCGAAACAGGCGTTCGATGCCGCACTCCTCGGTGAGACCCAGGGAGCCAAAGACCTCCATGGCTTTCGACACCGACTGCCATGCAGTCTGAGTGCAATAAAGCTTCGCCATCGACGACTCCATCCGCGACATCGATCCGTCGCCGTCCATCTGGGAGTTCAGCGCCTGCACGTACATGAGGCGGCTGGTCATGACGCCGGTGGCGGCCTCGACGATGAGCTTCTGCACAAGCTGGTACTGGCCGATCGGACGTCCGAAGGCCGCGTGCTGTCGCGCATAGGCAACGGCCATGTCGAGTGCGCCCTGCGCCAAGCCGACAGCGATCGCGCCCTGGAAGGCCCTCGCGCGAGCGATGGTGCCCAGGACCGCGCCGTCGACGTTGCCGAGCAGGCGCGCGATGTCAGGCAGGACGACATCGTCGAACTGCACCTCGCACACATCGTGCGCTCGCAGGCCCATCATCCGGATCGGGCTGGTTCGGTAACCGTCCGCCGGGGTCACCAGGAACAGGCCATAGTCGTCGGCGGGGGCGTCGGCTGTGTCATCGGCGATGCGCGCGTAGACGATG
>Ga0302326_10028159_pt1 | contig 11315 bp, 12 predicted proteins | sample Palsa_T0_3_FD_202264 | JGI IMG/M metagenome (GOLD analysis project Ga0302326, IMG submission 202264) | Peat permafrost microbial communities from Stordalen Mire near Abisko, Sweden - Palsa_T0_3 | ecosystem: Environmental > Terrestrial > Soil > Palsa > Peat permafrost | place: Sweden: Abisko...
GCCGGGTGCTGCTGCGCTGTCGACCGTATGCGACGTTCGTGACGCCGCCGCGACACTTGCACAGCAACGACCAGCAGGAACTGACCCACTGGGTCTCGGCGTCGATGCCCTGGGACGCTCCCGACACGCAGCCGAACCGATGACCGACGTAACCGAGAAGTGGCGGTCGGAGCGCGTCACAGCGGCCCTTTACGACGCTGGCGTGCAGCACGCCAGTATCGCGAAGCTCGGCGCCAGGGCGATGTGGGGTGCCGACCTGGGCCGCATGTTCACCGACATCGAGCGACTTGCCGACGTTCCGGTCGACGCCTCGGTACTCGACATCCCGTGCGGGGGTGGATTGGCTTTCCGCGGTCTACGTACCGGCCAGGCCGTGCGGTACGTCGCGGCCGACATATCTCCGTACATGCTCCAGCGGGCGCGCCGGGAGGCGGGCCGACGCGGCGTGCAGGACGCGATCGAGTTCGTCGAAGCCGACGTGACGGCGCTTCAGTTCCCTGACGCCGGCTTTGACCTCTCTGTGACCTATAACGGGCTGCACTGCCTGCCGGACCCGCGCGCGGCGCTGGGCGAGCTCACTCGCGTGCTCCGGCCGGGTGGGACCCTGCGCGGGACGTCATGCGTTACCGGTTGCGGTCCGCGCAAGGATGCCCTGATCGCCATGAGCCGTCGCGCCGGGGTGTTCGGAAACCCCCCGCGCACAGGCGAAATCGAGAAATGGCTCAAGGAATTCGGCCTCGACATCGTGACACTCAAGCGCAGCGGAGCGGTCGAGTATTTCGAGGCGCGCATGCCATTCCGAAAGGCGGATTGATGGGCGACCGTGTTGCCGGCGCCCACACCGATCTGCACAGTGATCAGGGCGCTCGCCAAGGAGAGCATCCCGGGCGATCCCGTGACCCCATTATCAAGGTTCACGACATTGCCTGGTTGGAGTTCGAGAAGCCGGATCTGGCTCGCGCTGAGGCGTTTGCGCTGGCGTTCGGTTTTAGCACCGTCGTTCGCAGCGCCGACGAGCTGTATCTGCGCGGCACCGATGCCGGCTCGCCCTGTGTGCTCATCCAGCGGGGTCCACTGTCGAGATTCGTCGCCGCCGCGTACTCCGTCCAGGATCAGTCCGACGTGCTGCGGCTGGCCGACGCTACCGGGGCCAGGGTGCGCGCGCTGCCCGAGTCGCTCGGCGGCGTGGCGGTCGACCTGGTCGATCCCAGCGGTATGACGGTGCGCGTAGTGGCCGGCGTTCACCAGCTGGAAGCCCTGCCGGCGCAGGCCCCGCATGAATACAACTTTGGGCACGAACTCGCACGGATCAACGCCACCCAACGCCCGCCGTGCGAGCCGACACGGGTGCAGCGGCTGGGGCATATGGTGTTGCAGACCACCAAGTACCGGGAGGCGCTCGACTGGTACCTCGATCACCTCGGGATGATCGTCAGCGACTTTCTCTACTACCCCGGGCGGCGCGACCGTGGACCGGTCCTGAGCTTCATCCGCTGCGATCGCGGGCAGACTCCGGCCGATCACCATACCCTGGGGTTGGCGCTGGGCCCGGCCAACCGTTACATCCATTCGGCCTACCAGGTCAGCGACATCGACGCGATGGGCGCGGGCGGACGCTACCTCGCCGAACTGGGTTATCACCGCTCGTGGGGAATCGGGCGCCACATCCTGGGCAGCCAGATCTTCGACTACTGGCGCGATCCCGACGGTTTTTTGGTCGAGCACTTCAGCGACAGTGACATGTTCGACCGCACGCTCGAGCCCGGTTGGGCTCCCTTCACCACCTCCGGGCTCTACCAATGGGGACCGCCCATCACCAAAGACTTCCTCGGCATCGCGCCCGGCCGCGAATCCCTGCGCGAGCTTCGCTCGGTGATCAGCGCGCTGCGCGGCGACAACGAATTCAACCTGGCCAGCCTGCGCGGCATGCTCACCGTGGCCAATTCCTGACCCCAACCACCCGACGACACAAGGACTCCCGATGACCGTCTCGATCCTGCGCACCGCCGACGCCTGGTGGGTGCAGACCCCAACCGGGGCCGCTCGAGTCACCACCACCGCCACCACCACCCGCCAGCTGCTGGCTGAGCGATCCGCCATCGAGGCCGCCGCCCACCGCAGCGACACCGTGCCGGTGGACAGCCTGCAATTGCTGTCCCCGATCACCACGCCGTGCCGGGTGGTGGCACAACTGACCAACTACGCCTCCCATGTCAAAGACGCCGGGCGCGATCCGGCAACCACCCCACTGGCCTTCTTCCGCAAGGCATCCGGCTCCATCAGCGGCCCATTCGACGACATCATCAAACCCGGCCATGTCCGGCTGCTGGACTACGAGGTCGAGATCGGTCTGGTCATCGGCCGCGATGTGCCGGTTGGCACCGCGATCACCGAAGCCAACCTCTCGGACTACATCTGCGGTCTGGTGGTGGCTAATGACGTGTCGGCGCGCGATGTTCAGTTGACGAAAACGCAGTTCTACGAAGCGAAGTCGTATCCGACGTTCACCCCGGCCGGACCCGCTCTGGTGCTGCTGGACGGCGACGAGCTCAAGCGCTTCGGTGACTTGCGGCTGCGGCTGCGGGTGAACGGTCAGATCCGCCAGAACACGCTTGTCGACGGCGACATCATCTACCCGCCCGTGCAAGCACTGCAGGCGCTGTCGCGGTTTCAACGCCTCGAGGCCGGCGACCTGGTATTGACCGGAACCCCGGTCGGCACGGCAATCAGCTCACCCCCCAAGCCAATCGAGATCGTCGGGTCGCTACTCCCCGACCAGCTGAAGTGGAAAATCTTCTTCTCAAGGCAAGCCAAAAACCCGAAATATCTGCGCCACGGCGACGTCGTCGAGGCCGCGGTGGCGAGCGATGACGGGGCAATCGACCTCGGCGCGCAACGTAACGTCGTCAAGTACGCACGAGGGTCAGTGACATCCTGAGCACGGCAGTAGAAGCCCGTGTCACGGCGCGTCGAGATTGCTTTCGGACGGTGGAACTAGTCCGGCTCGTCGCTCTGCGGGGAGGGTGGCGCGATACCGGAAATCCGGTAGAACATGTCGACAAGCTGATCGATGACCTCATCGATGGTCAGCGGAAGATGTCCGTCCAGCCACGCCATGCCGATTTGTTGTGCGGCTCCGACGAATCCGTACGCTTTGAGTCGCATGTCCTGCGGTGGGGGCAGGTCCTCGTCTGCGGCGGCGAACGCGAACCAGAGTTCGACTGCGCGGGTTGGGAATCCGTCGCGGTACTTCTTGAGTGGCCCGGTCTGGGACTCAACCGCGAGCAACCGTACTACCCTGTGATCGCTCAAGAGGGCACGTATGTAGACGGTGAGCGCGGGGCGGGGGTCACGCCCGGCGCCGATCTCGATCGCCGGAACAACCATTGCCACGAGATTGCCCGTCACGTGTTCGAAAACCGCCTCGGCGAGCGCGTCTATCGATGCGAAATTCTCGTAGAAGTACCGCTTGGTGAGTCCAGCTTCGGCGCAGACGTCAACGATTCCGACGGCCGCGATTCCCCGCGTTCCGAAGAGTTGCAGGCCGGCATCGATGAGTCGCTGGCGGCGCTGGTGACGCCGGTCGGTGGCGCTGACGCCACGGTAGGGACGCGGCACCGCCGCGACCGACGAGCTCGCCGCTTCCGCCATGAGTCCTCACTGTTGACACTCGTTCGTATCAGATACTACCGTCAGCAATATCTGATACTTCATCGGATCAGTTTCGAAGTCGTAGGAGCTTGAGAATGACTGAACTTCTCCCCGCCCCGTTGGATCCCGAGGGGATGGTGTGGGAGCACTTCGGTCGACAGCCGGTTTTTCGCCTGTCCAACGGCCTCCGCGAAGCGATGCTGCAGAACATGCATCCCGGGTTGGCCGCCGGCGTCGAACATCATTCGGTGTTTTTCGAAGATCCACGCGCCCGCGGTGAACGGTCGATCGGGCCGATCATGTCGGTCGTCTACGGGGGACCCACATCGCACGACTGGGGAAAATTGGTGCGAGGTTTCCACGGCTCGATCAAAGGCGTCGACAAATACGGTCGCCGATACAGCGCGCTCAACCCGGAGACCTTCTTCTGGGCGCACGCAACGTTCGTCGAGGACATCGTGACCGGGCACGAGCTCACCGGCTATCCGCTGTCCGCGGCCGACAAAGAAGCCCTCTACCTGGAATCGATCGACTGGTATCGCCTCTATGGCGTCAGCATGAGGCCGGTGCCGCCGGATTGGGACGCATTCCAGCAGTACTGGGAGCACATGATCAACAACGTACTCGAGGACAGCCGTCCGGTTCGTGAGGGCTTTCACATGTACCGGACGATGCCGCCGCCGACCAGCAAGCACCTGCCTGATCGCGCCAATACCGTTGTGGGACCATTGATTCTGAAGCCGTTCGTGCAGACACCGCTGGTGAAATTGATCCTGTGGGTCACCACCGGTGCGCTACCGCCAGTGATCCGCGAACGGCTGTGCCTGGACTGGACTCGACTGGACGAACTGCGTTATCGCGTGCACCTCAAGGCAGTTCACGCGATGATCAAAGGGATCCCAACAGACTTGCAATACTTTCCACTCGCCCGAGACCAGCGCGCGCACTACCAACGCACCGGTACCGTCGCGCCGATCCCGTTGCCAACTCGAAACCACATCAATGAAACGCTCGCCGACTCCGTCGGCCCGACCGCCGGGAACGGCTCCAGGGATCTGAGCAAGATAGAAAGGGCCGATCTAATGGCGAAGTCTGCATCTGGAGATGAGGTTTCGGTGCAATGAGTCTCAGTAGGACGCTGCGACAGAAGTTTCCCTTCTTGAGGTACTCGGTCCTGCGCGGGGCGTTCGGCGGCCGGGACGTCATACGCACAGGTCAGATGGGTGACGGCCGGGAGGAGGCGACGGCCGAGTACGTGATTTCCAACGCACCCGCCGGCGATGTCGACGCCGCGATCGACGCGATCGACAACTTTGCCTACGACAAGTCGATCCTCATGAACGTCGGCGACGAGAAGGGCCAGTTGCTCGACGCCGCCGTCAAGCGCGCGAATCCGAAGCTCGCCATGGAACTCGGTGCCTACTGCGGGTACAGCGGGCTGCGGATCGCCCGAGCGGCACCGGGTGCCAACGTGTTCTCGATCGAAAAGTCCGGTGCCAACGCCTCGGTGGCCCGCCGCGTGTGGGCACACGCGGGCCTCGGCGATCGCGTCACCTGCATTAACGGCACCGTCGGCGACGGGACGACGCTCGAGGTTCTCGTCAATGATTACGGATTCACCGAGGGCTGTTTGGATTTCGTATTCCTCGACCACTGGAAGGACGTGTACCTGACCGACCTGCAGCGGCTCGTCGACCGGGGCTGGCTGCATCAGGGGACGATCGTGGTCGCCGACAACGTCGGCTTCCCGGGCGCACCCAAGTACCGCACCTACATGAAGGAACAGCAAGGCAAACGGTGGCAGACCATCGAGCACGAAACCCATGTCGAGTATCAGACGCTACTCAAAGACCTGGTTCTGGAGTCGGAGTTCCTCGGCTGAGCCGCGCCTCCGGCACTCCGCCTGGAAGGCGACTGATCCGATACTTCAGTGGCGAATAACTAACCATGCCAAGCGGATCCACCGCTGACCTGACAGACCCCGACTCGAGTCAGACACGCTGTAGGGTGGCGTCGAGGATCACCTTGACGGGCTTGGTGGTGCCCCACCGACTGACCCCGTACTCCTTGGGTGAGACGACCACCGTGGCGTTGTAGCGGGGCGGACCCGCTGTGGTCGACCGTGTCGCCTCGAAGGTGACCGACTGACTGACGTCGCGGATGCGCAGAGTGCCGACAACGTGGATTCCGCTGGGCGTTTCGACAATGGCGGTGCTGCGGAACTCCAGGGTGGGAAACCGTGTTGCCGCAAAGACGTTATCTGCCCGCAGGTGCTCGTCGCGCAGCTTGATGCCGGTATCCACGCTGTCGGTCCATATGGTCGTCGAGATCGTGGACTCGGCAACCGAGGAGCCGACTCTGATCGTCGACTCGTACCGGTCGAACCGGCCATTCACCTTCATACCGAAGGCCGCCTTGGCCTGAAAGCCGACTGACGACGCTGTGGTGTCCAAGGTCCACTCGCCGGCGCTCAATTCATTGCTCACAAAAGCCATTCCACTCCTTCGGTATTACCTGTCCTGTAGTTTTCCTGTTCGGCGTTGAGCGGGACCACCTGGGGCCCAAGCTCTAGCGGCGAAACCCGAGCAGCGCGATCGACGCGTCCACCGCGGGCTCGATAATCTCGCCTACGCTTCGCCCGTCTTCCACCGCGAGCGCGGTCAGTTCGCGAAGGCCGCCCACCAGGATCACCGCCTTCGGGCGGGTCAACGGCGGCAGGCCGGCTTTCGTAAAGCCCGGGCTGCCGCTGAGGTTAACCAGCAGGCTGGTCAGCAGTTGCACGCCGCGACGCTGGAACGGTCGAGCCGCGGCGTCCAGCGACGGTAGCTCGCGGATCCAGCTCAGCGTGATGGCGGGCCGGGACTCGATGTGGCCGACGTAGGCCTCTACGGCCTGACGGATCTGAGTCTGCCAGTCGGCGTCGGGATCGACGGCGTCGCGAATGTTCTCGCCCAGTTTCCCGACGTCGGCATGCAGCAGTTCGAGAAAGCACTGCTCCTTGCTGGGGAACTGATCGTAGAACGTGCGCTTGGACGTGCGGGCATGCCGGACGATGTCGGCCACGGTGCTGGCCCGGTATCCGCGCTCGGTGATCGAGGCGGCGAGCCCGTCGAGCAGCCGCTGCCGGAACGGATCGCCGGCAACGGGGCTAGTCGAAGCCCCGGCCGAAGCCGCATCGTCAGCGACGGTCGTCGCCACAGCGCCTCCTCCCACTGAAAACCCTGGGCGGTTCAACCCTTGCCAGCCCGTGGTACCACACGGTACCGTACCGGAATGAATGTTGGTACGGCGCAGTACCGCAGTGATGGTGGGACGCAGGAACACGGGGCCGAGCAGACACAAAAGCTCCCGACACGCCGCGCGCGCGGGAGCTTTTACGTCTGCTCGGCAAGCAAAACGGTTGGGAGTGCACAGCTATGAGCACCGTCGAAACGCACGCGCCCTCGGCGCCGCCGGCAGTCCGGCTGCCCCCAGCCCCGCGCATCCCAAAAGTCTTTCAGGGCGCGTCATTCGCGATCTCGCGGCGATGGATCGTCCGGCAGATGGCCCGCCGCCACGGCGACGCCTTCATGCTCAACGTCCCGGTCTTTGGCCCCATTGTGGTGGTGGCCAATCCGCAACTGGCCAAACAGATTTTCACCACCAGCCCCGAGGTGCTCGGCAACATCCGACCCAACCTGAGTCGGCTGCTTGGGGCGGGATCGGTGTTCGCGCTCGACGGCGAGGAACACCGACAGCGGCGCCGCCTGTTGGCCCCGCCCTTCCACGGCAAGAGCATCAAGAACTACGAGAACATCATCGAAGAAGAGACGCTGCGCGAGATCGCCGGCTGGCCGGAGGGCGCGACGTTCGCCACGCTGCCGTCGACGATGCGGATCACGCTCAACGCCATCCTGCGCGCGGTCTTCGGGGCCGAAGGCGCCGAGCTCGATCAGCTGCGCGAGATCCTGCCGCCATGGGTCACCTTGGGCTCACGGATGGCGGTTCTGCCGAAACCAAAGCGCACCTTTGGCCGCTATTCCCCGTGGGGACGACTGGCCGAGTGGCGGCGCCGGTACGACGTCATCCTCGACAAGCTCATCGACGCGGAACTGGCCGACCCGGATCTCGAGGCTCGCACCGATGTGCTGGCGCTGATGCTGCGCAGCACCTACGAAGACGGCTCGACCATGTCGCGCAACGACATCGGTGACGAGCTGTTGACCCTGTTGGCGGCCGGACATGAAACCACGGCGGCCACGCTGGGTTGGGCCTTCGAACGGGTGAGCCGGCACCCCGAGGTGCTCGCCGCGTTGGTCGCCGAAGCCGACGCGCAAGGCAACGAACTGCGGCAGGCGACGATCCTCGAGGTTCAGCGCGTCAGAACGGTGATCGATTTCTCCGGCCGTCACGTCTATGCGCCGGTCTACCAACTCGGCGAGTGGGCGATTCCGCGCGGGTCGTCGATCCTCGTCAGCATCGGGCGCCTACACGCCGACCCCGACGTTTTCCCTGACCCGGACCGCTTCGATCCGCAGCGCTTCGTCGGAAGCAAGCCGCCCAGCTTCGCCTGGATCCCGTTCGGCGGTGGCGTGCGGCGCTGCGTGGGTGCGGCCTTCGCGAACATGGAGATGGATATCGTTTTGCGAACGGTGTTGCGCCACTTCACTATCGAGACCACGACAGGCCCGGGGGAGAAGTGGCATTCTCGCGGTGTCGCCTTCACCCCGAAAGACGGCGGGAAGATCGTCGTCCATCGGCGATCCCGCTAGCGGTCGGCGGCGGCCCGTCTCGGCAGTTTCCAGCCCGCCCTGATGAAGTGGCAGGTGTAGCCGTTGGGGTAGTGCTCCAGGTAGTCCTGGTGCTCGGGTTCGGCTTCCCAGAAGTCACCGGCGGGGCTGACTTCGGTCACCACCTTGCCCGGCCACAGACCTGAGGCCTCGACGTCGGCGATCGTGTCCAGTGCAACCTGCTTCTGATCCTCGTCGAGGTAGAAGATCGCGGAGCGGTAGCTGGCACCGATGTCGTTGCCCTGCCGGTTCTTGGTGGTCGGGTCGTGGATCTGGAAAAAGAACTCCAGCAGCGCACGGAAGTCGGTGCGTGCCGGGTCGTAGGTGATCTCGATGGCTTCGGCGTGTGTTCCGTGATTGCGGTACGTCGCGTTAGGGACACTTTGGTCGCCGGTGTAGCCGACCCTGGTGGAGATGACCCCGGGCTGCTTGCGGATCAGGTCCTGCATGCCCCAAAAGCAGCCGCCGGCCAATATTGCCTTGCTGTAGTCCGTCATCTTCTCGATTATCCACTTGCTCGACAAACCGCAATAGAACGTGTTCTAGTTTCTTGCGTGAAGCAGGTTTTTGCCCGCGACGAACTCGCCGCCGCGTTCGAGAGTTTCGAGCAGACCGTGGCCCACGCGGCCGAGACCAAGAACTGGGACGACTGGGTGCAGCAATACACCCCGGACGTCGATTACATCGAGCACGCGGCCGGCACCATGAAGGGCCGCGACCAGGTACTCACCTGGATCCGCAAGACGATGACGACCTTCCCGGGAAGCCACATGACGGCCTTTCCGTCGCTGTGGTCGGTCATCGACGAGCCAACCGCGCGGATCATCTGCGAACTGGACAACCCAATGGTCGACCCCGGCGACGGCACCATCATCAGCGCGACCAACATCTCGATCGTCACCTACGCCGGCGACGGTCAGTGGTGCCGGCAAGAAGACATCTACAACCCGCTGCGCTTTCTGCGGGCGGGAATCAAGTGGTGCAAAAAAGCGGAGGCGCTGGGCACGCTCGACGACGACGCCGCTCGCTGGATGCTCCATGTCGGAGGAACTTTTGGAGGAACACAGTGAGCGCTCCCAAGCTGGTCATCGGTGCCAACGGCTTTTTGGGTTCGCATGTCACCCGCCAACTCGTCGCCGCGGGCGCCGACGTGCGCGCCATGGTGCGCGGAGGCGCGAACACCCGCAGCATCGACGATCTGAACGTCACCCGATTTCACGGTGACGTCTTCGACACCGCCACCGTGCGCGAGGCGATGGACAGCTGCGACCAGGTGTACTACTGCGTGGTCGACACCCGCGCGTGGCTGCAAGACCCGTCGCCACTGTTTCGCACCAACGTCGAGGGACTACGCAATGTCCTGAATGTCGCCGTGGAAGAACCCATTGCCGGCACGCTGAAGCGGTTCGTGTTCACCAGCAGCTATGCCACCGTCGGCCGTCGGCACGGCCACGTGGCAACCGAGGACGACCAGATCGACCGTCGCGGCCTCACCCCGTATGTGGAGTCGAGGGTCCAGGCCGAGGACATGGTGTTGCGGTATGCGGCCGAAGCGGGCCTGCCCGCCGTCGCCATGTGCGTCTCGACAACCTACGGCAGCGGCGATTGGGGCCGCACCCCGCACGGCGCATTCATCGCGGGCGCGGTCTTCGGCAAGCTGCCGTTCCTGATGAACGGCATCCAGTTGGAGGTCGTCGGCGTCGACGACGCGGCGAGGGCGCTACTGCTGGCCGCCGAGAAGGGCCGCGACGGCGAGCGCTACCTGATTTCCGAGCGGATGATCCCGCTGAAAGACGTCGTCAAGATCGCGGCCGACGAGGCCGGAGTGCCGGCGCCACGGCGTTCGATATCGGTGCCGGTGCTCTACGGCCTGGGCGCGATGGGCAGTCTGAGAGCCCGGTTGACGGGTAAAGATGCCGAACTGAGCACGGCGTCGGTACGGATGATGCGTGCCGAAGCCCATGTCGACCACAGCAAGGCCACCCGTGAATTAGGTTGGGAACCAAGGCCGGTCGAAGATTCCATCCGCGAGGCCGCGCGTTTCTGGGCCAACCTGAAAACCGCGAAACGCGCCAGCAAGGCCGCTCCCGCTGATCAGTGACTGAGTCGTCAGCCGCGGTCGGCGACGCCTCTCGGCACCAGCTTCTCCGCGTGTCCTGTGTAGCTAGAGTGGAATTTGTTACATAGTGTGACACATGGTGAATGTGTGGTGCCACCGCACTGAAACACGTCACCCTGTGCCTCGTAGGGACTCTCGCGCATTGTGGGCGAGGCAGCGGTGACGACAGCGACGCCGGCCGGGCTCGCCGGTTACATTCGCGACCAACTCGAGCCGCCGTTGGCGACAGTGGGCGGTTTCGCCCGGATGTGCATGCTGGCCGGAAAAGCGTTGCTCCGTCGGCCATTTCACTGGGGCGAATTCATCTTCCAAACGTGGTTCATCACCCGCGTCGCATTGCTGCCCACGATCGCCGTCTCGATACCGCTGACAGTCCTGATCGTCTTCACGCTCAATACCCTGCTCGCCGCGTTCGGCGCCGCCGACATCTCGGGCGCAGGCGCCGCCTTGGGAGCGGTCACTCAACTCGGGCCACTGACCACCGTGTTGGTGGTCGCCGGCGCCGGGTCTACGGCCATCTGCGCCGATTTGGGTGCACGCACCATCCGCGAAGAGATCGATGCGATGGAAGTGCTTGGCATCGATCCCATCCACCGACTGGTGGTTCCCCGGGTGATGGCCGCGACGGTCGTCGCGACGCTGCTCAACGGAACCGTCATCACGATCGGTCTGGTCGGTGGCTTCCTGTTCGGCGTCGGCCTGCAAAACGTCTCGGGCGGTGCGTATCTCGCCACACTGACCCTGGTCACCGGCCTACCGGAGGTGATCATCGCGAC
>Ga0302326_10028160_pt1 | contig 11315 bp, 7 predicted proteins | sample Palsa_T0_3_FD_202264 | JGI IMG/M metagenome (GOLD analysis project Ga0302326, IMG submission 202264) | Peat permafrost microbial communities from Stordalen Mire near Abisko, Sweden - Palsa_T0_3 | ecosystem: Environmental > Terrestrial > Soil > Palsa > Peat permafrost | place: Sweden: Abisko...
ATAAAGGACGTGCATACGTTCTTCAGGCCTGGGTTGGTGCTGGTGGACGGGAAATTTCTTTCCGGCGCGGGTTTGCTGGTGGGCTCGGATGGACGCGTCGTCGGCGTTTCTCAGGGGGTAGACGACACCGCGCAAATCGTCGATTTGCCGGGCAGGGCGCTGCTGCCGGGGTTAGTGAACGCGCACTCGCACAGCTTTCAGCGGCTGATTCGCGGGCGGTCGGAGACGCGGATCTTGAATGGCGGAAATTTCTGGTCCTGGCGGGATGCGATGTATGCGGCGGCGGCGGGTCTTTCGCCGGAGGATGTTTACGACGTGGCGCGGATGGCGTTTCTGGAGATGGTGCTGGCCGGGATCACCACGGTCGGGGAGTTCCACTACGTCCATCGCAAGCCCGATGGACGTGCATATGCAGACGGCAATGAGCTGGCGCATCGCGTTGTCGCGGCGGCGAAGAGTGTCGGTTTGCGGATTGCGCTGTTGCGCGTCGCCTATTTTCGGGCCGGGTATGAACTGGCTGCGGACCCGGGGCAACTGCGGTTTATCGAGTCTCCGGACGAGTATCTGGCTAACTGCGCGACGCTGCATGAGCAGTTGGCAGGTGGTGCGCAGGCGTGGATGGGCGTGGCGCCGCACAGTGTGCGGGCGGTTCCTTTGGCAGATCTCGAGGAAATTGCGGAGTGGTCAGAGGAGCGCAAGCTGCCGCTGCACATTCATACGGCCGAGCAGCGAGCGGAGCTCGAGGCGTGTCAGGCGGAGTATGGGACCACTCCGGTGGCGCTGCTGGCGGGGAGCGGCATCTTGTCGGCGCTGACGACGCTGGTCCACGCGGTGCATGTCAGCGATGATGAGCTGGATGTGATCGCTGCAGGGGGAGCGATGATTTGCGCGTGTCCAACGACGGAGCGCAATCTCGGTGACGGAATTGTGCGTGCGCGCGATGCTGCGGAGCGCGGGATACGATTCTCATTTGGCAGCGACAGCCAGACACAGATCGATATTCTGGAAGACGCGCGGGCGCTCGAATATCACTTGCGATTGCAGACTGAGCGGCGATTGCTGCTGGATCAGATCGACGGAAAAGAATTAGCGGCGCGCCTTTTTGCTTATGCGTCGCGCGGCGGCGCAGAATCGTTGCGAGCCGGGAGCGGCAATCTTGCAGCGGGGGAATGGGCAGATTTTTTCACCGTGGATTTGCATGATCCCGTGGTGGCCGGGGTTGCGCCGGAGCATTTGTTAGCCGCGATTGTCTTCACGTTGCAGCGCTCCGGTATTCGAGACGTTGTTGTGCGGGGTCAGCAGGTGGTGCGCGAGGGGGTGCACGCCGAGCAGGAAGAGATTGTCCGCCGGTACGAAGCGGTGTCGCAGCGCGTTTGGGCGAAGAATCGAAGGAGATGAAGTCATGAGTACGATGTTGGCGGGGCCGATGGTGGTGCGTGCGGGGCGCGGAACGAAGCTGCGCTGCAAGGGTTGGCAGCAGGAGGCGGCGCTGCGCTGCCTGATGAATAATCTCGATCCCGATGTCGCGGAGGCGCCGGAAAAACTTGTCGTCTACGGTGGCATTGGCAAGGCGGCGCGCAACTGGGAGTGCTTCCACGCAATTGTGCACGAATTGGAACAATTAGAAGACGACGAATCGCTGCTGGTGCAATCCGGTAAGCCGGTCGCGGTGTTTCCAACGCATCCCGATGCGCCGCGGGTGCTGATTGCAAATTCGAATCTCGTTGGACAGTGGGCAAACTGGGATGAATTTCATCGCCTGGATAAAGCCGGGCTGATGATGTACGGGCAGATGACGGCGGGGAGTTGGATTTACATCGGCACGCAGGGAATTGTGCAGGGCACGTTCCAGACATTTTCCGCGATGGCGGATCGGCATTTTGGTGGCAGTCTGCGCGGGAAGCTGGTGGTGAGCGGCGGCCTGGGTGGCATGGGTGGAGCGCAGCCGCTTGCCGTCACCATGAATGACGGTGTGTTTCTCGGCATTGATGTCGATCGGTCGCGGATTGAGAAGCGTTTGCAGCAGGGCTACTGCGACGTTCTCGCGGAAAATTTGGATGACGCGCTGCGGCAGTGTGCGGAGGCGCAGCGCGAGGGCAAAGCGTTGTCGGTCGGTGTGGTGGGAAATTGCGCGCAGATGCTGCCGGAGCTGGTGCGTCGCGGAGTCGCGATGGATGCGGTGACCGATCAGACGAGTGCGCATGATCCGCTGAATGGATATGTGCCGGCGGGCTATTCGCTGGAGCAGGCGGCGGAGTTGCGGCGCACCGACCCGGTGGAGTATGTAAAGCTGTCGATGGCGTCGATGGCGACGCACGTGGAAGCGATGCTCGATTTGCAGCGGCGCGGCGTGGTCGCGTTTGATTACGGTAACAACATTCGGCGGCGCGCGCTGGATGCCGGATGCAAAGACGCGTTCGAGATTCCGGGATTCGTGCCGGAGTATATTCGGCCGCTGTTTTGCGAAGGCTCGGGGCCATTTCGGTGGGTTGCGCTGTCTGGCGACGAGGCAGACATTGCGCGGACCGACGCGCTGGCGCTGGAATTATTTCCAGACAACAAAGTGCTGACGCGTTGGATGGGGCTCGCGAAAAAACATGTTCACTTCCAAGGGCTGCCGGCGCGAATTTGCTGGCTGGGATACGGCGAGCGCGCGAAGATGGCGGTGGCGATGAATGATCTGGTGAAGCGCGGTGAAGTGAAGGCGCCGCTGGCGCTGGGTCGCGATCACCTGGACACGGGGTCGGTGGCGTCGCCTTATCGCGAGACCGAGGCCATGATGGATGGATCGGATGCGGTGGCGGATTGGCCGATTCTGAATGCGCTGATGAATGTGGCCAGCGGCGCGAGCTGGGTTTCGTTTCATCACGGCGGCGGCGTGGGCATGGGATATTCGCTGCATGCCGGGCAGGTGACGGTGGCGGACGGTACGCCGGCTGCAGAGGCGCGGCTGGAGCGGGTGCTGAACAATGATCCCGGGCTGGGTGTGGCGCGGCATGCGGACGCGGGCTATGACATTGCGAAAGAGACGGCGCGGACGCGCGGGATTCGGATCCCGATGCAAGGCAAATGAGCGGGTCTGCGTTGGTGGCGAGCGAAGTCGCAGTGGTGAACTGCGGGCAGATGGTGACGCTCGCGGGTGCTCCTGGTCCGCGAAGTGGCACGGCGATGGGCGAGTTGGGAATTGTTTCGCAGGGCGCGATGCTGGTGCGCGATGGCCGCGTTGCCGCGGTCGGGAGTTATGCGGAGATCAAGCCGCTGCTGACGGCGAAGACTCGAGTGATCGACGCGGCAGGTCACGTAGTCACGCCGGGATTTGTGGATGCGCATACGCATTTAGTGTTCGGCGGAAATCGGGCGGATGAGTTTGAGAGGCGGATCGCCGGGGCGACGTACCAGGAGATCGCGGCGGCAGGGGGCGGGATTCAGGCCACCGTTGCGAAGACGCGGGCGGCGTCGGAAGACTCATTACAGGCCAGCGCGCGGACGCGGCTGGGATGGATGGTGCGCAGTGGGACGACAACACTGGAGGCGAAGTCTGGCTATGGGTTGTCGCTGAAGGACGAGTTGAAGACGCTCGAAGTGTTGCGGCGTCTGGATGAAGAGGGCCCGCAGCAGATTGTGTCCACCGTGCTGGCGGCGCATACGGTGCCGGCGGAGTATCGGGAGCGGCGCGCCGCGTATTTGTCACTGGTCATCCAACAAATTCTCCCGGCTGTCGCTGAAGGGAAGCTTGCGCGGTACTGCGATGCATTCTGCGATGAGCATGCGTTCACGCTGGCGGAGACTCGAGCGGTATTTGCGCGGGCGCAGGAGTTGGGCTTCGGGCTGCGGATTCATGCCGAACAATTCCACGCCGACGGGGGAGCGCTGCTGGCGGCGGAATTCGGTGCGGTGACGGCGGACCATCTGGAGTCGACGCTGCCGGAAAGTTTTCCCGCGCTGTGGGTGGCGGCGGTGCAGCCGGTGCTGTTGCCCGCGTCGGTATTCTGTATCGGTCACACGCGCTATCCTGATGCGCGGGGGATGATTGCGGCGGGACTGGCGCCGGTGCTGGCGACGGATTTCAATCCCGGATCCTCGCCGACAACTTCGCTGCCGTTCGTCATGTCGCTGGCGTGTGTGTGGATGCGGATGTCGCCGGCTGAGGCGCTGACTGCGGTGACGATGAATGCCGCGTGCAGTCTGGGTCTGGAGCGCGAGATTGGGTCGCTCGAAGTGGGGAAGCGTGCGGACTTTTTGATCCACGAATTCGAGGACTATCGCGAGATTGCTTACTTTGTCGCCGCTGCGGCGAAGCCCCGTGTCTTTATCCGAGGCGAAGAGGCTATATAAGGTTGCCTGGGGGTGTCCCGCTGGACGAGGCCCAAGATGGGCTGGAAATATTCGCAGGCCGCTGATTTGTTTTCCCGATAGCTACTGGGATCGCGAGAATTGACGATATGGAACGTATGCCCGCGGTTGCGACAGTGAAGGAGGGCGAGTTTCCGATGATTCGTTCTCGAAAAGATCTGGCTAGGTATCGCGCCGAAGATCTGGCCGCACATAAGCTTTCGCGTTGGCGATGGTCGGATCGGTTTCGCTATCCCATCGTTGCGTATCAGCGGCGTCTTCGCCATACCGAATGGGTTTCAAACCGCAAACGTGCGGGACGCTTGTGGAGGATGTATCGGATGTACTGCCGGTGGCGGTTGTCGGCGGCCGGAATGAAGATGGGATTGGATATTCCGCCTAACGTGTTTGGGCCGGGGCTGTCGGTGCGTTATGGGACGATCGTGGTGCATCCCGAATGCCGCGTTGGCGCGCGGTGCCGCATCCACTCTGGCGTTTGCCTTGGAGTGAAGGACGGGAAGGTGCCGCTGCTCGGCGACGACTGCTATCTCGGGCCGGGCGCCAAGGTTTACGGCGGAGTTGTGTTGGGGAACAAGACCAAGGTTGGGCCGAATGCGGTGGTCAACAAGTCTTATCCGGCGGGTGGGGCGATACTCGTGGCGCCAAAGCATCAAGCGGCGATCCCCGTGGTCCGGGAGGAATAGACTAGCCGCCGCCGGGACGATTTCGCTGCGATGCGATTCGCGCGCGTTGGCTGCTCTGATGCCAGGAATCGATGTCAATGAAAAGAGCCCTGACTTAGCGTCAGGGCTCTTTTTTGTACTGAAGTTTGGTGAATCGCGTCCCTAGTTGCTGAGCAGCGCTGCTCCTTCGGATTTGACTTCGCCTTCGCCGCCAACCGGGCGGTAGAAGAGCTTGTTGACGTCGAGGTAGATTTCGAGAAACGCTGGCCGCTCGACGAATTGCCCGGCGATGAGCGCTTCGGAGAGCGGGTCTTCGATGTAGCGTTGCAGGGCGCGGCGCAATGGTCTTGCACCGTAACTGCGGTCGCCGACCGTTTGCTCTAGGATCCACTTCTTCGCATCTTCGGTGACGGAGATGGTGATCGACTTCTGCGCCAGGTTTGCGTTGAGCTGCTGAACGAGCAGTTCGACGATCTGGATCAGGTCGCCATCGGAGAGCGCCTGGAAGATGATGATTTCGTCGAGGCGGTTGAGAAACTCGGGATTGAAAGTCCGCTTGACTTCATTCTTGACGAGCTCTTCGACCTTCTCGGAGACCATTTCATCATTGCCGGACTGAAAGCCTAGGCCCTGCCGTTTTTGCAGGTGCCGGGCGCCGATGTTCGACGTCATGATGATGATGGAGTTCTTGAAATCGACCGTGTTGCCGAGACCGTCGGTCAGCTGACCGTCTTCGAAAACCTGCAGCAGGATGTTGAAGACATCCGGATGCGCCTTTTCGATTTCGTCGAGCAGGACGACGGAGTACGGGGAGCGCTTGACGCGCTCGGTGAGCTGGCCTCCCTCCTCGTAGCCGACGTAGCCCGGAGGCGAGCCGATGAGTTTGGAGACGGAGTGCTTCTCCATGAACTCGGACATGTCGAAGCGGATGAGCGATTTCTCGCTGCCGAAGAGGAACTGCGCGAGGGTGCGCGCCATTTCCGTTTTGCCGACGCCAGTTGGTCCGAGAAAAAGGAAGGAGCCGATGGGGCGGTTGGGTGATTTCAATCCGGCGCGCGAGCGGCGGATTGCGCGGGCCAGGGCGGAGATTGCTTTCTCTTGCGAGATGACGCGCTTGTGCAGCTCCTCTTCGACGCGGAGCAGTTTCTGCGTCTCTTCTTCCTTGAGCGACATGACGGGGACGCCGGTCCAGCGGGAGACGACATCCTCAATGTCCTCGCGGGTGACGATGCCGGCCGAAGAATCGTCGAGGTGATATTTCTCGCGAAGGGCGCGCAAGTTTTCACGCTCCTTGCGCTCCTCGTCGGAGTAGAACCGCGCCTTTTCAAATTCATGGTTCGCGATGGCGTTTTCCATCCGATTGACGATGAACTTGATGCGCTTCTGGACTTCGGTGATCTCTTCGGGCAACGAAGTCTGGCGCAGCTTGACGCGGGCGCCGGCTTCGTCGATCAGATCGATTGCCTTATCGGGCAGGAAGCGGTCCGGGATGTAGCGATTGGAATGCGAGACCGAGAAAGTGACGGCGTCGTCGGTATAGCTGACGGCGTGAAACTTCTCGTAGCGCTCCTTGATGCCCATGATGATCTTGATGGCGTCTTCTTCATTCGGCGGCGGAACTTTGACCGCTTGAAAACGCCGTTCGAGGGAGCGGTCTTTCTCGATAGACTTGCGATATTCGCCGGGCGTGGTGGCGCCGATGCACTGGATTTCGCCGCGTGACAGGGCTGGCTTGAGAATGTTGGCGGCATCGAGCGAGCCTTCTGCCGAGCCGGCGCCGACCAGGGTGTGCAGCTCATCGATGAAGATGATGCAGTTCTGATTTTCCATCAGCTCTTTCATGATGGTCTTGAGGCGCTCCTCAAACTGGCCGCGGTATTTCGTGCCGGCGACGATGAGCGAGAGATCGAGTGCGAGGACGCGCTTGTCCGCCAGGAAACTGGGGACTTCGCCGTCGGTGATGCGCTGGGCGAGGCCTTCGACGATGGCAGTTTTGCCGACGCCGGGCTCGCCGATGAGCACGGGATTATTTTTCGTGCGGCGGCAGAGAATCTGGACGACGCGCTCAACTTCGGAGTCGCGGCCGACCAGCGGGTCGAGCTGATTGTCTTGGGCAGCCTGGGTGAGGTCGCGGGAAAACTCCGCGAGCAAACTGGATTCGCGATTGCGCTGCTGCGGCTGGGCTTTTTCCTGCGTGCTGCGGGCCAGCTCTTCGCGAATGGCGGAGAGACGGAGGCCGCGTTCGTGCAGAATTTCTGCAGCGAAGCATTTATCTTCGCGCAGGAGCCCGAGCAAGAGATGTTCGGTGCCGATGTGTTTGTGGGAGAGGCGCTCGGCCTCTTCCGCGGCGTAGGCAAGGACACGCTTGCACTCGTTGGACAGCGGCAGGTCGACCGAGGTCGAGCCTTTCTCGCGGATGGTGGTGTGTCCTTCAATCTGCTTACGGATGGAATCCACCGAGGCATGAGAGCGCAGGAAGCGATTGGTCAGGGCTTTGTCTTCGCGAAGCAGCCCTAGCAGCAGGTGCTCGGTCTCAATGTAAGGTGAGCCGAACTGGCTGGCTTCGTAGCGCGCGAAGAAGATAACGCGCCGGGCCTTTTCTGTGTAGCGTTCAAACATAGATCCCCTTTGGTTAGGCCTGCGTGAATGCTTGCGCTCCGCGATGGATTGCGGAAGGCTCCTCCTCTAACAAGCGCCCGGACTGCAGGCGCAAAATTCGGGTACATCGCCGGGCAAATCCCTCGTTGTGGGTGACCAGCAGCGAGGTGAGCCCGTGCGATGCGTGAAGTCTCTCTATCAGGTTAAACACATTCTCCGCCGTTTGGTTGTCCAGGTCGCCGGTGGGTTCATCCGCCAGCAAGAGGCGGGGCCGGGTGACAAGGGCGCGGGCCAGGGCAACGCGTTGTTGTTCGCCGCCGGAGAGTTCGCCGGCGCGGTGGCTGGCGCGGTGACCGAGCTCAACTTGATCGAGCCAGTAGGACGCTTCTTTGAGCGCCTTGTAGCGATCCAGGTCGCGAGCCAGCAGCGGCATTGCGACATTTTCGAGCGCCGAAAACTCCGGCAGCAGGTAGTGAAATTGCCAGACGTAGCCGAGCTGGCGATTGCGAAAATCTGCCGCGCGGTCGGCGTTGAGGGTGGCGAGATTGACGTCGTCAAACCAGACTTCGCCGCTGGTTGGAATGTCGAGTGCTCCGAGCAAATGGAGCAGGGTACTTTTTCCGGCTCCGGACTGGCCGACTACTGCGACCATTTCTCCGGGCTGGATTTGAAAATAGAGGCCATCAAAGAGGCGGATGGTTCCGTGCGGAGCCGCAAATTCCTTAGACAGGCCATGAACGCGCAACAACGGAGACACAGGGTATAGATGATCCGGAGGCGTCGCAGGACTCAGACCCGGCCTTTCCTGGGCTTTGGACAAAGCGTCTGGCCCGGAAACAGCTATGGCAGGCTCCTCATGGGCTAGATGTATCACCATCGCAGACGAGATGGAAGCCCCTTTTTACTCATAGCGTAACGCTTCAGCGGGATGGATATTGGCGGCGGCGCGAGAGGGGTAAATGGTCGCTAATAGCGAGACTGCAAGGGCAACCGCGGCGACAACTATCCCGTCGACCAGGCGCGGGGCGAAGGGAAGTGTATCCAACGAGTAAACCTCGGCGGACATGTGGATAAAGTGGAAGTGACCGCCGGCCCAGGCGAGTCCGTAGCCGAGCGCCAAGCCGAGCGCGGTGCCGATGACGCTGACCAGCAGACCTTGCAGCATGAAGACGCGGCGAATCTGCTGGCGGCGGACGCCCATCGCCATGAGGACGGCGATGTCGCGGGTCTTCTCCATGACCATCATGGTCAGCGAGGTAAGTATGTTCAGCGCGGCGACCAGGACGATCAAGGCGAGGACGATGAAGGTGACGATCTGCTCCAGTTTGAGGGCGCGGAAGAGTTCTCGGTTTTGCTGCATCCACGTCGTTGTGCTGAAGCCGTTGCCGGCGGCTTGCTCGAGTTGGGTGGCGATGGTGTCGGCGGCGTTGAGGTCGTCCACTTTGAAGGCGATGACGGAGACGACGTCGGGCTCACCGAAGAGGCGCTGCGCGTCCTCAAGCCGGGTGAAGGCCCAGGCGCTGTCGTATTCATAAAAACCGGAGTGGATGATGCCGGCGACCTGGAAGCGCTGGTACTTTGGCAGGATGCCGACGGGAGTGAGTTCACCTTGCGGGCTGGTGACCAGAACGATGGATCCGACGGTCGCGCCGAGCGATTCGGCCAAATCTTTTCCAAGCAAGATGGGCGGCAGTGCCGGTTGAGTTGGCGCGCTGAGTGGAGCGGCGGTGCCTTCGCTGACGAAGCGGAGGATGTCGCTGACGCGCTCTTCCTGGTCCGGCAGAACGCCTTTGACGAGCGCGCCGCCGGCGCGCGCTCCGCGAGAGATGAGGGCCTGCCCGTAGAGTGCGGGAGCGGCTGCGGTGACGCGCGGCTGCGTCGCGAGGCGGCTTGTCAGGGGGCGCCAATTATGGATGCCGTCCCCTTGCGTGCGCATCAGTTCGATATGCGAGGTGGCGCCGAGCAGGCGCTGCTGCAGGTCCCGGCGCATGCCGTTTGTGATGGCGAGAGCGACGATGAGGGCGGCGACGCCGGCGGTGATGCCGAGCACCGAGAAAGCTGTGATGAAGCCGACGAGAGCCTGGCGGCGCTTGGCGCGAAGGTAGCGGGCGGCAATAAATAGTTCAAAACGCAAGGCTCGCGCCAGCATAGCATCGCGCTTGCGAGGGATTAAAATGCGTTTCAGCGGGCTGGGACGGATTCAGCCGGAAGGCGAGAAAATTAGGTAGACTCGCTGGGCTGGCGATTCGTTCCGCAGCCGGGGTTGATGTCGAGGAGTTGTCATCCATGTCGTATTCGTTGATGTGCCGTCGCGTTGCTTCCATCTTTCTCGCAAGTTTGTTGAGTGCGCCGATTGCGTTGTATGGCCAGCAGGGTTCGACCCAGCCGCCGCCTGCCGACCCACCGCAGCAAAGCGGTCAAGCGCCGGCGGCTGGACAGGAGACGCAGACGCCGGAAGCGGGCGGCCCTGGCGGGGATACTGGCGCAGTTGCGCTGCCGAAGAAGAGCACGAAGGAGGCGCCGCCGCCTCCGGCCGCGCCGAAGGTGACGAACCCCGCCGACATCGGCAACTACTCCATCCGTGTCGATGTGCCGCTGGTCAACGTCGACGTTGGCGTGGTGCTGGAAAAAACGCGCCAGTTTGTGCCCAGTCTTCAGGAAGGAAACTTCCGCGTCTTTGAAGATGGAGTCGAGCAGAAGATCAGCGGCTTCCAGCAGATCAAGCAGCCGATCACGGCGGTGATGTTGCTGGAATTTGCGTCGGTAAATTACGCGTTCGTCTACGACATGCGCGTGGCGGCGGATGCGTTCGCGCGGCAGCTAAAACCGGAAGACTACATCGCGGTCATGACGTATGACCTGCACACGCACATCGTGACGGACTTTACCCAGGACAAGCGTCGCGTCTATGAGTCGCTGAACACGCTGACGATTCCGACATTCAGCGATCGCAACATGTTCGACGCGCTGTACGAGACGCTGGACCGGATGAACGCGATCGAGGGACGCAAATACGTCATCCTGATTGGCAGCGGGCGGGACACCTTCAGCAAAGTCAATCTCGACAAGATTTTGAAGAAGGTGAAAGCGACGCCCGATGTGACGATTTTTACTATCAGCACAGGGCAGATGGCGCGAGAACAAGCTGATGCCAGGGGCATGGGAGGGACGCGGACTTCGATGCGCGATCTCGATTATGCACAGGCCGACAATGAGATGCGCACCTTTGCTTCGCTGACCGGTGGACAATGGTACAACCCGATGTTTGTCGGGGCGATGCCGGAAATTTTCAAGGCGATCAACGATTCGATTCGCAGCGCGTATGTGCTGAGCTATCATCCGACAAACGCGAAGATGGACGGCAGCTATCGCAAGCTGAAAGTCGAAGTAGTAGACAACGAAGGCAAGCCGCTGCGCATTGAAGACGAAAAGCACAAGCAGCAGAAGTATGACGTCATCGCGCGCGAGGGCTACAAATCCAAGCAGACAGTGGATTAATTCGAGCGACTAGCTGGCGATGATTTTCGCGATGGCGAAGAGCGCGATGCCGGCGAAGAAGACGAGCGCCATGCGGATGCCGGGCTCGCGATTGACCTCGGGGACGAGGTCGGTGGCGGCGACGTAAAAGGCGACGCCGGCCGAGATGGGCAGTCCGAAGCGGACCAGCGAAGGAAAGATGCTGAGCGCGATGACGCCGAGCAC
>Ga0302326_10028161_pt1 | contig 11315 bp, 22 predicted proteins | sample Palsa_T0_3_FD_202264 | JGI IMG/M metagenome (GOLD analysis project Ga0302326, IMG submission 202264) | Peat permafrost microbial communities from Stordalen Mire near Abisko, Sweden - Palsa_T0_3 | ecosystem: Environmental > Terrestrial > Soil > Palsa > Peat permafrost | place: Sweden: Abisko...
GTCGTGCATTGCCAGACGGAGCGGATGGCCCATCGGGTCAGGCAGCAACTGGCCGAGCGCCTTGTGGCGTGTGGCTTGGAACTGCATCCTGACAAGACCCGGATTGTCTACTGCAAAGACGACTACCGTCGCGCCGACTATCCGGTCACGCAGTTCACCTTCCTTGGCTTCACGTTCCGACCAAGGACGGCCCGATCAAAGGCTGGGCAGCACTTTACGGGATTCCAGCCTGCCGTAAGCCGCGAGGCGCTGAAGCGCATGCGTCAGCAGATCCGCAGCTGGCATCTTCCACGTCAAACACCGGGTACACTGACGGAGTTCTCGGAGCACTATGGGGCGATGCTGCGGGGCTGGTGGAACTACTACGGTAGCTTCTATCCCTCGGCGGTGTCGCCGGTGTTCAGGCACTTTGATCGGGCGCTCGCCCTCTGGGCCCGCCGGAAATACAAGAGCCTAGCCGGCCACAAGCGCTGGGCCCGTGCATGGTTGCTCCAGCACGCCCACCGGGAGCCGCATCGGTTCGTACACTGGCGCGCTTGGTTTGCAAGCTACCGGACACTGGGAGCCGTGTGAGGCCAGAGTCTCAAGCACGGTTCTGCGAGCGGCCGCGGGGGAAGCTCCCGCGGCCTACTCACCAAGGATCTGGATCTACAAACTGGCGCCATCATATGAATAACGCTAACCGTATAGTGAAGGGGTCGTGGACGCATATTCGACGCCTGTCATTACTCATTGTGTTGGCGGTTGTATCGACCGCATGCATTGAGGATGCGAACGCGATGAACGCCCGGGACTACTTTACATCGCCCGTGGAGCTGGCTCTCATTGATGCGGCGGGTGCGGCCGATATCCGCAAGCTGGAACGACTGGTCGCGCAAGGAGCGGACGTGAACGCTCGGGGGCGAGACGGCATGACGCCGGCTTTGTGGGCTCTCGCTCATCAGTCCAAGAACGGGCTAGCGTTTCTGTTGGAGCATGGAGCGGATCCGAACAAGCAACTCACTTCTGACGGCTCCTCGGCGATGTCGCTTTCGGCGGCAGCGGCCGATAGCTGGTACCTTCGCGAGATCATCGACCACGGCGGCAACGTCAATCTGTGGAATCCCGTCAGGTGCCAGACTCCCATATTTGATGCCATGGGGGCATTGCGTGATGAGAACGTGCGCTTGCTGATAGCGTCGCACGCGAATCTGAACGCCTTAGATAAAGTTGGCTTTACGCCTGCTATCGGGGCCGCGGTGCAATGGCGTTTCGACTGGGTTTATGTGCTACTGCAGGCTGGAGCAGATCCGGCCATGCAGACGCCGGGCGGCGCAACACTTCTAACCTTCGTCAGGCGGGTACCCATAGTTCCAGCCAACCCGAACTATATCTGGAAGCTGAAAGTGGTTGAGTGGTTGAAAGAGCGAGGACTCGATGTCGAGCATGGGCGATAGCGATACTGACGGCGATCGGCCCTTGCTTCACAACGGACCTTCTCTATTCTGGCCGAAATCGGGCGGGTTTCACGACATCAACGATGTGAACGCGAACCAAATCTTATGGGAATGATGCCGCCGCCGAACGTAAGCGACACACCTCGGCTCACCTCCGAGTCTGTGCAGGAGGTGTGCGGTGTGCTGTCCCTGCCGGTAGGAGATCTGGCGCGGTCCAATTTATGAAATACCCGCGCACTTTTAACGTGCTATGGATTGTCCTCGTAGTGCTGTGGAGTGGCGGTTTACTCGAATTGAGGTCGTTGGTTCTATCGAAACAATGGGGCTCCATCCCCGGCCCGGGCTTGATGACGGTATCTGTTGGCAGCCAGCAATTCTTGGTTCCAACATTGATCGGCTATGCATATATCCTTACCAGCGTCGGACTTATGTTTTTTGGTCTGCTATTCCTCGTGATAATTCAAAATAGAAAAAAGTAGTTGTCTCTCAGCGGCTTCATGTAGGTGGCGTTGACCAACCCCGGGAATCTCGAGCCGATGGTCTCGTGGGTCATGCAGCGGGCTCCTGCTGCATAATGCAACGTAGTTTCCGATCGCCACTTTCGCTGCGGTTGCCTGGACACACGGGTACAGCTTCTGTGGCGCTGCTGGATTTTCTGTGCTTTGGCCGAGAATGGCACTGTTTAGCTTAGCTGACCAGTCGGTTCTGCAGACCCATCAATGCTGTCTCTTGCACGTCCGCACACGTAGGAATATATTGTATTGCAAGTGCGATGCAACGAGGTGCCAAATGGCCGGAGCAAAGTCCCGAACGATGCCGCCGCTGCGGGTGTCCGAACAGCTACGTGCCGACGCCGAAAGCGTACTGGCCCCGGGTGAAACATTGTCGGCGTTTCTAATGGATGCAGTTTCTCGGTCCATCGATTTCCGTAAATCTCAGAAGGAATTCCTCGCCCGCGGCATGGCGAGTGCCGAGCGTGCGCGCGCTGTCGGTGGCTATGTTCCCGCAGACAAAGTGATTGCGGGATTGCGTAAGCGCCTTGTCAGTGCCCAGCGCGCGCGGAAGTGAACTACAAGGTCCGCCTCACGACGGAGGCCGTACAGGACCTCGACCGCCTTTATAACTTCCTGTTGGAGAAAGACCTGGATGCGGGAGCCCGCGCTCTCGCGGCGATTGAGCGCGCCGTCGCGCTGCTTGCCTACTCCCCGTTCTCCTGCCGAAAGGCGTTAATGCAGACAAACCCGCGTTGGCGGGAGCTGTTGATCCCTTTCGGACACTCCGGCTACGTTGCGCTTTTCGAGATTGAAGATCGGACTATAACTGTGACGGCCGTACGCCATCAGCGCGAAGAGGACTATCATTAGCATTGTGGGAGCGTAAGCGTGACCACGCCCATCTATGGCCGAGAATGGCCAAGTTTGGCCTCATCCGGAGACCCAACATTAGACGCCGGGAAGCAACCTCAATCGCCAGCTTTTTAGTCTCTGAATTCCTGCATCGATGACAGCGAGTGCCGACAGGCCGCGATCCTTCGCTCAGTAAAGAAACCGTGGCGTGCGTCCGGTGTTGTGCGGAATTCCGAACTTCAGCTCAGACTTCTCACCACAGGATAGCTGGCGCGACCAAAGGTTGCTCTCAGGCAATCTTACCCCTCGATGCATGGCCCATATCCTCGCCCACACAGGACTCCTCTGACTTGCGACGACGACCTCGAATGACCGCCAAACCACCCGCCAGCAACGTAATGCCGCTGAGCATGCCGGCAGGGTCGATCTCTGGCGCAGCCGCTGCGGAGCTTGAAGTGAAAGTCCAGTCGTACACGTCGCCGTCGAGGCTCGAGGCGACGCCACTGAAGGTGGTGTTGCCCGGATAGCTACCTGCAAAGAGATTCGGATTCCCTGCAGGTCCGAAGTCGAGTACGCCACTCGGGGACAGGGAACCTGTGAGATCGACGACGCCACCGGTTCCGCACTGTGCGGCGGAAAATCCTACGCACGTGACATCAAGTGTTCCTATAAGAGCAAGATTGCCGCCGCTTGGCGTCGCGCTCAAGATGTCGACGGTGGCGAGCTCTTCAGCTCCGTTGCCGCCGGGACCGACCGTAACTGCGGTCCCGGACCCGGACCAGTCTCCGACTATTGGTGAGCCTGCCTGCGCAACGCTGGCGGCAAAACACGCTGCGACGACGCAAGCCGTTATTGTTCTCATGACACCTTCTCCCTGGCCAAATTTATTAGTGACCCAACTATGTCTATTCTTTCGCGTCAACCCTGACCGAATTGCCCATTAGAAAGACTACACCGGCGGACGTTGCGTCCTCAACTCAAAATATACCAATCAATTGAGTCCCGACACCAACTCGCGCAGGAACGCTTCAATCATGCAGTGCTCAGGGCCGGTTACAACCAGGCGTAGATCGGCGGTTATTGTTAAATGCCTCGGGATCTGCTGCTCGCAACCGGATGACCGGCAGTGGCTCATCGCCTTCGAGGAACCTTTCAGGGGAATGCTCGAGCGCGCGCACAATAGCCACCTATCGCCAACAGGATGGCGATAGTCCGCCAGCCGTCCAACGCCGGGATGTAGGCGGCCGTGGCGAATTGTTCGCGGACTTCGGTGCCATGATTGGAAGGGATGATTGGCCGTGTCGTTTGAGCTCTGCGCCAGCACCGTTCCGCAATCCTCAACCAAATCACCTGGACAACTGCGGAACTTACCCATTAAGAACCCCAAAATGGCTAAGACTAAACCGGTTCAATACGGCCGCAATTGACCCTTCCTTCCTTTGGCCAGCATCTGCTATCAGATAGGCTGATGTTGAAGCGAATGCGAAGTGTGTCTGCGCAATAGGAACACAGTGGGCGCTGTCGCGCCTTGCTCAGGGACGTCTGAGAAATCTCAAGTAGAAAGCTGCGAACACCAAGACAATGCCAATGTTGACTGTCAGCCGTTCCAAGAATCGGTTTTTAAAAAACACGAAATCTGCACCGACGATGACACCTGCCATCGCCACCACGTAAAGCGCGACCGCAAGTCGCCTACCCAATTCAGCTTTCATGGCCTTTATGGTAAAGAAAGGGATGGCTACCCGCAAAAACGGAATATATTGCTGGGCGCCCCCATCTGTGGCCGTAATGCGGAAAGTTCAATTGCTCTTGGTGAGACCAATTGTTTTGATGCGAGGGTAATTTTGTGATAACTCGCTTGGCTAAGTATTTGGCCCTGACCGTAGTCATTGCGTCTCGCGCAAGCGCGGCTGATATCGTCAAACTTCCAACGGCGCCCGAGTCGGCAGCAATCAGAGGCGCAACTATCACCTTGGCTCACGTGGGCGCGCCTCGGATGTTCACGCCGGGGGCAAATGACGCTCTCATAGCTGCGTTGGCGGGAGTTGTGGGCTACGTTGCTTCAAGTGCTGTTGCCGGTTCCACAGATGCTCCAGGCAGGATCTCTGGTCGCGGGTTTCAGGACCCAGCCATTGATATTGGCGCGCGTCTGCTGCCCTTGGTGAAAGATAAGTACCAGCTCAGCGCTGCGGATAGTGATGCCACGGTTTCTCCTAAGGCCTCCGTTAAGGATGTTGTTCAGGCTTATACGGGGTCAAACGTGATTCTCGACATCCGGACCGTGGCCTGGGGATACCTGCCGGTACCATTGCATCCAAGACTGTTCAAGACGTGGTATCGAGTCAGACTACAGATTATTAAGGCGCCCACGGGGCAGGTCATCGGCGAATTGAATTGCGAGCGGATGGGGAATGCCGCCGCAGACTTTCATGCATACGATGAGCTCGCAGCAGACAGCGGCCAATTACTAAAGGACCTACTGCAGGCCATGGGAGATTCCTGTCGCGACGAGTTTTCGGCTACGCTCGCCGGAAGCTAAGATGCTTCTTCCGATGTTTGGCCGAAATTGGTACGGTTTGGCACTATTGGATTTAGTCGCCATGACCGTTCGAGCGAAGAAACTTATGGATGAGTTGCTGGCCTCCGTCGCGGTGTCGAGCCGCTCTACTCGGGCGTTAGTCACCATGCTGCTCAGCGTTACGGCATGTATCGTTCCAGCAATCTTAGCTCTCGTGGTTGCAGTTGACGTCCAGGCTTCTGAGCCGGTGTATGTCTATACGATCAGTCCAGCCTTGGCTGCAGAAAGGGACTCTCTCGCACAGACATTGGCCGAATACCCCTCATACGAATTATCGTGGACTGCAAAGAAACACGTCGTCCTTACCTACACAGTTCGGCAAAAGGCCGAGGGGATGCTCGCGCCGGATGCCTGTGAAGGACTTCCCATCCGTGTGCGCGTAGAGAATGGCAATCTCAAGAAAGCAACCTACGCCGCCACTGGCGGCAAATGCGTTGCTGGGGCTCCAGCGAAGACTAAGGGGCTCTATCTAACGCCTTCGGAGTTTTTCTCTCGCATCGCGCAGGCTCGCATGTCCTTGGAGTGCTATCAGTCTGGTCTGAATCACTGTCTACCCTCTTGCATGCGAGTAACGTATGGGCCTCAGTACGCGTTCCCGGTGAAGATGGAAGACTACAGTGTTGAGGTTTCTGACTATTACTGGTCTCTCGAAGTCACCGACATAAAGAGAGAGCCGTGATGCCCAACCATGCGCGAGATCAAACCATCGCGCCCATCTTTGGCGGCAATAGGGCAAGTTGGGCGCCCTTGACGAACATGCATTACCGTGGTAATGTAACGACATGTCGATACCGCAATCCAAGGTTACCGCGCAGGGCCAAATCTCTGTTCCGGCCGAGGTACGCAAGAGACTCGGTATCGGGCCTGGCTCTGTGCTCGAGTGGCACGAGCAGAACGGAAGCGTCGTAGTTCGGAGGGCGGGACGCTACAGCTCTTCCGAGGTGCACCAGGCGCTATTTCCGAAAGGCGCGCCAAAGGGCAAGAGTGTGCCTGATGTGAAGGCCGGCATTCGCGCGGCCATGCGACGGCGACATGCTCGCGGTTGATACGAACGTTTTGGTTCGCCTGCTCGCGCGTGATGACACTGACCAGACTAAGGCAGCGGAAGCATTCATCAGCAAGGGAGCTTGGGTATCTCACTTAGTTCTGGCAGAAACACTCTGGGTCCTCGACTCCGTATATGATCTTTCGCGCGCGCAGATCGCAACGGCTCTAGAGATGCTGTTGAACCACAGGGAGTTAAGCCTTCAAGATGCGGACGTGGTGACCGCGGCGCTAGGCCACTATCGCCAGCGGTCAACAGTAGATTTCTCCGACTGCCTCGTATTGGAGATTGCTAGGAAAGCTGGACATTTGCCGGTCGGCACCTTTGATCGCAATTTCGCCAAGTTGGAAGACGTTCAACGCTTGGGGTGACTCGTTTTCTGAGACACTTGGCAGGAAAGTTCCCTAACAGGGACCGAAAGTTTGGTTGTGCGGCAATCGGTTTTGGCTAGAGTGAGCCTCCCATTACTGGCCGCGAATGGGAGTGTTTGGAGGCGCCTTTCATCACGGCCGGAGCCGGTTGTAAAGTGCGCGTCCGAAATAAAATGACGTGAACACAGTCAATGTAACTGCAGGAACTATAATTATTAGCTCACCGAGGACACCGTCATTTGCAAATGGGCTAGTCGCCACCACCCACAACATGGCCGCCAGAAAATAGAGTGCACATTTCAATAAATCCGGCCATTTCCTGTGAACCCTGCTCTGCAATGGAGACGCTGGTTGCGTCGACCGAGTCACGCTGCGGCGTGCAATATGCCCAACTAGCAGGACGTATCCAATCGACAGCACTCCTGATTCCCACGACGCGATCCTTCCACGCAAAATTGCGCTAAGAAGAGCGATCCCACCTCCAATCAATAGTAAGAAAATCACTATCAGCACAGTCGCGCGTAGAAATTTTGCTAAGTGGGGCATGTACTAGCTCCAGAAACACTGTTGCTCACGGCGTCGGCCACAAAGTCCGCGACAAGACCCGAAGTTGCGAGTTGATCCTTTTGATACCTGGTCATAGTCTATGGGCCAGCAACGTATTTCCCCACTCCGTTCCTCGAATGCAGCCGATCCTAGCAGGTTGGGCAGTTGACACCCTCCGTCAAGGAGCGCAGGTGGCAGCCGGCAGAAGCCTGATGCCCCCGTTTCTGGCCGTAATAGGGCGGGTTTTTGCCTTGTGGGTTGATCGGAAATCCAAAGGCGCGGCGGCCCTTTTTACTGCAAACTTGTTATGCGGCCCCACTGTTTTCGCCGCTGTTGCGCTACGTCGATACACGGCGCTAATCTTCTAAGGCACGATGAAACGGTGCGCAGGCAGGAGGCCAAACGCGTGAAAACCGGTATTAAGAAAGGACTCCGTCGCGTATTCGCAGTGGCTGCCTTGATTGCCGTAGTTAGCTTGGCCGCAGCGAACACCTCGACCACTCCGTTTGATACGACCAAGCAAGAGTCGGTCACGGGAACTGTAAAGAGCCTCGAGTGGGCTGCCCCGAATGTATGGCTATGGGTAGATGTAACGGAGGATTCCGGGGTGACTAAGACCTGGGGCTTTCGGGCGGCGTCTCGCGAGGAGATGACCGCAACGGCGGGGTGGAGCAAGGACAGCTTCAAGAAGGGAGACAAGGTTCGGGTTGAATACAATCCCATAAAGACCGGGCAGCGCGGGGGTCTACTTGTGCGGGTGAGTAGGCTCTTGGAGGTGCCGGCTGACAGCAGCCCACCGTCAGATTGAGGCCACCGCACATCCTGCAGCGCTGTTGGCATCGCGGAAGAATCAAGACAGTGACGGATAATTTCGGGCCTAGATCTTATGCTGCGGCAGGCCTTATGCTGCTCGCGATCTGCATTCTGTGCGAGCAGCAAGCATCAACCGCAGTACGCGACGCCGCGCATCCGAAAGACTACTTCGACGATACATTGAGGGCTGCCTCCGACGGTCGTGACACCATTGTTGTGAGCCCCCAAACCGGTGTCGGATCCGATATTGTAGTCTCTGACCTGCTAGCAAGCATGCCTGAAGCCCATGCACTAGGCATTGCGGATGGCCTCTTGAACGACAGCCGAAAACGGCACGCCGAAGCGATTAACCAGCCGTTGCGTGACGCGATTAAGGATTTTGATTTTGATGCAATTGCGCTTGAGGACTCTACAAGCGCGTTGCGCGGCATCCCATGGTTTGGCTTAGCCACTGTTCGTCTTACCAAGGACGCGGGGGAGAAATCTCTCCGGACGATGGTAGCGGCCGAATCAACTAAACAGGTTGCGGTTCTTGTCTATGAGTACGGAACGAACCCGGACTGTTCAGCAATTGTCGTCAAAGCGTCGGTCCGCATAGCAGAGCGACCAGATGGCCGCGCGGCTGGCGCAGGGTCGGCATTGCCGGGCGCAAATATTCTTTATTCCCGGCCTGTCAGAGGAGTCGTTTTCTTGTCGGACGCGAGTACAGATCCAAAGAAAAACATACAGATCTGGTCGGCCAATGCAGGCGAAGCGGCCAGGGAAGCGCTTCGTCTGGCCGCGGCCAGCGTCGAGGCCCTTCTGGGTCGTTCCTTGCAGCAGAGCCAGACTGACATCACCGAGCTTCGTCGCGGAAAAGATTTCGTAAACATTCACGGCTTCATGGGGACGCTACTTGAAGAGAGTGCAGCGGGCACAGTAGTTGCCGACAGGGGACTAACGTACATCCAGAGGTTACGAGGCGGTTCGGTGGCCGCTGCCGCCAGCGCTCAGTAGGGTGGATTCATGTATTTTCTGAACGCACCCATTGCTGGCCGTTTATGGAACTGTTTCACGGGGCGCCGAGCGTTACTTCGCAGTAGCGTGGCGATAGCCGCACCAAGGAGTTCTTGTGACGGTTCGATTTTTTGCAGTCACAGCGAGTGTCTTAGTAGTCATTCTAGTTGCCGCGCAATTTCTGCGAGGAGAAGCTTCGCTCCCAACAGCGTCGATTGAACTTCTTGGATTTGCCGTCATCATTCATGCGTATGTGCTCGGCACATTAGCCGTCAAGCGCGATCCAAGACTCAATTACCTGGCCGCTACCTTTTGCATCTTTTTCTCTGGCATGTGGTTCATAGGCCCAATAACGTATTTCTCTCTTCGCAAGAAATATCCCTTCTTGGCTCGATGCTGTATTCGGCAGTTGGCGGCCTTCACAGTATTCTGGGTCGGAGGATCTTTGATTCACGATCATCTTCAGCCACACTTGCCAGTGTCCAGTGCCTCGACCCCGCCGGCAGCAGGCGCGCATCAGTAGCCCAGTCGCTGCGTTGAGATTGATTTAGCTAATGCCGGATTTCCTAGAGGTCCACGGACACGCCCATTTTCAACCCGGAATGGGAATCTAGGAACTGTCGCGAGCGACTTACTATTCGAACAAATCGGCATGAGTGCCGGCGCACACAAAAATAATCGATTCATGCGCGCCCCGGGTCTCCAGCCGATAGATCAGCAGAAAATCTCCCCCGACGTGGCACTCCCGATGGTCCGTCCATTCGCCGACAAGTTGGTGGTCTTGCCACTCCGGTGGCAGGGGGCCGTCGTTGGCGATCAGGAGCAGCATGACCTCCTTGAGCTGCTTCATATTGAAGCGGCCCGAGTGAGTCAGCCGGACCCAGTCCTTGGCGAACGACTTCGTGTAATCGGAGGCCCGGAGTAGCGTCGCTCGCTTAGCGCCGGGAGTCTTTGTCGAGCTCACGGAACAGCTCATCGGCACTGGAGAACCGACCTTTGCTCATCGCGCGTGCCTCGTGCATCGCAGCTCGGGTCTCTGCGTTCGGGACCTTGAGTTCAAAGGGCAGTTGCTTGTCGGCAGCGATGCGCGTCAGAAAGACACGCACAGCATCAGAGACCGACAACCCCATGGCAGTGAGCGCCTTGGTCGCCTGGGCCTTAATCTTTCCATTCACGCGCACGTGAACCATCGTGGTGGTTTCAGCCATTGAAGTCTCCGGATGCGTGAGATACATTGTATCTCAGTCGATTCGGGTGAGCAAATCGGTGCGCCACGCAGATTTGGCCTGCCGTTTGGGGCCTGAAACCTTCCCTATTTGAGCCCTAAGCATTACTGTCGAGATGACAGGAGGTGTGATTTCCAGGTGATTAATTCCGCTAGCGTCAAACGTCGCCAATGCTCGTTCTTGGGAATGTTCTGAGAATTGTTGCAGCCCAAGAAGCCTGAAGACCTCTTTATGGGTCACACAGAACTGCAATGACTTGAGGCTCCTGAGTGCGCCCGCGTCGTCTGCGTTAGACGTGAATGTCCGGTACGTTGAACGATTGTCGAGCCAATTCGCTTGAAGTACCGCATCAGAGTGAGGGCAGAGACACCTGCATATTGCCGCATTGGACCACGATAGGAATTGGCGTCCACCTGCGCACGGAACACGCTGAGCGAAACGCCATAAAATCGCCCGAGTCACGCTCGGCGCGGTCGTTTCTGTTTCAGTGCGCCTAGGCACCAAGAACTGGTAGGCTGCGCGCCCTTGGGCAGTTCGCCCTGATTCTTAGTAATCTATTTCTTTAAAAATGTGGTTTAACTTACTGATTTTGGTGCCCAGGAGAGGACTCGAACCTCCACGGGTTGCCCCGCTAGTACCTGAAACTAGTGCGTCTACCAATTCCGCCACCTGGGCATTCGATGGGCGCGGCAATGTACGAAAGGGGTCGAGGTCTGTCAATTGAAGCGCACTAAAAATACAAAAAAGGCGCGCAGTGCCCCGGCTCGAACCCCGAAGCCGCATCGCGGAGCGCCCAAACGCGGCGGCGGACAGCTACGCGTCGGCGAAGGAATTGTGAGTGCGCATCGAAACGGTTTTGGCTTTGTGCGCGTTGAAGGGCTGGAAGATGGTGTGTTCCTGCCACCTCGCGAGATGGAGGGATTGGTCCATGGTGATCGGGTCCGCATCTCCCTTGAAC
>Ga0302326_10028164_pt1 | contig 11314 bp, 10 predicted proteins | sample Palsa_T0_3_FD_202264 | JGI IMG/M metagenome (GOLD analysis project Ga0302326, IMG submission 202264) | Peat permafrost microbial communities from Stordalen Mire near Abisko, Sweden - Palsa_T0_3 | ecosystem: Environmental > Terrestrial > Soil > Palsa > Peat permafrost | place: Sweden: Abisko...
AGCAATTCAAAGGCCCCGGGGTTCATGCCTAGGGCCTTTCTTATTTCAAGGGAGATGGCATTCTTGGGAGAGGAGACGGCATCCGCTCTAGAGCAAGCCTCGGATTCAAATGGAGAAAACATTCCACCCTGTGTGCAAGACCTTGCGCATTTCTTGGTAGGTATGTGCATAAGATGTTTAGTTTCAACGAATATATGTAGCGCTTCAAGTGCGTTTCCCCAGTCAATTGGTTGCATAATTTTGCACATCAATATCCGAAATGAAGCGAAACTTCGGATGGCCAGAGGACCTCAAGAAAGGGAAAGAACTAATATGATCAAGATGAAGACTCTCGCAATTATTGCCTTGGCGGCCGCCGGAATCGCGGGCACCGCATCGGCGAATGCCGACCCGGTTGCTTCCGTCAACATGACCTTCCAATCCGGCGCCACGTTCTCCGGCACCGTAACATTTGCTCCCGGCTACAGCTCAGTGGAAGCGGTGACCGGGACTCTGACCGGCTACCAGTACGGAACTGTCGGTGCTGTTGGCAGCGGCAGCGACCCGATCGACTGGGTTTGGGAGGTTCCGAATAATTTCTCGGGCACGGCCGGTGTATTTTCCACGTGGCTGATGGATGGGCCGTTTGACAACTACGGCGCCTATTCCAACTACATTGGTTTTACCTACGACTATTCCGGTGCGCCCACCTTGACCTTCGACAACAATCCTGCCGACGGAGTTGCCGGTTATCTGAACAATGCCGTTGACGGCAATGGAGATGTCGACCCGCTGGTCAGCGGTTCGATCAGTACAACTGCCACCCCAGAGCCTGGCACACTGCTTCTTTTCGGCAGCGGCCTGGTGGGCCTTGTCGGTGCGGTGCGGCGGAAGATCGCTCTGCGCGGCTAGAGCGCTTCAAGTCTGCATAAGAATCAATTCGTTTCACAAAAGGTCTCTGGGCGAAAGCTCGGAGGCCTTTTGTTTTTCGCCGGTCCTGGTTAGCAGTGGAGGGTCAAGATGTTGTTCCGATTCAGACCTGCCCGGAATCGGCATTTCCGCATCAGCCCTGGCAGGGCGCAGGACGAAGACGGTTTGCAGATCGATGGCGATGTGCAGAAGGATGGGAAGAAGCAGGTTGCCAGAGAGCAGAAAAAGGCCGCCGAAAGCCAGGCCGGCGATGCCGGTTTTGAGCATCCCAAGCTTGCCCTGGTAGATGTGATTGATGCCAAAAATTGCGGATGCGAGCAGTAAGATTACGGCCAGCGACAGGTGCATGGCGATGCCGTCAAGATAGCGGAACGTGAAGCCGCGGGCTAAAATCTCCTCGCAGACGCCGGCGGTGACACAGACGGCTGCGAACCACCGGCGCTCTTCACGCGTGTCCGGCAGGAGCTTGGAGACATCGCAAAGAGAGCGGCGATAGGCGGCGGCATACACAGCGCGAAGCCTTTCGCCGCGCAGGCTCTGGACCAGAGGCATAAGGCCGAGGATGAAAAAAGCCCCGAGCAGGATGGCGAAGAGGATGCTGGCGTAGGAGGGCAGTCCGTGCCCCGGGCTTGCGGGCGGAAAGAACAGGTTGCCGGGTCCTGAAATCCAGAGGGCAGCCGCAGCGATCGGCCATTGAACGATCAGGATATACCGATAGAAGCCCACCTTTTGTGCTGAGCTGGAGATGCTGCGCAGGAACGGGCGCTCGTAGAAATAGCTCACCAGAGGGCTCACGACGATCAGCAGGAAGGCCAGGAAGTATTCCAGCGGCAACGCTACATTTGTTGGGAGGTGCATGTTGAGATCTCCAATATGCGAATGTATATTCACATTCGCATATTGTCAAGAGAGCCGCTAAACTCAGGTTATGAAACCGGCAAGCGGACAACCCAGGCAAGAGCGGAGCCGCCGGACGGTGGAGAAGCTTTTGGGCGCGGCGGCCGAGATGCTGGAAAAGCACGGGCTCGAAGGCGCGACCATTCCGCGCATCGCGGCGCAGGCAGGGGTCTCAGTGGGGAGCGTGTACAGACGCTTTGAGGACAAGGACGCGCTGTTCAGGGCCGCGTTTCTCGATCTGATTGAACGGAGCGTAGAGGTAAACAAGCGCAATCTCGTTCCCGAAACATTCGCCGGCATGAGGTTGGAATCAGTGGCCAGAGCGCTGGTGCGGGCGATGGTGCGCCAGTTTCGCACGCAACCGGGACTGCTGGGCGCCCTGCAGCACTTTCTGCAGTTTCATCCCGATCTCGACTTTCGCGAACGCGCTCTTGCAATGATCGCGGGCAACTATGGGCGCATCGCAGGGGTGCTGATGCTCTATCGCGACAGGATCACCCATGCCGACCCGGAGCGGGCTGCCTTGTTCGCAATTCTGAGCGCGATCACCGTGATCCAGGCGCGCACGCTGGAGAACGATTCGGTGTGGGAGAAGGTTGCGGCGCTGGACGATCGGGAGTTGGAAGCGGAGGTGACGGATTCGATGGTTGCGTACCTTACGCGTCCGGGACCGGTTTAGAAGGACAGCTTGATTGCTACGCCGGATGCCGGGCGCTTTGGTGCGCCGGAGCCGTTTCCCGCGGGAAGGGTCGGGGCTCCAGCCATGGAGTGGCCGCTGTTGTAGGTGCCTGCGGAGAGAAACATGCCATTGCCGAGGTCGGGCGAGGTGAATAGGACTGAGCTGTAGGGGCGTGCAAGGTCGCTCAAACTTCCCGCGGGCATCAGTATGCCGGAATATTGAAACCGCAAGGCACTGCTTGAGGAGGAGTTCAGCGGCAGGTTGAAGGCTCCACGCATGAGCTGGTTGAGGGAAGGCTGAGGAGTGGTGCCAAAGGGGCCGCCGGTCATGCTGGAAGACGAGAACAGGGTTCCAGGCGGACCCTGGCGCACCCCCATGCTGAAGCTGTTGAATTGATTGAAGCCGGATGTTGCCTGGCGGCCTGAGCCAAAGCTGCAGGTCCCATCGAAACGCATGGCGCTGGCCGGTGCGCCGGAAGGGCCGCCGAATTTGGCGAGCGTTTGGAATGGATTGATAAACGAGCGGTTACCCGGATCGAAGCTGGACCCCGGCAGGGCCGCGAACCGGGCCTGGCGCTGGTACGAGGCGAAGGCGGAGACTGCGACATCGGGATTGGCGGCTGAAGCAGAAGGTGCAGTAGGAAGGGATTCGGGCGCTTTTTGCGCCTGGGGCGAGACAAGTGCAGCATTCTGGGCGTGAAGGGGCGGGATGGATCCGGCGCAGGCAAGCAGCGCGCAGGCTGCAATCCTCCGCATGCTCAACGGCAACATGCGCCTCAGCCGGATTCTCGGTACGAACGAAGGAAATTGGGGGAGAAGATTCATCGTCAGTTCTACTGGACCGAGCATAGCCTCGATTGGCTCAACGCGCCAGCATGAAATCATCCGGTGTGCACAATGGGTTAAATTCTTCTCTGCCGGATCGGGCATTCGAGCACGGCATTTCACAGAATGGCCCGTTTTGAAGCACTGCGGATCGGTTGAACGAAAGGGAAATCCGGGGAATCGGCAGGTATGCGATACTCGAAAAGGCATGTACAAACGCATTGTTCTCAAGCTATCGGGAGAGGTATTGGCGGGCCCTCGCGGGTTCGGCCTGGATGCCGACAAAGTGACCTCAATTACCGACGAAATTGTCGATGTGCACGCCCTGGGCGTGGAGATCGGCGTGGTGGTGGGCGGCGGCAACATCTTTCGCGGCGTGGCCGAGCAGGCCAAGGAGATGGACCGGGTGAGCGCCGACAACATGGGAATGCTGTCGACGGTGATCAACGCCATCGCCATGCAGGATGCCATTGAGCGGCGCGGAGTGCAGTGCCGGGTGATGAGCGCGGTGTTCATGAACCAGGTGGCGGAGCCGTACATCCGGCGGCGCGCGGTGCGGCATCTGGAAAAGGGGCGGGTGGTGATCTTCGCGGCCGGTATCGGAAATCCGTTCTTCTCGTCCGACACGGCCGCCAGCCTGCGCGCCATGGAGATCAAGGCCGAGGTGTTGCTGAAAGCCACCAAGGTGGAAGGCGTCTACAGCGCTGACCCGGTCCTGGACAAGGATGCGGTGAAATACGACCAGATTACCTACATGGAGATCCTGCGCCAGGGCTTGAAGGTGATGGACCTTACCGCGGTGAGCCTGTGCAAGGACAACAACCTGCCGATGATCATCTTCAACATGAACCAGCCGGGGAATATCCGTCGCGTGGTAATGGGCGAGAAGGTGGGATCGCTGGTGACGGCGTAAGAGCAGGGACTAGGGATCAGGGAGTAGGGACTGGGGGACGGTGGCGGCGTTGAGTTCCCTGGCTTACGCGGGCCGTACCAGCAGGCCGGCTGGGGGCGTCTAATAGCCAGTGGAGAAGCGCAAGCCAGCACGGCTGAATGGACTGACAGGGCTGCGCACATTCGCGGCTATCAATATCGTCTTCTTTCATTTCTCCAATCCCAAATGGTTTGGCCCGCTGGCGCCGGTGGTCAACGCCGGCTATGCGTCGGTCAGCTTCTTCATCCTGCTGTCGGGCTTTGTCCTCGCGTATAACTACGCGGGAAGGGCGCGCGAAGGGCAACTCGACAAGGCTCGATTCTGGGAGGCCCGGTTTACGAGGCTCTATCCCATTTACCTGCTCAGCCTGCTGCTGAGCTGGCGGGTGGTGCCGGCGGAGTACGCGGTGCATTCGCATCCTATGTTCTGGACGGGGATGGTGCTTTCGCCGCTGCTGCTGCAAGGGTGGATACCGGAGATCGCCACGTTTCTGAATACGCCGGCGTGGACCATGTCCGCGGAGTCGGCTTACTACGTGGCGTTTCCCTGGCTGGCAAAGGGCAAAAAGCCGCAGCGGGTTGGGGCGTATCTGCCCAAAATGGCCGTGGTGTGGGCGCTGGGGATGGTTCCCGGGCTGCTCTACATCTGGCTGAACCCCGACGGCATTGCGCACCCGGACAGGTGGAGCTATGGGCCGTGGCTGCAGGCGCTGAAATTTACGCCGCTGCCGCACCTGGCGAGCTTTGTGTTTGGAGTGATGCTGGCCAACCTGGACGAGCTGGTGCCGCGCACGGGCCGGCTGCGGCTGCTGCTGGGCGTGGGTGGATTTGCGGCTACGTTTGGACTTCTCTCGCTGGGGCCGTCGGTTCCGTATCCGATGGTGCACGACGGGCTGCTGATGCCGCTGTTTGGCTGCATCATTCTGGGGCTTTCAGGAGAGAATCTGCTGGCGCGAGGCATGAGCTGGGGGCCGCTGGTGTTTGTGGGTGAGGCAAGCTACTGCCTCTACCTGCTGCACTTCAACCTGTGGAACCTGATTCACGACTCGCATGTGCTGGAGCGGACGGGGCTGATCCGGTTCGACCCATGGATCAGCTACCTGCTGCTGATCGGGCTGGCGGTGCTGGCGCTGCACCTGATTGAGAAGCCGGCGCAGAAGCAGTTGCGGAAGTGGATGGGCGTGCAGACGGTGGTGGAGGAGCGGCGGGTGGCGATGGTGAGTGCGGACAAGGATGGACCGTGAGTTTCTGGGCAGATCAATGAATCCGGTTTGCCCTGTAGGCGCTATTGTTTTCCCTTAGAACCTGTCTAAAAACCGAGTTCAGAGAGGGCCTGTTGAGGTGGCGCAACCGGTGGGCCTCCCACCCATTCGCAAAAAACGCGAATGGATGGGGCAGAGTACGTTTGTGGCGGGTTTGAGGCCGGCAAATCCGAGTTTCTAGACAGGTTCTTGTGCTCCGGAGAGTGGTAACTATCAGCAAAGTGTGGCGGAAAAACGCGCATCGAAATCCGCAGTGGCAGATCAAATGAGAGGGACTTGGACCGAGGGGATTCTCATGGCGGCGTTAGAGTTCGGTTTCCTGCAGGGCCAACTGGAGGACCGCAAGCGCCGGTTGGAAGCAGCGGTCGCCTCCACGCCGCGAAACTCCGATCTGGCCGGCCTCTTGCGCGAAGTTGATTCGGCGCTGGATCGCATGGCCGAAGGCACCTACGGTCTTTGTCTGGAGTGCCACGACTCGGTGGAAACGGATCGCTTGCTCGCTGATCCGCTGGTGCGCTACTGTCTTGACCACCTGACGCAGATGCAGCGAGCCGCGCTGCAGCGGGACCTCGACCTGGCTTCCCAGGTGCAGCGCAACCTGCTGCCGCAAGTGGGACTGCGTGTGGACGTCTGGGAGACGAGCTACCATTTCGCGCCTGTCGGCCCGGTCAGCGGCGACTACTGTGACTTGATTCAGTGCGATGGGCAGCTTCTCTTCCTGTTGGGGGACGTCTCCGGCAAGGGCGTGGCCGCCTCCATGCTCATGACGCAGCTTCACGCCTTGTTCCGCAGCCTGACAGGCATGTCCCTGCCGCTTGGTCAGATTGTCACCCATGTCAACCGCTTTTTCTGCGAAAGTGCGCTCGCCGGGCAATACGCGACCCTGGTGTGCGGGCTGGCGAAGCCGACCGGGGAAGTGGAGATCCATAACGCCGGCCACTGCCCCGCAATCGTTCTTAGGCGCAGCGGCGCGTTTCGCATTGAATCTACCGGATTGCCGCTGGGGATGTTCCTCGAAACGGAGTTTTCCGCCACGCATGTTCAACTGGAAGCCGGCGACACGCTCTTCCTTTATACAGACGGACTTTCCGAAGCCAGCAACGAGGGCGGTGAATATGGAGTGGATCGCATCCTGGCACTGGTAGGCCAGCATGCCGCGCGGCAACCCGCCGAGCTGATCGCCGCCTGCCTTGACGATGTGCGGGCATTTACCAACGGCGGCCCTGACTTCGACGATATGACCGTGTTGGCCGTTCGGCGCTGCGGCTAAATGGTTCCCACCCTTTCTCCAGGAAGAAGGCGGACCCAGAGGGTGCCCCGATGGGGCACAGGAATCTTCGAGGAACAAAAAACCCAGCCGGGGCGGCTGGGCTTTTGTTGGATGATCCGTTCAGCATCACGCTACGGGCTGGTTGTTTGGATGGCGTGGTTTCCGTGCGGGACGGCGGCGATGGCCGTTGGCTTGTCGCCGGTGGGATAGGGCGTCGATACGGCCGGCTGCAGCGCGCCGGTGGTGGGATTGAGCTGAAATCCGGAGACGGAATTGCCTTGCTGATTGGCGGTATAAACGTAACGGCCCAGCGCCGGGTCGACAACGACTGCAACAGGTGTTGTATCCGTCAGGTTGACCTGGCTGCCGGTCGTGTTGACCGCGGCGGAGGGCGTTCCGGTACTGAGGGAGATGACGTAGGCGGTGACGGTTGAATCAAGTTCGTTGGTCACGTAGAGGTAGATCCCGCGCGGGTCGATGGCGATAGCGTTGGGCTCATTGCCGGTCCTGAAGGGCCCGTTGATCAGAAAGTCCAGGGCGCTGCCGCCTTGAACGGTGTAGCCGATCAGTTCGTTGGAAGCGAAGTCGGTGACATATACAAAGCGATTGGTGGGATCCGAGACGAGGGCGGAAGGCTTGACGCCTGCCTTGTACGGGCTTCCGGAAGAGGAGGTCAGGGTGCCGCCTGTGCCGACGGTGTAAGCGAAGACCCAGCCGGGATTCGCGGTGCTGGTGATGCAGGTTGCCACGGGAGTGCAACCGGGATTGTAAGCCGATTGATCGTAAGCCGAGACGTAAACCGCGCCGTTGTTGGCCAGCACGTTGACGCCGGTGGGAACCAGGATGTCGCCGGGATTGCTGGGGAGGGTAAGGGGCATCGGTTGACCAACCACGGAACCGATCTTGCCGCCGGAAAGCGAATAAGCAGTGAGTACGGAGGGATTGGGTCCGGAGACCACGTACAGATAGGTCTGGGCGGTGTTGACGGCCACGGAAACGGGGCTTGCGCTGGTGGTAACCGCGTCAGCCTGCGCCAATACGCCATTGCCGGCGATAGAGAAGTGGGTAACGTTGTTGCTTCCCTGGTTGACGACGTAGAGATTCGCATAGTCCGCAGTGGCTGCCATGGCGATGGGATTGTTTCCGCCGCTGGGTACCGTGGCGGCGCCGGAGCGCAGCGCACCGGTGCTCTGGTCGGCATCGAACGTCTCGATCTGTCCCGTGCCCCCTGATCCCGAACCGGCTGAATTGGCTACGAAGACGTAATCGACGGTTTTGATGTCGCAGGCCGTGAACAGGGTGGCCACGAGCAGGCCGATGATCGAGACCAGAAACAACTGGCCAAGTTTGCTGAACTTCATGCGCTTCCTTCGTCGAGGGCCATCAGGTGCAAGCCCCAGGAAAACTCGTTTAGGTTGCCCCGCATTCATTGTAAAAGCCCTTGGCGGGGTGTTGCTAATGAAGCCGGCCGGCGGCCGGGCTTGTGCTCCACTCTGTCTACTTGGAACTGCTGCTGGGACTGCTGCCGTGCGCAATAGCCGCGACGGCGGTCGGTTGGGCGTTCGCGTTGTAGGGAGAGTTTTGCGAATTCAACAGCGTGCCGGCGGTGGGGCTTAATTCGAAGCCCGAAACGCTGCCGCTGACTCCGTTGGCAAGATAGTTGGCGGTGTACAGAAAGTGGTTGGTCGAGGGATCGATGCCGATGGCGACGGGTTGCAGGCCTGTCGCGTAGGTGCCCAGGCTGGTGAGCGCCCCGCTGCTCATGGAGTATGCAGTCAGGGTGGAGTCCTGCATATTGGCCACATAGATGAACGGGTACTGGGGGTCGGCGACAATGGCGGAGGGTTGATCTCCGGCCGGGAACTGGTTTGTGCCGTTGGAGCCGCTGGTCAACGCGGTCAACACGCCGGAAGAGGTCGAGTAGCCGAGGACCTGGCCGCTGGTCAAGTCAGTGACGTAGACATAGTTGCCGGTGGAGTCGCTGGCGATGGCCGAGGGATGCACGCCCCCGCGAAAAGGCAAGCCGCCATTGATGAGCGGGCAGAGTGTCCCCGGTGGAAGCGTGCCCGCTGAAATCGTGTTGCTGTTGGTCGGGCAGGCGCCGCCTGGTGGCACCGCGGAGGTGCTTGGCGGCGCAACCGCGAAGGCGAAGATGTATCCGGCGTTGGGTGAAGCCGTGGTGTCGTAGGCCGTGACGTAGACGAAGGAGCCGGAACCCAGGACGTTGATCGCTGTGGGCACAATTACGTCGCTCTCCGCGCCTTGGCAATTGAATGTTTCGATCTTGATATTGTTTGACGTGGTTGCGAAGCTGGGTGCGTATCCGGTCGCGCACAGCGGCATGTAATTCAGGTTCCCGTTGGCAACCGGGGAACCGAGCGAATCGCTGGACGGCGAGCCGGGGCCGGCGATGGGCAGAACAGCCACCGAGCCCGAGCAGGGGGCGGCGGTAGAGCAGATGGCGAGCGGCTGATAGGTGTCCACCACAAAAAGATTGGCTCCGTTGACGGCCACAGCCAGGGGGAAAATGCCCGGCGTATTGACGGTGTTCTGGGGATAGACCTTGCCGTCGTTGCCGATGACGAACTGAACGATGGAGTTGTCATCCTGGTTGAGCACATAGAGATTGGTCTGATCGGTGGAGATGGCCTCTGCCACGGGATCGCGTCCGCCGGAAGGGAAAGGCGAAGTGGGGATCTGGCGCATGAATCCGGATTGCTGGTTGATTTCGAAGACGTCGACCACGCCGTAGTTGTTGGGCCCAGCGGCCTTGGAGCTGGTCACGAAGACAAAATCCACGGTGAGTGTGCCACATGCGGTGACTAGCCCAGCCGCCAGGAGGCTGGCCGCGGAGACCAGCATCAGCTGGCTCGATTTGTTGAACTTCATGCGCATCTTTCGTCGCGGGGCCGGCAGATCAAGCCCCGAAAATACCGGGTTTGGAATCGAACGCGCAGTGCGTGCAAGGTTGCTGCCCGTCCTGGCGTTCGGCTGCGTTCTAGAAAACTCCATCGGAACTTCAAAATCAGGGCCGGGGTCAGCCGGCCGGCTGGCTTCCGAATCTGAAAATCACTTGTGAGCGGCGCTCTTGGCTTTCTCCCGCCGATGAGTCCCATGCCTGACGGCTGGGGTACGCGGACGGAAGAAGTGCGTTAGCTGGTACGCCCGTCAATGAGGCACCAGGCGGCCGGCCCCTGCAATGCGAACGTACTGGTGACGCGCAAATTGTTGAGCACACCGGAATTGGGGTCAACCACGCGACCGGTTACGCTGGAATCGTTGAAATCGGCCGAATAAATGAACTGGTCGGAAGGATCCTCAACCAGGCATTGCGGCCCGGCGCCGGAACCGAAAGGCTCGCCGGCGATGAAGCTGAGCTGGTGCGTGGTGGGGTCGATCACATAACCGGAAAGGCCGCTCTGCGTATTGGTTCCCTGGACGTTGTTCCCCTGGTTGGCCACATAGAGGAACTTGCCCTTGGACTCCACCAGCAGATAAATCGGGTTGGCGAGGGTCGCATCGTCCGGGATCACTCCGCCGGTTTGCGCCTGAAGGGCTCCATTGGTGCCAACCGAGTACGGGAGAATCTGACTGGTGGCCCCGGTGCCTGCGACGTCGGTGCCTTCGTTGTCGAGCAAGTAGACGAATCCGGTTCCGTTGACGATGGCCGTTCCCTGAGAGATACCCATAATCTGGGCGCTGTTCTGGTTGATGGATAACACTCCATTGCCGGTGCTATAGGTGTAAGGGAAGACGACGTCTCCCGTGGCTGGGGTTCCGGAGAGGGTGAGCAGGTAACCGGAGACCAAGTTGAAGTCAATGGGACTGGCCGGAACCGGGAAGTAAGAGAGTGGGCAGGTGATCTGGGCGCTTGGGCAGCTAGACGAGGTTACCTGGGAATTGGCGATTAGAGACAGCCGGCCGGTGGTCTGGTTGATGGTGAAGGCCGTGATGTCGCCGCAGGTGGTGGCCGCGGGGCCCAAGGCCAGCGCGCAGGCGGCGTTGGAGGGTGAATCGTGATCAAGCACGTAGAGGAATTCTCCCGATGCGTCGCCAATGAGGCGGAACGGGTTGAGGCCTTGGGTGAAAAAGGTCTGCTCAGGCGTGAGGATTCCGTTGCCGCCTACCGCGAACTCGGTGATGTTGGCGTTCTGGCACTCGTTGGCGCCGGTTCCGTAGCAATCGGCATTGCCCAGCGAGTTGACGCCGCGGTTGAGGACATAAAGGAAGCGGCTGCCGGTAACCAGGACGGCGCGACCGGGGTTGGCGCCGCCGGAAGAGATGGGCAACCCGTCAATCGGGTTCAGTTTTCCGGTATTGTGATCGATGTTGAAGCCGCTGATGATGCCGTTACCCGCAGTCCCTGAGGTGATTGTGCCCGTCACATACAAATAACCGACCGTATAGCTCTGAACGCAAGACGTAACGCTGAGGGCGACCGCAGCAGAGAGGGCGCTCAACAGAAGTGCCTTGCCGAATTTCGTAAACTTCATGCGATTCCTTCATCCTGGTCAGGCGTGCGCCGCCAAGTTTGCTAGTTCCA
>Ga0302326_10028167_pt1 | contig 11313 bp, 7 predicted proteins | sample Palsa_T0_3_FD_202264 | JGI IMG/M metagenome (GOLD analysis project Ga0302326, IMG submission 202264) | Peat permafrost microbial communities from Stordalen Mire near Abisko, Sweden - Palsa_T0_3 | ecosystem: Environmental > Terrestrial > Soil > Palsa > Peat permafrost | place: Sweden: Abisko...
ACGCAGACCAGGATGTCCACGCCGGTCAGCTCCGGACCCGCTGGTTCTCCGGATCGAACAGCGGCGTGGCGCCGGCCACCGCGACCGTCACCGGGTACGGCTCCCCCAGGTATTCCACGGCCAGCCGGGTGCCCTCGCGCGCCTGGCCGGCGGGCAGGTAGGCCATCAGCAGGTGCTTGCCGACCGAGGGCCCGGAGCCGGCGCTGGTCACGTAGGACGGCCGCCGGCGGGCGTCCACCAGCACCTCCCCGTCCGGGCCGAGCACCGGCTCGCCGCCGAGCATGTAGCGGAGCTCGCCGCTGGCCGAGCGGTGATCATCGACGGTCAGCGTGCAGAGCACCGCGACCGGGGCGGCGGCCCGCTGGGCCAGGTACGCGTCCCGGCCGGTGAACGGGTGCTCTTTCACCTTGGGCCGGGTCATCCCGGCCTCGACCAGCGTGTAGTCGGCGGTCAGCTCGTTACCGAAGGCGCGGTACCCCTTCTCCAGGCGGCCCGTGGTCCCGTAGACGCCGATGCCGACCGGCACCAGGCCGTGCGGGGTGCCCGCGGCCTGCAGGGCATCCCAGGCCTTCGCGGCCTGCTCGGCCGGCACGTGCAGTTCCCAGCCCAGCTCGCCGACGTAGGAGATGCGCGAGGCCAGCACGCTCACCCCGTCGATCTCGATCTCCCGGCAGGTGCCGAACGCGAAGCCCTCATGCGACACGTCATCGCTGGTCACCGCCTGCAGCACGGTCCGGGCCGCCGGTCCCCACAGGCCCAGCGTGGACTGGGCCGACGTCAGGTCGGCCAGGGCCGCGGTGCCATCGGCGGGCAGGTGATCAGCGAACCACTTGGCGTCCATCATCCCGGTGGCCCCGCCGGTCACCACGCGGAAGTGCTGCGGGCCGAGCCGCATGATCGTGAGATCGGCCTTGAAGCCGCCCCGCTCGTCGAGCAGCGAGGTGTAGACCACCCGGCCGGGCCGCACGTCCATCTGGGCCACCGCGACCGATTGCACCGTCTCCAGGGCGCCGGGCCCGGTGATGTCGAAGATGGCGAACGCGGACAGGTCGACCAGGCCGCACGCGTCGCGCAGGGCCAGGTGCTCGGCGTTGATGATGGGTGACCACCACCGGGAGTCCCATTCCGCCTCGCGCGGCATCAGCTGGCCCGCGTACTTCTCCAGCAGCCTCTCGTTCGAGGCGTACCACTGCGGCCGTTCCCACCCGGCGGTCTCGATGAACACCGCGCCCAGGTCGCGCTCGCGCTGGTAGACCGGGCTGACCCGGACCGGCCGGCCGGATTCCCACTGCTCGGCCGGGTGCACGATCCCGTACATCTTGTTGAAGCCCTCCCGGGCCCGCGCCCGGACGTGCCCGGTGGTGCGCTGGTGCGGGTAGAACCGGGCGATGTCGGCCTCGTGGATGTCGATGCCGGGGACCTGGCCGTCCATCCACTCGGCCACCGCCCGCCCGATGCCTGGCCCTTCCTTGATCCAGCTGGCTGCGACCGACCACAGCCCGGGGACTTCGGGCGTCTCGCCGAGCACCGGATGGCCGTCGGGCGTCATGGAAATAAGCCCATTGATGGCATAACGGATACCCGCCCGCTCATCCCCCAGCAGATCCGGCATCAATTCCAGCGCCTGGAGCAACTGCGGGTCGAAGTCATCCTGGGTGAACGGCATCTCAGTGGGCGACAAGACGGATGACTCGATGGACGGGATGTCGTCGGGACTGACGATGATCGGCCGGTGCGCGTAGGAACCGACCTCCATGTCGCCGCCGTGCTGGCGCTCGTACATGTTGGTGTCGGTGTCCCGGACGATCGGGTAGCCGATCTCGCCCACGGTCCCCTCGAACAGGGCGATGGGCCCGACGCTGATCATCTGGTGCACGATCGGGGTGAGCGGGATCCGCGCGCCGGCCATCCGGGCGATGCGCGGGCTCCAGACGCCGCAGCAGATCGCGCACACGGCGGTCTCGATGTCCCCCTGGGTGGTGCGCACCATGGCGACGCGCCCCCCGGGCGACTTCTCGATGCCCAGCACCTCGGCGCCGGCCAGCACCCGCAGCGCCCCGGCCGCCTGGGCCTGCTCGCGCATCAGGGTCCCGGCGCGCAGCGAGTCCACCACGCCCACGGTCGGGAAGTGCGCCCCGCCGAGGATGACGGTCTCGTCCAGGTAGGGCACGAGCTTGCCGACCTCGGCCGGGCTGAGGAGCTGCGCGGGGATCCCCCAGGCCCGGGCCGCCGTGCAGCGCCGGCGCAGTTCGTGCATCCGCTCGCCGGTGCGGGCGACCTCGATGCCGCCGCTCTCGGTGAACACGCCGAGCGCCTGGTACTGCTCGGTGCTGTCGCGGGTCAGCTCCATCATCATCTTCGAGTACTCGATCGGGAAGATGAAGTTGGACGCGTGGCCGGTCGAGCCGCCCGGGTTGGGCATCGGCCCCTTGTCCACCAGGACGAGGTCGCGCCAGCCCAGCCGCATCAGGTGGTAGGCCAGGCTGTTGCCGACAATGCCCGCGCCGATGATGACGGCGCTGGCCCGGTTCGTGTTCAGGCCGGCCTCACTCAACCGGGATCTCCTTGTTGATCAGCGACAGGTCGATGCCCTGCCTGGTCCGGACGATCCGGGCCACCACGTAGACCAGGATGGCGAGCACGTACAGCGCGCCCATGAAGTACAGCGAATCGTGGTTGTTTACCCCGTAGGCGTCGTTGCTGAACCACTCGTAGAGGTTGTAGACGAGCAGCCCGATGGTGACCACGCCCGCCACGGGGACGATCTGGACACCGAAGATCTTGATCCGGCTGGCCGGTGAGGCTCGCCACAGGTCCGGCTTGCGCCACGGCAGGATGACCACGGCGATGGCGCTGAACAGGTAGGTGATGGCGATGACCAGCGTCGCGTCGAGCGTGTAGGTCTCGAACTTGAGCGAGTAGGCGTAGACGGCGCTCAGCGCCACGGCCGGCAGCAGCATCAGGACCAGCGAGTAGAACGGGACCTTGCGCTTCTCGGAGACCTCGGCGGCCCGGTCGGGGAGCACGCGGTCGAACGCGGCCGCGAAGATGACCCGGGTCGAGGACAGGAACAGGGTCCCGACCCAGCCGATGAACCACAGGCTCATCACCAGGATGAGCGCGACCTGGAACACGGCGTTGTGCACCAGCCAGCCTGCGAACATGACCGGGTACGGCCAGATCGGGATGGCCGGGGCGGTCTTGCCGCCGTAGAAGGCGCTCCAGTACAGGGCATTGGCGTTGTTGTAGAAGTCGTTGCCGAAGGTCTTGGCCACCACCAGCAGGAAGATCACGGACAGCGCGACGGTGATCCACAGGCCGGTGAACATGCCGGCGAAGACGCGCCTGAAGTCACTCGCCCCGCGGATCTCGCCGTAGAGGGTCGAGCCCCAGTTCGGCCACAAGATGTAGAACATCATCATCGGGACCAGCAGCAAGCTCGCGCCGAGCGGGCTGAACCCGAAGGCGGGCGAGGTATAGCCGATCTTGGCCGCGCCGGCCTGGGTAGTGCCGTAGGCGTTGCTCACGCCGAAGATCTTGTGGGCCTCGGTGTTGAACGAGGACACGAAGGCCGCGTGGTTGTTGACGAGCAGCAGGATCACGATGACGGCGAAACCGACCAGGCCGCTGTAGAAGCACCACTTCTGGATCCGGGCGTAGCCGGCCATGCCGATCGAGACGAGCACGCCGGCCAGCGCGATGGTGATGAGGCAGACCACGAAGATGCCGGTCTTGGTGGCAAACCAGGTCGCGCCGCTGGGGTCACCCAGCGTCGCCCAGAGCGGCTGGAACAGCTCGACCGAGAGGATGTTGCCGTAGATGGGAGCCCACAGCCAGAGGATGAACCACCATCCGGTGGCGGCCATCACGAACCCGACGCCACTGCCCAGGATCCGGCTCTGCCAGACGTAGTCGCCGCCCGCCCGCGGGATCGTCACGATCAGCCCGGCGTACGCGATGACCAGGAAGGACACCCAGACCGCCGAGACGAGGATCGAGGTCAGCAGCTGCCCCTTGGGGATGAACGACTGGAAGGAGAACTCGTAGATGCCCAGCGTGATCACGTTGGTGGCCAGGCACGCGTAGATCATCGAATCCCGGACCGACCAGCCGCGGACCAGGCCGGTGGCTTTACGCAAGAATAGCGTCGGGGTTTCGCCGCCAATGGCATTGGTAGCCATACTCGCCCTCCGGTTAATAGTCAGCCGTTTACGAATACTCAGTACTTCACGAATACTTGCAGTTCACTAATAATCAGCGCAATGAATACTTAGCCGTATGCTGGTGCTCAGCCGTTCACGAGAAGGTACTTGCCGACCTTTCCCTTCTTCGGGTTCAGCTCGAGCACGGCCCCCTGCAGGACGCCGTCGCCGTAGACGCTACCGGGATTGATGGCCAGCGTCCGGCCCATCCTCTTGACTCCGCGGCTCTCGTGGATGTGACCGTGCACGGAAAGCATGGGCTGGTACTCCAGAATGGCGTCGCGCACCGCGGTAGAGCCGACCGCCTTCATTACCGCGCCGCCATGGATCGGGCGCAGCGTGTCGTCCAGGGCGGGCGCCTCGTCCAGCCCGGTCCCGTAGGGCGGGGCATGGAAGTTGAAGATCGTCCGTTCCATGTCCGGCACCAGTGCGGCCACGGCGTCGATCTTCTGCCGCAGGTCGGCCTCGGGTGCCTCACGGAAAGTGTCCCAGGGGGTCGGGTTGGTCCAGCCCATGGAGACGAGGTGGAATCCCCCGGGCAGCTCGACGACCTTGCCCTCGCCGAAAGTCACGCACGGCGATGCCTCGATGACGTCGTCGATCTCCCAGATGTCGTCGTTCCCCCCGTTCAGGATGCAGGGGATGTCGCCGCCCTTGAGCTTGCCGTCGGCCATGTCCATCCACCGGTCGAGGGAACGGAGCATCTCGACGCTGAACCGGCGATCGACCGCGCCGTCCTCCTCGCTGAGCACCTGGAGCTCGTCGGGAGTGACGATCGCGGGATAAGAGCCGTGGTTGCGGATCTGGCGCTCGACGTCCTCCAGCTCCTGCCTGGTCTCCATGCGGATCGACTCACCGCGCACGGTGACCTGCCAGTAGCCGGTGTGCTCGACGACCGGCACCATCACCTTCCCGGTGACATCTCCGCCGAGCACCACGAGGTCGGCCTTGTAGAAGGCGGCAGAATTCAGGAACTTACGCCAGCAGACTTCCGAGCCGTGGATATCCGTGGCGAAGAAGATCCTCATCCGGCACCACGCCTTCCCCGCTGCGCCCAGCCCAGCTGGCCCGCCGCGACTAGCCCAGGACAGCTAACACCGTGGCGACGTGCGCTGCGCAACGTCAGTGCGGCCTGTGCGAATAACACCATGCAACTAACACTGTGCAACGTCTAGCACTCCCCCGAAACTGGAGTCAAGCATGCCAGACCGATCAGTGTGCGACTTCTTCGGGCAGTTCATACCATCTGACACGATCTCCAACATTTGCTCTCAGCCGCCACTTAACGCCCTTTGGCACCGACTCGGCCACCTCCAGGAGCGCCCTGGACGCGGCGAGCGGGTCGAACGGGGCCGCGGGCGGGATCAGGTCCGGGCTGGCCTCGAGCAGGGCCGGCAGCTTGGCCAGGCTGCCCGTGACGGTCCGCCACCAGCCCCAGTCCGAGGCGAGCACCTGGCCGAAGCGGCCGGTGTCGATCGATCCGGTGCCAGCCGATCCGGTGCCAGCCGATCCGGTGCCAGCCGATCCGGGGGCCGCGGCGCCCACCGGCAGGCCGGACAGCAACTGGGTGATGTCCCTGACGTCCTTCTCGTTGAGCTCCACGATCTGCAGCTTCGACAGCAGCACGTCCACCGCGTCGACGGTGAGCGGCATCCGGCCGAATGACGGCCGGAAGTCGAGCGTGTGGCACATGGTCAGCCGGTCCACCATCACGTCGACCGGCCGGCCGGACGGCGCGTTGAAGTACATCTGCCGGTCGCCGTTGAGGTTGTTGAACCGGCGGTCCGGCGTGCAGCCGTTGTCCGCGAGCCAGGCCGCGACCTTCTTGCGCTCCTTGGACAGGCAGGCAAAGTCCATATCCTGGCCGGCCCGGAGCCGGGGCGGGAAGTCCGGGCAGAGGACCCGCACGGCCAGCCCGCCGAGCAGCTTCAGCCCCAGCCCGGCGCCGGTGGCGCCGCGGGCCAGGCCGAGGGCCTCGGGGAGGGGGTCGTCCGGCGACACGGCGGCGGGGTCGGAAGCGCCGGTTTCGCTCATATCCGGTGAGTATGCCACGGTCGCGGCCGGCAAACAGGCCCCGCTCGCGAGCCGGAACGTTCCGGCACGAACCTCGACAAACCACTCGCTGGTCCCCCGCTGGCAAACCACTCGCTGGTCCCCCGCTGGGGCGTGGTTGACGGGCCGGGCGGGCAGTGACCATCCTGTCGTGACCGGACGCACCACACGCGACCGACGTACCACCAGGGAGACGAGGCCATGCGGGAGCACCTGCTCTTTATCGGCGGTGGCTGGCGTAAGGGCGGCGCGGGCACCATGCCGGCCACCAGCCCCTCCTCAGGTGAGGACTTCGCCGTGCTGGCCGTCGCTGACCCGGCCGATGTCGACGACGCGGTCGGCGCGGCCGCGGCGGCCTGGCCGGGCTGGGCCCGCGCCTCGGCCTTCGACCGGGCCGCCTGGTCTGAGCGGGTGATGGCCGGGATCCGCGGGCGGCGGGACGAACTGGCCCGGGCGCTCGCGGAGGACCAGGGCAAGCCGCTGCTGGCCGAGGCCTACGACGAGGTGGACGAGCTGGCCGAGTACTTCCGGATGGCCGGCGAGGACATCAAGCGGCTGGACGGCGTGTTCCCGCCTTCCGCCTCGGCCGCGCGTCGGGTCATCACGTCCCGCGTCCCGCTCGGCGTGGTCGCCGTGATCAGCCCGTGGAACTGGCCGTACACGATGGGGGCGGAACTGTTCGCCCCGGCGCTGGCGGCCGGCAACGCGGTGGTCTGGGTACCCGCGCCGACCACCACGGCGTGCTGCGCCGTGCTGGCCGATGTCATCGCCGGGTCGGGCCTGCCGGACGGGGTGTTCAACTTCGTACCCGGACCCGGCCCGGTCGTGGGTGACGCCCTGGCCGGTCATCCGGGCGTGGCCGCGGTGGGCTTCATCGGGTCGGTCGGCACGGGCGGCCGCGTCGCGGCCCGGGCGGCGGGCAAGACCCAGCTCCTCGAGCTGGGCGGGAACGGCCCGATGGTGCTGCTCGAGGACGCCGACCTGGAACTGGCCACCGAAGCCGCGCTCGAAGCCGCCTATCTGTGCGCGGGCCAGAGCTGCACCGCGGGCGAGCGGTTCCTCGTGCACGCCTCGCTGCGCGCCGAGTTCGCGGAGCGGGTCGTGGCGGCGACCCGGGAGCGGGTCCGGCTCGGCGACCCGTTCGACCCGCAGACCACCATGGGGCCGCTGAACAACGAGGCCACCGCGGCCAAGTTCGACCGGCATGTGGCCGACGCGCTGGCCCGGGGGGCGACGCTCGGCTGCGGCGGGCAGCGGGCCCCGGGCTTCGCCACCCGGCTCTACGCGGAGCCGACCGTGCTCGACGGAGTCACCCTGGACATGGCGATCGCCGGCGAGGAGACGTTCGGGCCGGTGATACCGATCATCGAGGTCCGCTCGGCCGCGGAGGCGCTGGAGCTGACCAACGCGTCGCCGTTCGGCCTGACCGCCGCGGTGTTCACCCGCGACCTGGAGCGGGGCCTGGCTTTCGCCGAGCAGGCCCGGGCCGGCTGGGTCAACATCAACGCCTCGACCAATCTGTGGGAGTCCCACCTGCCGTTCGGCGGCCGGTCCGGCTCGGTGAGCGGCCGGGGCCGGGTCGGCGGCCGGTACGCCATGGAGACGTTCACCGAGCCCAAGACGGTGGTCTATCCCGCCCCCGGCTTCACCCGCTGAGCCCGTGCCCGGCCCGCTACCGCGCCGCGAGCGGCGCTGGAAGAACGGCGTCCGGCTGCACGTCATCACGGCCGGGTCCGGGCCGCCACGCCCAGATAGCCCAGTGCGGTCACTACCCGGCCGAGGAGCAGCCTGCCGAGCTGACCAGGCTGCTCACGGAGTTCTTCACGGGCGGCGACCCCTCGTTATCGAGATCACGGCCGGGGAAGATTTGCACGGTCCGCGCCACTAATGACGCTCATTTTCGCAGCTAAATTTAAGTGAATTCTAAGGCCACATTCAGGTAACTTAAAATAGTGGCCAGCCGAATACTTGGAGTAGTAAAGTCGCTGCGTGATAGCCGGGGGCGAGCCAATTCCAGCACGAGTGCACGACCTAGTGCACGCCTGCACTAGGTACGCAACGTGAGGCTTTTCTTATTCACGTTATCCCGGCCGCGGCAAAGTGTCCGTCTACGATGTCGCATCAAAACATACTTTCCAGGCGGAAGGACGGCCTGGAGGGTATTGCGGAGCATGGAAAATCTGTGCTCTGTCCTGAAATGGGGAGGCAGGATGAAGGGCAAGTACATTCCCGCTCTGGCGGGAATCGGCGCATTGGCGCTATTCGCGGTTCCTGGGGTCGCGTCAGCCTCAACGACTGGCCATCCGGGATCCGGAAACTGCGCGTACAAGCACGTGCCCCAGTGGGAGCAGGGGAGGGCCATCTGGGTGCTCGAAGGCCATGGCTGGAACGCGCACTGCGTGCTGGTGCAGATCCGGGGCGGGCACCACCCCACGCAGCCTGGGCACGGCACTCAGCCGGGGCACCACACCCAGCCGGGCCACCACACCCAGCCGGGGCATGGGCACCACCACGGCTAGCCGGACGCAGCCCGGCACCACCAGGGCTAGCAGCTAGCGGAACGCGCTCCCTAGGCCGGAAGACGGCACCCGGGCCGGCCTAGGGAGCACCCGAAGATCAGGCTGTTTCGGATTGCAGGATCTCGGCCGCCGGGCGACGGGCCCCGATGCGGGCGGGAATAGCGGTCAGCCCCCCGACCACGACCAGGGTCCCGAGGACCACCGCGATCAGCCCCCAGGCCGGCGGGAGGAGGGTCGTTGACCCGCCACGGCTCACCGCTGCGACCAGCCCGATGCCGGCCGGGATGCCGACCACGGCGCCGGGCAAGGCGGACAGCAACTGGGCCGCCGATACCCCGGCGCTGACCTGCTCCTGGGTAGCACCGAGCGAGCGGGCCACGGCCAGCGGATGCCGGGCGTCCAGCACCGTCGCCCAAGCCACGAAGATCACGTTGACGACGGCCAGGACGACCAGCACGACCGTGACGATCAGTACTATCCGGCTAACACCGGTATGCACAGGATTGATCAGCCCGCCGGGCACTTTGGACCGGTGGTCGCGCTCCAACATGGTCAGCACCGCGACGATCATGGCGACGGTGATGGTGATGCTGACCGCGCTGAGCACCAGGCGCCGGGGCCGGCGGGCGGCCAGCCGCAGGCCGAGCAGCAGCGGTACCGGCAGCCGTGTCGATACGGCAATGACCCAGCCCCGGCGGCGCGGCGTGCGCGGCGCATCGGCCAATGCCGAAACCGTGCTGGTCCGGGCGGCGCGGACGGCGGGAAAGAAGGTCGCGAGAAGGGCTACCGCCAGCGCCACGGCCACCACAGCACCGATGGTGCCGACCGTGAGCGACGGCGCGCCCGGCGAACCGATCAGGCCGTCGATGGGCCTGCTCAGCAGCGGGGCGGCGAGCCAGCCGACGGCCAGCCCGGCGGCCGCCGCGACCAGCGCCAGCACCAGGTGCTCGGTGAGCAGCACCGCCGCGACCAGCCGCGGCGCGGCGCCCACCGCCTTGAGCAGCCCGATGCGCCGGGTCTGCTCGGCCAGCCGCCCGCCGACCAGCACCGCCACACTGGCGATGGCCAGCAGGCCGAGCAGCCAGCTGGCCACGACCAGGACTTCCTGCTCGAATTGCAGCCCCCGGGCGTCATGGTTGCTGGTCTGCTGCCAGGACGACAGGAACAGGCTGTTCGTGCTGCGGTCGTTGGCGAACGCGGTCGCCACGGCCGGATCGGCGAGCTTCAGGTTGAGCATGTACGACAGCGGGTCCGCCGCGGTGGCCAGGCTCCGGGCGTCGGCCTCGGTGAGCCAGATCAGGCCCGGCGCGTTCACGGACGGCCAGGCGGCCGTAACCGCGAGCCCGACCACCCGGAACGGCCGCCCGCCCAGCATGATCCGGTCACCGGGACGGACGCCCAGCTCCGTGGCGTAGGTCGGCTCCACCACGACCCCGCCGGGCCGCACCCAGCTCCCCTGAATCACTGTGGGCTGGTCGAGCGAGGCCCGACCCTGGTCCCGTCCTTCTGCGGTGAAGCCAGACGCGGCGGGCACGGTGTGGCCATTCGCTCGTAGCGCGGGGGAGACGGCCGGGTACGGCCCGCTGTGGCCGATGACGCCGGACGCGTGCTCCAGCGCGGTCAGGCCCGGGGGTGAGCCGCCGCCCGGGGCCGCGCCGCCCGACTGGGCCACCACGTCGGGGCCGGCCGTCGCGGCCCGGGTATCAAGGTAGGGATGGCTGGTCACTCCGCTCAGGGCCAGCCCGAGAGCCAGCGTCGCGGTCGCGGCCGTGATGACAACGAGTGTCAGCGCCGCCTCGGCCCGCCGCCCGCGCAGGTCCCGGGCCGCGAGGCGGCCGACGAGCAGGATCCGGCCCATCACATCAGCCCTTCACTTTCGTCACCAGCATCAGGCCGCTTCGGATTGGAGGATCTCGGCCACGGGGCGGCGGGCGCCGAGGCGGGCCGGGATGGCGGTAAGCCCCGCGACCACAGCGACGGCCCCGATCACCACGGCCAGCAGTTGCCACACGGGCGGGATGGTGATCACTCCCCCGTTGCTCACGGCGACGTACAGGCCGATGCCGGCCGGGATGCCGAGAATGGCGCCCGGCAGCGCGGGAAGCACCTGCGCCGCCGACAGCCCGGCACTGACCTGCCGGGGAGTCGCGCCGAGGGCACGCGACAGCGCCGAAGGACGGCTCGCGTCAAGCACCGTCGCCCAGGCGATGAAGAGCGAGTTGATCGCGGCCAGGATGACCAGTGCGACAGTGATGACCAGCATCACCTGGCCGACCGGGTCGGCCTGCGGAGCAGCCAGCGCGGCGGATCCGCCGGGGGGCTGCTGAGCGCTACCGGCCTGGTAGATGAGCACCGCGACGATCGTGGTGACCGTGACGGCGATGCTGGCCACGGTCAGCACCACCCGGCGCGGCCGGCGGGCGGCCAGCCGCAGCCCGAGCAGCAGCGGGATCGGCAGCCGGGCTGAGATGGCGATCAGGAAGGCCTGGCGTCGCGGCGGGCGGGCCGAGTTCGCCAGCGCACGCACCGTACTGGCCCGG
>Ga0302326_10028169_pt1 | contig 11312 bp, 12 predicted proteins | sample Palsa_T0_3_FD_202264 | JGI IMG/M metagenome (GOLD analysis project Ga0302326, IMG submission 202264) | Peat permafrost microbial communities from Stordalen Mire near Abisko, Sweden - Palsa_T0_3 | ecosystem: Environmental > Terrestrial > Soil > Palsa > Peat permafrost | place: Sweden: Abisko...
CAATTTCCTGTACTACGGCGGTGCCCATATCGGTTCAGTCGTATACTTCGATTTGACGGCGGGTTACACCATCAAGGCGACCAATACCGTCCTTCGTGCGGGTCTACTCAATGTCGGCGATAAGATCCCGCCGATCTCGGGCATCAACGCCTTTGCCCCCAGCGAGAGTGTGACCGACGTGTTTGATTACGACACCATCGGCCGGCGCTTCTTTGTAGGCTTTACGCAAAAGTTTTGAGCCGCGCCGCGAGGCGATGAGGGCCGCGCGAGGCAAATCGCGCGGCCCTTTTCTTTGCCGGCCCGCATAGGCGACACTCGGCATTTGATTCAAGGACCCTCTATTGGGAAGCTCCGACTCTAACCCCGAAGAACTGGCCGCAGAGGCCGTTCGCCATTTGAGCCACGGCGATCTCGCCGCAGCCGAGCTGGCCTGCCGCACGGCCCTGTCGGTGACGCCCCGACACTTGAAGTCCAATGGGGTGCTGGGGGCTGTCCTGCTGTCGCAGGGACGATTTGGCGAGGCGCAATCCCTATTCGCCGATCTTGTGGAGTGCGAGCCTGCTGCTTCCGCTCATTGGGTCAACCTGGGAAGCGCGCGGCGCGGTATGGGCGATTACGATTTAGCGCTCGCGGCCTACGCGCGCGCCGCGGCATTGGGCGTCAAAGACGCCGACTTTTATTTCAACGTGGGGCTGACGCACCTGGATCGCGGTGACAACGAGGCGGCCAGAAAGCTGCTCGAACAGGCGCGTGAACTCGATTCATCCGACGCCGAGATCACACTGCGTTATGCGGATGCTTGCTACCGGTCGCTGCACAACGAGACGGCGGCCGCGGTGCTTGCCGGTTGGCGCTCGCTGAGGTCGAATAGTCCGGGTGTGCTCGCGCAGATTGCCCAGATGCTGTTCAATTTGGGACATCAGGAGGAAGGGGAACGCGCCCTCGAGATGGCACTGCAGGATCCCGCCGCGGATGCCGTAACAATTCTGACTGCGATCGAGATCGCAGAACGCATGAACCGCCTGGAACAAGCACGTGCGCTGGTGATCCGGCTCGAGTCGGTTCAGCACTCCGCAGCGGTCGCTCAGGATTTGCTGGTGATTCGCGCGCGCCTGGCGCAGCGTAGCGGCGAACATGAAACGGCGGAACGGCTCTACGGACAGGCTTTGCTCGCTACCGAGGATTCGGCCATGAAACACATGCAGCTGTTTCCTCTGGCTCATTCGCTCGACGCGCTGGGGCGCTACGAGGAAGCGTTCACGACCTTGCGCCAAGCGCATGCCTCGCAATTCGAATACTTGCGGCGTGTTGCTCCGGCACTGGTGCTTCGGGGCGCACCCCCGATGATGATTACTCGGCACGGCTGCGATCCTACGGACGTCGCGGCATGGGAAGACGATACTCCCGGAACCGAGGAAAGCCCGATATTCATCGTGGCGTTTCCGCGCTCGGGCACGACGCTGCTGGAGTTGACCCTCGATGCCCACCCTGCGCTTCAATCCATGGACGAGCAGTCTTTCATCCAGGATGCTCTGGATGAGATGAGCGGCATGTCGATCGATTACCCGCGCGAATTGGCGCGATTGAGCCGCAGCGCCCTCGCCGACATGCGCGCCCGCTACTGGCGGCGCGTGGCGGGCAAAATTCAGCTCAAACCCGAAGCCCGGCTGGTGGATAAGAATCCACTCAACATTTTGCGCCTGCCGGTAATCCGCCGGCTGTTTCCAAACTCCCCTATCTTGATGGGGGTGCGTCATCCCTGCGATGTCATGCTGAGCTGCTATATGCAGCTTTTTCGGGCACCGGATTTTGCGCTGCTGTGCAATTCGCCGGTGAGCCTCGCATGGGGCTACCGGCGCACCATTGATTTCTGGTACGCCCAAAACGAGATCCTGAGGCCCCGCTCCTTGGAAGTGCGCTATGAGGCGCTGGTGGCGAAGTTTGAGGAGGAGGTACGCCGCATCATGCAGTTCTTGGAGCTGCCATGGGACGATCGCGTGCTGCAGCCTGGGCAGCATGCTCAACAGAAAGGATTCATCAGCACGCCAAGCTATTCCCAAGTCATACGTCCGGTTTCGACCAAGTCCGTGGATCGGTGGCGTTGTTATCCAAGCTTGTTTGCGCCCGTCCTGCCTATCGTTCAGCCTCAGCTCAAGCGTTGGAACTATGCCGCTTGAATTGTACGGCCTACGCTGCGGTGGTCGCCGTTGCAGGCGTCTCGCCGAACAGCAAGTAAGTCGATAGGATAAACTTGTCGCCCGATTTCGGGGGCATCCCCTCGTGCTGAAACATCCAATAGGGAGGGAACATCAGCAGCCGGCCGGCCGCCGGCCGCACCGATAGCTGCAGCTGCGGAAAACGGGTTTCACCGCCCTCGGCCACATCGTTCAGGTACCACAGGAGCACCAGATACCGATTGGCAACCGAGTAGATCGAATCGAAGTGCAACTGAAAGTTGTCCCGGGCCGCAGGCCGATACCGCTTGATCATCAAACTCGCGTGCTTGGTCGCGCGCGGTACTGGAATCGAGAGGCCGACATCCCGATTGTACCGATCGAGTGCAGCGTCGATGCGGACCTGGAAATCGAGCGCGAAGGCCTCATCCGCGAGACGCGATACGTTCAATTCAATCCAGGCCGACTCCTCGAGGCCCGCGCGGACTCCGCGGCCGTTGATGACGTGGAAGCGCGCTAGTCCCTCGAATGAGGCCAGCATGCGGCGACATAATTCAGAGTCCAGGTGATTGTCGTACACCCGCACATAGTGGGGCAACTCGCCGATGGCCATGCGTCATATAATAAAGCAATATGAGCGAAGCCACAGATCGGAAGCCACTGCCGGGGCAAGGCGGCAACGAGGAAGCGGAAGCCGCCTCCGAACGCCGGCTGGAAACGCATCCCGACGACGTCGCGGCACTCAAAGCGGCGGCCCTGCGAGCAATGCGTCGTGCGGATCTACGCCGCGGGCGCGACTTGCTCGAACGCGCCGCGCTCTTGGCGCCGGCCGACGCCGACACTCATTTCCATCTCGCCCGTGCTCGTGAAGCCGGCGGTGATCCGGCCGCTGCCCTCACAGCGGACGAGGTTGCAGTGCGCAATGCGCCCGGCAACGGATTGCTGCGCCTGCATTTTGCACTCGGCCTCGAGAGCCACGGCGATGCAGAACGCGCCCTGCTGCACTTTACCCGTGCGCTCAAGGATTCGCGGTCGCAAGGTCAATGGACCGACTCAGCGAGCACTCCCGCAGCTCTGCGCGCGCATGTCGAGCACGCGGTGGATGTGGTGCGACAGGGTCGGAACATGTTATTTGAGCGGCTGCTTGCACCGTTGATCCAGCGCTACGGACACGCGTCGCTGGAGCGCGTGAATGCGGCCATACGCATCTACGCCGGCGAGCAACAGCCGCATTATCCGGACCCCCGCCAGCGGCCCACCTTTTTCTTCGTGCCCAACGTGCCGCCCTGCGCTTACTTTGATCGGCGCTTATTTTCGTGGATTCCGGAATACGAAGAGCATTGCGACGACATCAAGCGCGATCTGCAAGCGCTGATGCCGAGCAGCCGCGGGCGTGAACGCGTGTTCCACAATGACACCCTTGAGAACGCAAACCTGCGCGGCTACGGGTCAGCACCGAGTTGGAACGGCTACTATTTTTTCCGTCACGGCGAGCGCCGCGAGGATAACTGCGCAGCATGCCCGACAACGGCACAAGCGCTCGACGCGATTGACCTCATACGCGTGCGCGATCATGGGCCGGAAGTTCTTTTCTCGGTCTTCACTCCTGGCACTCACTTGCTGCCGCATCGCGGCGTCACCAATGCCCGCGCTGTCAGCCACCTGCCGCTCACAGTGCCCGGCGATTGCGCACTCAAGGTGGGCGGGGAAGAACATGTGTGGCGCGAGGGGCGCACCGTCATATTCGACGACACCTACGAACATGAGGCATGGAACAGGTCTCGTGAGGTGCGGGTGGTGCTGATTGCCGATGTCTGGAATCCTCATCTCAGCGAAGTTGAACGCGCGGCGATCGCGGATGTGATCATCGCCATCGGAGATCTGCGCATCGCCGCCGATGCTTTGTGAATCCAACTCATGCGCTTACCCATGCCATTTTTCCGCTTGCCGAGGCGCTTTGACGCGCTGCGCCTGCGCGATGAGATTGCCGCCATTCCGCCGCAGGCCTGGGTGCCGCACCCGAATGGCATTCTCGGCAATAGCTCGGTGCGATTGATCAGCGTCAACGGCGATGAAAACGACCTGGTGGAGGGCACCATGCGCGAAACCACGCACATGACCTGTACGCCGTACATTCGCCAAGTGCTGGCGAGCTTCGGCGTACCGTGGAGCCGTTCCCGACTGCTGCGTCTAGCGCCGGGCGCGACCGTGCCGCCGCATGCGGACATCAACTATCATTGGTTCTATCGCGTACGTCTGCACGTACCCGTGATGACTCGAGAGGAAGTGCGCTTTCACTGCGACGGGACCAGCGTGCATATGGCCGCCGGCGAGGCCTGGATATTCGATAACTGGCGCCTCCACAACGTTTCGAATCCGACGCCTGACGAGCGCATTCATCTGGTCGCCGATACCGCGGGGAACGCCGCGTTTTGGCAATTGGCAGGTGCGGGTGAGAACGGCGCGGAGAATCCTCTGTACGTCGGCTTCGAGGCAGGCCGCGAGCCGGTCCTGCTGACCGAGCGCAGCATTCTGCGGCCCATCATGAATCCCGCGGAACTCGAACTCCTGGTCGGCAATATGCGCGGCGAACTCATCAGCCAATTCGAGAACGCCGATTCGCGTCTGCGCCTGAGTCGCTACCACGGCATACTCGATAACTTTGTCCGCGACTGGCGGCATTACTACATGCTGCACGGAGAAGACAGGTCAGGCTGGGAAAATTTCTCGAGATTGCGTGACTCTCTGCGCAACGCGGCGCGCACCATCGGTGAGGGCATCGTCTTACGGACCAACCGCATCGCGGTTCACAAGGTCCTGGAAGGCCGCGTCTTGCGCGTATGCCTGGGCGGCGAGCCGGACGGCGCGCTCGAGGCTCTCCCCAGCCCTGCCGCCCGCAATGCCAATGCTTCCTCACCGGCGGGGCGGGCCTGTCTTACCCAGCCGCTGTTCATCGTAGCCGCACCGCGTTCGGGCAGTTCGCTGCTGTTCGAAACATTGGCGTCGAGCGAGCAAATCGCGACGCTCGGCGGAGAAGCGCACTGGCTCATCGAGACCATCGCTGAACTGCGTCCCGGCGCGCCGGGAGTGGATTCGAATCGCTTGGTGGCGGCACACGCAAGCCCCCGCATCGTCGATCGCATCCAATGCCAGATCCTCGAGCGGCTGGTCGACGGTCACGGCGAACCGCTCATTGACGGGCGAGTTCTCAAGTTCCTGGAAAAAACACCGAAAAACGCGCTGCGAATTCCGTTTTTCGATCGAGTTTTCCCGGACGCACGGTTCGTGTTTCTTTGGCGCGATCCGCGCGCCAATATCAGCAGCATTATCGAGGCCTGGCGATCCGGCAAATGGCAGACGTACCGGCGCCTCGAAGGATTCGATCCGCCGTGGTCGCTGCTGCTGCCGCCGGGCTGGGAAACGCTGCGCGGCAGCCCGCTGGAGGAACTGGCTGCGTTTCAGTGGCGTGTCACGAACGCCACCGTACTCGATGATCTGGCGTCGCTGACTGCCGATCGATGGACGGCCGTCGAATACGACAACCTGGTTGCTGACCCTGCAAGTGTGATTCAATCGTTGTGTCAATTTGCAGGCATCGAATTCGATGCCGCGCTTGCCGAGCGGGTCAGCCGACCGCTGCCGGCTGCCAAGCACACGCTGACGCCCGCTGACCCTTTGAAATGGAAGCGCAACGAAGCAGCCATTGAGCGGATATTGCCGGTGATGGAACCCACATGGCGGCGGCTGCTGTCGGTCACTCGCGGAAACGGTATTCGTGACGCGCGATGATGAGCTTATCCCTGTCCGCAACGAGGTCGCGCAGCTCATCATCATAGTAGTCGGCGTAAGTACCCTGGGCGCACGCATCCCGCACCCCGGAGTCCATGACGAAATCATTCACTGCATTGGTCACTCGATGACCAATTTTTTGCAGGTATTCGAGTAACTTTACGCGCAGCTCCTCAGCTCGTTCCACGGTGAGCTTGCTATCGAAATTGCCGTAAAGATATTGATAAAGATAGGAATAGAAGCCCAGCCGGGAATTTTTGATCGGGGCCAGGGCAAATTTGGGCAGATTGAGCCCCCGTTTCCCGTAGGTCGCGGGCAACTGCGCGATTATTGCATTGAGTTGCGGGCTGCCGCTACCAAGGTCCAGCATATTTCGCAGCGTCGCACCGAAATCCAGGCGCCCGTTCTCCGACAGCATCCTAAACAAGGGGTTCGGCACCGGGCGTTGCGCTTGAAAGGTGTACCAGGATACATAGTAGCTCCACGGATTTCGTACAAAACCGAGCACAGGCAGGTGCGAATTCTCCGCTGGAATTAGCAGGCGCGGTAGCCGATAACCGATACTGCGTGCACTTGGCACGAATCGAAGCAGACACTCGTTGACCAGCCCGCCGCCCGATTTGTCCAGGTGCAGGAACACGAAACGATCCGTGACAATCATCGCTGCCTAGCGGCCCTAGGACCCAAACGGGTCCGGGTTATTTGCCCTGGGGAGGAGGATCCGGGCGTAGATAGTTTTTCAGGCCAGCTTGAGTCTGAGCCACTCGCGCATCGAGTTGCTCGGCGGTCAGGCACACGGCATCGCTGGGCCTGGCAATGTGCGAGCCCAACTTCTGGTCCGCACTACAGTAAAGAATCTGACCATCCCTATTGACGACGGTAAATCCCTCTTTCTTCGCGTTGGCCAGCCTCTGGGCCGTCATGTCACCCTTGGAGGATGCAGGGATCTGGGCCAAGGGCTGCATGGCAGCGTTAACATAAGTTGTCGGCGGCGGCGGCGTGGCAGCCTGCTGACCGGCACAGCCCGCAGCCAATAACGTGCTCATGATGAGGGTTTTTCGCATTTGTTCCAATCCAGTCGTTTTCATGAGTTTCAAGCATACTGCACCGACCTGCCCAGTGGAAACTATTGCTTGCGACGCCACGGAAAAAACGCATTGGTTCGGCGGATGTAGTCAGCACTGACATGATGAGCGGTCCTACGATGCCCCACCACGCACCGGCTGCCGCCGCGATCAGGTAAAACCCCCACCACACGCAGAAATCGCCAAAATAGTTGGGATGGCGCGTGAATCGCCATAGCCCTTGATCCAGGATTTTGCCTCGATTCGTCGCGTCCGACTTGAATCGCGCCAATTGTGCATCGCCGCCCGCTTCGAAAATCATTCCTAGCAGCCACAGAGCAGCGGCATCGAAATAAGCCACGCCAGCAACGCCTGCAGCGCAAACACGAGATATAGGCTCTTCCCATGTCCCCAGTTTCGCCCGGTGATCTAGATCGTCAGGCGCAGCGCCCACACGATGAGCAAAGTCAGTACTAGCACGCGGCGGGGTCCGGCGGGAGTCGACCCGCCAGAAGCGTATGTACAGGCCGCCGACACGAACATCAGGGACCACAGACTGTCGACGATCGAAACATTTCGAATCCACAGACTCAGAAGCCACGTGCAAACCGCCGCGATAACGATGACACCGAGTCCCTGCAAGTACACCGTGAATGAAAACATGGATATGTGGGTTCGAGCGGCGTGGGCGTTTGGATGCAATATTTGGAGAAATGTTTTACGAATCCGTGATTTAGCGGCGTCCAACCAGCCGTCTTGGGCTCACAGACACTTAAGCGCCACTGTCGCGGCATTGAAACAGGCATCAGCTTAGATAATTGAGTAATAATGAGGGCGTTGGCCGGGTCTTTTGTATGAGCAGCAATTCCGCTGCGTTCAATAACACTATTGAGGATTCAACTATGCAGATCAATAAAATGTCGAGCGCGGCAATGGCTGCGGCAGCCGCCATGCTGTTCACTTCCGCCATCAGCACCGCATCGTTTGCTGCGGATGCCGCCACCGTGAAGTGTACCGGCGTGAATTCCTGCAAGGGAACTTCCGAGTGCAAGTCGGCAAAGAATAGCTGCAAAGGCATGAACAGCTGCAAGGGTCAGGGCTTTGTATCGATGACGGCTGCCGCCTGCACGGACGCCAAGGCTAAGGCCGCCGCTGCCGCGAAGTAAGCGACGCTAAGGCGATGAGAAGGGACCGGGCGCCAATCGCCCGGTCCCATTTTGATGAAACTTTCCGGCTTTGGTCTTGGCCTGCGAACGCCCCACTATGAGGCCATCTTGAGCGAGCCTCATGCAATCGATTGGCTCGAAGTCATTACCGAAAATTACCTGGTTCCCGGCGGCAAGCCACTCAACTATCTGGAACGCATACGCGAGCGATTCCCGATGGTGATGCATGGCGTTTCCCTCTCCATCGGCAGCACCGATGCCATCGACTTCGACTACTTGAAACTGGTGCGGGCGCTGGCCGCTCGCATCGAACCGCACTGGATTTCCGACCACCTTTGCTGGACCGGAGTTGCAGGACGGAATTTGCACGATTTACTGCCCCTGCCCTACACCGAAGAAGCCTTAAGCTGCGTGGTCGAGCGAGTTGGCCAGGTCCAGGATGCCCTGGGAAGGCAACTGCTCCTGGAAAACGTATCGAGCTATCTCACCTTCAAATCCTCCGAGATGAGCGAGTGGGAATTCTTGTGCGAAGTGGCGGCGCGCGCCGACTGCAACATCCTGCTCGACATCAACAACATCTATGTGAGCAGCATCAATCACGGCTTTGATGCGATGAATTATCTACAAGCCATGCCGAAGTCTCGCGTGCGCCAGTTTCACCTTGCCGGACATAGCGATATGGGCGGCCATTTGATCGACACGCACGACCATCCCATCGTGGCGCCGGTGTGGGATCTGTACTCGAAAGCGGTCGCGCTGTTCGGCGACGTGCCAACGATGATCGAGCGTGACGACAACATTCCCGAGTTGGGCGAACTGGTTGCGGACCTCAATGTCGCGCGCTCGCTGGCGGCGGTTCACTCGCGGCGGGCGGCCTGATGCACGCAAATCAGCTGCGCGAATTGCAGCATGACATGCAGCGGCACTTGCTGGGCGAGGAGAGCCGCGTTACATCGGCCATCGTGGACGCGCCGCCGTTGCGCGCCGCGGATCGATTGGCGATTTATGCCAATGCCTATCAAGCGCGCTTGATTGACGCCCTGGACGACACGTATTCCATCCTGCATGGGCTGCTTGGCGATGAGATATTTTTCGCGTTGGGTGAGGCATTCATCGCGGCATATCCCTCCGTGCACCGCTCGATTCGTTGGTACGGACGCGAGCTTGCGGATTTTCTCGCCACAAACCCGCCGTACAATGAGCAACCCATTGTCGCCGAGGTCGCGCTGCTCGAATGGACGCTGGCGGAGGTATTCGATGCCAAGGACGCCGAGCCGTTGCCGCGCACCGCCCTGTCTTCGGTGGATCCGACCGCATGGAGCGGCCTCAAGTTCGAGTTTCACCCTTCATTGAGGCGGCTTGAGTTTGATTGGAATACAACGGCCGTGTGGCAGGCGATGAGCCGCGAGGAGACGCCGCCAAAGCCTGCGCGGGGACCTCAGCGGCTGCCGTGGCTTCTATGGCGGCAGAACCTACAGAATTATTTTCGTTCACTCACCCCCGCGGAGGCCGCCGCGCTCGATGCCGCCCTGCGCGGCTGCAACTTCGGAGAGATCTGCGAAGCCCTGAGTACGCGGATGCCCTACGATGAGATTCCGCCGGCCGCCGCAAGCTTTCTGGGAGCCTGGGCGGACAGCGGAATTATTGTCGGCATAGATTAGCTCAGCCAGGTTCCGGGGGCCGGCCGCTCATCGAGCTTCGCTCCACGGCCTTATCGAAGTCGGCGAGCAGATCAGACATCGCAGTCGCGGTCGCAAATTCGCGGATCCATTGACGTACTGACTCCAGATTCGTGGTCGGATACGCGGCCAAGAGCGCGTCGACATCGAGCATGTCCTGAGGGCGATGCGCCACCGCCTTCATGATCAATAAATCTTCGACGCGCGGCAGTCTTACCGGCACCCCACCGACGTCATGGACTTGTGCATGCGCGACCGCGCGGTTTTCAAATGACAAGCCTCCAAAAATTACATCAATGTCGATCGCGCTTGCAGAATGCTTGAGCAGCAGAACGCGCGAGCGTCGTGCGAACTCGAGCGCATGGTCGATTCGAGGAAGAATCCCATAGGCCTCTGCACTGTTGATTGCGCGCTCCCATTCGGAATCTGCAAGAATCACGAGCGCGTCAATATCTTGGGTGAATCGCGGCCGGCTCAGAAGTGATACTGCAACGCCACCGACAATGATGGATTGGGCGGGTATGTCTTCCAACCACTTCCCCAAGTCCGCCAGCGGGGCCAGCAGACCTGAGGGAATGGATTCAGACATCGGACGCCTTGCGGATTTGCGCCCAGCGCTCGCGCACTTGCTCGATCCCGCGCTCTCGATCAGGATCTAACCCAAAAAGCGCACGGGAGCCGATGAGAGCGCTCAATTGGCGCAATCGCATCTCCATCGAGCTCTCACGCAGCGCAGCGGTTTCCGCCTCCCGGGAAACTCTCCAGCGCTCCCGGAATTCACGCGCCTGTTTGGGCGTAATCAATGACATGCGCCATCATACGCCGGCCGCCGCACGCTTTCTTTCCTAGAGCGGGCCGCCGCCGTCGCCCACCATTTGCTTGCGAACCAGCGGAATTGGCGGTCCTCCGAACGACAAGAACTGGTCGTGGAATTCATGCCAGCGACTTTGGTCGTCCGCGGAGGGCGCAGCGGCACCTGCCGGAGCGGTCTTGGCGAGCCAGTCGGCGCGCAGCTTGCGAATCATGAGTTTGCCGAGGGTGTAGTTCAGATAAGCCGGGTCGTAAGTGCCGCGCGCAGCCTGCTGGCGCGCGTTGCCGGGATCCTCGAAGGCCTGTTCCCTGAACATTTTTTCGGATTGCGCCACGGTCATGCCCTCCGTATGCAAGCCGATGGCCGAGAGCAAGCGCACGTCGCGAAGCAGGGCTTCGTTGATCTGGCCGACATGGGTCTCGGCATCACCTTTGCCCAATCCCATGTCATACATCATCTCCTCGCAGTAATGAGCCCAGCCCTCTGCAAACGCATATCCGACCCACAACGCCTCGAGCTTGGAGGGATTCGCGTTCGCGTGCAGGAACTGCAGGAAATGCCCGGGCCACACCTCGTGCACGGAGGTGAACAGCAGCGAAGCTTCACCCGGAATATAGGAGGCTTGCTCG
>Ga0302326_10028170_pt1 | contig 11312 bp, 13 predicted proteins | sample Palsa_T0_3_FD_202264 | JGI IMG/M metagenome (GOLD analysis project Ga0302326, IMG submission 202264) | Peat permafrost microbial communities from Stordalen Mire near Abisko, Sweden - Palsa_T0_3 | ecosystem: Environmental > Terrestrial > Soil > Palsa > Peat permafrost | place: Sweden: Abisko...
AAGGCGGGCTACAACCTGACGACCGGGAGCAATAACATCGACATCGGGAATCTTGGCGTCGCCGCCGAAAGCGGTACGATCCGCATCGGCACGACTTCAACCCAAACCAAGACCTTCATCGCCGGGATCTACGGCACGTCGGTGACCGGCAGCGCGGTCGTGGTCTCCTCCACGGGGCAGCTCGGCGTGACAGTTTCCTCCGAGCGATTTAAGACCGCAATTGCGCCGATGGGTTCGGACACGGCGAAGCTCGAACAGCTGCGGCCGGTCAGCTTCAGGCTCAAGAGCGATGCCACAGGTACGCGCCAGTATGGACTCATCGCAGAGGAGGTCGCGAAGGTCTACCCGGAGTTAGTGATCCGCAACGAATCGGGCCGCATCGACGGGGTCCGCTACGACGAGCTAGCACCCATGCTCCTGAACGAGGTGCAGCAGCAACAAAGGAAGATCGCGGCGCAGGGACAGGTGAATGCGGCGCAGGATCGGCAGAATGCCCTCGAGGCCGCGGAAATTCACGGCCTCAAGGAAGAAGTGGCGCGGTTGAAGACTCTCAACCAAGCAACGCAAGGTGCGGTTCGAAAGATCAAGGCCATAGACGAACGGGTCGCCGAGCGTTAGGAATCGCCTAGACAGTCGGCGTCAACACGGTCGGTTTCACCCTCGAGGCGGGCGGTATTGGCATGCGTGCACTGACGCGCACCCCCTAACCCGCGGGCTTGTCGGCACTGCCGGCAACGGCCGCCTCAGCTGCTTTGAATCCCATGCGTGAATGCGTCCCGTCGCAGAAGGGCTTGGTAGTCGAGGCGCCGCAGCGGCACAGCGCAAAGGGCCGCTTGCGCATAGGATAGGCGGCACCGTTCCAGTCCACGAGCGTTGCCTCATCGCCGTCGACCAAGTACGGACCATTCTGCAATACTTTGATGGTGACCAAGGTCTACTCCTAATAGGCTGTAGCGCGGATGCGTCGACGGAAAACTACCATACAATTCATGCAAGCCGAAGGTAAAACGCGGAACCTGCGCGCATGACGGATCTGCCCCACGTGCCAAGCGCCGCTGCGCACGAACCAGGCGCGACCAAGATCTTGTACTACCGGCATTCGCTGGCCGTGCGCATCCTGCATTGGATCAACGTGGTCGCGCTGTGCGTCTTGCTGATGAGCGGCCTGCAGATTTTCAATGCGCACCCGGCACTCTACTGGGGAAAATCCTCCTACAGCGGCACCCCGCCTTTCTTCGCACTCGCACACGGCTTTCCCTCCTGGCTGACACTGCCGGACGGACGCTGGCTCGCGATGGGCAGACGCTGGCATCTGTTCTTCGCGTGGATCTTCGTCGTCAATGGGCTCATCTACGTCGTCTATTCCACGCTGAGCCGGCATTTGGCACGCGACCTCGCGCCGACGCGCAAGGACCTGCGATCGATTCGGCGCTCCATCATCGACCATTTGCACTTGCGCCATCCCACGGGCGCGGCGGCGCGGCGCTACAACGTGCTGCAAAAGCTCACCTACGTGTTCGTCATCTTTGGGCTTCTGCCCTTCGTGATCCTCATGGGCTGGGCGCTCTCCCCGCGCCTCGACACCGTCATCCCCGGGTGGGTGGATATCGTCGGGGGGCGTCAGTCCGCGCGGACTTTGCATTTCATTGCCGCGTGGACGCTCGTCGCCTTCGTCCTGGTGCATGTCTTTGAAGTCCTCATCAGCGGCGTCTTCAATAATCTGCGCTCCATGATCACCGGCCGCTATGTCGTCGAGAAAGAGCATGCGGATCATTCGCGCTGAGCATTCGCGGCGGCACGTCCTCAGCCGGATGCTGGCCGCGACGGCGGCTGCGCTCCTCACCGGCTGCGACGCAGCCTCCCGGAGCACCTGGTTGCCCAAGGTGCTGGGCGTGGGAGAGCGCGCGAGCCGCGGCGCGCAGCGCCTCGTGAGCGGACGCCGCGCGCTGGCGCAGGAATTTAGCGCCGCGGACCTATCCCCGCAGTTTCGCAGCAACGGTACGGCGAACCCTGACAATCCGGAGTATCAGGCGCTTGCCGCGAACCATTTTGCCGACTGGCGTTTGAAGATCGACGGTCTCGTGCAGCGGCCGCTGCAGCTGTCACTTCCGGAGCTGCGCGCCATGGAGGGCCGCACCCAGATTACGCGCCATGATTGTGTCGAAGGATGGAGCGCCATCGGCCAATGGACCGGAGTGCCGCTGGCCACCGTGCTGGGCATGGCCGCGCCGCGCCCGGAGGCGCGCTATGTGGTTTTTCATTGCGCAGATCCGATGGATGCGGATGGGACTCGATACTATGAAAGTGTCGATTTCGATGACGCCTACCACCCCCAGACGCTTCTCGCCTACGAACTTAATGGCGCAGCGCTGCCAATCGCCAATGGCGCGCCGCTGCGCGTGCGCATTGAGCGCCAGCTTGGCTACAAGATGGCGAAATACATCATGCGCATCGAGCTCGTCGCAAGCTTCGCGAAAATCGGCGCGGGTAACGGCGGCTATTGGGAGGATCAGGGATACGAATGGTACGCGGGCATCTAGCGTGCGCGCCGTGGATTTGCGGCTGCGGCGGCCGCTCGCCCGACGATCGTCTGCGGCGGCTTTACGCCGCCGCATCGTGAAACGAACGGTTGTTCTCTTAGGCGCGCCGCATCAGGTTGGCGATGAAGCTCAACGCCGCGAGCACTAAAAATACGAAGAACAGGATCTTTGCAATACCCACAGCGCCGGCGGCAATGCCACCAAAGCCGAAGACTGCGGCGATCAAAGCAATAATGAAGAATACGACGGCATAGTGCAGCATGGTTTTTTCTCCGCTATGCAGCTTCCGCAGGCACCGTGCCGGCGTTCGGTCCGCATAGCCCAAGATTGCGCGCCCCGGCATGCGCTCACCATCGGCTTAAGCTGACTTGCGTGTAGGACGCCTCTCACGCCGCAGCCCCGCCGCCTCAAGCGCCCATAAGCCGCCCGACTCGCTGCAGATCCTCGGGAGTGTTCACATCCGGCCCAGGAGCTTCCGCGGCGGTAGCGACATGGATCGCAAAGCCATGCTCGAGCGCGCGGAGCTGCTCGAGCCTTTCGCGCAGCTCAAGCGCGCTGGGAGGCAGCGCCGTGAGCCTGTGCAGCGCCGCCACACGATAGGCATAGATGCCGATGTGCCGCAGCGCACCCGCAAAGCTCATCTGCGTCGGCCCTAGCGCCGCACCGTCACGGTCCCACGGCACCGGCGCCCGGCTGAAGTACAGCGCACGACCCTGTGCACCGGCGACCACCTTGACGACATTCGGATCCAGAAACTCCTCAGTCGAGCTGATGGCGGTCACGAGCGTTGCGACATCCGCCCACGCGTGAGCGTCGAGGAGCCGCGCCACTTGCCCAATCAGCGCGCTGGGGATAAGGGGCTCATCAGCCTGCACATTGACCACGATGTCGGCGTCGCCCCAGCCGCGTTCGCGTGCAACCTGGGCGATCCGATCCGTGCCTGAGGGATGGGTTGCAGCGGTCATGGCGACATCGGCGCCAAAACGGCCGGCCGCCGTGGCGATGCGTGCGTCATCGGTTGCGATGATGACTTCCGCGGGGTTCGCCGCGTGCGCGCGCTCGTGCACCCATTGAATCATCGGCCGACCGGCAAGCGGCAGCAGCACTTTGCCCGGCAGTCGCGCTGAGGCGAAGCGTGCCGGAATGACGACTCGGTACACGAGTACTCGAACCTTCAGTGATCGAGCAGCGGATCGTCCGCCGTGAGCTGGCGCGCTTCCTCTTCGAGCATGACCGGGACGTCGTCGCGTATCGGATAAGCCAAGCGGTCCATGCGACACACGAGTAGTTGGGAATCGCGCTGATACTTGAGCGGCCCCTTGCACACAGGACAGGCGAGAATTTCAATGAGACGCGCGTCCATCTGTTCTATCTCCGGTAACCCTTAAGGCAGTCCATGACACGCGCGAGCAAGAGCTCGGAGTGTGCGTCGGTCAATTGCGCCGTGACCGGCACGCACCACAGGCGCGCATCGGCAAAGCCGCGGCATTTTACGGCGTCTTTCTCGGTCATAAGCACCGGCAGATCATCCCCGAATTCAAGGTCCGACGCGACCAGCGCGTGATGATCGGCGAACGCGTGCTCGATCACTTCGATGCCGCAGGCGCGCAGCACGCGGAAGAAGCGCGCCGGGTTACCGATGCCCGCGACGGCATGCACTCGCGTGCCGCGGAAGCTCTCAAGCGCGCGGCGTGCGTCCCCCGCGAGCGCGAGCGCTGCGCCCGGCACGAGCTGCATGTCGATGAGTGCCGCGTCCAATGGTTCCCCGCTGTCGAGAGCCATCGCGCCCGCCGCGGCTCCGTTCACCACCACGGCGTCGGCTCGGTACAGCTCAGCGACCGGCTCGCGCAGCGGTCCGGCGGGCAATAGCCGTCCGTTGCCAAAGAAACGCTCGCCATCCACGACCACGATCCGGCAGTCCGCAACCAGGCGCAAGTGCTGCAGGCCGTCATCACTGACGATGATGTTAACGCCCTGCGCACTCAAGAGCCGCCCCGCCGCCACGCGGTCGGCGCCTACCGCCGTCACGCAGCCGGTATTTTGCGCAAGGAGGAGCGGCTCATCACCGACTTCCTGCCAGGTTGCGTTAGCCACGACCAGCCGCGCCGTGCGCAGGCGGCTGCCATAGCCGCGCGACACAATGCCCACCCGGTAGCCCTTGATTTGCAGCTGCCGCGCAAGCCACGCGACGAGCGGTGTTTTGCCGGTTCCGCCGACGGTGAGGTTGCCAACGACGACGACCGGGCATCCCACCCCATAGCGGCGCAGGAGGTGCAGCTCATAGGCGCACCTCCGCAGGCTCAAAACAGCGCCATAGAGCCATGCGAGCGGCGCGAGCAACGCCGCGCCGCGCGCATTGCCATACCACAGCTGCGTCAGCGCCCCGCGCATGTCGCTCTTCTTAGGCGGTGAACTGCAGGCGGTAGAGCTGCGCGTACAGTCCACCGTGCGCCAAGAGTTCGCCGTGCGTGCCGCTTTCGACAACCGCGCCATCATCGAGCACGACGATGTGATCGGCCTGCTCCACCGTCGATAGCCGATGCGCGATGACGAGGGTCGTGCGATTGCGCGCGAGCTGCGCAAGCGCTGCCTGGATGCGTCGTTCGGAGTCGGTATCGAGCGATGAGGTTGCCTCATCGAGAATGAGGACCGGCGCATCCTTCAGGATCGCCCGCGCGATTGCGATCCTTTGCCGCTGACCGCCCGAGAGCAGCGCGCCGCGGTCGCCCACCAGCGTATCAAGCCCCTGCGGCAACTCATCCGCAAACTCGAGCACATAGGCTGCCCGTGCCGCATCCTCAACCGCCTGCGGCGTCGCCTCAGCCATGCTGAAGGCAATATTGTTGCGGATGGTGTCATTGAAGAGCACGACGTCTTGACTCACGAGCGCCACCTGGCGGCGCAGGTCGGCCAGGGCATATTCGCGCACGTCGACCCCGTCAAGGGTTACGCTGCCTTGCTGCGGATCATAGAAGCGCGGCAGCAAGCTCACCAAAGTTGATTTACCGCTGCCTGACTTGCCGACAATGGCGAGGGTCGAACCCACCGGCGCGCGCAGACTGATGCCGCGCAGCACCGTGCCCTTTTCCGCCACGTACTCAAATCGGACATCGCGATATTCCACCTCGCCGCGTGCGCGCGCCAGTGCGCGGCCGCCGCCGACATCTTCGAGCGGCGTATCCAGCACCTCAAATACGCTTGCGCCTGCCGCGATGCCCTGCTGCAGCGGTCCAAACACCTGGATGAGGCGCCGCAGCGGCGCGCTGATCAGGAGCAGTCCCGCGAGGAAAGAGAGGAAATCCGCAACGGGCATGGCGTGGGAGAGAACTTGACGGATCGCAAAATACATGACTACCGCCAGCCCGATCGCGGCGATCAACTGCACAATCGGCCCGCTGCTCGCCCGCGCGCCCACGAGGCGCATGTTGCTGTGACGATTCTGCTCATTGACGACGTCGAACGCGCGCTGCTCATAGTCCTGCGCATTGAACACGCGGATGACGCGATGCCCGTCAATCGCCTCCTTGGCAACGCGCGTGACGTCGCCCATGGAATTCTGGATGCGCGCGCTGTAGCGACGAAACAAGCGATTGACACGCTGCAGCACGAAGGAAATCAGAGGCGCGAGAGTGAGCGCAATCAAGGTCAACTGCCAGTCGAGGTAGAAGAGCCACCCGAGGAGCGCGACGATCGTGAGCGTGTCACGAATGAGCACAGTCACGGAATTTGTCGAAGCCTCCGCGACGAGCTCCACGTTGTACGTCATGCGCGACAGCATCTGCGCCGATGACGCGCTGTCGTAATACATCGCAGGCAACCGCAGGTAATGCGCGAAGAGCTGCGCGCGCATTGCTTTGATGATCTGCCGACCGACCCAGCCGGGGAAATAAGTCGCGACGTAATCGCCCACACCGCGCAGGAAGAACAGCACGATGATGGCGACCGGAATGAACCACAGCGCCCGCGGATTGTGTTCGAAGAAGGTCGTGTTGAGAAACTCGCGCACCAGCCACGCCGTGGATGCATCCGTCGCGGCGTAGAGGGCCATGCCGAGAATCCCGATGGCGAACATGCCCCAGTGCGGCGCGGCGTAACTGAGGAGGCGCCGATAGATGCGCCCGGCGTCGGAGCTCACGAGTACAGCGGCGGGCGCGCTGTCGTTCAAGGCTGACCCGGGGCAGCGGTTTTGACCGTGGCGATATTGATTTCGACGAAGCCGATCCGGCCGAGCACATCCATCGCGGTGATCACGGCCTGATGCGTGGCGCGAGCATCGGCGCGGATGGTGACCGGACCACTGCGGTCATTGCCCGCTTCCTTCAAAAGCGCGGCGCGCAGCGTGTCCGGGCTTGCATTGATGAGCTCGTGCTCATTCACACGGTAGCCACCGGCCTGCGTCACGGCGATCACGAGGGGTTCGTGCTTGGGACGCGCGACCGGCACGTCGCCCGCGTGCGGCAAATGGATGCGCACCCGACCTTCGTCGAGAAAGGTCGCCGAGAGCATGAAGAACACGACCAAGAGGAGCACGACGTCGATGAGGGAAACCACGTTGATCTCCGGCTCTTCCATGCGGCGCGGCTTCAGGTTCATGGGCGCACCACGTCGGTTGCGCGGCGCACGTGCGGATGAGTCGCCTCGATGGCATCGGCGATGCGCACGGCATCCTTCTCCATCTCGACGACGATGCGCTCCACCCTACCGCGTAAAAACCGATAGCTGATGAGCGCCGGGATGGCAACGCACAGCCCGGCCGCCGTCGCAATCAGCGCCTCGGCGATGCCGCCCGAGAGCGCGCGCGGATCGCCCATGCCGCCGGCTTGGATGGCATTGAAGGACTTGATGATGCCCGTCACCGTGCCGAGGAGGCCAAGGAGCGGCGAGACGCCGGCGATGGTTCCGAGCGTGCTCAAAAAGCGCTCGAGTTCATGGACGATGTGCCGCCCGGAGTCCTCGAGGCGTTCCATGATGACCTCACGCGAGCGATGGCGGTTGGCGAGCGCAGCCGCCAGGAGCTTGCCGAGCGCCGAGTTCTGTTCGAGTGCCGCGATGACCTTGTCATTGATCTGATTGGCCTCGATGAGCTGACGGACTTTCTGTGTCAAATCCGGCGGGACAACGCGCTTGTCCTGCAGGGTCCACAGCCGCTCGAGGATGATGGCTGCGGCCCCGATGGAACACAGGATGATCGGCCACATCAGTGGGCCGCCCGCCCGCACGATTTCCCACATGCCAACACCCCATGCCTGGACGCTTCTTAGGTGGCGGCATCATACCGGAGAGGCAAGAGCGCTCAAGGCGCCGTGCCACTTGCGCGCGACTTGCTGCTAGAGTCGCCAGGCACCCATGAACCGCGAATTTCTCAAGCGCTACATGCCCTCAGCGCAGAGCCTTCAGGGTCGCTGGTTCATGCGCCTGTTCGGCACACGCGGCGCCCACCCGGGCTTGTGGTCACTGCAGCGCCGTGCCGTCACGGGCGCCTTCGGCGCGGGATTGGCCATCTGCTTCGTGCCGCTGCCGGTGCATCTGCCGCTGGCGGCATTATGTGCCATCGTTTGGCGGCTCAATATCCCTACGATTTTCGCGACCGTGTTTCTGGTCAATCCTCTGACCGCGCTGCCCATCTACTACGCGGCCTATCGCATCGGCGCCGCGGCGCTGCGGCTGCCGGCGCGCAACTTTGCATTTCACCCGAGCTGGGAGTGGTTGCAGCATGGCCTCGGGCCCGCCTGGAAACCCTTCCTCATCGGCTGTCTCATCTGCTCGATCGTCGCCGGATTCTCCGGGCGCATTGGACTTGAGCTCCTGTGGCGCTCACGCGTGCGCAGCCGCTATAAAAAGCGCAGGAGCTGTTCAGCGAATTGACGGCGCGCCGGCGCTTTCGGTGAGAACCCCCGCGTCGATCTCGAGTACGCGCTCCATGCGCGCGGCGAGGCGCAGATCATGGGTGACGACAATGAGACTCGTGCCGCGCTCGCGGTTGAGCTCAAGCATGAGCGCGAAGACCTGCGCGGCGTTGACCCCGTCGAGGTTGCCCGTCGGCTCATCTGCGAGCACGACTCGTGGCTGGGTCACAAGCGCACGCGCCACCGCAGCGCGCTGCCGCTCGCCGCCTGACAGCTGGTGCGGCCGATGCTCCAGGCGATCGCTCAATCCCACGCGCTGCAGAAGCTCGCGGGCCCGTGCGCGCGCAAGCGCGATCGGCGCGCGCCGAATGAGCAGCGGCATAGCGACGTTCTCGAGCGCCGAGAATTCCGGTAGCAGGTGATGAAACTGATACACGAAGCCAAGGGCGCGGTTACGCAGGTCCCCACGCTCCTTTTCGCTCAAATGGTGAATATCGCGCCCGTCGACGCGCACCTCACCCGAGGTTGGCCGGTCAAGGCCGCCCAGAATCTGCAGGAGCGTGGTCTTTCCCGAGCCCGACGCGCCGACGATGGCAATCCGCTCGGCGGGCGCGACCGCAAGGCTGACGCCGCGCAGCACCTCGAGAGTCTCCGGCCCCTGGCGAAAACTCTTGCACACTCCAGCCGCGACCAACACCGGCTCAGTCATGGCGCAGCGCCTCCGCAGGCGTGGTGCGCGCCGCGCGCCAAGCCGGGTATACCGTTGCGAGCACGCACAGGGCGAAGGCCACCGAACAGACGCGCAGGATGTCGATGCCTTCGACGTAGGCTGGCAGTTCGCTCATGAAATACACCCGGGCATCGAGAAACTGCGTGTGCAGCGCGCGCTCCAAGGCGTCCACGAGCACCTGTAGATTGCGCGACACGAGGATGCCGAGGCCCGCGCCCAAGACCGTGCCGGCAAGCCCAATCAGCACGCCCTGAATGGCGAATGTGGTGAGGATATTGCCTGGGCCGGCGCCCAAAGTGCGCAAAATGGCGATGTCAGTCTGCTTCTCCTTTACGATCATCACGAGGGTCGCGACGATATTGAAGGCCGCCACGGCCACCAGCATCAGCAAAATGACAAAAAGCATGGATTTGGTGATCTCGATCGAGCGGAAAAAATTGGCATGATCATGCGTCCAGTCACTCACATAGAAACCCCCGCCCAATGCGAGCGCGAGCGCCCGCACCGTGCGCGGTGCGCGCTGCGGGTCCGCGAGCGCCAGGCGAATGCCGCTCACCCGGTCACCGAGGCGATAAAGACGCGCCGCGTCGGCTAAGTGCACGAGCGCAAGCCCGCGGTCAAATTCGTACATCCCCGATTCAAATAGACCGACGACATGAAAGCGCCGCATGCGCGGCACGACGCCGGTGGGCGTCGCTGTCCCTTCTGGAGCGACCAGCACGACGTCATCGCCGACCCGCGCACCGAGCTCGCGCGCGAGCGCCGTGCCAAGAACGATGCGGAACTGCCCGGGCTCAAGGTCCGTCAACCGCCCGGCGGTGAGATGCTGCGCCAGTCCCGTGGCGCGCCGCTCCTCCTCGGGCAACACGCCGCGGATGCCCGCGCCTGCGATGTGCTGACCGTGCGAGAGCATCGCCTGCTCGTCAATATAGGGCACTGCGGCGAGAACGCCCGGCTGACGCAGAGCCGCCGCGCGCGCCGCGCGCCAGTCGGCGAGCGCGCCGTCGAGCCCGGAGAGCGTGGCGTGCGCCGTGACACTCAGGATGCGCGTGCGCAGCTCGCGTTCGAAGCCGTTCATCACCGACAACACGACGATCAATGTGGCAACCCCGAGGGTGAGCCCCGACACCGATATCAGCGCGACGAAGGATACGAATCCGCGGCGGTGCGCCGAGCGCAGATAGCGCGTGCCGATGAGCCATTCGTATGCGCCAGCCATGCGCGCTATTCGTAGCGCAGCGCTTCGGCAGGCGCCGTACGCGCGGCCCGCAGCGCGGGATAGAGTGTGGCGAAACCGGTGAGCGCGAGCGCCGCGGCGCCGATCCATACGACATTCGACCAGTTGAGGTCCGAGGGGATGCTGGTCGTGTAGTACACATCCGCGTCCATGATCTGAAAGCGGAAAGTATGTTCCAGCACCGGCACGAGAGTTTCGACGTTGAGCGCGAGCACGACCCCGAGCGCGACTCCCAAGAGCACACCGAGCCAGCCGATGACGAGACCCTGGGTGACAAATACACCCATCACTCTGCGTGGCGAGGCGCCGAAAGTGCGCAGGATCGCGATGTCCGTGCGCTTGTCGGTGACCACCATTACGAGCATCGCCACGATGTTGAATGCGGCCACGGCGACGATGAGCAGCAAGATGAGCGCCATCATCGTCTTCTCGATGCGTACGGCCCGAAAGTAGGTCGCGTGGTCCACCGTCCAGTCGATGACTTCGAAGCCTGCGGGCAAGAGCCCGCGCACGCGCGCGGCCACGCGCGGCGCCGCCCACACATCGCTGCAGCGGATGCGCAAGCCCTGCGCGGCCTGCACCGAAGGCGCAAGCGCCCGCACATCGTCAATGTGCGCGAACATGAGCGTCGCGTCGTGATCCTGGAAGCCCACCTCAAAGGTTCCCGCCACCGTGAGCTCGCGCAACGCCGGCGTAGGAGCGCCGGAAGCGTCCACGATCGGAATGAGCATCGTCACCGGATCGGCGATGATGAGCCCCAAGCGCTGCGCGATCACCGCACCGATGATCACGCGATTACTCCCCGGCACGAGATCAGAAAGATGGCCTTCGGTGACCGAGCGGCCGATGTCATCGACCCCGCTCTCGGCCTGCGGATCGATCCCGCGCAGCACGACGGGCAGCATCTCCGGCGTGCGTACGGCAAGCGCCTGCAGCTCGATATAGGGGGCAACGCCGAC
>Ga0302326_10028171_pt1 | contig 11312 bp, 12 predicted proteins | sample Palsa_T0_3_FD_202264 | JGI IMG/M metagenome (GOLD analysis project Ga0302326, IMG submission 202264) | Peat permafrost microbial communities from Stordalen Mire near Abisko, Sweden - Palsa_T0_3 | ecosystem: Environmental > Terrestrial > Soil > Palsa > Peat permafrost | place: Sweden: Abisko...
CTTCCTGTCTGCCAGGGAAGAATACATTGCCCTGTGGTGCGCATGGATCCCTCGGGACCCGCCGCCGCTCGACAGCTTATTTCCGGAAGTGGACGGTCTTGGAATCGCTCCCCTTTCCTGCAACCTTACGCCGGAGGGCTTGATCGTCAGCTTTCGCGTTCCGCCCGGATTGATCGCCGGACGACACGAAGCGCGCCTCAAGATCGGAAAGAGAGGCTGGTCCGAACCGAGTCACTTCCACATTGACCTGCCGTCCATCGAAGGCCCGCTCACCCTGATCTCCGTTCAGGACGGCACGACCTGGCAGGTGAACGAAGTCGACTGGGACCGCGGCGGCTGGATGACTGTCTGGATCGACAGGTTATCCCCCGAAGCCGACCCGGGCAACACGATCGTCGAGATCGACGGCGTGCCCCATTCGCCGGAGGACGTAAGCCCGTCAACCGGGCAAGTGAATCTGAAACTCAGGCCGGTAATCGAATCGGGCGAACGGCATGTGAAAGTGCTGCACCGGGGAGTCACGACCAACGGACTGACCTTCACCGTGAAGGGTACCCGGCGTTCACCGGTAGACTGACCCCGTTCGCCGATCAAGTAGTGCTCTCCCTGCCTTGCCCCGGTTAGGATCAAAATCGAGGTAAGGAAATGAGACTCTTTTATCCCGGCCAGATGGTTCTTCCGCTGATACTGGTGCTTGCAGGCATAGCTCTGACGATGGACCGGCTGGATATCATACAGGTCTCCAGCATCTGGAATCTGTGGCCAGTTGCCCTGATCGCCGCTGGCCTGGAAGAACTGTGGCTCTGGAAAGGCAGCAAGTGAACATCGAATTTCAGCGCCGGGGAAGCTTCTTCGCGCTGGCCCTTATTGTCGCTGGAACGTTCCTCTTCCTCGACAATCTCGGCATCCTCCCCATCGAAGACATCGGCGCTTACTGGCCGCTCGCGCTGGTCCTCTACGGCGGAATGACGCTCTGGAACTGCCGTAGTGTGCGGACGATCATCTGGTCCGGATCGCTCATAATCGCGGGCGTACTTCTAGTCCTCGGGAATCTCCACATCCTGCGGATAACAGTCGGCGGACTCTGGCCGCTTCTGCTGATAGCACTCGGCGCCACAATGCTGTTCGACCCCGGACGCTGGGCCAGCTTCCAGCTGCCCAGTTCAGCTTCCAACCGCGATCGCCTCAAATGGAAGCTCGAACGATGGCAGCGCCGGCAGGAACGCTGGCAAAGAAGGACGTGGCAGCACGGCGGCAGTAACTTCGCCGAAACATCATCTTCCCCGTCACAATCGAGGGAAGGCCAGATCGATGAAGTGGCGGTCTTCTTCGGCGCCAAACGCCGCGTCGAAAGCCAGGACTTCCGGGGTGGCGAACTGGTCGCTGTCTTCGGCAGTATTGAAATCGACCTCTCACTTTGCACCATTCCGGCGTCTCCTGTACGAGAAGCGGTTCTTGAAGCCAGCGCGGTGTTCGGCGGAATCGAGATTCTTGTGCCCCGCACCTGGCGGATCGTCAGAGAAGGCACAGGCGTCTTCGGGGCCTATGAAGACAAGACATTCCCCAGGCAGGAACCTGGCGTGGAACCGTCGACGCTAATCATCCGCGGCGGTGCGGTGTTTGGTTCGGTCACCATCCGGAACTAATGCACCCGATTTTCCAGAACTGGCGGGTATTCCTGATGTACCTGGCGGCGTGGGTACCGCTGGGCGCCATTCTGGGGCTGCTGATTTCCGCCACCGGGGATCTGAATGCTGCGGAGACCGCGGCCGTAGCCGCTCCGGTCACGGTGATTCTGGCCTTCATCTGCTTGTCCCCGTGGTACACCTGCCGGGGGTTGCCGCTGCGGTCGATGAATGCGAAGAATCTGCTTGGCCAGCACCTCCTCGCAGCGATTGTAGTTGCCGGCGGAGTGTTGCTGGTCGCGCGACTGGCAGCCAACGCATTCTCCGGTTTACTGCCGGGTCTTGACCAGCGCTTCCGGCACGCCTCGCCCGTACTTACCGCGATGGTGACGATGGTTTATCTGCTATCCATCGCGCTGCATTACGTCGTGATCGAGGCGCAGACTTCGCGGCGTTCCGAACTGCTCGCCCGCGAAGCCCAGTTGAAGGCGCTGAAAGCCCAGGTGAATCCGCACTTCTTGTTTAACAGCCTCAACTCGATCAGCGCCCTTACCGCGATTGACGCCAGCCGCGCACGCGCCATGTGTATCCGGCTCGCCGATTTTCTGCGCGTGTCGCTGCGTCTGGGCGAACGCGGATCGATCCCTTTCAACGAAGAGATGGAGCTGACGCGCATGTATCTCGAAGTCGAGCAGGTGCGATTCGGCGGTCGGCTCAGGCTGGACGAAGATGTGGACCCTGCTTGTTCCACGTGCCAGATCCCTGCACTGCTGATTCAGCCGCTGGTTGAAAACGCGGTCAAGCACGGCATCGCGCTGATCGATGAAGGCGGTGAGATCCGCATGCAGGCACGGCGCGAGAAGGACCTCATGCGCTTTACGATTGAAAACCCTTTCGACCCCGACGCTCCCGCCAGCCGCAGCGGGATCGGACTTGAGAATGTGCGGCAAAGACTCGAAGCCCGGTACGGCAACGCCGCCCGGATGGAAATCCAGGTTGAGCCGCGCATGTACCGCGTGACCCTAACCCTGCCAGCGAGGGAATCGTGACGGCCGTAATCGCAGACGACGAAGAGTTAGCGCGCCGCGTGCTTCGGGAGTATCTCGAACGCGAAGAGGGGATCGAAATCCTGGCCGAATGCAGCAACGGCTTCGAAGCCGTGAAGGCCGTTGCGGAGTTGAAACCCGACGTCGTGTTCCTCGACGTTCAGATGCCGAAGCTCGACGGATTTGAGGTTCTGGAACTGGTCGAACCCAACGTTGCGGTGGTGTTCGTTACCGCGTTCGACCAGTACGCGATGCGAGCATTCGACGCTGCGGCGGTTGACTACCTGCTGAAGCCCTTCACCGCCCAGCGGCTTACAGAAGCCCTTGCGCGTGTGCGGAGGCGCGTCGGCGAAGTGCGGACGACTCCTGTGGACCTGCGAAACGCGGCCCGCACTCCCGGCGAATATCAGACCAGGATCGTGGTAAAGGATGGCGTCAAGGTGCATGTGATTCCGGCCGGACGTCTCGATTACGCCGAAGCGCAGGACGACTACATCGCCCTCCGGAGTGAAGGCAAGTTATGGCTGAAGCAACAGACAATCGCCAGCCTGGAAGCCGCTCTTGACCCTGCCCGGTTCCTTCGCGTGCACCGGTCTTATGTGGTTAATATCGACCGTATCGCGCGGATTGAACCCAATACAAAAGATACATGGATTGCCGTTCTGCAGGACGGCGCACAGATCCCGGTAAGCCGCAGCGGTTATACGGCCTTTCGAAAACTGGTCAATCGTTAGGCGTGATACGCTCGTGAATATGAAGATACTCGCAGCTTTTTTTCTTTCCAGCATACTTGCTCTGGCTGCCGACATCACGGGGACGTGGACGGCAAATGTAGTACTCGCGGCAGGCGGTGGCGAACCGAAACTCGAACTCAAACAGTCCGGTGAAACCCTCACCGGAACCTATCACGGGCAGTTCGGCGACGCGGCAATTACCGGTACGGTCAAAGGCGACAAAGTAGAATTCAGCTTCGGCAACGACGCGGCTAAAGCGAAGTATTCGGGTACGTTAGACGGCGACAAGAAGATGGCTGGAACAGTAGACTACGGCGAAGTGGGAACCGGCACTTTTACCGCGGTTAAGAATTAAGTCAGGTCTTAATCGATTTCCAGTTTTTCACGATGTGTTCGGCGGTGCGCCAGGCCAGCGCCTGCACGGTGAGCGTGGGGTTGCGCGCGCCGCTGTTTCCCATCACCGAGCCGCCCAGTACTCCGAGATTCGGGACTTCGTGGGCCAGACCCCACTTGTCGAGCACGTTGGTTTCTTTGTTATCGCCCATGCGCGTGCCACCGTAACTGTGCGTAGACAGACCGCCCGAACCTGCGCCGCCGCGAATTACTTCAATCGCACCGGCTGCGCGGAACCATTCCTCCGTCTTCTTTTGTCCGTATGCCGCAGCCTTCGCTTCGTTGGGCATGTTCGCATTCGTGATCCGGCAAACCGGATCTCCCAGCGGATCTTTTACGTCCGGATCCAGATCGAGGAAGTTCTGTTCGTATGGGTAAGTAGATGTCTGGAGATAAGATGAAGTCCAGCGGGCTGCATTTTCTTTTACGAAAGCCTTCCACTTCGATCCCCACTGCGGCGCTTTCCCGAAAGTGTTCATTGATGCGGCTTCGATAGGATGCATCTCGGTACCCAGACTGATGCTGGTGCCGCCGATGAAACCGAGTCCCGAATGATCGTAGTTATCGTCGGCGAAATCGTCCACGACAGTAGTCTGCGCGGGGGTGCCATACCATACATTGATGTTATAAGGGAAAAGCGCGAAGACGGGACTTCCCTGCCAGTGACTCAGAAAGTGCTTCCCGACCATTCCGTTATTGTTGGCCAGCCCGTTCGGGTAGGCCTTCGACTTCGATAACAACAACAGCCGGGAATTCTCGTACGTATAAGACGCTACCAGAACTACACTAGCCGGCTGGAAGTACTCTTTCCCGTCCCTGATGTAAGTAACTCCCGATGCTCGTCCGTCCGGACCAGTCTGAATACGAGTAACCTGCGCCAGATCGAAGATGGTGAGATTCTTCGTCTTCATTGCAGCCGGGATGGTACTTACCGCTGTCGAATTTTTGGCGCTGATGTGGCAGCCGCCGCGTCCGCAGTATCCGTGATACACGCAACCCGGTCTGCCATTGTAAGTCTGTGAATTGATCGCCGCGGGCCCGTGGAAAGGCTTCCACCCGAGCTGCTTCGCGGTTGCCATCATGTGCTCAGTGTATTCGGTGCCGCGCAAGGCAGGCATGGGGTATTCGCGCTGGCGCGGACCCTCATACACATTGCCTTTCGGATCGAGTTTGCCCTGAATATTACCCGCGTTCCCGGATACGCCTACTTCGTGTTCGATGGTGTCGTAGAACGGTTCCAGTTCGTCGTAAGTCACTGGCCAGTCTTCGAGCGTAGATCCCGCCGGGATCGCGCTCTTGCCATACCGCTTCTCCACTTCCGAACGCGTCCTGAAATCCCATGGCTTCAAACGCCACGCGGATGCCCAATAGTGAATCGAAGTGCCGCCGATGGCGTTCATCATCGGATGAATCGCGCCCCGCGGCCTGGTGGGTGACGATGCGTTTTCGCGCACCGTAGGGATCTCGCGGTTCGCCTTCTGGACTGACGTGACTCCGCCGCGCACGTTGTTGAATACCTCGTCCGCATGGTATTGCTTATGCGGATCCATCCACGTCCCGGCTTCAATTCCGGCCACCTTCAGGCCAGCCTTTGCCAACGGCAGCACAGCAACGCCGCCTGCCGCGCCCAGGCCCACTACCGCTACGTCTACCGGCTTCAGGTTAATGGCCATTTGAACCTCCCCACGCGGACTGGTGCATCGGCTTGATGGCCACGTGCATCTTCTGGTCTTCAGGCGCTACAGCAAGGCGCGGGCCCGGGTATCCGATCAGATCCCAACCGGCAAAGTTCTTGTTGCCACCGTAGAACGGATCGCTGAACGTGCCCTCCAGCGTGAGGCGGCGCACGCGGTTAAAGAATGTCCTCGAGTTGGGAGTAAAGCCCGTGGCCTTACCGCTGTCCATGTCCGTGAGGATCGCATCGCGGGCCTCGGCGGAGAGGTCCGCGAACGGGCTGCCGTGCGTGCTCTGCGCATACGCGTCCGTAGCCGCCAGACCTTGCAGGAACGACGGTTTTTCTGCCGCGTTGTTGTCCGCGAGAACGCGGTCGATGTAATTCGCCGCGCCGCATTCGCTCGCTCCCGGACCGTTTTCGTCTTTCGGAATCAGGCGGTCGACAAAGGCGTCGAGCGTGCGCAACTGCTCGGGGGACAAGGCATTCGCGGGCGGAACCGTCGGCGCCGCCGCGGAACGGATCGCCGTGACAGGAATGATGGCCGCGCCGATGAGGACGCTGCGCCGGGAAACTTCAGGCATGGGCAACATTATATAGTTATTCGGGCTTGAATGCAGACTCCACCCGATACTTCCGGTAGGCCTTGAAATCGACGGTATTGCGGAGATGCACTTTCGCCGATGCCTTACCTGTCTTGCCACCCTGCAGGTAATCCCTGCTGACAGTCAATTCAGTCTCCGCGCGCAGGGGAACCAGGTACTGCTCACTGACAATCGTTACCCGCCCGTAATCAAGAGTGCGGGTGACGTCCTGAAGCGGGAAGTTCGGAGGAACTCCCGGCTCTGTCGTTAAACGCATTACCTGATTCGTTTCACGATCCACATACACGAGGCCACGATACCCAACCACCACTTTCGACTTGTTGGCCGCAAGCGTCACCACTGAATCTTCCTGCCTTACCGAATAGGAGAATACCTGCATGGGCCGGCCGCGCAGAACTTCGCGCCGGATCCACTTGATATCGGCAAAGCTTGCGGGCTCGAAGACGCTGCGCAGCGTGCTGCCGAATTCACCGCTCGTAATCAATCCCGGGTCGGTTTGCTTGTCCGGTGAGACCGCTTTTCCGTTCACAGCCAGGATTCTGTAGCTTTCCTGGCGCTTGAAATAGGTCAGCTGCTCGTCCATGGAATCGACCGTTTTCCAGCCGGCTTCCATGGTAGCCAGGGCACGCCCGAACCATCCGTTGCCCGTCGCCGACAAACCCGAGTTATCACGTTCTTCACGACGGGTCGTCTGCGTGCAGATGAAGTCAGGAAGTCTGGAGTCGTAAGCGAGAGCGGCTTCGCGGACGGATGCGATAAGCTTCCCGATCTCGGACGGACTCGGACGGACCTGAGCATTCAGGACCTGGATGGCAAAGAAGAAAGCGCACAGCCGAGCCTTCATGCGCTACTCCGGTCGTATCACCGATTCCACGCCATACTTCCGGTAGCCCTTGAAATCGATCGTGTTGCGGAAGGTAACCAGCGGCGAATTGCCGCCGATGCGGCCGTTATCCACGAACTCTTTGGTGGAGCGCGACTCCATTTCGCTGCGCAGGGGGAGCAGGAAGCGTTCGCCCGCGATCGTGGCCATACCGTAATCGAGCACGTGCGTGACGTTCTGAAGCGGGAAATCGGGAGGGACGTCGGCGGCCGTGGTGACGCGCGCAATTGTGCCTGCTTCGCGGTCTACGAAGATCAGGCCGTGATAGCCTGCGACCACGCGCGCCGGGCCTGCCGCGAGCATCGCGTTTGAGTTTTCTTTGGTAATGGAATACGAGAACACATAGACAGGGGCGCCGCGCAGCTTGTCCCAGCGGTCCCATTTGAATTCGGCGTGGCTCAACGGGTCGAAGATGCCGCCCAGCGTACTGCCGAACTCGCCGGATGAAGTCATACCGGTGTCGACCGCCTTGTCGGACTTCACGGGTCGGCCATTGATCGCCACAACCTTGTAGGTTTCCTTGTGGCCGAAGTATGTCAACTGCTGCTCGATGGAATCGACGGCCTTCCAGTTGCCGTCCGTCCCGCCGGCTCCAGGTATGGACGCTCCGCCGCGACCGCTGGTATGGATTCCGCCGATCTGCTCCACTTCGCGGCGGATTTCCCGGTGCGTGGTTTGGGTGCAGATGAAGTCGGGGAGTTTTGAATCGTACGCCTTCGCGGCATCGCGCATCGTGGCCAGGAGTTTTTCGACGGTGGCGGCGTCAGGCGGCGGCTCCGCGGGCAGAAGTCCGGCGATGGACAGTAAGCAGAGGATGCGCAGCCCGGTCATTCGTCTCCGGCCAGTATATCCCTGTTCCCTATAGCTGTTCCCTAAACAGGTCCGGTCCCGCAGGCGGCAAGAAGTAGTGATGGTTGAAATATCTTCCCGTTCAAATGAGAGCACGTGGATTGAGTGCACAGGCCATCGACCGTGCGTGAGCCATATAGCTCACTCACGCTCAGGCAGGGATGGTACTATTATCCACATTCATAATCCAATCCTTTCCAGGAAAAAATGCGGTCAGCCATATTCCTTATCGTTTGCCTTACGACTTCGATAGCTCAGGGGGCATCGCCAAACTGGGACGGCCCTTACCGTCCGTGCCAGAATCATTACGATCTGTTCAGCCGCGACCATATGGATCTCGGAGTGAGAATCTCGACGCCCAACCTTGTTCTTGCACAGCAGTTCGAAAGAGCAATGAATTTCTGGTCCGAAATCCTCGATATGACCTGGCATGCAGTCGATTCCGAGAACTGCTCCGTTCAGCTCGTCGACGGCACGCCCCAGCTCTTCGCCTCCAGCGGTTACGCTACCGCGCGGTCACAGCTCCCGGACCGCGGCGGCTTTCAGGGGTGGATTGCGTTCAACCCGGCGCTGGTCGCCACCACTGAACAGATGTTTCGCGATTCAGTTCATGAAATCGGTCATCTCTTCGGATTGCAACACAATCCAAGCGTTTCGTCGGTTATGTTCTTTGACGATTTCGGTCAGGAGAGATCGCTTGATTTTGCCGATCTGCGGGCATTGGCAGAGATGCACAAATTGCGTCCATCGATCCTGGCGCGGGCGGCACGCGGCGTGGAAATCCCGACTTCGCCAAAAGATCAGCCTGCCCTGCAATAAACCGCCTCGCTGGCGACTATGAAGGAAATCACAGTGCGCCCGCGATTGCTAACAAAAAAAGCGGAGGTTTGCATGAAGACTCTCTATATTTCGACATCGCTGCTCGTGGCTGGCGCATTGCTGGCGAGTGGCCAGGAACTGACGCCCGATCACAGACTGCGAAATGCAGCCGATGTTTTTCGCGAGGTTATGGCGACCCCGGATAAAGGAATTCCGCACGCCTTGCTGGACAGAGCGCAATGCATCGTTATCATCCCCGGCATGAAAAAAGCGGCCTTCGTGTTCGGAGCCGATTACGGAAAAGGTTACGCGGTTTGCCGGACTACGGCGGGGACGTGGGGTGCACCCGACCCTGTCGGACTTTCAGGCGGCAGCTTCGGACCGCAGCTGGGAATTGACTCTACCGACGTGATTTTGCTCATGATGAGCGATAAAGGTCTGAATCATCTGCTGGCCGACAAGTTCACGATCGGTGGGGACGCGGCCGCCGCTGTGGGCCCGGTCGGTCGCGATGCCGCGGCAGATACGGACTTATCGCTTCGCGCGGAGATCCTCTCATGGTCCCGGACGCACGGGCTCTTCGCGGGAGCCTCTCTTGATGGCACTGTACTCACTCATAGCAAGGGAGAAACCAAGAAACTATACGGGCGCGAATACAGCAGCAGAGAACTGATACGGGGAAATGTTGCGCCAACGCCGGCTGCCGAGACCCTGCTGAGTGAGCTGAACGCTTACGGGCCGAAGAAGTAGCACCTCACAAAGTCTGAACCCAGCCCCCTGTTCGAAACGCCTCGGCGGCGCACAGCACCGCCGAGCGTGAGTGGGGATATCGAAAGATACAGATTCCCGCGGACCGCATGTTGTTATTGTTCTATGAGCCCAACCGGCCCCCCGGATGCGATGGTTTCTGCGGTTCCTTCCGCGGGCAGTAAACGGTTACTGCCATGGCTTGTCGCGGTTGCGTTCTTCATGGAATCGCTGGATACCACCATCCTCAACACGGCGGTACCAGCGATCTCGGCAGCCCTGCATGCCGCTCCTCTCAGCATGAAAGCTGTGCTGGCCAGCTATACATTGAGCCTTGCCGTATTCATCCCCATCAGCGGCTGGGTTGCGGACAGATTCGGCACACGCCGCGTGTTCGCCACAGCGATCGGACTTTTTACTCTGGGGTCCCTCTTGTGCGGCATATCGAGCAATATCCATGTACTGGTAGCCTGCCGCATCCTGCAAGGCTGCGGCGGGTCCATGATGGTGCCCGTGGGCCGGCTCACGCTGGTGCGCGCATTCGCGAAATCCGACCTTCTCCGCACGATGAGTTTCGTTTCGATACCGGCCCTGATTGCTCCCATGCTTGGACCCATCGCGGGCGGTTTAATCGTTGACTACCTTCACTGGCGGGTAATCTTCTTTCTCAACATTCCCATCGGTCTGGCCGGTTTGATTCTCGTCTATCTGCACCTGCCCGACTACCGGGAAAAGACCCACCCACTGGATACGGTTGGGCTGATCCTCTTTGGCTCCGGTATCGCTCTGCTGTCCTACGTGCTGGAGGTCTTCGGCGAGCACACCCTCGGCGCAGGCGAGATCTCGGGATTATTAGCGCTTTCTCTTGCATTGCTCGCCGGATACTGGCTGCATGCGAAGTCTCTCGCGTTCCCGTTGCTCCAGCTCAGCTTATTCAGGATTCGAACCTTCCGTGCTGCGGTCAGCGGGAGCTTCTTTACCCGATTGGGTATCGGAGGAGTGCCGTTTCTCTTGCCCCTGCTCTATCAGGTAGGTCTCGGGTTCAGCCCGGTGCAGTCGGGTCTCCTCATCATGCCGCAAGCCCTCGCCGCCATGAGCATGAAGGCGATCATGCCCCGCCTGTTGTCAGCCATCGGGTATCGCTGGGTACTCGTCTCCAACACCATCATCCTCGGTCTGATGCTTCTGCTGTTCGCGACGATCGGTCTTCACACGCCGGTCTGGATCATTGTGCTGCAGGCATTCTTTTACGGGGCCTTTACGTCTTTGCAGTACACGAGCATGAATACGCTGGTCTATGCCGATACCACGGACCAGGAGACCAGCGCCGCCAGTTCCATCGCGAGCACCATGCAACAGATGTCGATCAGCTTCGGCGTCGCGACCGCGGGCCTGGCGACAGCGTTTTTCGTTCCCGGTAGCGGCCAGTCAGATCCAACCGGGATGATCCGCGGTATTCACAAAGCACTCCTCGCGCTCGGGGCATTGACCCTTATTTCGACGATTGTCTTCCGTAGCCTGAAGTCGGGGGATGGAGACGCTGTCAGCCACCAAAAAGTCTTCCATCCCGGCGGTTGAGACCGCGGGCGCTACCTTTCTGTCCTGCGCGACCGCGCGGTACCTTTGGTGTAACCTTTGCGGCCTGATGAAGTAGGCATGCATATGAGTCTTTCGCGTACAGGCGGAATTGCAGCGCTGGCATTTACTGCCCTGACCGGACAGGCGAATCAGGCAACCGAGGTTTTCGAGGTAGCTTCGATCAAGCCGGACCTCAGCGGGTCGCCCAATACGCAGATCAATCTGCCAGATGGCGGACGGATGTTGGTGACCAATGCGACCGTGAAAACGCTGGTGCGGAATGCTTATGGGCTACTGGCATTTCAGATGGCGGGCGGGCCAAAGTGGCTGGACGACGACAAATTTAACATCAATGCGAAGA
>Ga0302326_10028174_pt1 | contig 11311 bp, 9 predicted proteins | sample Palsa_T0_3_FD_202264 | JGI IMG/M metagenome (GOLD analysis project Ga0302326, IMG submission 202264) | Peat permafrost microbial communities from Stordalen Mire near Abisko, Sweden - Palsa_T0_3 | ecosystem: Environmental > Terrestrial > Soil > Palsa > Peat permafrost | place: Sweden: Abisko...
TGACTCGTCATGATTTGCTGGCCGTTGCGCATCGTCCAGGTTTGGCCATATTTGGCGGGATCAAACCGCGCCACGGCTTCCCGCAACGCGGTTACGTTGCGGTCGAAAAGGTCGAGCAAATCCTTTCGGCTCTTCAGCTCCGACGGCGGCCGCGGAGCGGTGGCGGCATCCAGTCCGTCCTCCCCAATCGCCCCGCGCGCCCAATCCGGCAACGTCGCCACATGAAGGGCCAGGTTGCCCAGGCTCATCGATTTTTCGTGGGGCTTCCAGGAGAAATGTTCCTCGGGCAAGCGCTCTAGAACCTTGCGCGTAACCGTCAGTTCGCGCTCGAGATCACCAAAGATAATCTCCCTGGCGGATGGTGGATTGGGATTCATTCGGATTTTCCTTTCGATCGGTATTCAGGAGTATCTACAACCGAGGGGTTCGAAGCAACGAGAATTGCCACATCATCGTGTGGAGCGTGGCGGACCGGGAACGGCACTCCCACCCTGGGTGCGAGCGCCGGTGCGAGTCAAACGCTGGGTTTCCGTGGGTGATTTGTCGCACATTCGGGCGGACATGGGCGCGTGAGCGGTCTCACGCACTTGAACGCGCGGTATACTGTTGGCAGGTGACCGCGACCACCGCCGAATCCGCGAGGGATGAATGTTACCGATGCGGGTACGATTTGCGCGGCGTTGCCGATCAGCAAGCCTGCCCTGAATGCGGGTTGCTTGCCGAGCGAAGCCGGCGGGTGACTGATGAGCTGCACGATACGCGTCCGCGGTGGTTGCGAAGCTTGTCGTGGGGGATCAATCTCATCCTGCTGGCGATGGTTGTTCCATTAGCCGGGCGATTTGTGACCGCTTTTCTACTCTCTTTCTTTCCTGCGTGGTGGGAATTTTACCTGGATTTGATCGGATTCGATCTCGCTGCGGTATTACTGCTGCTTGGTGTAATTCTACTGACTCGCCCGGAAGGGTACGCGCCGGCCGATCGGACGGACCGCTGGTTGCGGGTTTTGCCGCGGATAATCGTGCTGGTTCCGCTGGTGATGCTGGTGCTTGTGCATGTGGAACTCGAATCGGCCGTCATGTTGTCAGGCACTCTGTACCTGATAGAAAACCGGTTGTTGAACTGGTCGCCCTTATTTATTGCTCTCAGCGCGTTTCTACCAACGCTCCTATTCCTGCATTTGCGCGGGTTGGCCAAGCGTGCTCGCAGCGCGCATTTGGCCGAGCATTGCATGATCGTTGGTGTTGGAGCCTTCGTTTCAATGCTGTACATCTCCATCGTTTCGATCCCTCTGAATAATCCAAATCTCTGGGGCCTGGAATATGGTTGGGAGTTTCGATCAACCGCGTCGCTGCTGATGATGCTCCTGCTGGGCGTCGCCAGCGGCCTTTTCATCCTCTAGAGCATCTATCTGCTCGTGCGCTTTGCCGTGGCCTTCTGGATCGCCGCACGCACATTGCGGCGCAAGTGGTCTCAGGCGGATCGCTCGCTGACGACATGAGAATTGGAAAATACAGGTGACCGCCCAACACCGAAAATGACTATGAGATCTATCCTGCGCATTCTCGCCGCGGTGTTCTTCATCGGGGCGGGCCTGAACCATTTCCGCAGCATGGGATTTTATGAACGGATTATTCCGCCGGGTTTCCCATCGCCGCATGCGCTCGTGATAATCAGTGCCATCGCGGAGGTCGCCGGCGGGCTGGGATTACTCATTCGGCCGCTACGTCGCGCGGCGGGTTGGGGGCTGATCGCGCTGCTGATCGCGGTTTTTCCGGCGAATCTCTATATGACGATGGAGCCGTCAAAATTCGCGGACCTTCATTTGCCCGCGTGGACGTTCTGGGCGCGATTGCCCTTGCAGGCGGTATTCATCGTGTGGGTGTGGTTCGTTGGGCTGCGGAAAATTCAAGATTTATCGAAATTATCGCAATCTTGAATGTCTCTGAGTCACCTGTCGTCAGGATTGATCCAGCGGAAAGTGGCCGCCGCCAATGCGCCGGCCGACAGATTTGCCACCAGGTAAATCCACAAGTTGGACATCTTGGCGATGTGCATTAACGTCACGCCGACGGCGACCGCCGGATTAAAAGCGCCGCCGGAAATTCCCCCGACCGCAAAAGCCATTGTTGCCACGGTGAAACCGATAGCCAGACCGTAGTACGAATTACCCTCGGTGGCCTTGGCCGTGGCCACGTTCAATACGACATAGGCGAGGGCAAATGTTCCGACCAATTCGCAAATCAGCGCCGGCACGATTTTGATGTCGCTCGGCGTGATTGTTGGATTTCCCTTGAGATAAATCGACAGCAGCGCCGCCACCACAGCCCCCAGAATTTGCGAGACCCAATACCACGGCACATCCGAAGCAGGGCATTTGCCGCGCAACCACACGGCGAGCGTAACCGCCGGATTATAGTGACCGCCCGAAACGTGGCCGCCGGCATATACCATGATCATCAGAGCCGATCCGATCGCCAGCGGCGCGAGATTGCCGGCGCCCGGCACGATGACGCACATTCCAATGGTAAGTACCAGGAAAAAGGTTCCGATGAATTCCGTCAAATATTTTTTCATGAAACTCCAAGGGGCCGGGAGTCTTTGCTGAAGGCCAACCGCGCATCCGATAAGAAAGCAGGGAGTATACCCGGAATTTCGCCGATTCCCCGCCAAATTGATGCTTCTTATTGCTCGCAGGTAGAAAGAACCGTATCAACCATCGGCGGCGGAGATAGACTTGGCCGCCGTCAACCCAAAGGAGAAAGCAAATGGATATCAAACGATGCGGTTCTCAGCCATCGGACAAAGGTCCGGCGGATTGGTTCACCGGCACGGTTCGCATCGACTCGCCATTTCAAGGCAGCGATGCGGCGCGTGTCAGCGGCGCGATCGTTACCTTCGAGCCCGGCGCTCGCACGGCCTGGCACACACACCCGCTCGGCCAGACCTTGATCGTGACGGCCGGCTGCGGCCGGGCGCAGCGAGAAGGCAGTCCCGTCGAAGAAATCCGGCCGGGCGATATAGTCTGGTTCCCGCCGGGTGAGAAGCACTGGCACGGGGCGACGGCCACGACGGCGATGACGCACATCGCCATTCAGGAGAAGCTCGACGGCAAGGTAGTGAACTGGATGGAGAAGGTCTCCGACGAGCAGTACCGCGCATAATTCAAGGCATGCGAAACTCAAAGGAAAAACAATGCAAAAGCGAAAACTCGGCAACAGCAATTTGGAAGTGTCGGCCCTCGGCCTCGGCTGCATGGGAATGAGCTTTTCCTACGGGCCGCCCAAGGACAAACAGGGGATGACGGCCCTTCTCCACGCGGCCGTGGATCGCGGCATCACATTCTTTGACACGGCCGAGGTCTACGGCCCGTATATCAACGAGGAACTTGTCGGCGAAGCCCTCGCGCCTTTCCGCAGGCAGCTCGTGATTGCCACCAAGTTCGGATTCGACCTGAGCGGCGCCGATAAGCGGCCGGGCATGGCGGGCTTGAACAGTCGGCCCGAGAACATCAAGCGGACCGTCGAGGGTTCGCTCAAGCGGCTCAAGGTCGAGACGATCGACTTGCTCTATCAGCACCGGGTAGACCCCAACGTGAGGATCGAAGACGTTGCCGGCGCGGTAAAGGAACTGATTCAGGCGGGCAAGGTCAAGCACTTTGGCCTCTCCGAAGCCGGCGTCCAGACGATCCGCCGCGCACACGCGGTCCAGCCGATCACCGCTCTCCAGAGCGAATACTCTCTGTGGACGAGAACTCCTGAGAAGGAAGTGATACCGACCCTTGAGGAACTCGGAATCGGCTTCGTACCATATAGCCCGCTGGGCAAGGGCTTCCTCACGGGCGCGATGAACGAGACCACCAAGCTCGATAGCACTGACTTCCGCAGCACGCTCCCGCGCTTTACGCCGGAGGCGATGAAGGCGAATCAGGCTCTGATCGATCTGCTCGGCAGCACCGCGCAACGAAAGAAGGTGACCCCTGCACAGATTGCTCTCGCCTGGCTGCTGGCCCAGAAGCCGTGGATTGTTCCGATTCCCGGCACCACGAAGCTGCATCGCCTGGACGAGAACATTGGGGCAGTTTCAGTCGAACTTACACCGGACGATCTCCGCGAGATCGACAGCGCGGCTTCAAGAATCGCGGTACAAGGCGCCAGATATCCCGAAAAGCTGGAGCAAATGACCGGTCGTTGAGCAGCGCCGTGATTTCAAATGCGCCGAGTGGACGTGCGCCTTAAACTTCAACCGGAATACGGCCGGATTCAGCGCTCGGGTTCAACGCCTCGGGCGGTGATGCCATCCTTTTGCCAGACCGCTGCCTGCGACGCTCGTTTTAGAGCGATTTTCATCTGACTGTAGCGTATTTGTGGATTCTTCCTCGGCACGTTACAAATTCAACCGTCCAAAACGCCCATGGCGCGGGCGGTTTTCGCCGATTCCATCCGAAATATCTCCACGAGGAGCGAAGCATGAAATCCAGCGGGGCGAGTTTATCGCTGTTGGCCGTCGCGGTTTTGGTGATCTGGGGATCGTCCGCCAACGCCCAGGACAATGTCAGGGACGGAGCCGAGCCGATCGTCAACTCCATCGATCCTTCGATGCTGACCTATGACTATCTGGTCGATGGGAACCTGCTTCGGGACGATCCAGCAAGCAAGAAATTCAAGACGTTGCGGGCGGCGTACGCGGCGGCGCCGGAGGGAACTGAAGCCAGGCCGACCGTGATTGGAATCAAGCCCAACGTTTACCAGATTTCCGGCAGCATGGAGCGCGTGCCGAGCATGAACATTACGAAAAACTGGATTACGTTCTTGGGGCTGACGAATAACCGCCGGTCCGTGGTGCTGGCGGACAATCGCGGTCTGGACGAGGGAGCCGACGATGATGGGTATCTCCTGAACGTCAACGCGACCGGATTCACGGCCAAAAACCTGACGATACTCAATTATTGCAATTGCGATTATGAATATCCCGGCGATCCAGGCAAAAATCTGCAGATGAGAAACCCGACGATTACTCAGGCAGTCGCGCTGCAAGCGGCGGGCGATAAACACGTCTATGAGAACGTCGCCATTCTCGGCCGACTCGATACGATGTTCCTGCGGACCACGCGATCCTATGTCAAGAACGTCTACATCGAGGGGACGGACGATTGGATGGGCGGAGGCCAGATCAGCGTCTGGCAAAACTGCGAGCTTGTCTACCCGACGGGGCTGGGTGTGATGTCGGCGTCGAATGTCGTTTTTTTCAATTGCAGGTTCGAAGCAACCCGGGGAATGCAGTTTTATAAAGCCGAGTTTGGAAGCGCCGCCAGGCCGGATGCGCTGATCAACTGCGTCTTACCCGTCGCTTCCCCGCGGGCGCCGGTCGCGTGGGTGCGAGGCAAGGCCGCGCCGCGGCCGAGCCAGTATTCGCTGACCTACCATAACAAGGACGCCGGCGGCAATCCGGCCGTGATCTGTGACGACTCAGTCAGCGCGGCGACCTTCACTTATTCCAGGGAATTGTCCGAACACGAACTCCCAGCCTACAACCCGTGGAACCTTCTTCGGGCCGCACCAAATCAGCCCGCGGATGACTGGGACCCGGCCCATGTCAGGCGGAAATACGAAGCAGTTGGACAGGGAGCGCAGGTGTTCCGAATGGGATTAAATGTGGGCGATGGGGCCGACAGCGGCGGCATTCGCGGTCCCGGCGGCATGGCCGCTTCGCCCGCGCCTGCCGCGACGATTCGCACCGGCGGCGCTGGTGTTACGATTGGCGCGACAGTGCTGCCCAGATACGCGGCGGACAAGACGATTACTTGGAGTACCCCCTCGGACTTGATTTCCCTGAGTCGAACGACCGGCCCCGATGTTCTTGTTGCTGCCCGGAATCCGACCGAGGAGGCGCAGTATGTGGCGATCACGGCAAAGGCGTCAAATGGGTTTTATGTTACCGCTTATGTCTATGTCGAACCGAAATTCATCGATCCCCCGACGGTGACGACCGCCCCAAAACTCCGGGCTCCGGCTGATGGAAAAGTCACCGTCGACTACACGCTTGATTTGGGAGGAAGGGAGGATCAGTCGTTGATTACATGGTTCACCTGCGATGACGCCTCGGGGACCAATCCGAGGAAAGTCGCGGTGAGCCGCGGGAATCAGCCGCTTAAGGCGTATACGCTAATGCCCGGCGTCGTTGGGAAATATCTTCGGGTAAGCGTTGAGCCGAAGCACCATGTGTCGGAGCCGGGCCCGGCAGTTTATGCAATGGCATCCGCGCCGATTGCGGCTTCGGACATTCCCTCCGCCACTGTTTCCGAGAATTTTCGGGATTTCGTCGTCGCTCCGATGGACACCGTCGTGAGTGGACTGTGGATGACTCAGGGCAACTGTACCGTCGTTGCCGGGGATAATTTGACGAGCGGCTACGGGCTTCGAGCCGAGAGAGAAATTGGCGCGCGACCCGGCGGCGGCGCGATGGTCGGTAGTTCCCTGCTCTACTTTAGGAACGGCAATGTCGGGGACATGCAGATCGATCTCGTTATGACGCCCGACAAGACCGCGGGGACCGTATTTGCCGTCCCCGGCTCCCCCGACGACACCGGTGCTCACAGCGGGCACGGCGACATCTTCATTAAATATGATCCGCGCACCAAAACCAGCTACTCTTTGAGGTATTGGAGAACCACCCAATCCGCGGCTGCGTGTATGTATCAGTTTTACAAGATCGAAAACGGCGTTGGGGCGCCGCTGAACGACCGCCGGATTTTGTCCGGTGTATTCAAGCGAAATACATTCCTCACGCTGAAGGTGGCCGGTTCGACCATTTCGGTGGATGCACACAACACGGCCGATGGCCAGACCCTGGCCATGGAAGGAACGATCGTGCCGAACGGCTATAGCGGAGCAGGCGTGTGGTCGACCGGAGCGGCGACGATCTATGACCTGGTCAGGATTTCTTATCCGTGATGGGATACTCAGGGCATTCGACTCGCCGCTATTTTCTGATGAAAGATTCCTGACGTCGACGACGATATTACTTTGAACGCTGGCCTGCCATGAGCGAGCGCAGCGAGTCGAATGGAGCCATGGGGATTTGAACCCCAAATTTCACCATGCCATGGTGACGTGATCCCATTTCACTATGGCCCCGAAACCGGGTTCAATCTATCGGACATCGCGCTGGAGTCAAGCAACGCCCATTCTAGCCAAGGGACTGCGGCCGTCAGGCCGTCCACTTATGGAATACGAAAAATACTCCCAGCAGAACGCAGGCGAAGCCGAGAAAATAATTCCATCGGAGAGGCTCGCCGAGATATGCATACGCGAAAACGCAGAAGACAGTCAGGGTGATCGCCTCCTGAATCACTTTTAATTGATAGCCGGTAAGTCCTTTTTCGTTGCCCAGACGGTTAGCGGGCACCTGAAAACAGTATTCGAAAAATGCAATGAGCCAACTGATCAGGATCACCTTCCAGAGGGCGGAACGCTCAAATTTGAGGTGTCCGTACCAGGCGATGGTCATGAAGGTATTGGATATGGTCAGGAGAATTATCGGAAACATCGCGGTCTTGAGCATCGCTGACGTATCTCTTTCTCAAAGCAATCAATTCACCATTGCGCCTCTTCAAACGGATTGTCGGCCGCCCTGATCTTGGGCTTGGGCAGCATGGCCATCATCGACTTGGCCAAAGCCGCGTCGGCGGGGCCGGCGACGCGAACGTTCAGGGACGACGAACGAACGAGCCACATCTCCGTCGCGGCCGGATCGCGTTTGCCGGCGACCATTTCGAGGAACTTGTCCTTCCGCAGCGCCCAGGGGGTCACTATGTTTTGAAATCTTTGTACGGATCGGATTGCAATTGGCTTGCCGGATTCTTCCGTTTCGACGATCCCTCCGCGGAGCGGCGTCGTCATCACGGCGATCGGATGTTTCTCCGCCTCGGCCAGCAGTTCATCCAGATCGGTAAACGCGACGGCGGGCCGGGCGGCGTCGTGGATGAGAACGTGCGTGATCTCGGCGGGGATTTTCCCGGCGGCGGCCGCGAGCTGATCCATCCAGTGCGCTCCGCCGGCGATCAGCTTGGCTCCGCTGAAGCTCAAATGATCTCCGAATTTTCGCTTGGCCTCCTCGAAGCGCTCATCCGCGACCACCAATTGGATTTGTTTGATGGATTCACGATTGAAAAACAGGTCCGCGCTTCGCAGCAGGCATTCGCGTCCATCGACCTTGACGTATGCCCCGATCCCCTCGGCGCCGAGGCCGGCTGGAACCGCCGTGACAATCACAACCGAAAAATTTGCCATAGGTCTCCCGACAACAATTCCATCATTCCCCAGAGCGGGTTTGCGGTCAAGCGAGTTTGACAGTGGATGGCCATGCCATAGAATCTTTTTCCCCAGAAAAGCGCGGGCTCGTAGCTCAGTTGGTTAGAGCGCGTCCCTGATAAGGACGAGGTCACAAGTTCGAATCTTGTCGGGCCCATTGCGGCGTTGCCGCAATAGAGGGGAGAGCAGTTGAGAGTAGAAAGTGGAGAATACGGGGTAATGCTCTCCCCGGTCTACTTTCCACTCTCTCCTTTCTTGCCGCACCAGCCTCGCTGTCAACCGCGTCCATAAACCTTCGGGTCGCCGCGCGCTTCGGTAACGCCTCGAAATGATGGCCAGGATGGATCGTCGTCGCATTCATGGCCTTCCCGCCGAAGTCGCCAGCGGCAAGCCTACGGATATCGATACAGTCTCACATGCAGAATGGTCTTGTCGCGCAGGACCAGATTGTCCCCGGAATCCGTGTCGTCGCCGGCGAGGCGGCGGGCGGGAATCCAGCGGCCATCAACAAAAATGCCTTCTTCCACGCCGGCCAAGCCCACCTTCGTCGGACCGGAGGTCAAAGGCCTGAACGTAACGGTCACGCCGAAGCCGGCGATGTAATACTCATCGGGCCCGACGGCGATGGCGATGGCCGCCGTTGGAATGGCCGGCTGCTGCGACTGTTGAAGTTGCTGAACGATCTGGGCGAGTTCCGCTTCGATTTGCCGGGTTTGCTGCATTTGTAGTTGCTGGGGATTTTGCGGATCTTGCAGACGCGAAATCGGCGCGGGGGCGGGCGCCATATTGCGCGGCGCCAGATAATGGAATTCAAGGCTGTAGTCCCCAACGCGAATTTTTTCGACCTGGCCGTCCAAAGACAGTGTGACCGCGCCGATTGTATTCCTGCCCTGGTTCTCGAGGATCAGGGGAGAAAGCTGCTCAAGCAGTTCATACGAGCGTGCCAACTCACTGCCGCCGCCGGGCGCCTCAAACACAGGGCCGTCATCGAATAGCCCGCGGTCGATCGCAAACGGTGAAAAGCCCATCGCGTTGTATCGCCCCACCGCCAGCATCACATTGGCCGCGCCGGCCAGTTGCCCGCGTGTCTCGGGAATGAACAGGGGATTGCCGCCCCGCGTGTACCGTGCGCAGGTCTCGTCAAATTGCGGCAAATACAGGTCGGGCGAGAACATATCGATCGCCGGCGCGCCCGCCCGCCAGATGTCCATCACTTGCGGCAACGGGCCGCCGCTCGGATACACCCCGGGCCACGCAAAATCCGGCTGTTGCAGCCAGGCGTTCGCATACATCGGAATGTCGTACTCGGATTTGCCCGCTTGCACGACCGCGTTGACATACTTCGCATATTGCCAGGCCATGAAGAATTCGTCCGCCGGCCAGTGCAGCTTTCGCCATCCAAATTGATGCTCATCATCCCCCATCGGCGGGCTCAGCGTTCGGCCGGGAATTTCCACATCCTCATCCTTGCCCGGCCCAAAGAGTTCTTCCCACGAACCGGCCGTTTTGTCGCCGTTGGATTCCCAGCATTCACGAAGCCACAGGTCAAGTGAGTTCTTATGGTGTATGAGATAATCAACGAGTTCCACGGGCACTGGCCCGGCGAAGGCCTGGTCAGCCGCCGGGCATCGATCGCGCGTATCGTGCAAAACGCCCACCTCGTTTTCCACCTGCATCATCAGGACCGTGTGCTGTTGTCCGTCGACTTCCTTGATGTGACGCATCAGCGCAGAAAATGCCTTTGCATCGGCGTTTCGAGTTGCATCGGAAAATGTACTGAGCACTTCTATGGTATTTCCTCTTCCAATTTGCATTCGGGGAAAGCGAGCGGAATCTTCCTTAACCCAATCCGGGGCGTAACTGGACTGTCCATTTTTCCAGGCGCCAAACCAGAGGATGACCAGATGGAGATGGTGGCTTCGAGCGCCATCAACCAGGCTGTCAATCAGCGAGAAATCGTATTTGCCTTCGCGTGGCTCAACCAAGGCCCATGAGATCGCCGCCAGAACGGTGTTGAGGTTCATCTCCACCAGGCGCGGCCAAATGGGCTTCAGGAACTGCGGATCGGTCGCACTATTATTCAGAAGTTCGCCGGCGAGCATAAGAAGTGGTTTGCCGTCCACAATCAACTGGGTCGCGGTGCCCTGCCTGGCGAAATGTGGAATTCCCGTCTCCGCCGATGGCGGCGGCGCGCCGGTGGGCTGCGCCTGGCACGCCGCGATCGATATCAAGAGTGGAATAAACGCCGATAAAGTGCCATACCGCCGCATCATGACGGGAAACCTTAACGCCTGGAATGTTCCGTGCAACATTCGAGCCCGCCAACGCTTCGTAACGGACGAATGACTGTATAAGATTGCCGCGCTCATGGCCCAAATCACCATCCAGCAAGCCTTCGATCTGGCCATCCGCCACCACCAGGCCGGGCGTCTGCCGGAGGCCGAGCGGCTTTACCGGCAAATCCTCGCCCAGGATCCGGAACATGTCGATGCGATGCAGAATCTGGGAGTGATTGCCCACCAGATGGGAAAGAAAGACCTTGGAGAGAATTTGATCCGTCAAGCCATCACCCGCAGGCCCGGCTACGCCGAAGCCCACAGCAATCTCGGCAATACCCTGAAGGACAAAGGGCAACTCGATGAGTCCATCGCCGCTTACCGTCACGCCATTACGCTTAGGCCCAATTTCGCCGAAGCCCACAACAATCTTGGAACTGCCCTGAAAGACAAGGGACAACTCGATCAGGCCATCGCCGCCTATCGGCAGGCCATCGCCATCAGGCCCAACTACGCCGAAGCCCACAGCAATCTCGGCAGCGCTCTGAAAGACCAGGGACAATTCGATGAAGCCATCGCCGCCTATCGTGTGGCCATTTCCATCAACCCCAGCTTGCCCGCAGCATACAGCAATTTAGGCAACGCCCTGATGGGCAAAGAACAAATTGATGAGGCGATCGGTTCCTATCGACAGGCCATCGCTCTCGAGCCAACCCGCGCCGGAGC
>Ga0302326_10028175_pt1 | contig 11310 bp, 8 predicted proteins | sample Palsa_T0_3_FD_202264 | JGI IMG/M metagenome (GOLD analysis project Ga0302326, IMG submission 202264) | Peat permafrost microbial communities from Stordalen Mire near Abisko, Sweden - Palsa_T0_3 | ecosystem: Environmental > Terrestrial > Soil > Palsa > Peat permafrost | place: Sweden: Abisko...
CTCGGCGGTGATGCAGACGGGCGGGCTGCTGAAGGACCTGACCGTCTCCGAGACCGTGCAGTACACCGCCAGCCTGTTCGCACAGCGCAAGCCGACCGCCGAGGTGCTGGGCCGGGCGGGAATCACCCAGATCGCGGACCGCCGGGTGGGAAAGTGCTCAGGCGGCGAGCAGCAGCGGCTCAGGTTCGCCATGGCCCTGGTCTCCGACCCGGAACTGCTGGTCCTGGACGAGCCGACCACCGGGATGGACGTCGAGGGGCGGCGCAGCTTCTGGGCGTCGATCCGCAAGGACGCCGAGCAGGGCAGGACGATTCTGTTCGCCACGCACTACCTGGAGGAAGCGGACGCCTATGCCAGCCGGATCATCCTGCTGCGGCACGGGCAGAAGATCGCCGACGGCACCGCGTCCGAGATCAAGGCGATGTCGGCGGGTCGCACCGTGCGGGCCACCATAGCCGAGGCCAGCGAGGCTGAGCTCCGCGCCATTCCCGGCGCGGACAGCGTGGAAATCCGCGGCGAGACCGTCCTCATCCACGCGAACGACAGCGACGCGGTGGCCAGGTACCTGCTGACGCGCACCTCAGCTAGGGACCTGGAAATCACCGCTCGCGGCATCGAGGAAGCGTTCCTCGCCCTGACCGGCGACGACGCCCAGCCAGGCAGCGTGAACACGGGAGCTATCGGATGACCACAACGTCAGGGCCAGATCTGAGCGACCGGCGGGCGCCGGCCCTCGGTGGCTTCAACCTGACCGCGCTGAGCCTGGAGATCCGCCGGCTGCGGCGGAACCCGCGCGCCGTCATCATCACGGTCATCGTCCCGGTCATCTTCTTCTTCGCCTTCGGCCTGAACAGAACTAACGCGGCGGGCAACTACGGCCACGGGAACTACGCGGCGTGGGTCCTGGTCAGCCTGGCGCTTTACGGCGCCATATTCTCGACCACCTACACGGGCGCGGGGGTGTCCGTCGAGCGCGCCCAGGGCTGGAGCAGGCAGCTCCGGCTGACGCCGCTCTCGCCTGCCGCCTATATCGGCATGAAGGTGGCCACTGCGCTGGTGCTCGGTCTCGTTCCGATTACCGTCGTTAATGTGGTCGGCGGGCTCCTGACCCACAAGGCCTCGATGCCCGTCTACCTGTGGGTCGTCAGCGCCCTGTGCGTCTGGATCGGCTCGCTGCTCTTCGCCGCGTTCGGGCTGTTCATCGGTTTCCTGGTGCCCGCCGATGCCGTCCCGCAGCTGCTTGGCCTGATCATGTCGCTGTTCGCTTTCGTGGGCGGCCTGTTCATCCCGATCAGCCTGCTCCCGCAGACGATTCAGGACATCGCCAAGTGGTCTCCTGAGTACGGGCTCAACCAGCTGGTGCACGCGCCGCTGCTCGGCGGCGGCGTGGACTGGACCTGGATCGTCAACGTCATCGCGTGGCTGGCGATCTTCGCCGGGGGCGCGGTCTGGCGATTCAGCAAGGACACCGCGCGAGTCTGAGCCGGGTCAGCTGATCCGCGGTGCCAGTCGGGCTGTGGGCCCAGTAGCGAACGGTGGGGTTTCGATGCGCGTGGTTGACATCGTGATCGGCGTGGGCTGGGTCATCTTCTGGTTGGGCTGGTTCGCCGCATCCGCCGGGGTCAAGCGGGGACAGCGGGGACAGGGCAACTGGGCGCGCTTCGCGGGCGTCCGGGTGGTGCTCATCCTGGTCGTCGTGCTCCTGGTGCGGCTGCGGGTGCTGAAGGGGCATGACGTCGGATACGTCAGAGACCCGGTCCTGTGGGGCGTCGGCCTCGCCATCTGGGTCCTCGGCCTGGGACTGGCCGTCTGGGCGCGGATCTACCTCGGCCGGAACTGGGGAATGCCGACGTCCACGAAGGAAGACCCCGAGCTGGTCACATCCGGTCCGTACCGGACGATCCGGCACCCGATTTACACCGGCATCCTGCTGGCGATAATCGGCTCGGCGATTGCCGTCAGCGTCTGGTGGCTGATCGCCGCGGGACTGATCGGCGGGTACTTCATCTACAGCGCCTTCGTGGAGGAGCGCAATATGACCAGGCTCCTCCCCAGTGCCTACCCGGAGTACCAGCGGTCCACGAAAATGCTGATCCCCTTTATCTTCTGAGGACGCACCTGCAGGCCGCCCTCACCGCCCTGCCGCGCACGGACAGCAGTTAGCCGCGGTCGCGGCGGCCGCCGCGCTCGCGACAGCGCTCGCGGAGGCGCTCGCAGAAATCCGGGCACTGCCGGGCTTCGCCACCTTCGGACTGCCACCGACGCTGGACGAACTGAGGGCCGGGGCAGCCGACGGCCCGGTGGTTACCCTGATGGTCACCGACTGGCGATGCCGGTGACCCGGGGCCAATGGCCGCTGCCGGGCGTGGCGAGGGAGGTCGCGATGGTGTGCCGGATGCTGCCCGCCCCGGTGTTGCTAGCCGAGCAGGCACTGGTTACCGAGGACGGGGAATCTGGGCAAACGACCGACAACCTGCCGACCAGTGTGAACGTGCTGCGCTACCTGGTACCGTCATGCGGACATTCCTGAATCAGGTAGTCCTGTCACCCTCTCCCACCTGCCTGTTCCAGTAGGCGAGATTGTTCCGGGTGTTCAGGGTTTCAGGATGCTCGGGGCCCATGACTCGCTCGTACACGGGCAACAGGACAGCGAACTGGTCACGGGCTCCGACCGGGTCCCCCGCCTGCCCGATCCAGTGGGCGAGGTTGTTGCGGATGATTAGCGTGTGGAGGTGCTCGGGACCCATGACCCGCTCGTTGACGGGCAACAGGGCGGCGAACTGGTCACGGGCTCCGGCCGCGTCCCCCGCCTGCCCGGTCCACCGGGCGAGGCTGCTGCGGATACCTAGGGTGTTTTGGTCCTCGGGACCCCGGACCCGCTCGCTGACAAGGAGCAGCGCGGCGACCTGGTCGCGGGCCCTGGCCGCGTCCCCCGCCTGCCCGGTCCAGTTGGCCAGGGCGAGACGGGCGGCCAGCGTGTCGGGGTGCTCAGGCCCGTAGGCGTCGCTGTCCCGGTGCGCGTCGGCTATCAGCTGGAATAGGTCCCGGGCGGCCCCGTAATTGCCGCTGGATCCGAACTTCTGCACGGCCTGCCACGTGTCGTTGCTGGTCAGGTCGAGTGCCGTGTGCAGGTCGGCGAGGGTCAGGACGCTCAGTTCCTCGGCGCTGGCTGGCGCCTGGGGCCCGGCGTGGCCCGCACTGATCCGGCGCGCGAGAGCGGCGATGGTCCGGTCGGCCAGGGTCCGGGCGGCACGGGCGTTGCCGAAGTTCGGCTCGGACCGGCGGGCACCGAGGACCAGCCGCGCCAGGTCGAGGACGCCGTCCGCGCAGGTGTAGTCGGATTCGGCGGCCGCCCGCTCAAACAGCAGGCCGAGTACCTCGGCCGAGTAGCCAGGGAAGGCCAGGGTGCGCGCGAATCGGGAGGCCAGGCCGGGGTTGGCGGCCAGGAAGCGGGTCATCTGCTCCCCGTATCCGGCGATGATCACGGCGATCTCGTGCCGGTGGTTCTCCATGAGCCCGAGCAGCGTCTCCACGGCCTCGCGGCCGAAGTCGTTCGACGCGCCTTCGGCGGGCGGGCTGAGCGTGTATGCCTCGTCGATGAACAGCACGCCGCCGCGTGCTTGCTCGAAGACGTCCGTGGTGCGCTGCGCGGTCTGCCCCACATAGCCGGCCACGAGGTCAGCCCGGGAAGCTTCGACAAAGTTCGTCCCTGGCAGCACCCCGAGGGAGGCCAGCAGCCGGCCGTAGAGCCGGGCCACTGTGGTCTTGCCGGTGCCGGGCGGGCCGGTGAAGACCAGGTTCGCCGACTCCAGCCGGCCGGCCAGGCCGGCGGCGGCTCGCTGCCGGTTCACCTCGATCTGGGCGATCAGTGTCTTGATCTCGTCTTTGATCGCGTCCAGGCCCGGCATGGCGTCGAGTTCGGCGAGCAGGGAGCGGGTCTGCAGGGCGTCCGGGGCCCGCTGCCCGCCGGCGCGCTCCGGCAGGTCTTCGGCCAGCAGCGTGGTGAGCTGCTGTGCGGTCAGCTCGTCGGTGACCAGCGAGAGCCGTTCGGCCTGCCGCTCGGTCATGGTCTCGAACAGCGTCCGGGCGTCGCGGCCGTTCGGCATCCCGATCCGGGCGGCCGCGATGAAGTGGTCAAGCACGGCCGCCTCGGCGGCGGCGTCGAGCGAGTAGTCCCGCTCCTGCGCCAGATGACGGACGATCTGCACAAGATCTTCCGGGCCGTAGGCGGGGAAGTCGATCGTGCGGGCGAACCGGGACGACAGGCCGGGGTTGGCATTCAGGAAGGCCCGCATCTCGGCCTGGTAGCCGGCGGCGATCACCGCGACCTCGTCGCGGTGATCTTCCATGAGCTTGACGAGCTCGTCGATCGCTTCGCGGCCGAAGTCAGGACCTGAGCCCCCCTGGGTCGGGCGGGCCAGCGCGTACGCCTCGTCGATGAACAGCACGCCGCCGCGCGCCCGCAAGAAGGCCGCCGAGGTCTTGATGGCCGTCTCGCCAATATGCTCGCCGACCAGGTCGCTGCGCGAGACCTCGACCAGCAGGCTGGTGGGCAGCACGCCAGCCTCGGACAAGATCGCCGCGTAAAGCCGCGCCACCGTGGTCTTGCCGGTGCCCGCCGGGCCGGAGAAGATCAGATGCCGTGAGGCGGACGCCACCGCGAGCCCCGCCTTGCGCCGCTGCTCCGCGATGCGCACCAGGTTGAGCTGCGCGCGGATCTGCGCCTTGACCGGAGCCAGGCCGATAAGCGCGTCGAGCTGCCCGAGGGCGGGCGGCCCCGGCCGCGGCGCCGCGGCGGGCGGCGCAGCGGCGGCCAGGTCCGCCGGGCCGCTCCGGGCATCGGCAGACGCGGTCTTCGTGAACTGTTCCACCAGACCGCCGGACGCGGACGCCGCAGCACCATCCGGCTCGAAGGCGATTCCGGCTTGGTTCCACACGTCGCCGCCCGCGTTGTCAGAAAAGACAGCACCCACGATCCGGCCGGTGACCTGCCCCATGATCCGCGCGCCCTGGGCGGCCGAACCGGACACCGCGCCCCCAGTGACTTCGAGCACCGCCTGGCCGTCAGCGGAAATGCCGCAGTCGGCCGACCCCTTGACCGTCATGTCTTCGGCGATCACCGCGGAGCTTCCGTGCGCCGCCACGCCCATCCGGTTACCCTCCGCGCGACAGCGGGTGAGCGTCAGGCGGGCGCTGGCGGAGGCATCGAAACCGCTTCCGGCACTGTCCCGCGCCGTACAGTCCACCGCGGTGACCCGCAGCGAGCCGCCGACCTGCACCGCGTCCCGCCGCGAACCCGTCATCACGACCTCGGTGAGCTCGGCCGTCCCGGCGGCTTCGTCATCGAGAGTGATGACGGCGTAATCACAGTCGCTGATCCGGGTACGAGTCATCGAGACCTGGACCGTCCCGTTCAGCAAGACCCCGGATCGGTCGGCGGCGCTGATCTCCACGTCAGCGACCCGGGCCTGCGCGTTTTTAACCGCCACCCCTATGTCGCCGCCGCTGAAAGCGCCGCCAGCCACGGTCAGCTCGCCTTGTTCAGCCACGCCCACTGCATAATTATGACAGTTCGAAATAGTGCAGTCGCGTACTATGCCAGCGGCCCGTCCAAAGACCTCCATACCGACGCTTACGTCGGAGATCGAGCACTGCTCGACCGTCACGGACGCGCGTTTCGCCAGCCAGACGCCAATTGTATCGGAACGTTCGATGCGACTGTTCTTGATTGTTCCTTTTGCGTTGTCGTCAAAGACTACGGACGCCTTGCCCGAACCCTGAATCGAGCAGTTGCGGATGGTGCCAGAGGAAATGCCGACCAAATGTATTCCATGCCAGGCCGGACGCACTATCGTCGTATCGGAGACCTCTAGTACGCTACCGTCCATCACGTAGATTGCGGTTTGCCTCAGCTCCGTGAGGGAGCACCCCGCAATGCGCAGCTGCCCGCCCCCGACAATTAATCCGCCACCAGTGACCGAGCAAGCTGTTAGGGCAACCTTGCTCGCCCGGATGGAGACGCCCGCAGAGCTGTGCGCGCGGGTCTCAACATGGCAATTATTGACCTCAGCGGTGCTGCCGGTCTCAACGACCAGAACCGCGCCGTCCTCAGAAAACAATTGCAGTCCGCTGACAGTAACCGTGTCAAACAAGTGGATCGTATCGTTGCCGGCCGGCGCGTGGATCTGGACGGTACCGAGACCCTGGGCCGCGTACAGGGCCGTCTCGCCGCGCAGATCCAAGCTTTCCTCGTACCGGCCAGGCTCGATGCGCACACGGCACGGCCCGCCCTGCGCCGCCACCGCCGCCAACGCGGCCGTGATGGTCGGGTAGGCGCCACTGGCCGTCCGCGAGACGACAAACTCCGGCGACTCCACAGCGATCCCCCCAAAACGTTGGCCCCAAGCTGGCCTGTACGGTGGTCTTTTGCTCGACACGCCGACCGGCACCACGGTCGTGTGGCACGGTTCGCGACGAACAACGTACTTACATCATCCTCCGACCGGAGTTCGCTGACAACGTTCCGGATCTCCGAAGCCGCAGCCCTGCCGGACGCGTCAGCGGTGCGGTTGCTGGCCGGCGGGGCGGATGACGATCTCGTTGAGGTCGACCGTGGCGGGCTGTTCGAGCGCGAACATGACCGTGCCGGCCACGTCACCGGGCGCGAGCTTGGGTTCGCCGGCGCGGCCGGGATCTGGCGGCCCGGCGTCGGTAAGCCCAGGCTGGATCAAGGTGACCCGGATGCCGGTTTCGGTGGCCTCGGCGCGGATCGACTGGGCGATGGCGGTGACCGCCCATTTGGCGGCGGAATACAGCTGTCCGGGGACGGTGACCCGCCCGGCGACCGAGCCGGTCAGGATCAGGTGCCCTCGCGCGGGGATCAGGGCGGGCAGGGCAGCCCGGGCGGTCAGCGCGGTGCCGTAGACGTTGGTCAGCACCATTTCGCGCCATTGCTGCGGGGTGCCGGTGCCGCGCAGGAAGGACGTGGGCGTGAAGGCGCCGGCGTTGGCGAAGACGGCATCGAGGCGGCCGAAGGCGTCCAGGGCGGCTGCGGGGAGTGCGCTGACCTGGTCCCAGTCGCTGACATCGCAGCAGGCGGCGCGGGCGGCCGCGGGGCCACCCAGTTCGGCGGCGAGCTCGTCGATCGCGTGCCGGGTGCGGGCGGCCAGCACCAGTCGCCAGCCCCGGCTGGCGGCCAGCCGCGCGGTGGCGGCCCCGATGCCGGAGGACGCGCCGGTGATGATGAGAACAGGTGGTGGGGTCATGTCGGTCCGTGGCTCCAGGTCAGCTCGGCCGCCGGGCGCGAGGGGTGCGGCGGCTATCTCGGCAGCGTAGGCGATCGCTACCGGAGCAGCACAGGTAGCGAAAGGACGGTCTCGCGGTGGCTGATCTCGATGTCCACCGGCACGAGGGTAGTGGCCGTCGCGATCTGCTCGGAGGTGCCGGTGTTGCGGGCCCAGCGGGGGTGGGCACCGCCGGACACCTGGACGCGGAAGCGGTGGCCGGGTGCGAAGCGGTGGGCGGTCGCGCTCATCGGAACCGCGATCTCCGTCCAGCCGTCCGCGTCGGCTGGCGGCGTGGCGTCCAGCCGTAGCAGCCCGTCGCAGATGTTCCACGACGTGCCGTTGGCGTCCACGTCGCATAGCCGGGCGAAGACGTCGAAGTGCGGACTGCTGCCGCGGACCCGCAGCCGGAGGCTGACCGGGCCGATGACCTCTTGCGGTTCACTGATGACCGGGCCGGTGAAGACGAGGACGTCGTTGCGTTCCTCCAGCTTGCCGTTGTTCTTCGAGCCGAAGCCGTTGCTGTCCATGCGCGGCCCGCCGACTGAGGGTGTCGGATCGTGCGGGTCGTAGCGGAACGATGAGGTGCCCTCGCCAGGTGAGTCTGTGAGGGTTCCGTCGGCGTGCAGGTGCCATGACTGCGCGACGGTGTCTGGCGGCGGCCAGTCGGCTAGGTCACGCCACTGTCCTTGGCCGCCGGTCTCGCCGACGTGGACGCGCACGGGGGTCGGGCCGGGAGCATCCCCGTTCTCGGTCAGGTGCGCGCGCAGCCACGCGAGTGCCTCTCCCGCGACGATCGGCATGTCCTGGTTGAACCCGGAGGTGTGGTTCCACGGGCCGACGACCAGTCGCACCGTGCGGCCGGCCTCGCGCAGCCGCCGGTAGCTGTCCAGTGTCCCGTCGATGACGACGTCATACCAGCCGCCGAGCAGGTGGACCGGCGGCAGGGAGTTGATGTCCGGATGGGCGCGCCGCGGTCCCCAGTACCGATCGCCGGCGGCCGGGTGTGCCAGCCAGTTCTCGAGGTAGCCGACCCGTTTCCCGAAGGCCAGCTTGTACCCGGGTACGAGCGGCAGCATCCACGTCACCTTCCGGTAGGTGAGCATCAGCCGCAGCACCGCGACTATGAACGGGCGGAACCCCTTGTCCTGGGAGAGCATGGCGGCCACCCCGGTCAGCGCGGCCTCCAGGGCGAAGGCTCCGCCCGGATAGAGGAACCCGTAGAAGTCCTCCGAGCTGACCTGGACGACCATTGCCTTGAGTTCCGGCGGCGGATCATTCGCCAGCGCCCACTGGGTAAAGCCGAGGTAGCTCGCGCCGATCGTAGCCAGCGAACCGTTGAACCAGGACTGCTCGCGCAGCCAGGCGATCGTCGCCTGGGCGTCGGCCGCTTCGCCCGTGAACGGCTCGCAGCTGCCCCCCGATCCGCCCGTTCCCCGGGTGCTTTGCAGCAGGACATTAAAGCCATGCTCGGCGAACAGGCCCCCGTACATGAAGTCGTAGGGGAACCCGCGCCCGTACGGGGTGCGAACGAGCAGCGTAGGGCACGGCTCGCAGGTCTGCGGGATGTACCGGTCGGCGATCTGGTGGGTCCCGTCCGGCATCGGGATCCGGATACCCCGCTGCAGCGCCACCGCGCACGCGGGCGCGGGCAGGCCCTTACGGGACTGCCGCGTGAAAAACCTCACGCGCCGGGGCAGCTTAACGGTGCGTTCCGTCGCCACCTTTTCTCTCACGTCCCGTACCATCGCCGACTCCCTTCGCATTTCGCGTACATCGTTCGCGAAATCGAGCATACTAGATTGAGAACGGCGATCGCGAAAGGGGAAGCGAAGATGACAGCGGCGGAACAGACAGCGGCGAGCATCTGGCTGCGCCCGGAACGGTCTGCGGTCGGCCGCCCCGCGCAGTGGAGCCGGGCCGAGATCACCCAGGTCGCGCTGCGAATCGCCGATGCCGAGGGCCTGGACGCGGTCTCCATGCGGCGCGTGGCCGCCGAGCTCGGTACCGGCGCCGCCTCGCTATACCGCTACGTCCTGACCCGCGAGGACCTGCTGGACCTGATGACCGACGCCACGGCCGCAGAGTACGACCCCGCCCCGCCCACCGGTGACTGGCTCGCCGACCTGATCGCCTTCGGGGAGCAGGCCCGCTTCATCTTCGGCCGCCACCGCTGGCTGGCCGGGCTCACCATGACCCGCCCGGTCATCGGCCCGAACGGAATAGCCCTGATCGAGCATTTTCTCACCGTGCTGCAGGAGCATCCGGCGGGCAGCGAGGCGAAGATGGAGGCGTTCGGGATGCTGAACGGGATCACCGCGGCCTTCGCACTGCACGACCAGGCCGACCGCGGCCTGCAGGCACGCAACCTCGACTACCTCGGCCACGCCCTCACCTCCGGCGAGCACCCGCGCCTGGCGGCTTTCCTGTCCCCGCAAGCACAGCTACCGCACCCCGAGGAACTCGCGGGCCGCTACCCAGATCTCATCGCCCGCGTCCTGACCGGTCTGCTCGGCCCGGCCTAACCAGGCGACCATCGCGAAGGGATCGGTGTTCTGCCTGCCGCAGCACCTGGAGACAAACGCGGGCGGAGGTGTTCGGCCGGCTGGCCGCCGCGGAGCGGTGAGCCCCCCAGTCGCGTCTCCTCGAAGAATGCGGATGCCCTGACAGTTGTGGTGAATGAGTTCCCCGTATACATTCTCGGGGAATAACCTCACCACGCCGTTAGCGGTGTCTGCCTGGAGGTCCGCGTGAACGCTCGCCCCCGGCCAGATGACTGCGGGGCGGCGGGCCGGTGAAGGCACACTCTGGAGGCCAGGGCCGCGGGCCGGGGCTGCTGAACCGGGATGCTGAACGCGGCGCGCTGGACCGGTTCGTGGCCGGTGTGCGGGCGGGTCAGGGTCAGTCTCTGGTGGTGCGAGGCGAGCCGGGTGTGGGCAAGACGGTGCTGCTCGACTACCTGGCGGGGCGGGCCGGTGAGTGCCGGATAGCGCGGGCGGCGGGCGTGCAGTCGGAGATGGAGCTGGCTTACGCCGGGCTGCACCAGCTGTGCGCGCCGCTGCTCGATCATGCCGGAGATCTGCCGGGTCCCCAGCAGCAGGCGCTGAAGCCGTGTTCGGGATGAGCGAAGGGCCGGCGCCTGACCGGTTTATGGTCGAGCTGGCGGTGCTGAGCTTGCTGTCGGAGGTGGCCGGGGAGCAGCCGCTGATCTGCGTGATCGATGACGAGCAGTGGCTGGACCGGGCGTCCGCGCAGGCGCTGACGTTCGCGGCGCGGCGGCTGGCCGCTGACCCGGTGGGGCTGGTGTTCGCGGCCCGGAAGCCGGGTACGGAGCTCGCGGGCCTGCCTGAGCTGGCGGTGGAGGGACTGGGCCAGCAGGATGCTCGTGCGCTGCTGGACCTGGCGCTGGCGGGCCCGGTGGATGCGCGGGCCCGAGAGCTGATCGTGGCCGAGGCGCGGGGGAACCCGCTAGCGCTGCTTGAGCTGCCGCGGGGATTGACCCAGGCCGAGCTCGCGGGCGGGTTCGGGCTGCCCGGAGCAGTACCGCTGACCGGCCAGATCGAGGACAGCTTCCGCCGGCAGCTGGAGGCCCTGCCGGCTCAGACCTGGCGCCTGCTTGTGCTGGCGGCGGCGGATCCCTCCGGCGACCCGTCGCTCGTGCGGCAGGCCGCGGGGCAGCTCGGCATCCCGCTCGACGCGGCGGAGCCGGCCCAGGCAGCAGGTCTGGTCGATTTCGGTATGCGGGTCCGGTTCCGGCATCCGCTGGCGCGTTCGGCGGCTTACCGGTCGGCGCCAGCCGCGGACCGGCGGGAGATGCACGGGGCGCTGGCGGAGGCGACTGATCCGGCGGCCGATCCGGACCGGCGGGCCTGGCACCGGGCGCAGGCCGCGGCCGGGCCCGATGAGGAGGTGGCGGCTGAGCTGGAGCGGTCGGCGGGCCGGGCGCAGGCCCGTGGCGGGCTGGCCGCAGCCGTCGCGTTCCTGGAGCGCTCGGCGCTGCTGACGGTCGATCCAGCCCGCCGCGCCG
>Ga0302326_10028176_pt1 | contig 11310 bp, 10 predicted proteins | sample Palsa_T0_3_FD_202264 | JGI IMG/M metagenome (GOLD analysis project Ga0302326, IMG submission 202264) | Peat permafrost microbial communities from Stordalen Mire near Abisko, Sweden - Palsa_T0_3 | ecosystem: Environmental > Terrestrial > Soil > Palsa > Peat permafrost | place: Sweden: Abisko...
CACCGCCGCCGCATTGGGGTGCGTGTTCGCGGGCGCCACCGTGGCGGCCTGGTATCCGATCACGCCGTCGACCTCGCTGATGGACGCCTACAAGATGTTTGCCGACCGCATGCGCGTCGACAAGGAGAGCGGCCGCAAGAACTTCGCCTTCATCCAGGCGGAGGACGAGCTGGCGGCGATCGGCATGGTGATCGGCGCGATGTGGAACGGCGCGCGCGCCTTCACCGCCACGTCAGGTCCCGGCATCTCGCTCATGAACGAGTTCCTCGGGCTCGCCTACTACGCGGAAGTCCCCGCGGTGATCTTCGACATCCAGCGTGTCGGTCCGTCCACCGGCATGCCGACGCGCACGCAGCAGTGCGATCTCATGGAGTGCGCCTACGCCTCGCACGGCGACACGCGCCACGTGTGCCTGTACCCGGCCAACCCGGAGGAATGCTTCTACATGGCCGTGCAGGCCTTCGATCTGGCCGAACGCCTGCAGACCCCCGTGATGGTACTGTCGGACATCGACATCGGCATGAACGACTGGATGTGCCCCGAGCTCAAGTGGGACGACAGCTACCGTCCCGACCGCGGCAAGATGCTGAGCCGGGAGGAGATCCTCAAGCTCGAGAAGTTCTATCGCTTCGTCGACAAGGACGGCGACGGTATCACCTACCGCACGCTCCCCGGTGTACACCCCAAGGCCGCCTACTTCACGCGCGGCTCCGGGCACACGCAGTTCGGCACCTATACCGAGGACTCGAGCGAGTACCAGCTGGTGCTCGACCGGCTGCTGGTGAAGTGGGCCACCGCCAAGAAGCTGGTGCCGCGCGCCGTCATCGATGCCACCGCCAACAGCAAGGTCGGCATCGTCTCGCTCGGCAGCTGCGACGGCGCCATCCACGAGGCCATCGATCTGCTCAAAGGCCAGGGCGTGGGGCTCGATTACATGCGCGTACGCGCCTTCCCCTTCAGCGAGGACGTGGAGAAGTTCCTGGCCGCGCACGAGCTGCTGTTCGTGGTGGAGCAGAACCGTGACGCCCAGTTTCGCGCACTGCTGACGCTCGAGAGCGCGGTCGAGAAGGCCAAGCTGCGCTCACTGCTGCACTACGACGGCCTGCCGATCTCGTCGGCCTTCATCGTCGAAGGAGTGCTCGCGGAGCTCAAGCCGCGCGCGCAGGCCGCGCCCAAGGGAGCGGCGCATGGCTAACCTACAAGTACTCGAGCGGGAACCGACATGACCTTCATCGCCAAGCCCAAAGTCGCCCACCCGTCGCTGCCCAAGAATGGGCTCGGCTTCACGCGCCGTGATTACGAGGGGGCGCTGTCGACCTTGTGCGCCGGCTGCGGCCACGACTCCATCACCGCTGCCATCGTGGAAGCGAGCTGGGGGCTCGCGCTCGAGCCGCAGAACGTGGTGAAGCTGTCCGGCATCGGCTGCTCGTCCAAGACCACCGCCTACTTCGTGGCCGGCGGCCACGGCTTCAACTCGGTACACGGCCGCATGCCGTCCATCGCCATGGGCGCCAACGCCGCCAACCGCCGCCTCACTTACATCGGGGTGTCGGGCGATGGCGATACGCTGTCGATCGGACTCGGGCAGTTCTGCCACGCCATCCGCCGCAACCTCAACATGCTGTACATCATCGAGAACAACGGCGTGTACGGACTCACCAAGGGGCAGTTCTCCGCGTCCGCCGACATTGGCACCAAGGCGAAGAAGGGCGAGACCAATTTCCAGCCGCCGATCGATCCGGTGCTGCTGGCGATGACCTTAGGGGCGTCCTTCGTGGCGCGCTCCTTCTCCGGCGACAAGGCGCAGCTGGTGCCGCTGATCCAGGCGGGACTGCGGCACGAGGGCTTCGCGCTCATCGACGTGCTGTCCCCGTGCGTCACCTTCAACGATCACGAGGGCTCGACCAAGAGCTACGCCTACACGCGCGAGCACTACGAGCCGGCGGTGCACGCCGACTTCGTGCCGCTGGAGCGCGAGATCACCGCCGAGTACCGCGAGGGCGAGACGCTGCCGCTCGTGATGCACGACGGCAGCCGCATCGTGCTGCGCAAGCTCGACTCCGCCTACGACCCGACCAACCGCACGACGGCTGCCGCACAGATCCAGGAGCGCATGAAGTCGGGCGAGTACCTGACCGGGCTTTTGTACGTGGAGCGTTCGCAGAACGAGTTCCACCAGGTGAACGCCACGCCCGACCAGCCGCTCAACAGCCTCGCCTACGAGACGTTGTCACCTGGTGCCAAGGGGCTGGAGAAGGCGCTGGCGCGCTACCGCTGACCGCTCAGTAACCGCCGCGCGAGCCGAGCGCATAGCGCACCGCCAGCTGCACCTGCGTTTCGCTGAGCAGCGGCGGTCCCCCCAGGTCGTCGCGGTTGTAGGAGCTCGAGATGACCTGCAGCCACTCGAGCGTAATGCGCCAGTGGGCATCGGCGTTGAACACATAGGCCGCCGTCCAGGCATGCCCGCTCTGCGCACCGTCGCCCTCGGCGCCGACCGAGTCGACCTCGAAGCGGTCGTAACGCGCACTCAGGGTGCTGCGCCCGAAGCGCTTCGCCACCAGCACGTACGCAGCCTTGAACGGCCAGCTGCCGGCTTCCCCATCCGGCGCGCTGCGGGTCTCGCCGTCGAGCCATTGCGCGATGCCGGTCCAGCCGTGATCGCCTTCGATGCGCAGCCCGGCGCTGGTGAAGTGCGTCTGCCAGGCGTAGGCGTCCGCCACGTAATCGACATCGTTGGGATTGGCGCGGTTGTCATAGTGCAGCAGGCGCACCACGACGCGGTCCAGCCAGCGCGCCTCGAGCCCGCCGTAGATGCCGGCGTGGTGATCGAACTGCAGGAACGGTTCAGCGCCCTCGAGCGGCTGGTCGGCCGGCTGGCCGACGCGGCCGAACACCGGCGTCTGGCGGTCGGTGAGCGCGAAGCCGTCGTTGGCGATGACGTTGCCCGCGCCCTGGTTCCAGCCGAACACCCCGCCGGTGACACCCAGGTCGAACGAGTGGCCGAGACGTGTGCCCAGCCAGTCGAGCGTGCCTTCGACACCCAAGGTGCGCACCTCGAGGGCGAGCCAGCTGTCGATGGCCGAGAACGATTGCGTGTAGGGCGATTCCCAGCCCGACTCGCGGTTCTCGAGGGACAGCGGCGCGTAGAACGCACCGGCCTTGACGCGCAGCCGGTAGCCTTCGAACGGGTAGGGGCGGAACAGCAGGTAGGCTTCCGTGATGCCCAGCGGGCTTCTGTCCTGGTCGTCGTACATCGAGGCATCGAGGTGTGCGCTGAACAGGTCGCCGAGCGGCTGCGTGACGGCCAGGCGCAGCCTGCCCAGCTGCAGCCCCGCATCGCCGCTGTCGTAGCGCACCGTGCCGAGGCCGCCTTCCATGAACGAGGGCTCGGCGTTCGAAGTCACCAGGCGCGCATCCACACTCAGCTCCCAGTCCGTGGCGTGCGCGTGGAGCGCTGCGCCGGCGGCGAGCAGGGCGAGCAGCAGGCGGCAGCGCACGGTGCTAGTCCCAGGAATGCGCACGGTCGGCGAGGCGCGCCGGCTCGAGCGTCTTGCCGAGGCGCACGGTCAGATCGGCACGGTCGGCTTCGCCCACCGTGAGCTCGCGTGTGAGCTCGGCAGGTTCGTCACGCGCGCGCGGGTGCCACAGCTCCACGCGGTAGTGACCGCGCGGCACCTCCACCGTCCAGGAGCCTGCCGCCTCGGTGCGGCCGAACCAGGGCGCATCGGTCACGACGAGGTAAGCGAGCATTTCGTCGTGGATGTTGCAGCCGAGCGTAACCACGCCTGCCTGGTCGAAGTGCGTCGGCGGGTAGGGCTTGCCGCGATACAGCGGCAGCTGGAAACGTTTCGCCGGCGAGAAGGAGTAGATCTGGTGGCTGGTCGCGTCGCTGTTGGGGAACTCCACCGTCGAGCCGACCGGGATCACCAGGAGGTCAGGCACGAAAGCACGGTTGACCTGGTCCATCACCGCGTGCACCGGGGTCGCATGGCGCGGCGGCCCCTCGAGCGGCCGCACCGTCACGATCGCACCGGCCAGGGCGCGGCCGTCGGGGGTCTGTACGCTGATGACCAGCACCGCGGCGGAGGCGGCGAGCGGGGTCGCAAGGGCGCCACCAGCGGCCAGAAGCACCGCAGCAACCCGACGGGCGCCCGCCCAGGTGCGACGGGCTCGTGCCGGAGGTCTCATTCCCGCACTTGAATCCTCGCGGTAAGTGCCGCGCGGCTTTTACGATGGGCGACATTTTCAGGCGAATACATGGGCAGTTTCCGCAAACGGCTTCTCGTGCTGATCATCGGTCTGGTGATCGTCACGCAAACTGTGACGCTGGCCGCAGTGCTGGCGAGCACGCGCAGCACCGTGGAGGCCCGCGCCGCCGAGCAGCTGCGTTCCGGGGGAACGCTGGCCGAGCAGCTGATCCGCTTCCGCGCCGCGCAGCTGGCCAACGGCGTGGCGGTGCTGGCGGCCGATTTCGGCTTCCGCGAGGCGGTGGCCAGCGGCCACACACCCACCATCCTGTCCGCGGCGCGCAACAACGCCCAGCGCATCGGTGCCGACATGGTGCTGCTGCTCGATACGCACGGGCGGATACTGGCCTCGACCGCGCCGGCCGAAAGCGACGGCGGCACGCTTTCGAGCCTGCTCGAGGATGCCGCGAGCGTGCGCGAGCAACCCAACTTCCGCATCTTCGGCACGCACGCCTACCAGGTGTTCGTGGCCCCCGTTCGCACCCCTGAAACCATCGCCTGGGTAGCGATGGGCTTCGTGGCGGATGAGGCGCTCGCCGGCCGCATCCGCGACCTGGTCGACGCGGAGGTCGCCATCGCCATCCACGGCGCTGCAGGCAACACGCGCATCGCCTCGACGCTCCGCGCGGCGGTGCCGGTGAGCGCCCTGCCGGTGGCCGGCCGCATCGCCCACATCATGCGCGTCGGTGGCGTCGAATACCTGAGCTCCGCGCGCCGCCTGGAGGCGCGCGGCGATCCGGTCGAGGTGATCCTGCTGAAGCCGCTGGAGGACGTGCTGCTGCCGTACCGCGAGCTGCGCGACGCCATGCTGCTCATCGACGGCGCGGCGCTCGTGGTGGCCGCCCTCATCGGCGCGGTGCTGGGTCGCAGTGCCACGCGCCCGATCGGCGAGCTGATGCGGGCGGCGCAGCGCGTCGAGCGCGGCCAGTACGGCACGGCGGTCGACGTGGGGGGCGGCGAGGAGTTCCAGCGGCTCGCGGCCACCTTCAACGCCATGCAGAGCAACATCGCGGCACGCGAGGCCGACATCACCTACCACGCCTATCACGATCCGCTCACGCAGCTGCCCAACCGCGCGCTGGTGAAGCGCGGGCTGGAGAACCTGGTCGGCGGCAGCGAGCGCCAGTCGAGCGCCGCGCTGCTCCTGATCGAGCTGTGCAACCTGCGCGACATCAATGCCTCGCTCGGCCTGCAGGTGGGCGATGACGTGCTGCGCGAGGCGGCGCGCCGCCTGCGCCAGGCGGTCGCCAGCGACGACACCGTCGCACGATTGGGCGAAACGCAGTTCCTGGTGGTGGTGCCGGGGTGTTCGGCGGAGCGCTCGCTGCTCTACGCCGAGCAGCTGCTGGCCGCCATCCGCAGCGGCTTCCACCTGGACGCCGTGAGCCTCGATCTGCGCCTGGCGTGCGGGGTGTGCCTGTTTCCGACGCACGGCCGCAGCGCCGACGAACTGCTGCAGCGCGTCCAGGTGGCGCTCGAGGATGCCGACGAGACCCGCGGCCGCGTCGGGATGTACCGCCTCGGCCAGGACGAGCAGCATCGCCGCCGGCTCGCCCTGATCACGGATCTGCGCAGCGCCATCGATCAGAACCTGCTGACGCTGGTGTATCAGCCGAAGGTGGCGATGGCGAGCCGCTCGGTACGCAGCCTCGAGGCGCTGGTGCGCTGGACGCATCCGCAGCTTGGCCCCGTCTCGCCGGGGGAATTCGTGCCGCTCGCCGAGCGCACCGGCGGTTCGCGCCATCTCACCAACTGGGTGCTCGCGGCGGCCATACGCCAGATGGGCGAATGGCGGCAACAGGGCCTGGAGATCGATCTGGCGGTGAACCTGTCGGCACCGGACATTCTCGACCCGGACCTGAGCGATGAGATCCTGCGGCTGCTGGCGCGCTATCGCGTCGAGTCAACTTCGCTCCTGCTCGAGATCACCGAGAGCGCGGTGATGCGCGACCCGCAGGCCGCGGCGCGCAACATGCAGCTGCTGCGCATCGCCGGCGTGCGCTTCGCCATCGACGACTTCGGCACCGGCCACTCCTCGCTGTCGCAGCTGAGCTCGCTCCCCGTCGACGAACTGAAGATCGATCGCTCCTTCATCTCCAGCCTGGGGCCGGGAGCTGTGACCATCGTGACTTCCACCATCGAGCTCGGCCACAGCATGGGACTGAAGGTCGTCGCCGAGGGCGTCGAGGAGGCGAGCGCCTGGAATCTGCTGCGGCGGCTGGGCTGCGACTTCGCGCAGGGCTTCCTCATCAGCCCGCCGCTGCCGGCGGCGGATGTGCCCGACTTCGTGCGGCGCGCCAACCAGCTGCTGCCGGACGCCGACGCGACCCAGATGCAGATCCGCGCACTCAATCAGCTCGCCGGCCGTTCCGGCGGCGGCTGAAGCTGCCCGGCTAAGGCGGCAGCGCGATGAGCGCGTCCACGCGCTCGCGGTACTGGCGCAGGAGCTCCGCGGCGAAATCGGCAAACACACGGATCTTGGGCTGATCGCGCAGCGCGCGCCGGCACACGATCGACAGCGACGAGCCCGGTGCCGACCACTCCGGCAGCACCACCGCGAGCTTGCCGGTGGCGAGCGCCTCGGCCACCATCAGATCCATGCTCTGCACGATGCCCGCGCCGCGGATCGCGGCGCTCACCTGCGCCTCGACGGAGTTGAAGGCGACGCTGCACGGCAGCTGCAGCTGCCGGCGCTGCGCACCGCGCTGGAACAGCCAGCGCCGCGGCCGGCGGTTGCCCGGGCCGAGGTGGCCGACTAGGCGGTGACGGCGCAGCTCCTCCGGCTGTGACGGCGTGCCGTGCTCGCGCAGGTAATCGGGCGCGGCGCAGGTCAGCAGGCGCGTGGTGAGCACGCGCCGCGCGATCAGGTGCGGCTCGCGCACGGGACCTACGCGTACCACCAGGTCGATCTCGTCCGCGATCAGATCCACGATGCGGTCGTTGAACTGCACCTCCAGCTGCACCTCCGGGTAGCGCGCCGTGAAGCGCGCGAGCGCCGGCAGCAGCAGCGCGCGCCCGAACGTCACCGGCACGTCGACCCGCAGACGCCCCTGCACGGCGAGGCGCGTGCGCCGCACCGCCTCGTCCGCCGCGGCAAGCTCGGCGAGGATGCGCTGGCAGCGCGTCAGGTACTCGTGGCCATCGCCGGTGAGCCCGACGCGGCGCGTGGTGCGGTGGAACAGCTGGCAGCGCAGATGTTTCTCCAGCTCCGCCACGTGCGTGCTCACCACGGCGCGCGACAGGCCGAGCGCCTCTGCCGCCTTGGTGAAGGAATGCAGGTCGGCGACCCGCACGAAGCTGCGCATGCACACCAGCTGATCCATGGGCTTGCAGGATTGTAAGGCAATCGCGAACAATGTTTTCGCGATTAGCTTGTTTTTCTGCAGGGCCGCCGCGGCTACCTTGGGGGGCACTGCCGGCCGTGCGGCCGGCGCGCCGGGCGCAAGCCCCTGGGACTGCGATGTTCATCTTCACGCGGCCGCTGTCGGCGGTGCTGGCAGGCCTCGCGGTAGCGCTCACGATTGTGGCGCTGGATCAGTTATGTCACGGCCCGGCGGCGGCGGATCCTGAACTTGTGCCGCGCCGGGAGACTGGGTTATCGTCCGCGCCGGTTCGTGACCTTTCCCTTTCCTGCCGCCTGCCGCCCGCCTCGTTCGCGAGTTGGCTTCCGAGTCTGAAAAGCCGAATCGTTCCCGACCAGGTGGCAGTGTGTGTGCGCCGAGCAATCGCCAAATTATCGGCATGCGCTCCTGCTAGTACTCGTTTGTCTCAGGAGTTCGATTGCATGACGAAGATCTATGTTGGCAACCTGCCGTTTTCCGCCACCGACGCCGAGATCCGTGAGCTGTTCGCACAGCACGGCACCGTCGAGTCGGTAAGCATCATCACCGACCGTGATACCGGCCGCCCGCGCGGTTTCGGTTTCGTGGAAATGTCGCGTGCCGATGCTTCCAAGGCGATCCAGAGTCTCAATGGCAAGGAGCTGGGCGGACGCCCGCTGCGTGTCAATGAGGCCCAGGAACGCACCGGCGGTGGCGGCGGCAACCGTGGTGGCGGCGCTCCGAAGCGCTGGTAACACTTAAGGCTGCCAAGGGCCGGTCGTCAGTGCCACATGGCATGGGCGGCCGGCCCTTTTCATTGAACCAGCGAATCGGAGTTGTTTCTCATGGGTAAAGGCGATCACAGAACGCGCCGCGGCAAGATCTATCAGGGCTCTTTCGGCAAGTCACGAGCCAAGGATCCGGCCAAGAAAAAGAAGAAGGCGGCCGCAGCCGCCAAGCGCTGAAGCGCGCGCACATCCCGTGGGCGTGACGGCCCCGCTCACTTCACATTTGCGGCGAACGGGTCGGCGGCGGCGGGCGCGGGTCGCAGCTTGCGCTCGTGCAGCTCGGCCAGGAGCTGCAGCGCCGTCTTGTCGTTGGCGGGCAGCACCGCAGCGCTCGCCGCGAGCGGTGTGACCCGCTCGCCCCAGCGCACCAGGTGCGCGCAGAAGGAAAGGCCGCCACCGAAGCCCGGCAGCAAGAGCAGCGCGCCGGGGCGCACGCGCCCCTCTTCCAGCGCCTCGCACAGCGCCACCGCGACGGTGGCCGCTGACATGTTGCCGTAGCGCTCGATGTTGACGAACACGCGCTCCATGGGCACGTGCGCGCGCCGCGCGACCGCCTCGATGATGCGCAGATTGGCCTGGTGCGGCACCAGCAGGTCGACGTCGGCGGCGCTGCAGCGCGCGCGTGCCAGCGCGCTTTCGCAGGCGCTGCCCATGCCCTGCACCGCGCGCCGGAAGATCTCCTGACCTTCGAACTGCCAGCGCGTCACGCCGTACAGCACACCGCGATTGGCGTAGGTGCCGCCCATGCCCTGCACGCGCAGGGTCTCGCGCGCTTCGCCGTAGCAGCCGAGCTTTTCCGCGAGTAACCCTTCCGGTCGCTCGCACGCTTCCAGCACCACCGCCGCCGCGCCGTCACCGAATAGTACCGCGACGTCGCGATCCGCCCAGTCCATGAAGGGCGAGATCAGCTCCGCGCCGATCACCAGCGCGTTGCGCACCACGCCGCTCTTGATGAGCGCGCTGGCGGTGGACAGTCCGTAGAGGAAGCTGGTGCAGGCAGTGTTGATGTCGTAGGCTGCGGCGGCGTGCGCGCCGATGCGCGCCTGGATGGCGGAGGCCATGTTGGGCACCTGGTCCTCGTGGCTGCAGGTGCCGAACACGATCAGTTCGATGTCGTTACCGGCGCGACCTGCGGCGGCGAGCGCGTGTGCCGCCGCGACGTAGGCGAGTTCCGCAAGCCCTACGTGCGAGATGCGCCGTTCGCGGATGCCGGTGCGGCTCACGATCCACTCATCGGTGGTGTCGAGCATGCTCGACAGGTCGTGGTTGGTCAGTACCGCCGGCGGCAGGCACTTGCCCCAGCCCGTGATCGCCGCGTGGGTGGCGCTGGCACTCATGGCACGACTTTAGCGCCGCCGGTCGTCCGGTGCGTAATCGAATGAGTCGAAGTACAGCCGCGCGGGCGCAAGACCGTGCTGCGGGAAGGTGCTGCGGATTGCCTCGATCATGGCCGGCGGGCCGGCCGCGTACACCTCGAAGGCGCTCAGGTTTGCATGGTCTTCCAGCACCGCCTCGTGCACCCAGCCCACGCGCGTGTGGGCGGCTTCCCCGGCACCGGCCTGCGACAGCACGGCGCTGAAGCGCAGCTGCGGGAAACGGCCTGCCCACTCCAGCACCTGGCGCTCCTCGTACAGGTCCGGCGCGTGCCGCGCTCCCCAGTACAGGTGCAGCGGGCGCGCCAGGCCGTTCTCGAGCACGTGCCGCAACATCGATTTCAGTGGTGCGAAGCCGGTGCCGCCGGCGATCATCAGCACAGGTCCCGAGCCGTCCCGGTAACTGAACTGGCCGAGCGGCCCCTCGATACGCAACAGCGAGCCGGCACGCAGCGTCGCGGCCGCGCCGAACAGCTGGTCGGTGAAGCCGCCACCGGCGACGCGGCGTACGTGCAGCTCGAGGAGCTCGCTGTCATGCGGCGGGCTCGCGATCGAGAAGCTGCGCCGCCGGCCGCCCTCCAGGAGCACGTCCAGATACTGCCCGGCATGAAAGCGCAGCCGCTCGACGGCCGGCAGCCGCAGCAGCACCTGTATGACGTCCGCGCTCAGGGGCCGCAGCTGCGCGATGCGGCAGGGCAGGGTCTTGATCTCGACGTCGGCCACCGCGGCGATGAAACGGGCTTCGACGGTCAGGTCGCTGCGCGCGTACGCCTGGCACAAGAGGATGTGGCCGGCGCGGGCTTCCTCCTGCGTGATGCCAAGCGGGGCGGCTCCCGTGTACACGGTCTCGCCGCGCAAGAGGCGCGCCCGGCACGAGCCGCAGTGACCGGACTTGCAGCTGTGCGGCAGGTTCAGGCCGGCCGCAAGCGCCGCATCGAGGAGCGTCTGCGTGGCAGGCACGCGCAGGATGCGTGCCTGCGGCTCGATGCGCACCTGGTATTCGTGCTGGCTCAAAGGTTCAACCACCGTGTGGGTCAAGGCAGCGGCTAGACTAGACGCCCCGGATCGTGAAGGCCAAGGAGCCATGTTCACAAACCCCACGGCGCAGGAGATCGCCCGCGTGCTGCGTGCGGCGCACACCATCGCAATCATCGGCCTGTCGGCCGATCAGACGCGCCCGAGTTACCGGGTCGCGCAGGCCATGCAGCGCTTCGGCTACCGCATCGTGCCGGTGAACCCCGCCGGTGGATTGATACTGGGCGAGCAGGCGGTGCCAAGCCTCGCCGAGCTGAGCGAGGTGCTGGGCGCCGGCACCCGGGTCGACCTGGTCGACGTGTTTCGCCGCTCCGAGCACGTTGCGGCGATCGTCGCGGACTGCATCCGCCTCAAGATGCCGGCGCTGTGGCTGCAGGAGGGCGTCTGCGACGAGGTGGCCGCCACGCGCGCTGTGAGCGCCGGCATCTTCACCGTCATGGACCGCTGCATCTACAAGGAACGCGCCGCCATGGGGTGAGCGGACGGTGCGCGCGGCCTCGCAAAGCCGGCGCGGTGACTTTCGGCTATGCTGCGTGGCGATGCGACT